>Ga0070698_100001080_pt1 | contig 29961 bp, 30 predicted proteins | sample KBSK1502metaG_FD_65477 | JGI IMG/M metagenome (GOLD analysis project Ga0070698, IMG submission 65477) | Corn, switchgrass and miscanthus rhizosphere microbial communities from Kellogg Biological Station, Michigan, USA - KBS K1-50-2 metaG | ecosystem: Host-associated > Plants > Roots >...
CCCATTCGGAAATCTACGGGTCAAAGCGTGTTTGCCGCTCTCCGTAGCTTATCGCAGCTTACCACGTCCTTCATCGCCTATTGGCACCAAGGCATCCATGATGCGCTCTTTGTAGCTTGATCAATCTGTTCTGGCCTGCTCGGCCAGAGATTTATGATAACTGAAACTCTCTCTGTGAGCCGCGGTCAGCGACCGACGGCTACAGCAATTTCAGACTCAGCTCTTAAAGTTGTATTTCTTACTACCCTGTATGTAGATGTCAAAGAACCAGCCGTTCGTCACATTTTGACCACAAAAAAAACTCAATCTCGTGCCGACAAAAAATCACAGGTAACCGTTCATCGCGGATTTCCGTTTTCGTTGCCGGGACAAAATTGAGCCCAATTTGCAGTCCCAAAATGTACGTAGAACGCACCCCAAATTAATGGAGTCCCGCTTCCAGCGGGATCAACAATCTACCGCAAATCGCCGTCGCGTCAATACAATCGCACAAATTTCTGCAATTTTCTGCCAGGAGGCAATCCCTTTACATTCAGCACTTTATCTTTTCGCCAGCACAAAGGCTGCTCAACTGCAAGGCGCTGAATAAAAAATGCTTCAAATTCGTCGCAACGCGAAAGGAAAATTACGGGAGAGAGACCTTTCTCTTATTCCGTTGCCCGGGTGACGACGATTCTGCCGAGAAGCCCCGTATGATCCGAATCATAAAGACGGAATTCATAAGTAGACCCTGTCTGGATCCAATCGGCGGTAGCAACACCTCGTTGTGCGCTTGCGAACAAGGACTCTTCGCCTCCGTTTGCGGACACCCAGACTTCGCCGGGATTTCCATCACCGGTGCTCCACGAAATCACGCTTTTTCCGACTCCATCGCCAGCTGGAACGGGGTTTGGGTAGGCGGCGAGAGACGACGTGGCTTTGGTCACAAAGACAACGCCGGAGGTAATAAGCACATTTTGAAACTTTGACCGCCTCCAACCCGCTTTGCGGCCGAGGGCGACGTCGGCGGCGCCTTGTTCGTCAACCAGCTCCTTAACGAAACCGACCATGCCGTACGAATGACACGGGACGGGTACCTTCATTTTCTTTGTTAAACGTCGCGGTAACAATGATCGAACGCGAGCACGGATGCAGGGCTTCGGTCGGAAAGTTCTCCCGTCAGGGAAATCATCCAGATAGCCCGTGCCCCAGTCTTCAATCGCATACAGTCCGCCTGGTTTCAGATGGTGATCGAACAAGTGCCAAAATGTAATCCTCGTCTTTTCGCCGATATGCGAGGCGTCATCTATGATGATGTCAAACCCATCGGGGGCCGTCGTATTAGCGACCTTGGATAGAAACGCTTTGTCCCCCTGGCTGCCCTCGAAGATCTGAATCCGCTGTTCAGGCTGAAAATGTTCCGGCAGACTTCGATCGATGCCGATAATGGTGCCACGAGGGAAATAGTCTCGCCATAATCTAAGGGACCCTCCTCGATGAACACCAACCTCCAAAAGCGTGATCTCCTTATCCATCCAAGGGGCCAGAACGGGGTCATAGAGACCGAGGTAACCATGCTTTATCTTATCACTGTCGTAGGCACTTAAATCTAATTGTTTACTTCGCATGTTTGTGGCGACAATCCTAGGCGGGTCCGTGTATCTATCCTGCATAATTTCTGTCGCGCTGGCCAGAAATCATAATCCATTCGGTGTCGGCCACTCCGCGTCCCCGGCACTCTGATCCAAAGGAGGAGGCGTTTTCTAGATCTGACAAGATCTAGAAATCAGTATTGTTGGCCGTTTGCCGAGCTGCTTATGCCACTCAGGAAACCCCAAGGGTCTCGCCCCGTTCATGGAACGGGCGCGTCTATTTTCACTCTGCGATTATTGGGTTCCTCTGGTGACGACGACTTTGTCGAGAAGACGGCTATGATCTGAATCATAAAGGCGGAACTCGTAAATGGAACCTTCCTCGATCCAATCCGCCGTAGCGGTGCCTTCGCATCCGCCCGCAAAGAGAGACTCTTCTCGTCCGTTAACCGAGACATAGATTTTCCCAGGGCACCCATCCACCGTGCTCCAACAGATTGTTGTTTTACCAATCTTTTCGCCGGCAGGCACAGGATTCGGACAGGCGCTGAGTTCGAATACGGCGTTGCTTTTCAGAACGCACAGAGCGCGCTCGTCATGATTCGGATCGGCCGGCGTTGATCCGCTCGTGTCTCCGATCGTAGTGAATGCCAATATGTTCCAACCCGCACGTTGGATCAGCCGCTTTAATCCTTCATCTGAGAAAATCCAGAAATTGGTACTGTCGTTATTGCATTCTTCGGGTCCAAGCAAATAGGCCACAGGATGCTTCGACAACGGCACGCCGTCGGCAGTCTGTCTCGCGATTCGTGTGCTTAGAAAGCAATAACGCGATACATGAGCCAACCGTTCCAAGATGTAGAAGGGGTTTTTTAGGTGATAGAGGATGCCAAGCAAGAAGGCGGCGTCGTATTTCCCCTCGAACAGTTGGGATCGTGAGTCCAGATCGACCGAGCGGATATTCACCGATGAGTTCAGTGTCTCCTTAAGGATTCGAGCTCCGCCCAACTTATTAAAATTTGTGTACTCGTTATCAATCAGATCTACTGAGAATCCCAGTTCTTCGAAGAAAAATGCGAGATCTCCATCGGCCGCCCCGATATCGGCAATCTTGCCATATTCGCCTCGACAGATGTTCAGGAGGTCAAGTCCGACGCTCCTTAAGAGTCGGTCTAACACGATGATATTTCTCAGAGTCGCATATGGATACCAGAATGGTTTGGCGCGATGTGCCAACTTCGTCTTTCGAAGCTCTTTCTCTGCACTAAGGACAAGCTCCTGCAACGACGGTGTCTTGGCCCATGCTTTGCTCGATCTTAGGCAGGATTTACGGGCTTGCCCGCCGACGCCGGGCAAAGTGTCAGGTTCGACTAAAAATTTGCCGAGCGCCTCAGAAATTCCCGGGGCCTGCTGAGACAGGCCAGGTGATAGTAGGTTCACAGCACGAACACTCGCGCAAGGCTGCGGGCACTTACAGACAGATGCTTCCGAGTCTTTTTGTAGGATTAAGTCCTACTCGCGAATCTCGCGTTTGAAGAGCAATACCTATTTTACGTGAGTCGAATCTTCCCAGCGAATTGCCGCACGGAGAAGTTCGCCGAGAGAGCTAACGCCGAATTTTTCCTTCGCGCGCGCACAGTAAGCTTGCACCGTTTTCAGACTCAAATGCAAATCCTCGGCAATCTGAGCTGTGGTGCGTCCCTGGCCGAGGAGCCGGAATATTTCCAGCTCGCGATCGCTTAAACGTTCTACCGGAGAGCTCTCGACTCTTTTAGGCGACGAGCTAATTCGGCGAGCCATGCTGTTAACGACCCTTTCACTGACATAAACGCCCCCTTCCAGCACTCGGCGAATGGACGCGAGGACGCTTTTTGTGCTCTCTCGCTTCATGACATAACCGCGTGCGCCAGCGCGCAAGGCGCGTTCGGCATAAAGAGCCTCATCATGCATGGAAAGCACGATCAAGGCGACAAGCGGAAATTGATTCTCCAGGTTCTTTACCAATTCCAAGCCGGACTCATTCTTCAAGGAGATATCCACAAGAACGACATCGGGTCGCGCTTTTGTGATTCCTGTTATGGCTCCAGCGGAATCCTCCGCTTCGCCGCAGACAACCAGGTCATTTTGTCCATTGATGAGATTGGTGAGCCCTTCGCGTACCAGGGGATGATCGTCGACGAGAAAAACGCGACGTTTGCGCGCGGCGACGACGGAAGGGTTTGAGTTCATTGCGGGGAATTTAGCCCATTGAAGTTCGGAATCGTTACCCTACACGTTGCGATCGTTCCTCGCTGGCCATTTCGTCGAATGTGAAACGTCCCGCCAATTAATGCCGCGCCGTGGCGCATCAAGCGCAGCCCAAGCCCTTTTGAATCCGAGAAATTGTTTGGAAACCCAACCCCATCATCCATGATTGCAAGGGTAAGTTCGGAATCATCCACAGAAATGCAAATATCGATTTGCTCTGCAGTTGCGTGTTTCGCGGCGTTCGTAGCGGCTTCCTGTGCAATTCGGTAGAGCTGCGTTGCAACCGCATCATCGCGCATTGGAATTAGCCCCTCTGCACGAAAAATGCAGTTGACCGCGAAGCGTTCGCTTATGTTTTCGGCAAGGCCTTCCAAGGCTACACTTAAGCCGTCCGCGTCTAGTTCGGGCGAAAAGAAACCACGTGCCAGATTTCGTGTGAGATCGATCCCTTCTTCAAGGTAGGTTACGACTTTCTCCGCTTCGGCGACTTCCGGAGCCGATTTCGCGGAAAGTTTCTCCTTTAACACCTGGGCGGCGAGAGCAGTGCCTGTCAGGTGCTGGCCCAGGCTGTCATGAAGATCCTGTCCCAACCGTCGCCGCTCACGATCTGCCACTTGCGCGATTTCTCGATCCAAACGCTGCCGTTCAGCCATCTCGCGTTGTAAAGCTGCCGTCCGGTCCTGCACGCGTCGATCCAACTCCTCCACTAGCGTTCGCAACTTGGATAGCACCCCAGCAAACAGCGCATACGAGGCAAAAGCCATTCCTGCGTTCCAGAAACCGAGAGTAGGGATCCCAGCGGCAAGGTCTGACAACATCGATACGGCAATGCTGACAATAGAGATTCCCAGCCCGACAAGAAGGCCCTCAAACCAGGTGGCCAAAGAAATAGGCAACAGATAGAACAGAACCAGCGGGCGCTCGTATCCAGTCAGATAATCGATGTATCCTACGATCGCTACCAGAAAAAGGCTCGCGACGATTACGGTCTTCCGGGAAAGTTTGAACGGACGAAAACTCCGCAGCTTAGCTTTCATCTCCCCGGGGTCCTCGTCGAAACGTTTCGTGCAACGCTCTGAATGATGAACGAAGCCATTTGTAGTGCTGCCCTGTAGTGCGCAGATGTTGAATAATTGCTTTTTTCTCTTTGACCTGTTTTGCAAGTTTGTCCGCCTGGGCCGTGATTTTTTGATTTTTCTCCTTCAGCACTGCAATTTTTTGTAATGCTTTGCGGTATTCGCCGGACAGAGTGGCCACAAATTGGACTCTTTCGTCGAACGCAGCTTCGATCTCTTCCACGGCCGCAGCCGACGCCTCAGGTGGTTGCGAACTTTCCTCCGCTTGCTGGGAAAGCCGGGTGGCCTGTTCTATGAGGCTTGGATCCGTCTTACGGAGATCAATTTTGAAGCCGGCCGGAACGTTGGAGCTGTTGATCCGTTGCGCGAGCGGTGTCAGGCACTCTGGCGCGTAAAGTTCATCGATGAAACTGAACACAGATCGTAGCGCAGCTTCTGGATTCTCGACTAGATCGGAATGGCGCAGTCGAAGAACCACCCGAGGACCGTACGCGCGTTCGGCCAAAAGACAGCTGGTCACCGTCCTTAGCCAGTAACTGTACGCCTCCTGCTCGTTGGCGACCAAGCTTTCTCCGCTAACCCGATGGAAGTGCAGCATCGACCGAACAACCGAAGTCACATCCCGAAAGATGTGAATGAATAGCGCATCGGGAAAGAGCCTGCGCAAGCCGCAAATATAAAAGGAGTATTCCGGCGTGCCATCTACCCATCGCCCTTTCACCTTAAACTCCGTGGCGAAGTGATCTTCCGGAATACTTGGTCCGGCAGCATGCCTCCATCGTTTCTTCGCAAGATCAACGTGATGGTGCAGGATCAAGTCGTTAATGGTCTCGCCAAAAACGGCAAAAAATTCTGGTTTCTTTACGTCCATCGAGCTCAGGAGGGAGTAATCGCCACGGGAGGTCCCAAGTTGATAGTAGATTGCGAGATCAATGGCGAAGTCTCCCATCCAGTCAGACTCCTCCAAAGGGATAACGTTGGGGTGCTGTCCAAGGCACCAGGTGAGAACGCTTGTTCCGGATCGAGGCGACCCAACTACAAAAATCGGCTTGTTAATTCCTTCTCCCATGTCATTCAAGTAGCCTTGGTCGCGGTCGGGTCTTGACGTCTTGCAAGACCCATCTTGCGAGAAGAGACTTCATTTGGCGAGAAATGTTGCGGTTGCGACTTTCATTAGCCGGGGTCTTGTCGTGTTGTCGCCCTTGCGCGGGCTAACGCTACTGCTGCCGCGACAAAACAGCGGCAGAAGGATCCGCAACCGGGGAGACTGTTTCCATTGCCGGACGCAAGGCCGATCCCGACTTGTTCGACGTTTCAATTATGCGCCGGGCGTTTTGATACGCGCTATCTATGGTCGCCATGTACTTGACCCGCCCGCGGAAGGCGGTCTCCATTTCAGCGGCTGCGTCGGAGGACACCTTGGCAGACTGGGGAGTTTCTTCTAGTTCGGCAGAAAGACCCACAGCCTTTCGAACTACGGCTGGGTCGGGAGCTGGGTCGGCGGATTTAAAATCAGTCGGCACGTCGGAACTATTGATGCGATGCTTAAGCGGCTCGAGACATTTGGCTGCATACGGCTCGCCGAGAAAGTCGAACAGGGAACGCATCGTCGATTCCGGGTTGTCTAGTAAGTCTGCGTATCGGACACGATAAACGACACTCGGGCCCAAGGCTCGCTCAGCTTGGAGGCACGCACTCACAGTTCGAATCCAGTACTGATAGGCTTCCTCCTCGTTGGCGACCAAATGAATTCCTGCCACGCGATGGAAGTTGACCATCGAGTGCACCACTGCCTGAACATCACGCAATAAATGGATAAATAGAGCTTGAGGAAAAAGCTTCCGCAGTCCCCAGATGTGGAAAGAATATTCTGGCGTTCCGTCGACCCAACGTCCTTTAAGGCCCGCAGCGGTGCTAGTCGCCTCGAGCCAACGCGATTCAATTTTCAATTCGACACTTCTGGTTTCCCGCTTCGTTTCCAGATGCTTGCGATGGCGCAGGATTAAGTCGTTGATGCTGTCGCCGAAGGCGGCAAACAACTCTACGTCCTGGATATCCATCGCGCTCAAGATCGAGTAATCACCGCGACCCACCCCAATTTGATAGGCAACGGCAACATTGACTGCAAAATCTCCCATCCAGTTTGACTCCGGTACGGGAAACAAATTCGGATGGTGCCCCAGACACCAGGTGAGAATGCTGGTTCCTGAACGCGGTGATCCCAGCACAAAAATGGGCTTGTTTATATTACGGTGCATTCGGCCTCAATCGGATTATTCGTCTTTTTAGCATCAGTCAAGCCTGGCCCCAACCATGCGATTAGCCTGTTCTCGCAGGCAGGCGGCGCATCCAGAAACTTCCTCCGTCCCACCTGCCTGAGTTCGGACGGACAGTCTTGAGGTTTTCCAAATTCGGAAATGCAGCTTTGAGGTCTTCCAGATATCTGTGCCCCAGGTAGCGGTTGGCCATCAGCACCTCAAACTCTGAATTAAAAGTCAAGAACGCTTGCAGCAGGTATTGCTCGCTCCAAAAGCGAAATTCATCCACCACCCAGTCCCGCCGATACTCGAAGGGCAAAAAGATATCGTGAACATGTACAATGACGCCTGGTTTGAGTCGCGGCAGAACTTCCAGAAACAGATAATTGACATCTCCGCCAATTTTCACCGTATGAGAACTGTCAATGAACAAGACGTCGCCAGAGTTGAGTTGTGAAAAGAACTCGAGATCGATATCCTGGACCTTTTTCTCGATCAGCGATTGCAAGCCGGGAAATCCCTTTCGAACAAACTTGCGCGGAAACGGTTCGATGCAGATAAGCGCAGAACCGTCATTCCTTAGGGCGGCCTCGGCCAAGAGCAGGGATGACAACCCACTGCCGATTTCGATGATCAGGCGTGGCTGAAATTGGCGAACCATGCAGTAAGCCACCAGGGCGTCGGTGCCCCCAAAGAGGGTGTTATTAAGATGAAAGCCGCCCTCATCAACGTTCGAGTTGATCGGAATCTGCTCATATTCGTTCCGGAATTTTGGAAAATGCCTACGCAGTAGATCGAGCTGGTCAGAGTCATTCATGTCGATGCCTACCAGTTCGCCCGGCCGATCCCACAGCGTTTCGGGCAAGCTCTGAGTGTCGGGGATAGGTTGGTAAAAGTGCACCGGCATAACATGAAAGCCATGGCGTTCCCAAAGTGGGAAAATCTCATTGGATTTTCCGCTATGCAGACAACGAGGAATCACTGTGGCGAGGAGTTGAGAAAGTTCTGCAATGCCGACGTGAGGCATGACTGTTGCCAGGAATTGGGAAAGGTGCGCCATGCTGATATTCCTGCGTAATACCTCGTCTGCAAGCTCGCGGAAAATTACAGGCACAGACTCGAAATCACGCTTCACCTCCACTGAGTCTATGGGTGCAGTGGGCTGGCTGGCGGCGTAAAGGCGAAAGTCATATCCCGTCGAACCGACAACCCATCGGATTTCTGTTTGCCCAGACCGCCCCTGGCTGACCACCTTTTCCTCGCCGGAAGAAGTGGAGACGCGCACCTCTGCACCCGCGGGATCGTTCGTCTCCCATGAAATCAGCACGCAGCCTTTCCCGAAAGGAATCGGATTGGGGTCCGCGTTGATTTTTCCGACGATCGCTACAGCTGGCTTTGTACTGCTCACTGATGAGAACCAGGATCAGCTTTTGGTCGCTAACATAACCTCTGGTTGCTGAGCTCCTGTGGATCGGACCAACCTTTTAGATGCTCCCCGCCAAACAAAAATTCCAGCGTTTTGCTTGCAGTATCGGTGGAATACGAAGCGCGCGTTTTCCTAACGCCATTCTCCGAGAGCCGATTCCAAAGTTCTTCAGATTCGTATAGCTCGATTAATCCCCGCGCAAAATCCTCCGGTTCGTCAGCCACCAGAATGTCTTCATGGTCAGTAAGGTCCATTCCCTCCACGGCTAGTGTGGTCGCGACCACTGGCACGCCAAAGGCCATGCTTTGATTGATCTTACCTTTCACGCCTGCGCCAAATCGAAGCGGCGCGACGGACAGCTTCACGCTATCAAAAAACGGACGAACATCTTTTTGTAATCCTGCGACCACAATCTTCTCAGTTGCCAAAGCAGCGATTTCCGGCGGAGCGTTGTCGCCAATAATATAGAACTTGGCATCACGCAGACGCTCGCTGACCAGTGGATAAATCTTCTGCACGAAGAACAAAGCCGCATCGATGTTTGGTCTGTGTTGGAACCCGCCGATGAAAAGATAGTCTCGCCGAAGTGCGAACGGCGTTTTCGAGCCGGGGACATCGACAATGTTCGAAACCAATTGAACAGATTTGCCGGGCCGCTTCTCCCGGAGCAGTTGCTGTTCGAGGGGGCTTACTACCCAGGTTTCGTCAGCCTGATCGATCAATTCATGTTCCAACTGCTGTTTCTCCTGTGCCTTGAGACGTATATCGGGATCTCCAGTTAACCGCGCCTCGCTGTCCTCGCGGAGGTAGTGAAGATCAACAGTATCAAAAATGATGCGGCTCTGTGGCGCGTGCAGTCGCACGTCTGCGATATGTTTGCACGCAAAATCGCATCGGCTTAGCACGACCACATCGAAGCTGGACCCGTGCGTTGTGAGGTAGTCGCGCACTTTTTTAACATAAGGGTGATAAAGAACTTCGATTCCACGCCGTTGCAGTGCATGGGTGTAGGGGGGCGTGTTTGCAAGGTTATCGGGAATAAAAGTGACGCGGTGACCAAGTTGACGCAGAATCCTGAGGATTTGAAACATGCGGAGCGACCCTGAGTCGCGATCGGGCATCGGCACATGATGATCTATCACCAGAATGTTTTTGCGATAAGGCGGGGGCTGCCGCAAAAATGCCACATCGCCATTCACTGGCTTTGCCATCAGCTCATTGGCCCACCTCTCGGCAAAAGTTGAGCGGTTTATATCCTGATGTTTTTTTGTGCCGGTTGTGAGATCAGTTCCGCCGGTTGCTCCCTCGTAGTGAATAACCTCGCTCAACGGTTGATATAATACCTCGTAACCGGCTTTTCGAACTTTGAACGCGAGATCGGTGTCCTCGTAATACGCGGGCGCGTAGCGGGAATCGAAGCCACCGACGGTGGTAAACAATGATTTGGGGATCATCAGCGCTGCCGCTGAGCAATAATCTACTTCGCGCAGATAATTGTATTCCGGTTTTTTGGCGTCATCGAACTTACCATAGTTCCATCCCAACGCATCTCGCCAAACAATGCCGCCTGCCTCCTGCAATCGACCATCGGGGTAAACAAGTTTTGAGCCGACAATGCCGGCTCGTTGTTGCTCTGCGAAGGTATTGACTAAGGCCGATAGCCAGCCCGGCTTTACAAGCGTGTCGTTATTCAGGAAGACGAGGTATTTGCCGCGCGCGGCTTCTGCGCCCCGGTTGCAGGACGCGATGAAACCTGAATTCTTTTCGTTGCGCAAATAGACAACGCCTGGAATCCGCGGGACAGCCTGCGCAGTGCCGTCCGTCGAGGAATCGTCCACTACGATGACCTCAAAGCGCTCCGTTCCTTGGTCCTCCTGCAGAGAACCCAGGCAGGCCTGCGTGAAGCGTAGCTGATTGAACACTGGAATGATGATCGAAACTTCCACCTGCTGGTGAACTGGAAACTCAATTGGACGCGTTGACAGAGGAGGCTCGGTAGGCGATGGGCGTTGTCCACGACTCAAACCCGTGCCTGAAATCAGGGTCTGGATATCGTCATCGACTACAGCAACCTCTGGGTGGCCGCCGCGCCAGTCTTTGTAAGCCGAGACGATTTTCTCCAGGTGCCCGTAACCCAGTAAGTTTCGCGACTGCTGGGGAAAAAGCTTTGCCTTCAATGCTGCAACCGGATTTGCGATTAACCAACGTGCGGAAGAGCGAAGCCGCGCTGCTGCGTGGTCAGCCTCGTCCAAAAGCCGGGAGAGCTTCTGGGTAGTCTTCAACTGCTGGCGCAGACGGGTTTTCAGCTCGTCTCCACGCGCCTCGCTTTCCGCGAGGCTAACGCTTTTGTCGCGAAGCAGCTGATTTATGTGCTTAAGACGCGCGCTGAGTTCCTCAGCTTGCGCCTTGTGGTGCGCTTCGGTTTGCGCAAGGTGGCCGCTGAGTTGCTCAAGACGGGCCTTAAGCTCATCTGTTTCCTTTTTGTGACGAGCTTCCTCCTGCGCGAGAAGGTCGCCATAGAGACTCTCGATCTGCGCTGCTCTTTCTGGGACCAACGCATTTAGCCGGCTGACCGATCCCGGAAGCAAATCGGCGTCGCCCGATTTTTCAGGTTCGCGAGTCTCGGTCTTGCGCTCTTTCGGGCTTGCCTTTGACGACGCTTCAGCAATCAAATCGCGGTAAAGCTCGATTACTTCCGGAGCGACGCGGGCATCAATCAGGTGCTCAACGGTGAAATGAGTGTGGCGTCTTCGTTTCTTTACCAGTGTCGCTGCGTTTTTTACTGTCGCTTCGGGCAGACCAATGAAATGCGCGACTCGCCGCAATTCCGGTTCCGGGTCCTGGAAAAATAAATCATAGTGAGTAACAAGCCGCTCCTGGTTGCCAGCCGTCTCGATCACACGTCGGTTGTAGATTTCCCAAAGCCGCAGGCCAAACGAATACGAAATTCCGTTTCGCTCCTTCATCGAATGGGCAACTTCCAATGGATTGCGCACCATGATGAGCGTTTTCATGCTGGGCAGCAGGTTCTGCCAAAATGGCAGCGTCAAACTGTTGCGCGGATCCTTCCAGCCCCAGAGACCTGTCGAATCGAACTTTTCGATGAGCAGCCGCGCTTTCATGCGCAAAGGTTCCAGTCGCGCATGTGCGAAGTTCTCGTCGCGCTTCGGCGGGAGATCCCAGCCGCCGCCGAGCTCATTTAACAATTCGTCATTCAGCGCAACAAACCCAAGGTGTTCCCAAAAACCATCAGGGTTATCGGCTTGCGCAGGCATCAATTCGTCTTTCGGACCGAGGTAGAGGCCACACGCGTGCAATAGCCTTGTGAGCATCGATGTTCCTGAACGGTGCGCTCCGGCAATGCAAATCGCTGTCTGGGTGTCAGCGCTATTTTTCACTCAAAACGCTTAAACAACGATGGTCGGCGCAGTGCGTCAAGCCGATTACTCGGCGGCAAGAACGACAGATTACCAACGGTCATAATATCACTTAATCCGATGCTCATTCATCTCTCCGTGCAAATCTTTCGTCGCGCAAATTCCAGCTCCATCTAAGTTTCCGGCGATGCAACGAAATGATGGCCGTGTCCCCGATGAAATTCGTTCGATTAATTTCGAATTAAACGTCGCGCCGCATGCCAGCGGTTCGGTGCTGGTCTCAATGGGGCAAACACGTGTGATATGCGGCGTCACAATCGAGGAAGGCGTACCGCGCTGGATGAAAGAGCAGGGAGTGCCAGGGGGCTGGCTTACGGCTGAGTATTCGATGCTCCCATATTCGACGCAGCCGCGAAAGCCGCGCGACGTGGCAAAAGGTCGGCTCGACGGTCGCAGCGTGGAGATTCAGCGGCTGATTGGTCGCTCGCTGCGAGCAGTTGTGGATCTCCAGAAGCTCGGGCCGCGCACGATCTGGGTCGATTGCGATGTCTTGCAAGCCGATGGAGGAACACGCACGACCGCAATCACCGGAGCCAGTCTCGCGCTGGCTATTGCCTGTCGAAAACTTGTGCGGGATAAAAAGCTCGATGCCCCTCCAATGCAAAAATTGGTCGCGGCAGTGAGCGCCGGCATTCTGGATGGGCAGGCCGTGCTGGATCTTAATTACGAAGAAGACAAACTCGTCACAGTTGATTTCAATCTGGTGGCTACTGAGGACGGCGAATTCGTAGAAGTGCAAGGCTCTGGTGAAGAAGCGACGTTTTTGGACTCGCAATTGGATGAAATGCTCGCTCTGGCACGCAAAGGTATCGCCGCGTTGATTGGCGCGCAACGCGCTGTTTTGGCGCGAATCATGGTTTCACCGCCAGAAAGTTAGCTGGCTCTCTGGAATTGAAGCGCGTCCGACGCGGTGCAAAGCGGATGTTCTTGCGTTGGCGTTTCACAGAACGGAGCCCGCCTCAGGCGGGGAGTTGAACGACATGGACGGGAAGCCCGAAGGGTGAGCGAGCTGGCGCGAGCGAATCAAACGCCCTACAATTATGCCCCAATGAAACGGGCTCTTATCACCGGCATCACGGGCCAGGACGGAAGTTATCTGGCCGAGTTGCTGCTTGAGAAGGAGTATGAAGTTCACGGGATCATTCGCCGCGCCAGCACATTCAACACTTCCCGCATTGATCATCTTTATGCAGATCCCCACGTCAACGGTGTGCGGCTATTTCTGCATTACGGAGATCTTAGTGACTCTGTAAGTCTGGTGAAGCTTCTGTACGAGTTGAAGCCGGACGAAATTTATCATCTTGCAGCGCAGAGCCACGTACGCGTGAGCTTCGACATTCCTGAGTATACGGCCGATGTCACCGGCGTAGGTACCATCCGTATTCTGGAGGCAATTCGCGAAGCCGGACTGCGTTCCCGTTTTCTTCAGGCGTCGAGCAGCGAAATGTTTGGCAAGGTGCAGGAAGTTCCGCAAACCGAGAAGACCCGGTTTTGGCCGCGCAGCCCGTATGGTGTGGCGAAGGTTTTTTCATATTGGGCGACCATCAATTACCGGGAGAGTTACGCTCTTTGCGCGAGCAACGCCATCATGTTCAACCATGAAAGCCCGCGGCGCGGCGAAACTTTTGTCACGCGCAAAATCACGCGTGCTGTTGCGGCGATCAAACACGGGTTACAAAAGGAATTGTTCCTCGGCAATCTGGACGCAAAGCGAGATTGGGGCTTTGCGCCTGAGTACGTCGAAGGCATCTGGCGAATCTTGCAGCTTGGCGAAGGCGACGATTTCGTGCTGGCTACCGGCGAATCGCACACTGTACGCGAATTTATCGAAGCAGCTTTTGCCCACGCCAATCTGGATTGGAAGGAATACGTAAAGCATGATCCGCGGTATGAACGTCCGGCGGAGGTGGATATTCTGGTTGGTGATGCTTCGAAAGCGCGAAAAACGCTGGATTGGGAACCGAAAGTGCGTTTCCAGGAACTAGTGCGTATCATGGTCGACGCCGACATGGCATTGCTGTCGCGAGAGACGCCGAGAGAGCATCTAGGCAAGCTGCCGTAATTGTAGCCCGCCTGAGGCGGGTCGCAGACCGCGGCTTTGTGAAATTCGGTCGCGAGTGCTCCGAGGTCAGCCACTCCGAGCTACAACTTTACCGCATTACGAATGGCGCCGGATTTGTGTCAGCCATCGAATGAGCTGATACGAGGCTTGGGACTGCGGCGGCGAGCGGCACGTTCACGATGGTGACGGCGGCGCCGGTTCCTACGATGTCGTACAGTTGGATGATGTCGCTCGAACGCATCCGGATGCATCCATAGCTTGCAGGCGTTCCGATGCGCTGTTCCTCGGGGGTGCCATGGATGTAAATATCTCGAGAGAACGCGTTGGCGTTTTGCGCCTCCAGTCCGCGCAGCCAGAGAATGCGCGTGACAATCGGGTCGCGGCCGGGGGAATTCGGCGCTACGATTTCACCGGTGCGGTGCCGATCCTTGAACACCGCACCAGGCGGCGCATTGTCGCCGATTTTTTGTGCGATCTGCATTTTCCCCAGTGGTGTAAAACGGCTGCCGCGCCAATCGCCTAATCCGAATTTCGACGTAGAGACTGGATAAATTACAAGGACGTTGCCGCGATCAATAAGGGCGAGTTTTTGTTCACGCGTGCTGACGACGATCTGATGCTGGGTGTCCGGTGCCGCGCAGGATCCGAGAAAAAGCGCGAGGAGGAGCAAACAGTGACGAACCGCCGAACGGTTTGGGCTTGTGGCGGCAGGCGTGGCGCCTGCAACATGTACTAAAGCAGCCGGCACGGCTGCCTCTACAGTTCGCTTTCCACCATTATTTATATTCATGTCCGATTGAACTGAAAAAATCCTTCCGCGGTTTCGGTTGTCGCATCGGCAACTTCTTCCAGTGGAATCTGTCGCGCTGCTGCGATCGTTTCTGCCACGATGCGTGTATACGCCGGTTCAGAGCGTTTTCCGCGAAAAGGGACAGGCGCCAGATAGGGGCAGTCGGTTTCCACCATGAATTTCCAAAGCGGGATTTGTGCCGCGACTTCTCGCACAGTCACGCCGTTTTTGAAAGTAACAATTCCAGTGAACGAAACGAGGTGGTCGAGATCGAGAACTTCATTTGCCTCATCAAGCGAGCCGCCGAAGCAATGAAAAACGGCGCGCAATTTTCCGGTGTAAGGCCGCATGATTTTAAGCGTGTCCTCCCATGCGTCGCGCTGATGGATCACTACGTTTAGCCCAAGGTCCACCGCGAGATCGAGTTGCTGTTGAAATAAGCTTGCCTGTTTCGATTTGTACGCGCCATCGCGGATTTGTGCTTCAATTTCTTCGTCGGTCTCCGTCCGCAGCGCGGACATAACCTGGACCTGCTCTTCCTTCGCTACTTTTTCGCTCGGCAAACGGTGGTAATCGAGTCCAGTCTCACCGATCGCCACCACCCGCGGGTTCTTCGCCAGCTCGCGCAGCGGCGTGATCACGTCGTCGTCCGCTTCTTCAACGGAAGTTGGATGAACACCGATTGCCGCAAAAACAGCTGAATGTTTTTCTGCCAGCTCGATGGCGCGGCGGCTGCTTTCCACCGATGTGCCGATCGTAACGATGCGCGTCACGCCCGCTTCGTTTGCGCGACGAATTACGTCATCGAGGTCGTGCGCGAAATCGGGATAATCGAGATGGGCGTGCGTTTCGATGAGCATGAAGTTGATTGTAGGGCGTTTCTGTGAAACGCCAACTTCTGGTTCGGCGTTCGCCGCGGCGGACGCCCTACAGTTTTACCATTCTATAATCGTGCTCGCCCAAGTTAGACCGCCGCCAAACACCACCAACAACACGTAATCACCGGGTTTAATCCGGCCTGTGCGATTGGCTTCGTCCAACGCGATGGCCACGGCGGCAGCGGAAGTATTTCCGTAGCGGTCCAGATTCACAAACATCTTGTCGCGCGAAATACCCAGCCGATCCGCAATCGCTTCCATGATGCGGAGATTCGCCTGGTGCGGAATAACGCAGGCAATGTCGTCAATGGAGAGTCCAGCCTGGTCGAGGACTTTTTTGGCGGCGTTCAGCATCGCGATGACGGCCTGTTTGTAAACTTCCTTCCCCGTCATATGGATGGTTGCCAGATGCATATCGACATTTTCTCGGGTGATCGGGCAGCGCGAACCACCACCCGGCATGAACAAAATATCGGTGTACTGACCGTCGCTGCCGATGTGTGTGCTGATGACACCGTGCGCGCTACCGCGGTGACGCAAAATAGCAGCGCCAGCGCCGTCTCCAAAAAGGACGCATGTGTTCCGATCGGTCCAGTTAGTGATCGACGTTAATTTGTCGGCTCCGATCACCAGGACAGTGTCGTGCGTGTGTGAGGTAATGAACTGCTGTGCGATCTCCAGGCCAAAGAGAAAGCCTGCGCAGGCTGCGGAAATATCGAGACAAGCGGCATTCGTTGCCCCAATCTTCTTTTGAACGAAGCAGGCCGTGGCCGGGAAAAGCATGTCGGGAGTGGCCGTTGCCACGACAATGAGGTCGATTTCTTTTGGCGAAATCTTCGCCTGTTCGATGGCCTTAAGAGCCGCCTTAGTCGCCATATCGCTGGTATTTTCATCTTTTGCGGCGATACGGCGTTCCTTAATGCCGGTGCGAGTGATGATCCAATCGTCGCTGGTGTCGACCATGCGCGAGAGGTCTGCGTTGGTCAGGATCTTTTCAGGCACATAACTGCCGGTGCTGATGATCGAGACCGTCCGCAGTGTTTTAGTGGAGCGCGGGTTCGAGCGAGGCTGTCGTTTCATAGTAACGGCGAATCTCCTCGACGATATGCGGGTTTACCTGCTGTTCAATCGACTCTGCTGCCACCCGCAGCGCGTTCTTGATGGCCAGTGGCGTGCTGGCGCCATGCGCGATGATGCAGATGCCGTTCACACCGAGAAGCGGACTGCCGCCGTACTCTTCATAGTTCGTCTTGTCCTTAATTGTTCCAATGGCATTCTTCGCGAGGAATGCGCCGACTTTTCGCATCCTTGTGCGCATGAGTTCGTGCTTGAGCCATTGAAACATCGCCACCGCGATCGATTCGCACGTTTTCAAGATCACGTTGCCAACGAATCCGTCGCACACGACAACTTCAACCGGATCTTCAAAGAGATGTCGGCCTTCTATGTTACCGACAAAGTTGAGCGAACTTGGTTTCAGCATCTTGAACACTTCCTTGGTTAATTCGGTGCCCTTAACGTCCTCGTCGCCGAGCGAGACCAAACCAACGGTCGGATTCTTGTAATGGAGAACATGACGTGAATAGACCGAACCCATGAACGCGTATTGAAGAAGATGTTCTGGGCGCGCATCGATATTTGCGCCGGCATCGATCAAAACGAAGACATTCGTTTCGGTCGGAAGCACGGCCGCGATACCCGGTCGATCTATTCCTGGCAGCGTGCGGAGCTTAATCGTGCCCGCGGCGACGGACGCGCCCGTGTGACCTGCGCTCACGACGGCATCCGCTAGCCCGCGCTTAACAAGATCGAAGGCGCGGCTTACTGATGAGTCCTTCTTTCGCCTGACCGCCGACCATGCGCGGTCGCTCATATCTACTACTTGTGTCGCGTGTGTGATCTCGATCCGGCTGTCGTTGCAGCCATGCTTCTTGAGTTCCCCTTCGATCTGCGCCGAGTCGCCAACAAGAAAAAGTTTATTGATGTGACGGTATTCACGCAGCGCCATAACGGCGCCGGCAACGAGGTTAGGCGGGCCAAAGTCACCGCCCATCGCATCGAGGGCGATCTTCATCGGTGCGAAACTTTGCGGACTTTAGCCGCTAAATGCAACTTATTTGCCCTCGAGCGTCAAGACCTGCCGCCCGCGGTAGTAACCGCACGAAGGGCAGGCGATGTGCGAGGGAACGGAGCTTCCGCACTGGGGGCATTTGTTCAGATGCGAAGCATGCCAGCGGTTCGCCGCTTTGCGAGTGCGCAATCGCATCTTGGACGTTTTGCGTTTTGGGACTCCCATGACAGGCGGCTATGAAAGCACGATTTCGGTGAAAAACAACATTTGCCTGGGTGATTGGTTAAAACAGTTCCAAAGTTAAAAAAGCTTTCCCTATGTTCCTTGTAACCTTTTAACTTTTTAACTTTAACTTATCCAGCGCACTCCAATCCAATTTCGGCTTTGTGTCCTGCTCAACCGTCTCCGGTTGTTTCCCCTTGCAAACGCGGTTGCCGTCTCTGTCGCAGCGGGGATGCGCCGGCAGGTTAAGCAAAAGATCTTCGCGCATAAGAGGCGTGAGATCGACCGTTTCCGGGCCATGCAGCTCTATGTGCAGGGCAAATCCGGGCACTTCAATTTCGTACACAAATTTTTCCAGACACGATACACAGCTGAGCTCCACCGGTTGTGACAGCGAGCCTCTTACCCATAGCGCGCCTCCAGCAAGGCCCATGTCGATATTATAATGCAACTGACCAGCGCAACGAATCCCCTCCGTTTCAATGTCGCGGATCGGGCAATCTTCGTCCCCGTCCAAATGCAGACCGTGCGCCGGAATTTGTTTGAGATGAATTTTCATTTACAGAACCTTTCGAAAATCATCAGCCAAATTTCCTCCTCAGCGCCTTGGCAACACAGGCCGGGACAAAGTCGGAGATATCGCCGCTAAGGCGCGCGATTTCCTTAACAATGCGGGAACTGAGATAAGTGTATTCCTCCTTTGGCATGAGAAAAATTGTTTCTACTGCGGCGTCCAATTTCCGGTTCATCAGAGCCATTTGAAATTCAAATTCAAAATCGGAGATCGCGCGCAAACCGCGGATGACTGCTCCCGCTTGTTCTTTCCTGGCGAACTCGACAAGTAATCCGTCGAACTCAGCGATTCGCACATTGTCGATCTTACCCGCTGTTTCACGCAGCAAATCGAGGCGATCCTTCAGTGAGAAAAGAGGTTGTTTCTCGTCGTTGTGCGCCACAGCCACCACGACTTCGTCGAACAATTTTCGAGCGCGCTCGATCACATCGAGATGACCGTTTGTTACCGGATCGAAACTGCCAGGGTAAATTGCCCGTCGCATCGACGAAAATTCGCAGAGGAATTGGAAAATGAAAAGTGTATTGAGTAAGACCACGAAGGAAACCGCAAAATCTCCGTACGAGTTGCCTAAAATTCGTGAGACACGAAATTGATCATCACTCCCATGGGCAATCCAATACCATACAAGACAATCGCCGTGGCGAGCGCGTTTTCCCCGCGATTTAGACAGGTGCTTGCGGAAGCGAAACGCATCCGGGAACGCTTTTCCGCCGATCTTCACCTGATCTATGTCGGAGAACGCAACGAGGAAACGGCAAAGAAGTTTGGCGACACGCTCACACAACTGGAGCTTCCGCTCGATTCAAAGATTCATTATGAAGCAGGAGCCCCCGCTGAAGCTATTCTACGTGCGCTCACTCGTGAGAAAATCGACATGATTGTCGCCGGCGCACTGGAAAAAGAAGTGGTGCTGCATCCATTTCTCGGCAATGTCGCGCGCCGCCTCGTGCGTGAAGCCCCCTGCTCGGTGATGCTCTTTACCACGCCGGCAGCAAACCCCAAACCGCTCCGACGGATCGTCTTCGTTGCCGATTATTCCGATGCCAGATTGGAGGCTTTGAAGAGAACGCTGCTGTTCGCTGCGGCGGAATCGTGCGAGCGGCTTTATGTGATTCGTATCATCACCACTTTTGATCAGGTGCGCGCATCGATTCGTGGGAATGCAAGGAAACGCACAAAGCCCGGCGCGGACGATGAGGAAGAAGAGGCACTGGAGAAATTCGTTTTGTCCGCCGGCGCAACCGATGTTCCGATCGAGGCGCGCTGCATTCGCGGGAACACCGGCTTGGCTGCGTCGGACTTTGTTCAATCGGTGAAAGCAGACTTACTGGTCGTGCCGCTAGAGAAAAATGCCGGCGGGGCTCAGCAATTGCCAGGTAATATCGCGTGGGTCACCGACGTCATTCCCTGTAATCTCTGGGTAATTCGGTGATTGAAGTGCCGTGATCGCGCAGGGTTTGTAGAGGCGCTTGTGTCAAACGCCTTCCTATCGGATTCGGCGGCTGATACAACCGCCGCTACAACAACGCATGGAGCCTGAATTCCAACCGTACGGTTTACCGCATCTCACTGTCATTTTCCTCACGATCGCCCTACCGTTTGCGCTGGCCGCGATCGTGTGGCGCACCAAATCTCGCAGCGCCGAAAGGATGATCGTGGGAATGCTGTCCGCAGTGCTCGTGTTGAATTATGTGGTCTATTCAATTTTCATCCGCAGCCGTGGCGTTACGACCTGGCAACAAATGTTGCCCATGCAACTGTGCGACTGGGGCATGGTGGTAGTCATCGTGGCAATGTGGACCGGAAATCAGCGCTGGTTCGAGGTGGCATATTTCTGGGGGATCGGCGGTACCTTGCAGGCTGTGCTCACGCCAAATCTGCATTTTGGTTTTCCAGATTGGCGATTCATCAGCTTTTTCACCTCGCATTGCGGGATCATCATCGGCGTGGTCTTCCTGATGTTAACTCGCCGGTACCGACCATATCCCATGTCGATCGTGCGCGTGTTTCTCTGGTCGGAGTTTTATTTTCTGGTTACCTACATCACTGACAAATTAACCGGTTTTAATTACGGGTTTTTGCTGCACAAACCGGAAGCATTTTCGATTTTGAGTTTTCTCTCCGATTCGCATCCGCTTTACCTTGTGCAGATGCACGGACTGGCGTTGCTGTTCTTCCTCGGGTTGTATGTGCCGTTTGCTATTTACGATCTGATGCGACGCAGGCGATCCACGGGCGATTCAGGTGAACCGCCCCTACCTGTGGATGCGGGAATGTCGGGATAGGGCTGATTGACCTCAATCGCCCGCATCGCGAGAGTGAGCATAACTAATGAAACGGAAGCCGTTACGGGTTGGGAAAGTCACAATTGGCGGCAAACGACCCGTATTCATCCTTGGCCCGTGTGTGATCGAGTCGGAGAAGTTTGTCCGGCGGATGGCGAAGAAGATCGCTGAAATCTGCGCCGCCGAAGATCTCGATTTCATTTTCAAGGCGTCATACGACAAAGCCAATCGAACCTCCGTGCGGTCCTTTCGGGGAATCGGTGTGCGCGAAGGCTGTGAAATTCTTTCAGCCATCGGCCGGGACTTGAAAATCCCCGTCACAACGGATGTTCATTTGCCGGCCGAAGCCGAGATTGCCGGCGAAAAGATCGACATGTTGCAAATTCCCGCGTTTCTTTGCAGGCAAACCGATCTGTTACGCGCCGCGGCGGAAACGGGGCGCGCTATCAATGTGAAGAAAGGTCAGTTTCTTGCGCCGTGGGATGTGCGAAATATAGGGGAGAAATTGATTGCATTTCGCAATGAACAATTCTGTTTCACGGAGCGGGGCACTAGTTTCGGCTATAACAACCTGGTTGCCGACATGCGTTCGCTCTACTGGCTGCGCGAGGCCGGTTATCGGGTGATTTTTGACGCGACCCATTCGGTGCAGCGGCCGGGCGGAGCAGGGGACTCAACATCCGGCGATAGTGTGTTGGCGCCGGCGCTGGCCAGAGCGGCCATGGCAACCGGGTGTGACGGAATCTTCATGGAGGTGCACGAGAACCCCGGCCGAGCGTTATCGGATGGGTCAAATCAGATTCCCCTAAAGGATTTGCCGAAGCACTTGCGCATGTTAAAGGCTATTCATGCTGCCGTCTCAGGTAGGGGCGATTGACCTCAATCGCCGGGGTAACAGAGGTATTGCGTCGAGGGAGCCAGAAGTTCGAATGACCCGCTCTCATGTCCGCCAAATCTTGTGGATTTGGTTAACGTCGGTTTTGATGTGCGTTGTAACAGCGGCGCCTCAAGTATCCGGCCAGTCGAAAGGTCGCAAAAAGAAGGCGGGCGCGTCAGCGAAAGCGGGCGGGTCTCCCGGGGAACAAAGCTTGACGAACATTCCGCTGCCAATCGGACACGAAGCCAAGGGCCTTGTATTGCCAGATTTCGATCCTGACGGTCGTCTAAAGGGAAAATTTGAAGCTGGGACTGCTCGCCGGATTGATCAGGAACACGTAAGCTTTCAACATCTTAAAATTACAACCTTCACTCCGGAGAGCCAGCCGGATCTCCGAATCGACATGCAGACATCGGTGCTGGATTTGAAGACTCGGATTCTAAGCTCACAAGAGCGCACAACAATCCAACGCTCGGACTTCAACATAGCGGGCGACTCGGTGCAGTTCGACACGAACTCGAAGACCGGCCGATTGATCGGAAATGTAAAGATGGTGATCACTGACAAATCCCACCTGACTGCAAAACCCGGCACGAGCGAATGAAAAAACTGGCAGTGTTGGTTTTGGTTCTCGGATGTGCGTTCGAAATGCGCTTAACAGCGCAAATTGCCGCTGCGCCAGCAGGATCACCTGTGCAGGCGAACAAGGCAGAGAAACCGAAAGACAAAGGGAAAGCAAAAAACAAAGACAAAAAGAAGGAAGACAAATCGCCCGGCACGAACTTATTTGGCTCCAGCGGTGCGGGGCCGCAATCCGATCAACCGACCACAACCGAAATTTATTCGGACGAGGCTTTTTTTGATTCAACCAAGAACATGGGCATCTTTAGCGGCCGTGTGAAGGTAGTCGATCCGCGTTTCAATCTGCAATCCGACAAACTAACTGTGTTTATTACAAAGGGACAAAACCAGAGCTTGGAAAGAGCAATCGCACAAGGCAATGTTGGACTCGTGCGCGAGCGGCCCGATCCGAACGGTGGACCTCCGACTCGTGCTGTTGGCCGCGCCGATAAAGCCACTTATACAGCTACTACCGGGGATGTTGAATTGGTGGGAACACCGCGGGTGCAAGAGGGACCAAATCTGCACGTGGCAACCAGTCCCGATACGGTCATGGTCGTCAGTCAGAATAGTCAGCTAAGGACGCACGGGCCCAGTCGCACGGAAATTGTCCAGCAGCCAGACCAAGAAAAAAAGGGACAAGCAAAACCATCCCAAACTCCGGCAACCCAGGCTTCGCCCGCTCCGTCTCTGCCCAAGCCATGATTAGCCAAGCTGCACCTGTTTCTACTCCGAAAGCGCCGCCGCCGGCCACGACGAAGGCAGAGACTGTTCTAAGTACCGATCAACTGGTCAAGATATACGGAGGCCGAGCGGTTGTGGACGGAATCAACATGCACGTTGGCGCCAGCGAGATTGTGGGACTACTCGGACCGAACGGAGCAGGTAAGACAACGAGTTTTTACATGATTGTTGGTCTGGTCAGGCCAAACAGCGGTCGCGTGATTTTTTCCGATACCGATGTCACCGATTATCCGATGTACAAGCGCGCACGCCTTGGCATGGGTTATTTGCCGCAAGAAGAATCGATCTTTCGGAAAATGACAGTCGAACAAAACATCCTCGCCATTTTGGAAACCCTTCCGCTTAGCAGGGCCGAACGACGGAACCGTTGCGATCAACTGCTCCACCAGTTTGGCATTGAGCGGGTCGCCAAAAATGTTGCGCTCACCTTGAGTGGTGGTGAGAAACGGCGACTGACAATTGCGCGTTCGCTGGTGACACAGCCAAAGATGTTGATGCTGGACGAGCCATTCAGCGGCGTTGATCCCATCGCGGTCTATGAGATTCAGCAGATTATCGTAAACCTGCGCAAGTCGGGGCTTGCGATTATGATCACCGATCACAACGTGCGCGAGACCCTTTCCATCGTGGACCGCGCGTATTTGATTTACGATGGCCGCGTTGAGAGCGAAGGCACAAAAGATTTTCTCATTAACGATCCAATTAGCCGTCAGCTTTATCTCGGCGAGCGCTTTAAGATGTGAGGCGCCCAGGCGCGTCATTCCGAACGGAGTCGAGGAATCCCGTGGCAGTACCCTCGGTTGCTTAACGGGATGTCTCGAAGGAGCTGGTCCTGAGCGCAGTCGAAGGCCTCGACATGACAGTTGACTGGGACCGAACGTCCCGTAAAATTCGACTCAGGCAATGGAGTTTGCCTTCCTCGCTCAATGCTGGGAAAACCGCGCGAGCTAATGACTCCTTCCATCAGAAGGAGTTTTTTAATGCTCGATTATATCTTGGTGATGATGGGCGGCGCACTTGGAACGGGCGCGCGATTCTGGGTTTCGGGATTTGTTGCTGAGCGAGGCGGGGAGCTTTTTCCTCTGGGCACACTCGTCGTGAATGTTACCGGATCGTTCGCTATCGGGTTCTTTGCCGCTTTCACGGACCCGGAGGGGGTATTTCTTGCGTCGCCGCGGCTTCGTCAATTTTTCATGATCGGCGTGTGCGGCGGTTACACGACGTTTTCATCCTTTAGTCTGCAAACACTCGATCTCGTGCGGGATGGAGACTGGTTCAAGGCCGGCCTGAATACACTGCTCTCATTTGTTTGCTGCCTTACTGCCGTATGGCTCGGACGCATTCTTGCGCTCGCAATATTGCCGAAATAAGAAACAAGTTATGCATCTTCCTGAAGACGCCGTCCTCCTGCGGATTTTTATTGGCGAAAGTGACCGTTACCAGCATCAACCACTGTACCAGGCGATTGTGTTGAAAGCACGCGAACTGGAACTGGCGGGTGCAACCGTACTGCGCGGACCAATGGGGTTTGGGAAATCAAGTCATCTGCACACCGCGAAAATCCTTCGCTTGTCCATGGACCTTCCAATTGTAATCGAAATTGTGGACTCGGAGGAAAAGATCAATGCATTCCTTCCTGTGCTTGATGAAATGATAGGCGGCGGCCTTGTCACGCTGGAAAGGGCAAAAGTGATCCGCTATCAAGATCAGGGAAAGAAATAAGCTACAGCTGTTTGGCCTGGAATCTTCGCGCTCTTGAAGAAGCAGTGTCGAGCGTGTGGTAGGATGCATATTGGAAATTGCGCGCTATTCACGCTAGAAGTTAATCCTCATGGCGGAACAACGCGCGACCCAGACGATCACCTCTCCAAGCGATCAACGGAAAAGCGTCCCGGTTGTTACGGTCGAGAGCTTTTACAATTCGCACGCCGAGATGTTGCAGATGAAGCTGGAAGGGCCGCGGGTTGGGTTCCATAGGAAGATTCGCGAGCCCACCATCAATCGCCCCGGCCTCGCGCTGTCGGGTTTTTACACCTACTTCGCCGAGAAGCGCGTGCAGGTGCTGGGTGCGGCTGAGCATTCCTATCTGAAGAGTTTGCCTTCAAAACTGCGCACCAGGCGATTTCGAAAATTATGCGAGCGCAAAATCCCCTGTCTGGTGATGTCGCGCGGGTTCCATCTTGCGCCGGAGTTGCTGTCTGTTACGGCCGAGGCAAAAATCGCGGTGTTTCGCACCCCGATGATTACCATGAAGTTCATTAATGCGGCGACGATCGCGCTGGAGATGGATTTTTCTCCCACTGTGACCGAATTCGGCAGCATGGTGGACATCCTTGGTGTGGGCGTCTTGATTCGAGGGGCGAGCGGAATTGGCAAAAGCGAATGCGTCCTGGGTCTGATTGAGCGCGGCTACAGTCTGGTAGCCGATGATGTGACCCGAATTACTTCGCTCGAAGGGCGGGAGCTGATGGCAACAGCGCCCGAATTGACTCGCAATCACATGGAAGTGCGCGGTATTGGCATTATCGATGTGGCGAAGGTTTTCGGCATTGGCAGCATTCGAATCGAGAAGCGTCTCGATCTGGTGGTCACGCTAAAGGACTGGCACGACGTGGAAGAAGTCGACCGAATCGGGTTGGATCGGGAATTTTATGAAATCCTTGGACTACCGGTGCCGCATGTGACCATTCCAGTAAGGCCCGGCCGGGACATGGCGCGGCTCATTGAAGTCGCGGCGATGGATGAAAAATTGAAGGGCTTGGGGCAGAACAGCGCAGTCGATTTCAACGCCAGATTGCTCAGTTTGATGGAGCGCCCGCCTTCGGTCGCCCCGGCGACCTCCGGCGTGACAGGGAAGGGAGCTGTGTAATGGGTTTGATCTATAGAAAAGCGGGTCGCGCAGAGCGTGCTCGGAAGATTGAAAAAGATCTCTCCATTCCTAATCGGCTGGGACTTCATGCACGACCCGCGGCAATGTTCGTGAGGATTGCGAGTCGTTACCGCTCGGAAATCTGGGTGTCGAAGGAAGGCGAAGAGGTAAATGGCAAAAGTATCATGGGGCTGATGATGCTCGCCGCTGGCCAGGGATCAAAGCTGCACCTCCGTTGTGAGGGCCCCGACGCGGACAAGGCGATGGAAGAAATCGAGGCGTTGATCAAGGCGGGTTTTAACGAGGAGTGATTCGTCCCACTTGTCTCATACGTCGTATGCGATTTGTGGGAGCGATGCGACCCATGGGGAGGGCCACCCGGAACTCGCAATGTTTGACATCTGCTTTACTCTGGCAAGTGCATGAGCGACAGCGCGCGTCAGGAAATCCGATTTGAAGGAGTAGGCGTTTCTCCGGGAATGGCCTGCGCCAAGATTCACGTGGTGCGCGATGACTTGGATGACGTCGTGCGTTACCGCATCGCGCCCTCTCAGGTCCCAGACGAAATAGGGCGGTTTGAGACGGCGCTAATTCAAACGCGCATGCAGATTTTGGAGATGCAGCAGCGCATTGCAGAATCCATCGGCGCGAAAGATGCGGCCATTTTCGATGCGCATCTGCTCGTGGTCGAGGATCGCACGTTGATCGACGAAGTGCTGCGGAAACTGGAAACCGATCTTTGCAATGTGGAATGGGTTTTTCAGGAAGTCGCCACTCGTTACGCCGAGACATTGAATAAGATCGACGATCCCTATTTGCGAGAGCGTGCGCTGGACATTCAGGACGTGACAAAACGAGTGATTCGCAACCTGCAGGGCAAGGCTCCCAAGACATTCCTCGCCCTGAGTGAGTCGCATATTCTTGTTGCGCACAATCTAACTCCTTCGGATACGGCCAGCATTAACCGGGCAAACGTGCTTGGGATTGCGACGGACCTGGGCAGCCGCACGTCGCACGCCGCGATTCTAGCGCGTTCGCTCAATATCCCGGCGGTAGTGGGATTGCACGATATCACCACAAAGCTCGAGACGGGTCTACACGTGCTCGTTGATGGAAGCGATGGCCTGCTAATTGTTGATCCGGAGCCAGAAACAATCGCGCACTATGCGGAGATTGAATCAAGGAGAGCCAAAATTACGGCACGACTGAAAGAACTGCGCACGACAAGATCGACCACGCGTGATGGTCATCACATTGTGCTCTCTGCAAATATCGAACTTCCGGAAGACGTTGAGGCCGTCGCAGCCAATGGTGCGGAGGGCATTGGACTGTATCGCACAGAGTTTCTTTATTTAAATCGCACTACCTTGCCAACGGAGCACGAACAATTCGAAACGTATCGAAAAGTAGCGGAGCGCGTCCGGCCCGATCCGCTGATTATCCGAACGTTTGACCTTGGCGGCGACAAACTCGCTCCAGGCACGGTGGATATCTCCGATGAGTTAAACCCTTTCCTTGGCTGGCGCGCCATCCGTCTTTGCCTGGAGAACATCGACATCTTTAAAACGCAATTACGCGCTGTGCTCCGTGCCAGCGCAGTCGGCAACATCAAAATCATGTTTCCCATGATCTCGGGTTTGGAGGAGTTGCGTCGTGCCAAGACCGTGCTCGCCGAGTGTAGAGAAGAGCTGGTCCGCTCGGGCGTTCCGTTGGCGGAAAAGATCGAGGTTGGCGCGATGATCGAAATTCCCAGCGCAGCCATCTGCGCCAACGCGCTCGCACCCGAGGTCGACTTTTTCAGTATCGGAACGAACGACCTGATCCAGTATGCGCTTGCAGTCGATCGAGTAAACGAAAAGCTCGCGCACCTTTACGAGCCGACGCATCCGGCAATACTGCGTTTGTTGAAAATGATCGCCGACGCGGCGCACGCCAACAACATCTGGGTAGGGGTTTGCGGAGAAATGGCCGGAGATGTGGCGCTCGTCCCGCTGTTGCTCGGTCTCGGCATGGATGAACTGAGCGCGGGCGCGACGCTGGTTCCGCGAGTCAAGCGCGCGGTGCAAAGTCTGACGATTCCCGAATGCCGCGAGCTGGTCGAGGAAACGTTGAAGCTCAATACTGCGTCAGAAATCCTGGCGCGCTGCCTGGAATTGGCAGATAAACGCTACGGCGATTTACTCGGCTGAACTGTAGCGGCGCTCTATGAGCGCCGAATCTAAACAAATTTCGGCGGTTGCAGACCGCCGCTACAAAATCACTCTTCCGCTTCGGGATCCGGTTTCAGCCCTTCTTCTTCCATCTTGCGCAAGACATCGCTCATATCGTCCACTTCATCCCAGACATCCTGACTCACGTAAATAGGTGCCTTTTGTTGAGTGGCCATTGCGATGCAATCACTCGGTCGCCCGTCGAGCTCGATGATCTTTTTCTGATGCAATTCGTTTTGGACCCGAATAATCACTCGTGCGTAGTAGGTGGCATTTTTCAGATCATTAATGATGACTCGCTCGACCTTTGCACCCAGAGCAGTCAACAAATGTGCAATCAGATCGTGGGTCAGAGGACGTTCCTTGGTGATCTGGCGCATGAACATCGTGATCGCGCTGCCTACTGTTTGATCGACATAAATAATGAACACCTTGTCGTTATTGCCGAGAAAGACCGCACACCCGCCGCTTGTCGGCAAGACCGCCCGCACCTGCACCTCGATCACCGTTTTGTTCACCAGCGAACGTTATCCGCAGGGAAGCGAAAAACAAGCGGTGCACACCGCATCCGTCGCCATTCTTTCTTAGGAAACGTGCCACCTCTGAATCGAATGAAAATTTTCCTTATGCGGGCTTGCATGTTGAACACCCTGACTGAATATGCGTTTTGCGGCATTCATTCGCCGCGCGATCTGATCAAATGAAAAACGAGTGGGACGTTGACGCGGCGATCGCGACCTACAATGTCGATGGCTGGGGCGGCGGTTATTTCACCGTCAACCCCAGCGGGAACGTGGTGGCCCGACCTCTGCAGGAGAACGGCGGCACGATCGACATCCTGGAAGTGGTAAATGAAGCGCGCAATCGCGGTTTAAGTTTCCCGCTGGTCATCCGATTTCAGGATTTGCTCCGCCACCGTGTGGAAACGGTAAACCGCGCATTTCAAGAGGCGATAACAGAGTTCGGTTACAAGAATGAGTATCGCGGTGTTTTTCCGATCAAGGTTAATCAGTTGCGCGAAGTCATTGAAGAAATTGTCGATGCTGGTCAGCAATTTCATTTTGGTCTCGAAGCCGGAAGCAAGCCGGAACTGGTCGCCGCGCTGGCGATGCACCAGGATCCCGAGAGTCTTATTATTTGCAATGGCTACAAAGACGCGGCGTTCATCCGCATCGCGCTGCTCGGTTGCAAGCTCGACAAGAAGGTGGTCATCGTTGCCGAAAAGCTCGAAGAGCTCGAGCAAACGATCCGCGCGGCAAAGGAAGTCGGCGTGGAACCGCACATTGGCATTCGCGTCCGCCTTTACAGCAAAGGCGCGGGCAAATGGGCGCCGAGCGGGGGCGAGAACGCGAAGTTCGGTCTCGATACCACAAGCCTCGTCGCCGCGAGCGAAATGCTGAAGGCCGCAGGCCTGGCCCATTGCCTCAAGCTCATTCACTTCCACGTTGGGTCGCAGGTTCCGGATATTTCAATCATCAAGCGCGCGGTCCGCGAAGCGGCCCGTTATTACGCAAAGATTGCGAAGCTTGGGCATGAACTCGGATATCTGGATGTCGGCGGCGGGCTTGGCGTCGATTACGACGGCTCGCGTAGCGACTTCGATAGTTCGGCAAATTATTCGCTCCAGGAATACGCCAACGATGTCGTGTGGAATATCATGGATGTTTGTGACTCGGAAGGCGTCCCGCATCCAGCGATCGTGAGTGAAGGCGGTCGCGCGATCGTAGCGCATCATTCCGT
>Ga0070698_100001081_pt1 | contig 29945 bp, 24 predicted proteins | sample KBSK1502metaG_FD_65477 | JGI IMG/M metagenome (GOLD analysis project Ga0070698, IMG submission 65477) | Corn, switchgrass and miscanthus rhizosphere microbial communities from Kellogg Biological Station, Michigan, USA - KBS K1-50-2 metaG | ecosystem: Host-associated > Plants > Roots >...
CGCAGCTTGCAGCCGTCGAGGCCGAGCGCACGCGCGAGCTCGAATCGCTCGATCGCATCGGCGTCTGGCACGACGACGTCATCGTCTTCGATCGCTTCGATGATGTTGGCGCGCGCAGTCCTGGCTTTCTCGGCTACCTCGTGTATCCCGAGTGCCTGTATGCGGTGTCGGGGACGCGAACGCCGACGAACATCAAGATCTCCGTCGGTGTGAATCCGTGGACGACGAAGCAGCGGCGCCACGACATCGGCCAGCTGTGCGCGCGCTACGGCGGCGGCGGGCATGCCGTTGTCGGCGGCGTGACGTTGCGCGGCGACGAGCTCGAGCGCGGCCGAGAAACGCTTGCCGTGCTCGTGCGCGAGCTCACCAGCGGCCGCTAGCGTCGCTTTTTCTTCTTCTGCTTTTTCGCCTTCGCGGCCGGCTTGTCCTTCGCCTCGATCATCTCGATGCGCTCGCGCAGACCAGCGGCGAGCGTGCGCAGCTCGCCGACCTCGTCCCGCAGGCGACGGACATCTTCGGCGAGCGGCGCGCCTTCGCCGAGGTCGCGGATTACTTCTTTGCCGCGGCGACGCAGGCGGCCATCGAGCTCGCGGTCGACCATGCGTTGCAATGCAGCAATCGCGCCGGGGTCGCCGACGACAGCGAGCGCCTCGATCGCAGCCGCCTGCACGCGGAAATCGCGATCGATGAGCAGCAGCTCGACGCGCTCGCGAACGTCGCGCGCTTCGCGATCGCGCCGGCCGCGCACGAGCTGCGCGAGCGCGTTGGCTGCGGCACGCCGGCCCTGCGTCGGTCGGCCCCAGCGCAGACCATCGACGAGCATGCCGAGCGCGCTGTCGTCGCGCGCCTCGGCGAGGCCGCGATACGCGTGCTGGCGAATCACGTCGGTGAACGACTCGCGCGTTGCCGCTTGGCGCAAGAGCTCGCCGGCGCGCGGCGAACGCGTACGGCCGAGCGCGAGGCACGCTTCGGCCTCGACGAAGTAGCTTGCATCGCCCTTCTCGACGACGGCGGCGAGCGCCGCGGCCGCCGCGGTGTCGTGCACGAAGTCGCCGAGAGCACGCACGATGATCCGCCGCGCGCGCGGATGGACCTCCGCCTTGAGGCGCTTGATCAGCCGATCGCGCGCTGTCGGCGTGCGCACGGCGCCGAGCGCGAGTGCCGCGCTGCCGCGCACAGCCCAAAACGGATCTTTCTCGAGCGCGGTGCCGAGCGCCGCTTCGGCCGCGTGACCGCCTCGCTTGGCAAGCGCCTGCGCGGCCGCCGCGCGATCGATCGCGAACGTCGCGCCCGCGAGCTCGGCGAGCCACAGCGGCTCGGACTTGTCGATCTTGCGCGTCGCGAGCAGCACGCGCCCCGGATCGAAGATCGCCTGCGTCGGTTCTGTGTCGAGCCGCAGGTGGAACACCTGCTTTTGCTCGACGATCTCGATCGGCACGTCGACATCAGCGTCGCCGATGCGAAAGCGCATCCGCGTCGGCAGCCGAAACACGGGTGTTCTGCCTTCGACCTTCTGCGTCTGCTCGACGGTGACGGTCGCGAGGTGCAGCTCGGCATCCCACTTGATCGAGACGTCGAGCTCGGGGTGACCGGCGCCGTCGATCACCCATTGGCTGAAGAACCAGTCGACGACCTTGCCCGTCGCATCCTCGACGGCGCGCGCGAGGTCGCGCGACTCGACGAGCCCGTGCCGGTGCTTGCCGAGATAATGCGCGAGCGTCTTCCAGAACGCATCGTCGCCGAGCACGTTGCGCAGCATGTGCAGCACGCGCCCGCCCTTCTCGTAGAGATGGTGATCGAAGATGTCGATCGGCTCGTCGTACAGCTTCGTCGCGATCGTGCGGCGATAGCGCTGCGAGTCCTCGCCGAAATATTGATCCGCCCATTCCTCGAGCTCGAGGTCGGCGGCGTCGCGGCCCTCATGGTGCTCGCGCCAGATGTATTCCGAATACGTCGCGAAGCCCTCGTTGAGCCAGCCCTCGCCCCAGTCGCGACACGTGACGAGATCGCCGAACCACTGATGCGCGAGCTCGTGCGCGACGAGCGAGTCGACGTCGTAATCGATCGCGGCGCGATCGTCGAGCAGCACCGTATCGGTGAGCGTCGTCGCGCTCGTGTTCTCCATGCCGCCGAAGATGAAATCGGCGACGAACACCTGCGAATACCGCGGGTATGGATATCGCACGCCGAACTTCTGCGAGAACAGCTCGAGCATCTGCGGCGTGCGCGCGAGCGTGCGCTCGGCCGCTTCCTCGCGCCCGCGCTCGACGTAGTACACGACCGGCACGTCGCGCCACTTCGTCTCGACGGTCGCGAGCTCGCCGATCGCGAGCATGATCAGGTAACACGAGTGCGGAACGTCGAGTCGCCAGTGCAGCGTGCGCTTGTCGCCGTTCGTCTTATCGGAGACGAGCACGCCGTTCGACAGTGCGAACATGTGCGCAGGCACCGTCACAGTGACCTCGCTCGTCGCTTTCTCGTGCGGCGAGTCGAAACACGGAAACCAGTAGCGGCTGTCTTCGTCTTGGCCCTGGGTCCAGACTTGCAGCGGCTTCTGCGGGTAGCCCTCGTCGGGCTCGACGAAGTAGAGGCCACGCCGCGGCGCACCTCGATAGTCGATCGCGAGCGTCAGCTCGGTGCCCGCGGCGACCGCATGGCCGAGCTCCACGCGCAGCCGCTTGCCATCGTGGCGAAACGTCACGGGCTTGCCGCCCGCCGCCACCTTCTCGATCGTCAGCTCGACCGCATCGAGCTCGACGAACTTCGTCGCCGGCGCGAGCACCATCGCGCGCAGCGTCGCGGTGCCGCTGACCTCGTGGTTCTTGGGGTCGACCTCGAGCGCGAGCGAGATGTGCTGGATGTCGACCACGCGATCGGGGGCGAAACGGGGGCGCGTACCGGGGAATGCGAACTCGCGGGGCATGCGCGGCCGAATCTATCCTCACCAGAAGGGCAAGTAACGTCTTGAGCGCCGCTCCAGCGACCGGCACACTGATCGCGGTGGATGAAACTCGGGTCACCGGGGGCGACCGAAATCGCACGGTGTCGAGGACGGGCGTGTTCTCGTCGCTCGTTCCGCGATTCGACGAGCGCATTTCCCCAGATTTCTTCCGGCTCACCGGCAAGCTGCGCGCGATCGCGAACCTCTTGTTCGTGCTGTCGAACATCGCGCTCGCGCCCGGCGTCGACAAGCTCGGCTTCGATCCATATGTCCACTGGCGGTTCTTTCCGGTCATCCTGAGCGTCCACATCATCGACGGCGTGCTCGGCCTCGTGCTGTGGCGCGCGAAGCTGACGACCGCCGCGATGCGCGCGCTCACGTACACGTCGATCGTGCTCGAAACGACGGCGTCGGTCGCCGCGTCGTGGATCTACGGCAGCGTCAACTCGCCGTTCATCGGGGTCGAGCTCGTCTTCATCATGGTGTACCGGCTCGCGTTCGACGCGCGGTTCGGCTTGACCGCGTTCGCCATTATCTTCGCCGGCCAATGGCTCATCGTCGGCGCCGAGCTCGCGGGCGTGTTGCCGGTGCAGCCGATCAACATCGGCATCGTCGATGGGGTCTACGTCAGCACCTCGCGCCACCTCGGCGGCATGGCCACGCTGTCGGTGATGCTGCTGCTCGCGTTCGTCGTCGCGCACTGGGCGGTTGGGCGGATGCGACACAAGGAAGCCGCGCTCAAGCTATTGCGCGAATCGTTGCACGCGACCGAAGAAGGCAAGATCGGCCGCCACACCGGGCGCACGCTGCGCGATACCTACGCGCTCGGCCGCTTGCTCGGCATCGGCGGCATGGGTGAGGTCTACTTCGGCACGCACCTGCGCACGCGCCGCAAGGTCGCCGTCAAGATGCTGCATCCGCACCTCGTCGACGATTCGATCGTGCTCAGCCGCTTTCGTCGCGAGGCCGAAGTGACGGGTCGCCTCGGCAGCGAGCACATCGTGCAGATCCTCGATGTCGACGAAGACGAAGGTCATCCGTTCCTCGTGCTCGAGCTGCTCGAAGGCGAGAGCCTCGCGCATCGCATCAAGCATCGCGGCACGCTCCCGTTCGACGAGGTCGGCACGATCATCGATCAGATCGCAAACGCGCTCGAGGTCGCGCACCGCGCGAACATCATCCATCGCGATCTCAAGCCGGAGAACATCTACCTATGTCCCCGCGAGGGCGGCGGCACGATCGTCAAGCTCCTCGACTTCGGTGTCTCGAAGATCCGCGACAGTGCCGCGACCGCACTCACGCAAGATGCCGCGATCCTCGGCACGCCCGACTTCATGTCGCCCGAACAGGCGACCGGTCGCAGCGACGAGATCGACGCGTGCTCCGACATCTTCTCGCTCGGCGGCGTGATCTACACGATGCTGACCACGAAGCACCCATTCGCCGCCGACTCGGTGCCGGCGCTCATGCATCAGATCTGCGACGAAGAGCCCGTGCCGCTGACGCAGTTCAACGCGCAGGTGCCGCACGGCGTCGAGAACGTCGTCGCGATCGCGATGGCCAAGCAGCGCGACCATCGCTACGCCTCCGCGGCCGTGCTCGCCCGCGATCTCCGCACCGCGCTCGACGGCACGATCGATCCCGAAGTCGATGCGCGCGCGCAGAAGCTGCCGCGGGGCAAGGTCGCAACGCGCCGCTCCAAGCGCGACTCGCTTGTCACCGGCAAGACGCAGCAGGCGTAGCCGTTCCAGAAAAAATCGCCAAGGCGCCGCAGAGCCAAGACGCCAGTAAGAGAGGGGTCGGGGTACCTAAGGTTTCGCAGCATCGCAAGACGCAGCAGGCGTGACGTCCTCTGATGAAACGCCAAGGCGCCGCAGAGCCAAGGCGCCAGTAAGAGAGGGGTCGGGGACCTAACGTTTCGCAGCATCGCAAGACGCAGCAGGCGTGACGTCCTCTGATGAAACGCCAAGGCGCCGCAGAGCCAAGGCGCCAGTAAGAGAGGGGGTCGGGCCCTATCAGGTGTCACCCATGTTCCCGGTCTATTCCGGAACCCATGTACCCGGTCTGCACCATCGCATGGATCATCGGATGCGCGACTCGCACGATCCTGACCCATCCTCTTGCTGGCGCCTTGGCTCTGCGGCGCCTTGGCGTTTCAATCCTACGGTGAATTCAGATGAGCGGCAAAGCGAAGATCACCTCAGCGAGCCGAGCGACTTCGCGAGCCGCGCCACACCTTCGCGGATATTTTCCATCGAGCACGCGTACGACAGGCGCACGAAGCCCGGCGCGCCGAAGCCCGAGCCCGGCACGACCGCGACCTTGCCGACTTCGACGAGCCAATCGCAGAGCTGGACATCGTCGTCGAGGATCGAGCCCTCGGGCGTCTTCTTGCCGACGAACGTCGAGACATCGGGGAACGCGTAGAACGCGCCCTTGGGCTCGCGGCATTGCACGCCGGGAATTGCGCGCAAGAGCTTCACCATCTCCTTGCGCCGCTCGTCGAACGCCGCGCGCATGGTGCCGACGCATTCCTGCGGACCGGTGAGCGCGGCGAGCGTCGCGATTTGCGAGATATGCGTCGCGTTCGACGTCGACTGACCTTGGATCTTGTTCATCGCCTTGATCAGCGGCACCGGGCCGGCGGTGTAGCCGATGCGCCAGCCGGTCATCGCGTAGGTCTTCGACACGCCGTCGACGAGGATCGTGCGCTTCGCGACCTCGGGATTGATCGTCGCGATCGACACGTACTCGGCATCGCCGTAGACGAGCTGGCGATAGATGTCGTCGGAGATCACGAGCAGGTCCTTGTCGACGACGACCTTCGCGAGCGCTTCGATCTGCGCGCGCGTGTAGACCGCGCCGGTCGGATTCGATGGGTTGTTGAGCACGATCGCGCGCGTCCGCGCCGAGCACGCGGCCGCGACTTGCTCCGCGGTGACCGCGAAGTCGTGCTCGGCTTTCGTCTCGAGCACGACGGGTCGGCCGCCGGCGAGCATCACCATATCGGGGTAACTCACCCAATACGGCGCCGGGATGAGGACCTCGTCGCCCGGATCGAGCAGCGCCATGAACAGATTGAACAGGCTGTGCTTTGCGCCCGTCGAGACGAGGATCTGATCGGGCTCGAGCTTGATGTTGTGCACGGCCGACAGCTCGGCCGCGATCGCTTTGCGCAGCGGCAGAATGCCCGCGGTGTCGGTGTATTTGCCGACGCCTTTATCGAGCGCGGCGCGCGCGGCATCCTTGATGTGCGTGGGCGTATCGAAGTCGGGCTCGCCGGCGCCAAAGCTTATGACGTCGATGCCATCGGCCTTGAGCTTGGCTGCTTTCGCGGTCACCGCGAGCGTGATCGATGGCTTGATCGGGTCGAGGCGCGAAGCGATCTTGATCGGGATAGGCATCGGGTCACTTCCTTTGGAACTTCAGCTTGAGCGCGGCGACGACGGGAGCCGGCACGAGGCCAGTGACATCGCCGCCGAGACTCGCGACTTCTTTGACGAGCGATGACGAAACGTAGTGGTTGCGCTCGTCGGTCATGAAGAACACCGTATCGACGCCGGGCGCGAGCCGGCGATTCATGTGCGCGAACTGGAACTCGTATTCGAAATCGGCGAGCGCGCGCAGGCCGCGCACGATCACCCGCGCGTTGTGCTCGCGACAGAAATCGACGAGCAGGCCATCGAACTGCTCGAACTGCAGCCGGTCACCGACGCGCGGCATCGCATCGCGGATGAACTGGATGCGTTCCTCTGCCGTGAACAGCGGCTGCTTGCGCTGATTGACGGCGAGCGTGACGATCACGCTATCGAACAGCTCGAGTGCTCGTTCAAGGATGTCGAGGTGGCCGTTCGTGATCGGATCGAACGTGCCTGGGTACACCGCGATCGAGTCTGATTTCATGAGTGCACCCGATAGAACGAGACGAGTGTGTCGCCGTAGCGGCGCTCGTCCGTTCGTAGCAGAGATCCCAGCGTCTCGGGAGGCGCCCCCGTGTCATAGATCCGAGCGGCGCGGTCTCTGGGCCGCGGCGATCGGCGGCGATCGTGCTCGATGACGACGATCGCATCCGGTGCGAGATGTTGGAGCGCGCTCACCGCGCGCGTTGCCAGGTCTGACCGATAGGGCGGATCGATGAACACCAGCTGATACGGCGAAGGCGGCTCGTGGCGCGCCGCGAGCGCGATCGCATCGCCGGCGAGGACGGTCGCCCGATCGTCCAACGCAAGCTCGCGCAGGTTCGCGCGCACGATGGCGAGCGCCGGCTTTGCGGTGTCGATGAACGTCGCGTACGCAGCGCCGCGCGACAGCGCTTCGATGCCAAGAGCGCCGGATCCCGCGAACAGGTCGAGCACGTGCATCCCCTCCACATCAGGGAGGATGTTGAACATTGCCTGCCGGACTTTTTCCGAGGTGGGACGCGTGGCGGCGCCCGCAGGGGCCTTGAGCACCCGCCCGCCGAGGCTGCCACCGACGATGCGCATCTACGCAGCAATGTACGACTTACTTTTTGTTCTCGCCCGCGTACTCCGATACGATTACCGAGCACTACTATGGTCGGGAACCTGGCGGCTTGGCTGATCGACGGCGCACTCGCAAATGGCGCGGGTCCGCGGGTCGCCTTGCGAGAAGGCAACCGCGCGTGGACGTTCGACGAGCTCGCGAGCATCGTCGGCCGCACGTCATCGGCGCTGCGCAGCTTGCGCCTGCAACGCGGCGAGCGCGTGTTGATCATGATGCGCGACACGCTCGAAGCGGCCGCCGCGATCCTCGGCACGATCCACGCGGGCGCGATCGCGGTGCCCGTCTCGGAGCTCGCGACGCCCGACGACGTTCAAGATTACGTGCTGCACGCCGGCGCGGTGATCGCGATCACCGATGAAACGCACGAAGCAGTGCTCGACGCGATTCGCAACGAGACTCCCGATCTGCGCGAGGTCGTTTCGGTCCGAGCGAAGCTTCCCGGCAGTCACGATTTCCTCAAGCTCATCGACAGCGCGCAGCCGCAGGCCGCCGCGCCGAGCGGCGAGGGAGATGTCGGCTTGCTGCTTTACTCCGCGGGCTCCGGCCCGGGCGAGCTGCGCGCCGTGCCGCACTCGCTCAAGACGGTGAAAGCCGCGCACGCATCGTTCGCGCGCGAGCTGCTGCGTCTCGATTCGAACGATCGCATCTTGTGCGTCGCGCGGTTGTCGACGGCGTACGGCATCGGCTCGGGCTTGTTCCTGCCGCTCGCGACACAAGCCGAGTCGCTGATGTTTCCCGAGCAGGCGCGCTCGGGCCCCGTGTTCGATGCGCTGCGCACGTTCAAGCCGACGGTCCTGTTCGCAACACCTTCGGTCTACGCGCAGCTCGCGCATGACGCGGAGAAAGAAAAGCTGAACAAGCCGCTCGCGAGCCTGCGCAACGCGGTTGCCGGCGCCGAGGGCATGCCCGAGCGATTGATCCCGCGAATTCGCACCGTGCTCGGCACCGAGGTCGTGGTCGGTTACGGTCTCACGGAAATCTTTCAGTTCGCGCTCGCCGGTCGCAGCGACGATCCGGGAGCCAGGCCGGGCGTGTGCGGGCGCCCGCTACCGGGTGTGCAGGTGCGGCTCGTCGACGAGGACGGCGATCCGGTTGGCGTCGATGAAATCGGCACGCTCGAGCTGCAGTCGGGCTCGCTGTTCACCGGCTACTGGAGCGGTGGTGGCCACGGCGGAAATCACGAGCTGCGCGCCGATGGTTGGTTCACGACACGCGATCGCTTCATGGTCGACCGCGACGGGTTTTATCACCACTGCGGGCGGGTCGATGACCTGTTCAAGGTCGGCGGCAAGTGGGTGTCGCCGTCGGAAGTCGAACGTGCGCTGACGGCACACGAGGGCGTTTGGGAATGCGCGGTGATCGGCGCCGACGACGACGAAGGCCTCATCAAGCCGCTCGCGTTCGTCGTGACGAACGTCGGTTGGGATGGGGGACCTGCGCTCGAGGCCGAGCTCAAGGAATACGTCAAGCAGACGCTCGCGCCGTACAAGTACCCGCGGTGGATCGAATTCGTCGAGGCGCTGCCGCGCGGCCCGGGCGGCAAGCTCTTGCGCTACAAGCTCCGGCCGCAGCGTCGGCGACGGCGCGCCGAGACCGGTAGCCACGAGATTACGTGACCATCCCGATGGCGCTCGCGATCGCGAGCGAGCGGCTCGGCGCCAGCGGCGCCGGTGTGCTCGCACGCCTCGCCGGTTCGCTTGGTGACTCCGCACGTGCGGCCGCCGCCGAGCTCGCGGCCCACGACAAGCGATGGCGTCTCGAGCAAGCCGCTGCCGCGCGCGCGCCGATTCCGCCGGGCTACCGCGCGGTGCATCCAACGTGGATCGAAGCGATTCTCGACGAGCTCCCGGCCCGCGCGCGCACCGCGCTAAGCGGCGGCAGCACCTCGCCGATCGCAAGCCGCGGCTCTGCCGCGGCGCGCAGCACTCGCGCAGCGAGTGCGGAGTCGATCGACATCTGGCTCGTGCGCTGGGCTACCGCCGATGTACCGCCGATGGTCACGGGCGACCGCGCCATCGACGCGATGCTCGCGCGCGAGCCCACTGCGCTCGTCGCGTGGCTCGGCGCGATCGGCGCCGACCAGCTCGCATTCGCGCTCGGGCCAGCGCTAGCTAGGTCGATCGCAACGCTCGCACCCGCCGTCGGCCGCATCGAGAAAGCGCCGCGCGTCGGGCAGCTCGGGCCGCGCCGCGCCGCGATCACGCGCTGTCGCGATATCGATCCGACCGACGAGCTCGCGACATTGCGCGTTGCAGGTCGAGCGCTCGCGCCACACCTCGCGACGAATCAGCTCGCACGCCTCGCATTGAGTAGGAGAATGCCGCGGCCGCTCGGGCTCGTCGTATACGGCGAGCTACTCGCTCACGCCGCGACATTGCTAGATCAATGTCCGTCGTGGCGTGCGCTCTCGGCAGAGTGAGCGCTCGCGGCCTGCGGCTTGCAAAACTGCGAGGCATGCCGAGAATGATTCGAAACAAAGCGAAGGCAGCAATCGATGAAGTGGCGCGTGGAGCGCGTCGCGCGACGGATGAGGTCGCCGACATGTCTGACGCCAACAAGCCGGCGAGCCGCCGCGCGGGCACCAAGGCGAAAGCTGCGGTCGAGCGCGCGGGCGACAAGGTGAAGCAGGCGGGTCGCTCGCTGAAGTCGGCGGCGCGCCGGACCAAGGCGAAGGCCAAGGCTCGCACCCGCTCGTACTGAGCTGTTACCCTGGCCTCATGAAGGCCGGGCGCGTGATCGACGGTGACGAGCATGAAGCGCGAGGTGTCGCGCATCAGCTTGTCGAGGAGGCGCGCGCCGAGGCCAAGCAGCTCATCGAGGCCGCGCATGCAGAAGCCCAGCGTGTAGCCGCACAAGCGGCCGACGCTGCAGCGCGCGTGCGTCACGATGCGAACGTTCGCGAATCTGTAGGCGCGAGCGGTCGCGTCGATGAGGTTATTGGCCTCGTCGTGCGCGCTACGCTGGCGGGCGTGCCGCTCGGCGAGGTCGTTCGTATCGATCGCCGCGGACGCGAGCCGCTGCTCGCCGAAGTCGTCGGCTTTCGCGGCGAGCAAGCGGTGCTGTTGCCGCTCGGCGATCTCGAAGGCATCGCGCCGGCGAGCGACGTCTGGCGCACCGGCGAACCGCTCACGATTCGCTGCGGTACCGATCTGCTCGGGCGCGTGCTCGATGGCATCGGCCAGCCGATCGATGGCGGTGCGCCACTCGGCGGCGAACGCTGGATGGTCGATCGCAGCGCGCCATCGCCACTCGCGCGCCCGTCGATCGTGACGCCGCAACCGACAGGCGTGCGCGTCGTCGATTCGATGCTCACGCTCGGCAAAGGCCAACGCGTTGGGTTATTCGCAGCGGCGGGCGTCGGCAAGTCGACGCTGCTCGGCCAGATCGCGCGCGGCACGAGCGCGGATGTGATCGTGTTGTGTCTCGTCGGCGAGCGCGGCCGCGAGCTCGGCGATCTGCTCGCGGACGAGCTCGCGCCGACGCGCGCGCGCACCGTCGTCGTGTGTGCGACGAGCGATGCGCCGCCGCTCGTGCGGCTCGAAGCCGTGCATACCGCGACCGCGATCGCAGAATGGTTTCGCGATCGACAGCGCGCATCGGTGCTCTTGCTCGTCGATTCGCTCACGCGCGTCGCCCGTGCGCAGCGCGAGGTCGGGCTGTCTGCGGGCGAGCCCGTCGCACGCCACGGCTATCCGCCGAGTGTGTTTGCGCTGCTGCCGCGGCTCGTCGAGCGCGCAGGTACGAGCGAGCACGGCGCCATCACGGCGATCTATACGGTGCTCGTCGCGGGCAACGATATGGACGAGCCGATCGCCGATGAAGTGCGCGGCCTCGTCGATGGCCACATCGTGCTCGATCGCCGGCTTGCGCAACGCGGTCACTTTCCGCCCGTCGACGTTGTCGCGAGCGTTTCGCGGCTCATGCCTCGGCTCGTCGATCCGAAGCATGCGGCCGCTGCTGCGCGCGTGCGCGAGCGGCTCGCGATCTATGAAGAGCACCGCGACCTCATCACGCTCGGCGCTTATCAAAGTGGTCGCGACGCGAACGTCGACGCCGCCGTCGCCGCGTATCCAGCGATCGAGCGCCTCTTGCGGCAAGGCCGCGAAGAGACCGCAACGTTCGAAACATCACATTCCCAGCTCTTGGCATTAGGTCGCTAGCTGTCACTTGCTGACGTCTTTGGTCCCCACTACCGGGGCTCGGTGCCCCGATAGATAGGTCCCCATTGCGGTGCAGGCGCATCACGCAATGTCTGTGAAGCAACCTGGCCTACAATGGCGGTCGTCGCTCTGCTGAGTTGACGCGGACTTCCATCAATGGCGATCTCGATTGTGACCGTGGCGCACCCCTTGCTGACATCCCGCTCGCCATCCCTATGCGCCGACGCCAATCCAAGATCACCAATCCAATGACCCCCCTTGGTCCGGTGCCCTTTGTTGGTCGCCAAAGCGAGCTCAGCGAGCTCAAGCAACACCTGTCATTGGTGTCGCTTGTCTCGTTGCATGGCGCGCTCGGCTCCGGCAAGACCCGGCTCGTGACGGAGCTCGCGCCAACGCTCGGCGCTCCGACCACGCTTATCGAGTGCTACCCGGGCGACCGGGCGTCGGCACTTCGCGCCCGCGCCGAGCGGTCGCTGCGCTGCGTGCCCGGCATGCTGGCGCAGACACTCGCGGCGCAAGCGCGCGTGCTGGTCATCGATGACATCCAGCATCTGCGCATCGACGAGGCGACGAACTTGCTCTCGCCGCTCTTGCTCGGCCCAACCGCACTCGGCCGCATCGTCGTGGTCGGCCGCGATCCGCTGTCGGCCGCGGTCGGCGCGAACATCGCCGAGCTCGAGCTGCATGGGCTCGACATCGAGGCCGCCGGCACGATGTGGTCAAACCTCGAGGAGACATTTGGCGAGGCGGAGGGATTTGAGGCGGCGTTCGGGCGCACGCGCGGCGTGCCGCTCGCGCTGCGGCGCGAATATGCGCGCGCTCGGTTCGGCGCACACGCATGGGAAATTCCGGCGCTCGACGAGCCGGCGCGGATCGCGATCGAAGCGCTTGCCGTGTTGCGGCAGCCGGTCGCTCCTGCGGCGGTCGCGGCGCTCGCGCCCGGTGTCGATACCGAGGCTGCGTTGACGAGCCTTGTCGCGCGTCAGCTCGTCGATGCCGTCGGCGATGGTCGCGTCGTGTGTCACGAGGTCGTGCGCGTCGACGTGCTCGCGCAATTGCCGCCCGATGCGCGGCGCCGGTTGTCGGCGGCTGCGGCCGACCTCGTCGCGAGCACCGCTGCAGTGTCGAAGGGCCCACGCCTCGCGTGGCAAGCCGGCGATGACGGCGCGTTCGGCGCGATGGATCAGATCACGCGCGTCCGCGAAGTCGTGTGGCATTGGATCGCCGCCGGCGAGCGCGCGAAAGCTGCCGACTTTCTGCTCGCGAATCGCGAGCTCGCGGCGCGCTCCGGCGGTGCCGGCGAGTTCGAGGCGCTGCTCGATGCGCTCGGCGATCGGCCGCGGCGCCGGCCGGGCAGCAATTCAGAGATCACGCAGATGCCCGAGGGCGATGCGCTCGATCCCGATCGCACGCGCAGGCTGTCGGCGCTTCGCATCGAGATCGCGGTGCGTGGCGGCCGCTTCACCGAAGCGTTCGAGCGTGCCACGGCAGCATCGAACGCGGTGTCGCCGCTGCTGCATGCCGAGCTGACGCTTGCATCGGGCGATGCCGCGAGTGCGCGGCGTGCACTGCAGGGCCTCGTCAGCTCGTCGGATCCGAGCGAGCGTGCGCGTGCGCTTGCGATGCTCGCCGAGCTCGAGCTTCTCGCTGGCAAGCCTGACTCTGCCGCGGCGCACCTCGGTGCGCTAGGCGATGTTTCGAATGCAGATCCGCTCGCACGTGCGCGCGTGCATCTTGCCGCTGCGCGTGTCGATGAATACGCCGGCCGCGTCGCTTCGATGCGTTCGGCGCTCGCGCGTGCTCACGGCGCATGCAAGAGCGTGCAGGCGTGTCTCGAAGCGAGCGAGCTGTCGGCGATCGTCGATGCCCGGCGCGCCGTCGGTCTCGCACGCGAAGGTCGCCTCGTCGAAGCGGCGACGGCCCTCGATGCCGCCGACGCTGCGGCACGTGATCTCGATGCCGTCGCGGTCGCCGATGAAGTCCTCGCCGCTCGCGCGCTCGTCGCGCGCCGCCGTGGCGATAGTCAGCAAGCGGCAACGCTGCTCCACGATGTCGTGCGTGCGCGTCGCGAACGCGGCGATGAGCTAGGCGCGCTGCGCGCAGAGCTCGATCTTGCCGAGCTCGAGATCATGCGCGGGCAGCCGGCACTTGCGGCGGAGCTCGCGAGTGCTGCACTCGCGTCGAGCGTACGCCGCGAGCTCGGTCATCTCGCCGCGCGCGGTGGCGCCGTCGTCGGCGCGATCGATCTCATGGAGCTGCGTCTCGATGCGGCGTTGCCGCGCCTCGAGGAGCTCAATGGCCAGCCGGCGCTCGACGCCGCGACGGCTGCACAGGTTGCGGTCCTGCTCGCGACGGCACGCGCTGCCTCCGGTCAGCGCGCCGGCGCGATCGAGCTCGCCCAAAATGCGGGCGCCGAATCGCGCGACGAGCTCGATCGCCGCCTTGCCACCGCCGAGGTCGCGCTCGCGACAGGTGACGTCGCGCTTGCGCTCGAGCTCGCGCGGGACACCGCGGTGCTCGCCGAGCGCGCGCATCGCACGATCGAGCTCGCATCCGCGCTCGTCATTGTCGCTCGCCTCGAGCTCGCTCGCGGCGATCGCGGCAACGCGCGCGCTGCAGCGACACGTGCTGCACGCGAAGCAGCGGCCGCCGGTCTCATCCGCGTGCGCATTCACGCGCTGCTCGCGCTGTCTGCGCTCGCGCGCGACGACGACGATGCCGCCTCCGCGGTCGCGTACGCGCGCGATGCCTCCGAGCTCGCGCTCACGGCGGGCCTGCCTGTCGAGCGGCTCGTCGCGCACGCTGCACTCGACGCGATCTCCGGCCACGAAGCCGTCGCCGATCCATCGGCGCCGAGCGCCGCGACGATGGCTCCGAGTGCGATCGAAGGTGCCGCGCGCCTGCTCACCGACCTCGGCCTCACCGCCCAACGCCCGTTCCGCGTGATCGATGCCGAGGGCGTGCCGAGCGACGTCGCCGACGCCAATCCCGAGATTCTGCGTCTGCCGGGCCGCGCGCTCGCTGTCGATGGCGTGCGCGAGGTGATCTGGCGGCACGGCCAGGAGCTCGCCGATCTGCGCCGCCGCAGCTTGCTCAAGCGCCTGCTGTTCTTGTTCGCCTCGGCGCCCGGCAAAGTGTTCTCGAAGGAAGCGATCGTTCAGGCGGTGTGGAACGTCGAATATCACCCGCTCCGCCACGACGCCGCGCTGTTCACGAACATCATGCGCATCCGTCGTCTGCTCGGCGAGGACGGCTCGGAGATCATCCGAGTGACGGAAGATGGCTACCGTTTCGTGCCGCCGCGTGATTTCCTCTTCGTTATCCCGCGGTGATCAAGAAGAAGCGCAAAGCCCCAGCTCGCCGCAAAGCACGCACGCCCGCGCGCGCGGCGAAGCCGAAGAAGCAACCATCGCGCTGGCTGAAGTTCGTCGCGAAGCACGGCGTCGTGCTCGCGTCCGCGAAGGGCAGGGTGCCCAATGTCGCCGAGGCGGTCGCCGGCCAACCGATCGTCGGCAGCTGGTGGGCGCATCCCAAGGGCAAGGCGATCTTCGCCGCGCTGTGCGAGATCGATGATTCGCGCGACGTGCTTTCGTTCAAGCTCGTCGACGGCAAGGTCACGCTCGCGCATCGCAAGACGTGGCCCGCGCTCGTTCGCCTGGCGCGCGATGGCGTGATCGCGAGCGAGCAGCTCGCGGCGATCCAGCAGGAGCACATGCCGAGTGGCGAGCACCGCAACATCGTGACGCCGTTCCCCGAGTGGGTCGACGAGCGCACGGCGAAAGCCGCCGACAAGCTGACGACGCAGCAGGCGCGCGCGAAGCTCGCGTGGATCGACGGCGCGAGCTAATCGCGCGGACCGATCAGCGGCATCCACGGCGGGAGCGGCATCCAGCGCGGCAGCGGCCGAATCGCTTCGCGTCGCGTCTCTTCCTCGAGGTGGCGGCGCCGCGCGACGAGGACATCCTCGAGGAGGATCGTACCTACCGCTTGTTCTTGCGCGTCGCGCACGACCATCGTCGTGACTTTGCACTTCGCCAACGCCGAGCGCGCGCGGCTCGACGAAACCGCAGAACAGGTTCGTGAAAAAGCCGATCAGCCGCAGCAGCGCGAGCGCTACGAACGCGGCAAGCACACCAATTCCAATCGCCACCGCCGAGATCGGGATCACGCGACGTGTCGCGGTGAAATCGCCCAACTCCTGCATCCGCGATTTATATCGTAATACGATATATTCAACCAGACCGAGGCAACGTGTGGTAGCGATGGCCTATGGCCGTTTCAATGTCGCTGCGTTACGACGGTGAGCTTCGCTGCACACTCGTCCATGAGCCATCGTCGGAGGTGATGCGCACCGACGCGCCGACCGACAATCGCGGGCGCGGCGAGTCGTTTTCGCCCACCGATCTCGTCGGTGCAGCGCTCATGTCGTGCGCGGTCACGACGATGGCGATCAAGGCACCGCAAGAAGGCATCGCGTTCACGTCGGCAACGGCACACATCGCGAAAGAGATGACGTCCGCACCGCCACGTAAGATCGCCCGCCTCACGCTCACGATCGAGCTCCCGAAGACGCTCGAGGCCCACCACGCGCGTCTCGAGGAGATCGCGCGCAACTGTCCCGTCGCTCTCTCGATTGGGCGGGACGTCGAGGTCGAGACGCGCTTCGTCTACGACTCGACTACCGCCGCATCGAGTTGACGGTGCGCGCGAGGCGGTCGCGGGCCCCGCCGATCATTCTGTCGTCTTGGCTGTCGAGTGCGAGGCGGAACTGTGCCATCGCATCGCCGAGCTCGTCGCGCGCGCCTCCGGTGAGCTCGACGTAGAGCGCATCGGCGCGTGCGAGGAGCGTCGCGTTCGGCAGTGCGTCGCGCGGATGGAACTTGAGGCGCGACATCGCCGCGCGCGCCTCTTTGATTTGCTTGTCGGTCAGCCGTCCGGGTGCGCCTTCGATCACGAGCGTCTCGGTCTTGCCGGTCTTCTCGACGGTCAGGTCGACCTCGAGGATGCCGTTGAGGTCGTACGTGAATCGCACGCGAAACGTCTGCTCGCCCGCCGGTAGCGGCTGGAGGTCCTTGATCGTGTACTCGCCGAGCTTCTTGTTATCGCGAACGAGCGAGTGCTCGCCCTGATACACGCTGAACGTGATCGCGCTCTGGCCATCTTCGATCGTCGAGAACGTCTCCTCGCGGCTCGCCGGGATCACCGTGCCGCGCTCGAGAATCGGCGAGAACAGGCCCGACACGATCTGGCGGCCCATTTTCTTCGCCGACGAGACGCCGAGCGAAAACGGCGCGACGTCGGTCACGATCATGTCGCCGAGCGCGGCATCGCCCGCCTTGAGGCCCGCCTGCACGGCCGCGCCCATCGCGACGGCTTCGTCGGGCGGCAGCGTGCGCAGCGGCAGCCGGCCGAACAGCTGCGCGGCGAGCTTCGCGACGCACGGCATGCGCGTCGAGCCGCCGACGAGCAACACCTCGTCGATCTGATTCGGTTGCAGCGACGCATCGCGCAGCGCGCGCAAGATCGGATTCTTCATCCTTTCGAGCAGTGGCGCCCACGCGGTGTCGGCTTGCACGCGCGACAGCGGCATCTCCAGGTGCACGGTGCGTTTGTCGACGAGCGGCAAGTCGTAGAGCGCGACGCGCGTACCTTCGGTCTCCGACAGCCGCTTCTTCGCCTGCTCGCACGCCTCTTTGATGCGCGCCCACGCGCGCGGCTCCTCGCGCACCTTGACGCCTTGCTTCGTCTCGAGCTCGGTCGCGAGCACGTTCGCGAGTGCGTAATCGAAGTCGTCGCCGCCGAGCTGCGTGTCACCCGCCGACGACTGAATCTCGACGACACCCTCGAGGATCTCGAGCACCGTGACATCGAACGTGCCGCCGCCGAGGTCGATCACGACCGCGCGCATCTCGCGATGACGCTCGTGCAAACCGTAGGCGAGGGCGGCCGCCGTCGGCTCGTTGATGATGCGCTCGACGGTAATCCCGGCGATCGCGCCGGCATCGCGCGTGGCCTGGCGCTGCGCATCGCCGAAATACGCCGGCACCGTGACCACCGCTTCGTCGACGGGACGCCCGAGCGCCGCTTCGGCATCGCGCTTGATCGATCCGAGCACGAGAGCGCTCAGCTCTTGCGGCGTGAACGTGCGCGGACCGATCGTGAGCTTGCGATCCGTGCCCATGTCGCGCTTGAACGCGAGTGCCGTGCGCGTGGGATGTGTCGTCGCGCGGGCTCGCGCGGGTGCGCCGACGAGAATCGTATCGTCCTCGGCGATGCTCACGGCGCTCGGCGTGAGCAGCTCGCCGAGTGCGTTCGGCAGCACGACCGGCTTGCCATCCTGCAGCACCGAGGCAAGCGAGAACGTCGTGCCGAGATCGATCCCGATCACGGTCTTCATTGTGAGGACTTCTTCTTCTTGGGTTTGGGTTTCGGTGCAGGACACACGATCTCGACGCGCGCGTGAATCGCGACGATGAACTTCTTGGCGTGCGCGCTTGGCGAGAGGCTGTCGTCCTCGAGCTTTTTCAGCGCGGGCCGCATCTTCGCGCAATCCTCGGTGTAGACCTGCGTCGCTAGCGCATCTGCGCGCGCGACGATCTCGCCGTCGTACTCGTACAGCTTCAGCCGATATAGCTCGTCGCTGATCTCGTACATGAGCTGCGAGCGGTCGGCTGTCGGATCGGCGAGCTTGGGCTCGTCCAGCGTGCCCGCTAGCTTCGAGTAGTCGATATCCGGCGCCTTGTAGACGTACGGGTCGAGCTTGATGTTCGGAATATTGATCTTGTACTTGTCGTAGCTCGACGTCGTGCTGCAATCGCTCCTCGCCATCACGCGGACGAGGATCAACATGGCGGCGATGCCGACGCCGATGCCCGAGAAGCTCGACTTCGACGATACCGATGGCGGGTTAGGTGCGAAGTACTGGTGCTGCGGCGGCCGCGGCGCAGGCGCGACATACAGCGTGCCTTTGATCTGTTGATAGATATCGTTCGCGCGGGTCGCGAGCACGACGTTCGCGTCTTCGGCCTGGTGCGGGTTCGTGTGGCGATAGCGCTCGAGCTCCGGTCGGATGGGAGCGAAGTCGGAGCCGTCGATGCCCTTCGCGAGTGCGCGCGTGACGGGCGCCGGCAAGTTGCCGGCAACTGCCAGCAGCTCGCGCGTGAGCGCCCACTTGAGGGCGATATACGCATTCGCCTGGCGGTGATCATCGGTGTCGCCGTGAGCGCGCCATTCGCGCTCGAGTGCGAGTGCCTCGTCGACTTCTTCGTGCTGCAAGAGCACGAGCAGCTTGTCGACGAGTGTCGACAGCGACATCGTCGGGCGGCCGAGCTCGTCGACATCGATCGGGCGATGTTCGTAGCTAGCATCGTCGTCGTCGATCTCGTCATCGTCGATGTCGTCCGGCTCGTCATCGTCGTCGTCGATCTCGTCATCGTCGTCGTCGATCTCGTCATCGTCGTCGGGCAGCTCGTCGATGTCGTCCACGCGCAGATCGTCTTTGACGATCGCGTCGCCCTTCAGCGAGTAGCTCGTTCCGTTCGCGCTCGGCGGCGAATCGCTCGCCGGTGTGTCTACCGTCTCGGTCGCGGGAGCCTCGACGATAACGATCTTCGCCGGCTCTTCCTTCGCCACTCGCGGCGCATCCGGCACGATATTGCGCACGCTCTCGTACGCCTCGCGCAGCAACCGAAAGCCTTCGGGATCGCGCTCGGGCGGATGCTCGCGCAGCCGCCGCATGTACGTTCGCCGTACCTGCTCGCGATCGAGCTCGTCATCATCTTCGAGCCCGAGGACCTCTAGCGCCGACCAGTAATCCACGTAGGGCGGGTACTCTTGCCGATCAGCCGGCGCGCTGCAAAGGGAGATTATTTCTTCGTGTTACCGACAGGTTACTTGGCTGGTCTACAATCACGTGAGTGCGCTTGGTGCTCGCATCTGCGCTCGCGCTCGTCGGCGGTTGTCGATTTCACTTCGACGATCTCGGCGATGACGAGAACCACGCCTGCGCCGCCCGCATCGCGGGCGGCGGCGGCACGATGTGCGCGATCACGACGTCGGGAACGCTCGAGTGCTGGGGCACGAACAACAATGGGCAGATCGGAAACCGAGAGCGCTCGATCTCGCCAACGCCTGTCTCGTTCATGGCGAGCAATGTGACCGCGGCGTGGGCGGGCTGGGGTTTTTCGTGCGTCGTCGAAGGCGGCCTTGTGCGTTGCGCCGGCACGAACGCTCAAGGTCAGCTCGGCAACGGCACGACCACGAATAGCGCGGTCCCGGTTACCGTTGCCGGTCTGACGGGCGTGATCGGCGGCGCTGGCGGCGCCCAACATGCTTGCGCGATCGACGGCGCGAACAAGCTCTGGTGCTGGGGAAGCAACGGCAAAGGCGAGCTTGGCGATGGCACCACGATCAATCGCGCGACGCCCGTCGCCGTGAAGAACATCGGCACCGTGGTCGCCGTCTCGGCGGGTGATGCGTACACCTGCGCGATCGATACGAGCAACCAGCTCTGGTGTTGGGGCATGAACGATCACGGACAGCTCGGCGACAACTCGGCACGCGATCAATCACTACCGGTCATGGTGTCGAGCACGCTGCCGCCGGTGCGCGTCGTCTCGACGGGCGGGTACACGACATGCGCGATCTCGATGACGAACGCGCTGTATTGCTGGGGCGCGAATTACGAGAATCAGGTCGGCAACAACGATATGTCGGCCGCGCCTGCCGATGTACCGATGCCGACGCTCGTCGGAGGCACCACGAGCTACGCGGGCGTCGACGTGTTCCTGGTTCACGCATGCGCGTTCACGACCACCGGCGCGGTCTATTGCTGGGGTCACAACAACACGCGCTTTGGCGATGGCGGCGTCACGGACGCCGTCGCGCCGCGGATCAACTCGAATCTAACCGGCGTCACGGCACTCGCGCTTACCTACGATGGTGGTTGCGCCGTGACGAGCACCGGCGGAGGGACGCTGCGCTGCTGGGGAAAGAACGCGTATGGTGAAGCGGGGGTTGGCAACATCAACGTCGAGGCGACGCCCGTCACGGTTGCGACAAACGTGACCGATGTCGAGGGCGGGTGGTGGTTCGCGTGTGGCCGCTACAACGACGGCACGCTGCGCTGTCACGGCTCGAACTCCACAGGGCAGCTCGGCACCGGAGGCTCGATCGACCCGACGCTACCGGTGCCGGTGCTCGAGAACGTTCGCAGCGTCGCGATTCGCGAGCACGCGTGCGCGGTCGATACCACCGGTTTGACGAGCTGCTGGGGTACGAACGCACAGGGTGCGCTCGGGACCGGTGACACCATCGATAGCCTGCAGCCAAAGCCGGTGGTTTCGCTCGGCGCAGTCACAGCGATCGACGCCGGCTACAACTTCACGTGCGTGCGCGACGCAGTCGACAAGGCCTGGTGCTGGGGCGATGACGAATTCGGTGAGCTCGGTGACGGCGGCATGATCGACCAAGCGACGCCGCAACCGGTCAGCGTGCTCGCGAGCGTACGCGAGCTCGCGACCGGGTCGAGTCACGCCTGCGCGATCGACGACGGCGGCGTGCTGTACTGCTGGGGCATCAACACGTACGGAAATCTCGGCAACGGCACGATGACGAATTCGTCCGTTCCTGTGATGGTCGGCGCCGGCATGCTGCACGTCAGCGCCGGATACCACAACACGTGCGCGTCGTCGGCTGGCGGTTTGTCGTGTTGGGGATGGAACACCCAAGGCGAGGTCGGCGACGGCACGAAGACGGACCGCTCGCAGCCGACGCTGATCGGACCGGCTGTGGATGAGCTCGTTGGCGACAACATGCACAACTGCTCGCGCACGGGTGGCCGGGTCAGCTGCTGGGGCGATAACGGAACCGGCCAGATCGGCAACGGCCTCATCGGTCCCGATCAGCTCACGCCGAGTGTGGTCGCTGGCCTCGACGACGCCGTCCAGATCGCCTTAAACGGCAGCACGTCGTGTGCGCGCCGCGCGAATGGCGAGGTCGTGTGCTGGGGCCGCGCGGTCGGCGATGGAACGGATATTCAGAGCGCGGCGCCCGTCACGGTCAAGCTCGTCTGCCCATAGTTACTTGCTATCGATCACCGTCTGCATCGGGCACGCCGCCGCGACGGTCGCGAGGTCTGCGCCGCCTGCGGCGATGCTCGCCATCAGTTGCGGCGCACACGCCGCTTGGTTGAGCTCGAGCGAGTTGTGCCCGCCGTACTTCGTCGTCACGCGCACCGCGGCGCTGGTGTGGTGCTCGAAGTGGTAGGCGCCTTGCCACGGCGGCGTCGCGGTGTCGCTATCGCCGATGAACTCGTACAGCTTCATCGAGAACTGAAGCGAGGCCGAATCGTAGGGCGTCGTGACGTGGAGCTCGCCGCACTTCGTGCCTTCCTGCGCGCTGTTGCGAACGAGCTGTCCCGCTTGGAACACGACATCGAGATCGTTCGCGGGAACGGTATCCATGATCTCGCGACACGCGACTTGGCGATACAGCTCGACTGCGCCCGCAGGCGTCGCCGGGCTGTCCACGATCTGCTTGAACGTAGCGAGCACCTCTTGGCGCGTCGCCTCGGGTTGCGTAGACGACAGCGCCGAGACGTAGTTGAACGTCTCGAGCGGACCCCGCGGCAAAAAGCCCATCAAGATCTTCGACCACGCGGTCGCGTCAAAGCCGTACGGCGCCGCTTTCGTGTCGAGCTCCGTCAGCACGTCCGCGGGCAGCGCGGGACGCATGCGTTGCCACTGGTTGATGTATTCGGAGCCCGGGAAGTTCGTGTCGTCGTGGCCGAACGTCTTGCCGAGCACGCCTTCGAGCACGACGGCATCCGGTTTCGCGACGCCGCGCGCTTCGATCTCGTGCGCGACCGTCGTGCCGAGCAGCGTGCCGTACGAGATGCCGAACAAGATGTAATGGTCGAGCTTGCGATCTTGGATCGCCGCGATCGCGTCGTTCGCGATCTCGCGCGTCGAGAAGAAGCGGCCCGAGTTTACCGCCGATGGCAATTGCGCGAGACGGTTGCAGCCGACACCGCGCGGATCCGTCATCAAGTAACCCCAACCCTCGGGAATGAACTCGGCAGGATGATCCATCGACGACTGCCCTGGCCCACCGGGCAAATACACGAGCACGGGCGCGCCCGCCGTGATCGGCGCTTTGAAGCGGAACCCGTATTGGAACGTATCGCTTCCATCCGCCGTGCTCGGCCGCTCGATGCGAATCACGTCGGCGCCTTTGCATTCCGTCGGCAAGTCGCTCGCGATCTCGAGGTCCTCCTCGACGTAGCCATCGCACTTGCCGCCGACGCATTGAGAATCGTCGCTGCCGTCGATCACGCACGACGTCAGCAGGAGAGTGGAGAACAGGGTCGCTTTCGTCATGCTCGTTAAGAACGAGGTGTCGAACGCGGTCGCACGTTTTGTTCGCGAAATCGTGTGGCTAGTCGAGCTGCCGGCTACTCGGCGAGCCCGCTCAGAGACACGTCCACGCGGCTGTAGCGGCACACGTCCTTGGGATCACTTGCATCCGCGCCGAGCTTCTTCGCGAGGTCGTGGCGGATGTTACGCGCCAGTGACAAGCGCGCGTGACGGATCCATCGCGCGGCGGTTGCGCGATGAACACCGAGTAACTTTCCGATCTCATCGATCGAGAGCGTATCGATCACGCTCATCCGCAACAGCCTGCGGTCGCGCAGCGTCAGCTTGCGGAGCGCGGTGCGAAATGCGCCACGAAAGGCGTCGCGATACGCCGTGTCAAAGCCGGTCGCGAGGCACGAGCTATCGGCGAAGCGCATGAGTGCCTCGTCGCCGGCGGCCTTCTCGCGCCACGTGCGCTGCACGATGCGCGCGGCTTCGCGAAATGCGCAGATCATCACCCACGCGCGCAGTGGACCTCGTCCCGCGTAGTGAGTGATTGCGGGGCCTTCGCCATCGCCGACGAGTAATCGCGCGCGCAGCGCTTGCTGCACCTCGTCGATGACGTCATCGCGGACGCCGCGTCGCCGCAGCTGTGCCGTGATCACCGGGACGAGCTCGCGTTCGTAGCGCACGAGCGCCGAACGCTGCCCGGCCGCAAGCTGGTGCGCCCAGGTCATGTCGTCGCGGTGAAGCTCCACGCCCGCGGTCGTGCAACGCTTATTCCGCTCGGTACCACGCAGGATCATTTGTCGACGGCAACCGTAGTCGCCAGCGCCAACACGAGCCAGAGCGGCGTGTCAGCCAGCGTTAGTTGACGGTCTTTGGTCGTTCGCTGTCATCGTCGACATCGGCGAATGGATCTTCGCCGGGCCACGGCACGTACGGCGGCGCGACGACGGCCGCGTCTTGCTCGCGCTCCTGGCGTTCCCACTCGCCGAGGCGTCGACGGTTGTGGCGGCGCCGGCGCAGCCACGCGATCATCAGCAGCAGCGCGCAGAAGATCCAGATCGCGAGACCAAAGAGACCGATCGGCGCGAACAAGTAGCGCTTCGAAAGATCGCCGCGCCACTCGTCGAACAAGTCGCGCATGGGTTTGCCGAATGCGCGCGTCGAAGCGGCATCGACGCTCTGGCCTTGACCGACGAGCGTCAGGAACTGACGAAACGGCCAGCGATTGCCGTCGTCGGCCGTATCTTCCCAGCGGCCGCGACGCGAGAGATAGCCGACGAAGTCGTAGCTCTCCGCGTATGCGCGATGCGCCGGGTTCTCCTCGGCGGGGAATGAATGGTCGAGATCGTCGAGCGGGATGATGCCGCCGAACCACGCCATGCCGGCGAGCGTCTCGCCGCGATCCCACGACCATTCCGCGGAGTGTTGATAGGCGAAGCCTTCGTGCAGCCAATGCGGTGCGCGTGGGCCGAGCGCCGCGCCGAGCGCGACGTGCGCGAGCTCGTGGCGCAGCGTCGAGATCGGATCGACGATCTGCGCCTGCCGCCGCGTCGCGACCGAGATCACGCCGAGATCCGGATACGCGACGCCGATCGCCCACGGTGGCGCGCCGCGACCTTCGGGCGCGACCGACGCGAGCGACGATGAATCGCGCACGACTTGGATGCGAATGCGCTGTGGCGCCGGTAGATCGATGAGGTCCGCGCTGATCCGTGCGAGCGCGTCGTCGGCGCTCGCGCGCACTTGTGTGGCAACGCTTTCGAGGCCTGGCTCGTAACGCACCTCGATGCGCCCGGCGCCGGGAAGCCGCACGAGCGGCACCGCGGCCGCCGGCGCCGCGAGCAGTGCGAGCACGAGCAGGATCCGCATCATGGATATTTCAGCTCCACGCGCTGGATGTCCTTCGCCGTGTCTTGCGCATAAATGACGAGCGCGCCGGCGACGACGGCACCTGCAATCGTCGCGTACACCCACCACTTCGTCGGCTTCTCCTCCTCGGTGTGGTTCGCATCGCGACGAAACGTCGAGCCCTTGTCGATCAAGAGCGGCTGATCCGGATCGGGCGCGCGCGAGGACCACGCGTCGGCGCGTTCTTTGATCACCGCGACAAGCGCGGCGACGTCGTCGAGCTTGCGCACGCCATCCTCGCCGCCGAGGCGGCGCAGCGGTTCGCCTTCGCCTGCGTGACCCCACGCTTCGACGGTATCGCCGTGGCGAACGATCGCGACGCGCGCCTTCACCGCCTTCAGCACAGCTTCGAGCTCCTTAGCCGACGGCATCTTGCCGCGCCAGCCGGCAATGCGTTTGCCGACCGACGATGCGGTACCGGCTTGCTCCGGCATCGGCACGGTCACGGTAGGCTGGCTCTTGATCACGGTTCCCGACACCGCGCCGCGCCGCGTGCCCGATGCTGCGGCGATCACGTGCGGACCCGTCGCGATCGCGATCTTCAGCGGCGACTTGCCGGCGCGCTTGAAATCGATCCACACATCTGAGGCATCGACCTCCGTCTTGATCTCGAGGTCGATCACTTCGCGATTCGACAGCGCATCGACTTCCGGATACCGCGCGAGCACCTTCGCATCGACGTCGCTGGCGCCGAGCGTGCGCACGTGCGATGCAGCAAACAGCGCGGTCGCCGCGTCGCCTTCGCGATCGGCGCAAAGCAGCATATACGTCCACGCGCGCGCGAGCTCGGGCACGGCGAGGCCCGCCGCTTGCCGCGCTGCCGCGAGTGAGATCGCGGTCTGCGCTGCCGCCATCGCATCCTTGCAGGCGAGCGCGCCGAACTTGCTCTGCGCATCGGCCATCGCGGTGGCGAGCTGCGCGCCATCGCGATCGGCGACCGCATCGTCATCGATAACGGGCTCGAGACCACCACCGCTGATCGCGGCGGCGATTCGTTGTTTCACACTACTTTGATCGCCGGGACCGAGATCGATCACGGCAACGCGTTCGCGAGGCGCTGCGCCCGCGATCCCTCCGATCAGGAGGGCGCAGGCAGTTGCTCGAAGTATTTGTTGAGCGCCCATACCTCACGCGCGCGCAGGCCATCGAATTGTAGGCCAGTTGCTTTGGCATCGGACCAACGCACCGTGGCCGTTACATCGATCGGATCGTGCGCTGTCGGCAACACGAACGACACCTGCACGCGCAGACCCATCGCCAACTTCGCGCCGGCAGCAACCGATGCGCCGCCGAGCGACAAGTTGATGACCGTGATCGGCCGCGGTTCGCCGTTGATGACGAGTTGACCTGCTAATGAAACTTCGTGACGAGTCGCGGAGCGACGGTTTTTCTCCACTAACGTTTCTCCCGGTGCTCTTCATTGTATCGGCACCGAGCAGAAACGTCATCGAGTCCATTTGGAAAGGATGGATCCCGAACGCGGGCGGCGCACCTACCTATTGAGGGCGGCTACTGCAGCTTGATGTCGATGTAGGCCTTCTTACGCAGCTCTTCGACCCAGGTTGCCGTCTGCTTATCGAGCTCCTTGCGACGCAGCTCGCGCTGGAGCTGTTCCTTCATCTCGGCATACGCCTTCAGCGCCGACTGCTTGACGTCGCTGACCATGAACACGTGCATGCCTTGCGGTCCGCTGACGGGGCCGCGCACGTCGCCTTTCTCCATCGAGAAGACGATCTGCTCCCAGCTCGGCTCCATGCTGCCGCGCTGAAACCAACCGAGCTCGATGTTCGGATCCTCCGAGACTTGCTTGGCTACCTCGGCGAACGGCGTGCCGCTTTTGACCTGCGCGACCGCCTTGCCGGCTTTGTCTTTCGCCGCATCGATCTGCTGCTGGGTGGGATGGTCTGGCAGCTTGATCAAGATGTGGTGTAGGTACACGGCCTCGATGGACTGCGACCGGCGCTGCAGCTGATCGTAGCGCGCGCGCACGTCCTCTTCGGTGACCTGCACCTTGGGTGCCACGAGTTGGTTCACCGCGCGCAGCCTGAGCAACTGCCGGCGCAGGTCGAGCTTGTAGTTCTGGAGCGTATAGCCCTGGCCGGCGAGTGCCTGGGTCAGCCCGTTATCGTCGAGGTTGTTCTGCTGTTTGATCTCGTCGAGTGCGGCCTGCACCTCGGAGCTGTCGACTTCGATCTTCGCCGCTTCGGCCGCCTGGACGATCAGCTCTTCATTCACCATCTCGTCGAGCACCTGGCTCGACAGCTTCGCGATGCGGCGCCGGCGCTCGGCGACATCCTGAATTTGCTCGGCCTCGGCGCGCACCGGCACGAGCCGTGCCTCGAGCTCGCTCTGCAAGACGATCGAGTCGTTGACGACCGCGACCACGCGCTCGAGCTGGAACTTCTTGCCGGCATTGGGAGAAGCCGGCTTGTTCTGCGCGCGCACCTCCCGAGCCGCACCAAGGACCACGATCAAGACAAGCAAGCTGCGCACGATGATTGGACCTTCCAGCTATTTCTTCGGTTGCCCGGCGGCCGAGCCAATCGGGGGCGGGGCAGGGGGCTTGACGTCGATGCCCGGTGCGGGCGGTACCAGATCCTGCCCGTGCGCGTCGTCACCGCCCGGGTTCTGCGACGTATCGACCCGGACCTTCGCGAGGTTTGCCTCGTTGATCTCGATCTTGGCCTTCGCCCGCATGTTGTCGATGAAGTCTTTTTGCGCCTGCAGCCGCTTCTCGCGGAACAGCTTGTTGCGAATCTGCGGCTTGGCATCGTCGAAGCCCTTCGTCATCGACTTGCGCCGTCCCGTCTGCTTGAGGATGTAGAACGTGCTGTTGCCGGCGTCGATCACGCCCGACACATCGCCGGTGTTGAGCAGCCCGAACGCGCCTTTGATCACGGGCGCCGGCACCTCTTTCGTCTGCATCTCGAGGTACCGCAAATCGCCGCCGCGCAGCTTCGTTTCCTCATCCGTCGAGTACTTCATGACGAGGTCGCGAAAGCCTTTGTTCGTCTTGCCCGCCTCGCCCTTTGCCTCGAGCAGCACGCGTTCGGCCTGTGCCTTGTTCTTGAGGATGATCGCGGACACGCGAACCTCCTCGGGCTTCACGTACTCGGCGACGTTGGCGTCGTAATACGCCTTCATCTCGGCGTCGGTCACCTTATCCGCGGTGACCTTCGAGTCGAACTCGTCGCGCATGAGCTTTTGGATCATCACCTGCTTCATCGTGCGGACGACCTCGGGGTCTTTGTCGAGGCCGCGGCGATACGCCTCCTTCGCGAGCACCTCGAAGCGAATCAAGGAGTCGAGGAACTCCTTCTTCTGCTCGAGCGAGGTGTAGCGGGCGCGGATGTACGGTGACTGTCGGTTGATGCGCTCCTGAAACTCGCCGAGTGTGATGACGACGTCATCGATCTTCGCGAGCGGTGTCTTGAGCTCTTCGGCGCTTTGCGGTGGCGCACCCGCCGGCGTTTGCGTCTTTCCCGGTGCGCTCTTCGTGTCGTCCGTCTTCTTCTGGCAACCGGCAACCGCCAGCGGCACAAGCGCGATCAGCCAGAGCTTTTGCATGGTTACCCTAAGTCGGTAGCACGAGCGACGGGGCGCAACAAGAGTAGGATCGAGGAGTGCGACTCGGCCTCGTCTTCGTCGGTGCTTGCGCCGCTGCGCCTTCTGCTGCGCCGCCGCCGCCCGCCGCTCCGACGCTGGTAAAAGCGCGCATCATCGTCGGCGCACGCTGGGTCGAGATCGAGGTCCGGGGGCGCGAGGCAGCCAAGCGCTGCGACATCATGGTCGCCGACGAGCTCGCCTACGCCGGAGACGATGTACGTCGCGCGGCGGTGTGCCGCAACGCCGCTGCCGCCGATGCCCGCGGCATCTCGCCTTGTCACGAGTAAATACGAGCTGTGGTCGGAGCCGTTTGCGTATTCGCAGCGCCACGACGTGATTCCATTCGCGGACCGCAGTGCATGCGAGGAGGAGCGCGCGAAACGCGATGCCGCGGAACGAGACGCGTTCGAAGAGGCGGAACGCACGTGGCGAGAAGTCTCCACGGCGTGGGCCGAGCTTTCTCCGCGCACGTTCGCGCCGGCCGATCGGTCCTGCGAGTAGGATCGAAGCGTGGGTCGGTGGCTCGTCTTCGTCGTTGGCTGCGCGAGCGCGACGCCGCTAACGTCACAGCACACGCAGGTGCCGGCGCGGTCGGGGCATAGCGCTCGGATTGCGAGCGCGCGGATTTCGTCGGGCGGTGCGCACACGCTCGACATCGTCGTCGAGGGCTGGCTCGCTGAGGTGCGTTGCGATGTGCTTGTGAAACGCGAGCTAGCGGAGAACGTCGCGGCAATGCGCGTCGTGCGGCCGTGCTCGCCGGAGGCATTGCCCTCGGTCGTGAGCCTTGCGCCCTATCGGCTTGTCACGAGCGAGAAGCATGACTTCTTGGCCCCGGATGGTCAGTACGCGATCCACCGCGTCTTGTCATTCGATAGCCATTGGGCGTGCGAGCAAAAGCGCACGGAGCTCGTCCATGACGAGATGCAGCGACTCCTCAGCGACGAGCTCGAACGCGTGCGCGTGGTGAAGCAGCGCATCGCAACGATCGATGACCTGCGCGTCATGTGCGAGCGCACACGCGAGCGGCTGCGCGAGAACCTGCAAGGATGCAGTCTCGTGTTCGAGTCCGAGCGGCAGCGGCTCGTTCGCGAGCTCGCGCCGCGTTCACTCACCCCAGACAGCTACAGCGTTCGTTGCTTGATCAACGTTTCGCCGAGCACGGTCTCGCCATCCCACGGCGTCTTGAACGAGCCGGCCCAGCGTCCGCTTTGAACGGTTTCGGGCAGGCCGTCTGCGTTCGCATCACTCACCGTGACGGTCGCAGAAATCGCGAACTCGATGTGACCATCGATCGCCGCGACAGCGTCATCGAACTCTTTGCCGAGATTGTGGGCACCCGCGTCGCACGCGGCCGCCATCGCGGACGCCTGCACACCAGGCACCTGCTCCGCGACGCGCGTGGCGATCGTGTTGCACGAGATCCAGAGACTGAGTGCGAGGCCG
>Ga0070698_100001082_pt1 | contig 29940 bp, 29 predicted proteins | sample KBSK1502metaG_FD_65477 | JGI IMG/M metagenome (GOLD analysis project Ga0070698, IMG submission 65477) | Corn, switchgrass and miscanthus rhizosphere microbial communities from Kellogg Biological Station, Michigan, USA - KBS K1-50-2 metaG | ecosystem: Host-associated > Plants > Roots >...
GGGCGTGTCTTTCTCGCCTGGGTCGCGGTCAGCGTGCCACTGGCCGTCATCACGCTGCTGGTCACGGGGACCGGCGTGTTGCACCAGATATCCCGGTCGCTCCACACCGTGAGCGGCGTTCCCGGGCCGATCCAGTCCTCTCTGTTGCGCCAGCTCCCCCTGCCGGTGGCCGCCATCGGGATCGCCGTGGTACTCGGCGCCTCTGTCCTCATCCTGTGGCGCGAGCGTGGTAGCGGCCCTTCCCGTCCCATTGCCATCGGCCTCATCAGCAGCGTGCTGGTCAGCCCCTATGTCAACTTCTACGACCTCTCCGCCCTGGTCTTAGCGGCCTGGCTGATCCTGGGCACCAACCCACCACGCTGGCAGCGAGCCGTGACCCTCGGCATGTACCTGCCGCTCTATGGTGCGCCGATTTGGCCACTCGTCACCCTCGCCTGCCTCTGCGGATGGTTGCTCAGCCTGGCGGCCCCCACCCTGAACGTCTCAAACGCTCGCCTGGCACTGAAGCGCCGCCCGCGCGGGCCGACGGGCCCGCCCCGCAAGCAGGGAAGGGAAATCGAACGAGGAATTTGACAGGCATTCGTGAAAAGCTACATAGTGAAGCGCCTCACTATGCAGTTCTCTGACATCAAGGGCGACTGTCGATTCAACGGTACCCTGGCGACGGATCGGGCAGGGCACCTGTACGATAGCCGCTTCCGTCTCGCGCTTCGCGGGTCGCGCACGCCGCTTTCGGAAAAGGAGATGCGCACGCTCGAGGCCATGACCGCGCTGCGACAAACCGCCCGCCTGACTCATCAGCTGATGGACCGGTGGGCGGAGAAGCACGGCTTGAGTGAGGGTCGTCTTTATGTTCTCTTTGCGCTCGCGTCCGCGCCCGAGCACCAGCTTCCGCTCGGCGAGCTCGCCGAACGGCTCGACGTTACGCCGCGCAACATCACCGGGCTCATCGATCATCTGGAGCGCGACGGCCTGGTGGAGCGTGTCGACGATTCGGTCGACCGCCGCTCGACGTACGCCCGACTGACGCCGGCCGGTGGCAAGCGGCTCGACGCCATGCGCGCCCCGGGACTGGAGTGGCAACTCAAAATCGCGGCCGGTCTCTCCACCGAGGAGTTGGAGCTGCTCCGGCACGCGTGCTTACGGCTGATCGAAAACATGACACGCGCGACGGCAGCGCAGAGGAGGAGCGCGTGAGCCAGGACATGCAACGGCAGGCGAGCGACCCGGCAGACAGCGGCGGTCACCTCACGGAGGGGCTGACGCGCTGGGGGACGATCGGGGTGGTCGCCGGCACCATGCTGGCACTCTTGCTCGCCGCGCTCGACCAGACGATTGTCGGGACCGCCATGCCCCGGATCGTGGCCGAGCTGAACGGCCTCAACTACTACTCCTGGGTCATCACCGCCTACCTGGTGGCGTCGACGATCATGGTGCCGATCGCGGGCAAACTCGGCGATCTCTTCGGCCGCAAGCCGTTCCTGCTCGCCGGCATGATCGGGTTCGTCGTCGCTTCGGCGCTCTGCGGCCAATCGCACGGCATGCTCGAGCTGGTCACCTTCCGGACCATCCAGGGCCTCTTCGGCGGCATGCTCTTCGCGACCGTCTTCGCGGTGATCGGCGACCTGTTCCCGCCAACCCAGCGGGCCCGTCTCGCGGGCCTGTTCGGCGCGGTGTTCGGCCTGTCGTCCATCGTCGGCCCAACCGCCGGCGGATACATCACGGACAGCTGGGGCTGGCGTTGGGTCTTCTACGTCAACCTGCCGGTGGGACTCATCGCCGTCCTTCTGGTGATCGCCACCATGCCCTACGTGCGCTCATCCGCGTCCATCCGCGACATCGATTTCCTGGGCGCCGGGATGCTGATCGCCGGCCTGGTTCCCCTGATGGTGGCGCTCTCCATCACCCGGGACCACGGCTGGACGTCCCCCGAGGTCCTGGGCCTGCTGGGCGCGGCGGCGGTCCTGTTGGTCGTCTTCTTCGTCCTCGAGCTGCGGACGGACCATCCGATCGTCCCCTTCTCGCTCTTCAAGAACTCCACCTTCAGTGTCTCCATGATCGTCGGTTTCCTCACGGGCTTCGGCATGTTCGGCACCATCGTCTTCGTCCCGCTCGTCTACCAGGGCGTCCTCGGTGTCAGCGCCACCAACTCCGGCCAGTTGCTCACTCCGATGATGCTCGGCCTGATCGTGGCGAGCACGCTGGTGGGCCAGGCGATGGTGCGGATTCGCTATTACCGGTTCCTGGGGACGGCCGGCATCGCCGTCATGCTGGTCGGCATGTGGCTCCTGTCGCAGGTCACGGTCACGACCTCGCGCCTCGAAGTCGTCCGCGACATCGTCATCGTGGGCGCCGGCCTCGGGACAACCTTTCCTCTCTACCTCACGGCCGTGCAGACCGCACTACCGCGGAACTTTCTCGGCGTGGCGTCGAGCCAAATCCAGTTCTGGCGCCAGATCGGCGGGACGATCGGTACCGCGGTGCTCGGCTCCGTTCTGGCCCAGCGCCTTCCGGTTCACGTCCGGGAGCAGGTGGCCACTCTTCACATCCCACCTCAGATCACGCGATCCCTCAGCAGCGGCGGGACCAACCCACAGACCCTGTTCGATCCGGCGCAGATCGCGGCCCGACGTGCCCAGGCGAGTGGGCTGGGACCGCAGGGAGTCGCGATCTTCGACCAGGTGCTCCACGCGATCCGCGCCGGCCTGGCCGCGACCTTGCACGAGGTCTTCCTCTACGGCGCGGCGGTCTTGATCCTGGCGCTGATTGCCTCGGTGTTCCTCAAGGACGTGACGCTCCGGGGACGGCAGTCGGCGCGCGAGGAAGGCGCGCCGGTGGCGGCCGCCTAAGCTCGACCATCCAACACGGCGGCTTCAGAAGCCGCGGGAGGAAGAGGGCCTCGGCCGGACTCGCGAAACCAGCGGGTCAGCTCGGCCGCGGGCATCGGAGGGCACAGATAGTACCCCTGGGCGAGGTCGCAGCCCAGCGTCACGAGCTTGTCCCAGGTGTCGCCGTTCTCGACCCCTTCGGCAACGACGCGAAGCCCCATGTTGTGACCGAGTTCAATGACGGAGCGGACGATCGATACGCTCATGCCGTCCGCGATCATCCCGATGATGAAGGACTTGTCGACCTTGATCTCGTTGACCGGCAAGCGTTTTAGCCGCGCCAGGGACGAGTAGCCGGTGCCGAAGTCGTCAATGGAGAGACCGACACCGAGCGTGCTCAGCTGGTTGATGGCCTCGAAGATGGAGGAGGGGGCCATGATGCCGCTCTCGGTGATCTCCAGGGTCAGCCGGTCGGGGTCAACCCCCCAGTTCTCGAGGAGACCGGACGTCAGCTGCGGAAAGTCAGGATCACGGAGGTTCCACGCCGAGAGGTTGACGGCGAGCTCGACGTCCAGTCCGCCGTCGCTCCAGATTCGTAACTGGGAGAGGGCCTGATTGAGGACCCAGCGCGCCAGCGGTTGGACCAATTCGGTCTCTTCCGCGGCAGGGATGAACTGGTCCGGCGCAATGAGCCCTTGCGTTGGATGCTGCCAGCGCACCAGCGCTTCGACCCCGATCGTCCGGCCGCTCTTGAGTGCGACCGTTGGCTGGTAGTGGAGCACCAGCTGGTCATGCCCAATCGCGTGACGCAGTTCGCCGATGAGCGCCAGGTGGGCCGCCGTGTGCTCGTCGAGTTGGGGCGCGTACACCGCGTAGCCGCGCTTGGTCCGCTTTGCCACGTACATCGCCACATCGGCGTGGCGCATCAGGGTGTCGGCCTCCTCGCCGTGCTCAGGGCAAACGGCAATGCCGATGCTCGCCCCGACGTCGATATTGCGGCCATCGACCACGAAAGGGTGCTCCAGTGCACGGAGAACCTTCTTTGCCGTCTGGGACCCACCCTGGAGATCGGTCCCGCCGGCAGGGAGCACCGCGAACTCGTCTCCGCCCAGGCGCGCAACCGTGTCAGACTGCCGCAGCGTCCCTGCGAGGCGCAGCGCGACTTGCTGCAGGAGTAAATCACCAACCTGGTGGCCGAGGGTATCGTTGACCTCCTTGAATCGGTCCATATCCATGATGAGCAGCACCAGTGGTTCTCTTTCCCGATGTCCGATAAGGATGGCCTGGCGCAGCCGGTCATTGAACAGCATTCGGTTTGGCAGCCCGGTCAGCGGATCGTGAAGAGACTGATATTCCAACGCGTCCTTCTGCGCCCGCTGCGCGGAGATGTCGTGCAGGATCCCCACAAAGCGTCGTTCGCCGCCGAGGAGCATTTCGCTCGCACGGAACTCCATGGGGAAGATCGACCCATCCTTGCGCTGTCCCCACAGTTCGCGCGACCCTGAGACCGAGGCCTGGCTTTTGCCAGGCCGCAGATAGTTGTTGAGGTGGCTGACAAAATCGCGGCGGTACGGTTGCGCGATGAGCATCTTGGCGTCTTGCCCACGCACCTCAACCAACGCGTAGCCAAAGAGCCGTTGCGCGGCTCGATTGAAAAATTCGACGACCCCGCTCTCGTCGGTGCTGATGATTCCGTCGGCAACGTTGTCCAGGACGCCCCGCACATGGTCGGCCGTCGCTTGCAGGGCTCGCTCTGCCCGTTTCCGCTCGATGAATCGGCCGAGCTGGTCGCCGATGTCTTTCACCATGGCAAGGAGGTCCTCGTCGGGCTCGGCGATCACGCTGCTATAGAAGTTGACCACCCCGGTGACTTCGCCGCCATTCAAGATGGGGAAGCCGAACGCCGCGTGCAGGCCGGCGTCGGCGGCCGTCGCCGGCGGGCCGAAGCGGGGATCGCTGCCCATGTCGACGATCCAGACGGGCTCGCCTCGCGCGCAGACCTGGCGCGGCAAATCGATTCCGGGGAAATGGGTGGTGACCGAGTTGGTCTGGTTGGGCCCCAGTTGCGAGGACGGCGCCTGCCAGAAGTCCCGCAAGCGGAGGACATCTTCGTCGCAATCCCGGATCCAGAGCTGACCGACCTCCCAGCCAAGCTCCTCGCAGAGCCTCTGTAGGATTCCGCGCGAGGCCGCCTCCAGGGTGGGGGCTTCGACCAGCATGCGCGTCACGGCGACCGGTATGTCTCGCAGCCGCTCGGTCTTCTGACCCGTGACGTCGTCGATTCCGAGAACGTAGTAGAGGGGCCGTCCGTTGGGTTCCCTCATGAGCGAGACGCTGATGAGGGCCCACGCGGCGTGGCCGTCGGCATGGAGGTAGCGTTGTTCGCTCTGAAATCTCGCTGTCTCCCCGGCCAGCAGTTGCCGGGTCCCAGCCATCATGCCCTCGACATCGAGAGGGTGGGTTATCTCACGGACGGTGATGAGCGACAGCTGCTCTGGCGAGTATCCGAGCAGCTGACACAGCGCTCGGTTTACGTCCAGAAAGCGTCCATCCAGGTCCGCCAACGCCATGCCGATCGGAGCGTTCTGGAACGCGTTCCGGAAGCGTTGCTGCGGTTCGCGCAGTTCAATCTGCACGTGACGACGACCGGTGAGTCGGCTGAGACGTTCCGCCAGGGTCGAATAAGGATGGGGCCCGGGCGCCACGGTTGTCATCATCCGTTCAGATGAATTTTGCGAGAATTTTTGCGGCCCGGCGGCCTCTTAGCTGAGCCCCGGCATGCCCGCCGAGGCGCTCGGACCCGACCCGCGCCTCACGACCCAGGCGGCAACCTGCGCACGTGACCGGAAGCCGAGCTTGGACAGGATATGGGCGACGTGCGAGGAAACCGTCGCCGGGCTGACATTCAAATAATCGGCGATCGCCCCATTGGTGAAGCCCATCGTCAACAAATCTGCCACCTGGTATTCCCGTTCGCTCAGCATCGCGTGAGCTCTCCCGGCCAGGTCCTCTGGAGCAAGACCGAAAATGCGCAGGACCCCTGATGCCTCTTCGCGGCGACGGTTCTCAGCTTGACGCTCTTCCTTCGAAGGCCCGCTCCGTCTGGGGCGGGGCGCGCCCACAGCCATGATGACATTGAGCAAATGGGTTACGCCGCTCGGGCCGCTCAGCGGATAGATCTCCCAGTCCCAGCGCCCGGCGTCGACGCGCTTGCCATGTTCGGTCGCGCCGAATTCCGTGAACGCAAAAGCCTTGAGGTGTTTCGGCGTGGCAGTCGCGGACACCTCCCGCATGAACCGGAGAACGCCGGACTCCTCGGCGCTCGGAAAGAGATCGGCGAGGCGCTTGCCCGCCACCGGCAGCTTGTCGGGTTCGAGCCAGCTTTCCCACACATGGTTGGCGTAGAGGATGTGGAATTCGCCGCAACAATCGCTGACGTGCACGCCGATCGGCAGAGAGTCCAGCAGCTGGCCCATGATAACGAGAGCGTCCGACTCAGGCGACGCCCGAAGCACGGAGGCGAGTGCTTCCAGCGTCGATTCCGTCTTCTTCACCGGGCTATGACTCTTTTTGACTTGCACGCCCGGTGGCTCGTCCTACGCGGAGGACGCAGAACCACCGTTCGCTCAACTCGACAGGTTGCCACGCACCGCTCGGCTCCGTCATCGGCAGGACTGCCTAATCACGATATCAAAGCCTCGGCACACGTGCCTATTTTCCAGCGCTCGCGTCGCGACGGATCCGATAGAGGAGGTGAGGGCGGGTCGGGTGGCCCTGCGGCACGTTGGGGTGCTCGAAGTCTCCGGTGGCATCGCGCCGCATTCCGAGGCGCTCCATCACCCGCCAGGAACGCACGTTGACGGCGGATGTGAAGGAGACGATTTCGTCAAGGCCGACGGTGTTGAAGCCGTAGTCGAGGGCGGCGCGCGCCCCTTCGGTGGCGTAACCGTGTCCCCACTGATCAGCCGCCAGCCGCCAGCCGACCTCCACCGCCGGCGTAAAATGCGCCGGAAACGTCGCCGGCCAGAGGCCGACGTAGCCGATGAAGCGTCCGGTGTCTTTTCGCTCCACCGCCCATAGGCTGTAGCCGAGCTCACTCCAGCGCTTGCGGATTAGCTCGACGAATCGACGGGTGCGCTCCTCGGTGTATGTCTCCGGAAAGAACTCCATGACCGCAGGGTCGGCATTGATCGCGGCGAACGCATCCAGGTCCGTGTCCCGCCATTCCCGAAGGCGCAGCCGTTCAGTCACGATCACGGGGCGTGCCGCGCCCGGCGCATTCCGGGGAGGCGCGGGCTGGCGCAGGAACGCGTCCTCACTCATCGCCATTGGTCCTGCGCTTCTGAAGGGCAATCTGGGCGCGCCGGGCAGCAAGGCGAAACTCCAGGACTTGCTTGTCGTGACCAAGGACGTAGGCGCGGTAATGGAGGGTCGCGACTCCGCCCCAGTATCGCCCGACATCCCGGAAGATCTCCTCGGTCGACGCCATGGCCAGCGGTCGCTTGAGCAGAATGAGTCCGGCGCCGAATGCGATCGCGGTTGCCGCAGGGTCCGATGTGCTGTCACTGACGAAAACGCGGGCCGCTTCCTCTAGCAACGACTGGTCGACTGAGACCCCCACCTGAATCAGCGGCGGCGGTTCCTGTTGTGGGTGAGCCAGGGGTTCGATTTGGGGATCCGGCTCGTCGATCGCCTCGAGTTCGAGCTCGAGACGGCGAACCTCCCTTTGCAGGCGAGCGACAGTCGCGCTCAGGTACCAGTACCGACCAAAGAAATGCAGCAGATTAGTGACGGCTTGCTGCTTGCGTAGCGCCGGAACCTGGACTTCAACGGTTCGAGCTTCCGGGGGGCGCGCTTCATCGGTCAAGCCAAGTCGGAGCGCCTCACCCAGAACGTGGGGCAAGTCGCCCGTGCCTCGGAACATGTCCACCAACGCCGACGGCAGCTCGATCACGACGTTCCTGCGTGTCACCCGACTCTACCTCCATGGACGGTGGTAGAGCCTATTAGCCGTTGGGCGTTAGGCGAGACTCATCGCCGGACGGTGGATTCGTCCTGGCTGAGACTAGCAAATCACCGTGAACCTTTCGCGTTTCTTTCTGACCGAGCACTAGCGAGCGGTCGTGTTCCGGTAGCGCATGACCGAAAGTGGGACGAAGACCAGCAGGATGCCGACGATCCAGGCCACCGATTGAATCAGCGCCCAGCGGGTGTCGGCGGTGGTCAGCGCCGGGTTGACGTGGAAGAGGCCCCGCAGCGCGTCGGCGAGAACCGAGATCGGATTGTGGCGCGCGAAGGTTTGCAACCAACCCGGCATCGTCGCCACCGGCACGAAGGCGCTCGAGGCGAAGGTCAGGGGGAAGAGCCAGATGAACCCGCCCGATTGCGCCGCCTCGACACTGCGGACGAGCAGGCCGATGAACGCCGAGATCCAGGAGAAGGCAAAGCTCACCCCGAGCAGCAGCAGGATTCCGAGCAGGAACTCGAACGGCGTCCCGCCCGGGCGGAAGCCCACGAGGAATCCGACCGTCAGCATGATGGCCACGGTGAAGAGGTTTCGGGCGAGATCGGCGATGGTGCGTCCCGTCAGGACCGCGGAAGAGGACATCGGGAGCGAGCGGAAACGGTCGATGATGCCACGCTGCATGTCCTGGGCAAGCCCGATGGCGGTGGTGACCCCGCCAAAGGCAACCGTCTGCACGAAGATCCCGGGCATGAGGAAGTTGACGTACTGCCCTCCCGGGACCTGGATCGCGCCGCCGAAGACGTAGCGGAACAGCAGCACGAACATGATCGGCTGGATGGCGACGAACATGATCAGCTCTGGCACGCGCACCGTTTCCAGGACGCTCCGCTTGGCGAGCACGAGCGCGTCCAGGAACGCCCATACGATGCGCGGTCGTCCGGTGATCGGCTGGTAGCGCGTTCCCACCGTAGACATCGCGCGGGCGGTGGCCATCAGCGTGACCTCCGCCGCCAGCGGCTGGCGGGCGCGGCCGCTTTTTCCTCTTCGGCCTGGTGACCGGTCAGCGTCAGGAAGACGTCGTCGAGGCTCGGCCGGTGGAGTTGCAGGTCGACGATATCGATCCCAGCCGCGTCGAAGTCGCGCACCACGGTCGCCAGCTGGCCGGTCCCATTTTTGGACGGCGCCGAGATCCGTCGCTGCGCCGGATCCACGGCCACCTCGATGGAGAAGTGACGGCGGGCGACCTCGGCGGCTCGGGCGAGGTCGGCGTCCTTGGCAACCGCGATTTCGATCCGATTGCCCCCGACCCGGTCTTTCAGCTCGTCGGAGGTGCCTTCGGCAATCACGCGTCCGGCGTCGACGACCGCAATGCGGTTCGCCAGCTCGTCCGCCTCCTCGAGGTACTGCGTCGTGAGCAGGATGGTCGAGCCCTCGCTGACAAGCGAGCTGATCATTCCCCACACCTGCCGGCGGCTTCGTGGATCGAGCCCGGTGGTCGGCTCGTCGAGAAAGAGCACGCGAGGCAACAGGACGAGCGAGGCTGCCAGGTCCAGTCGGCGTCGCATCCCACCCGAGTAGGTCTTCGCGATTCGGCCGGCGGCATCGGTCAGGTCGAACTGCATGAGCAATTCGTACGCGCGGCGTTTTGCGTCCCGACTCGCGAGGTGATAGAGGCGGCCGATCATCTCCAGGTTCTCCTGGCCCGTCAGGTATTCGTCGATCGCCACGTTTTGACCGGCCAGGCCGATCTGGGACTTGATGCGATTCGCGTCGCGGACGACATCGAAACCCGCAACCGTGGCGCGGCCGGCGTCGGGCTCGAGCAGGGTCGTGAAAATCCGGACCGCCGTCGTCTTGCCCGCCCCGTTCGGTCCGAGCAAGGCCAGCAGACTCCCTTCCGCGACATCGAGATCGAGGCCATCCAGCGCTCGAACGCGGCCGTAGTTTTTCACCAAACCCTCGGCGTGGACGGCGTAATCGGTGGCCATTCCGCAAAAGGTTACCTGCCCAGGACCATCGGAGTTCGATCCGAACGAGGGTTTCCGCTCATGGGCGAGAATGGTTACGAGTCAGCGATGGATGAAGAGTTGAAGCCGCAGCCCGCGAGCGCGCCCGAGGAGCCCGCCCAGCTTGCGGCGAGCGCCGTGGAGGAGCGTGCGCGACACGCCAGCGCCTCAGGTCGCATGCCGACGCTTTACATCGGCCACGGCGCACCGCCTCTCGTCGATGATCCTCTCTGGGTCGCCCAACTGGCGGCCTGGGCTAAGGCGTTACCACGTCCGACCGCGGTGCTGATCGTCTCCGCCCATTGGGAGAATGCCCCGCTCACGATCGGCGCGACCCGGACCGGAACGCCGCTGATCTATGACTTCGGCGGCTTTCCCGAGCGCTACTACCGGACGCAGTACCGGTCGCCGGGCGCGCCCGAGCTTGCCGCCGACGTTCGGCGCCTCCTCTCCGACCAGCCGGTCGCGGAGCAGCCCGACCACGGGCTCGATCACGGCGCCTATGTGCCGCTCACCGTGATGTATCCCAACGCCGACGTCCCCGTGCTGCAGATCTCGATGCCCAGCCTCGATCCCGAACAGCTCTTCCAGATCGGGCGGCGCCTCCATCCGCTGCGGGATCAGGGCGTCCTCGTCATCGGCAGCGGGTTCCTGACCCATGGCCTGCCCTTTCTGCGCGATTTCCGGCTCGACGCGCCACCGCCGGCATGGTCGACCGAGTTCGACGCCTGGGCGCACGAAGCCCTCGAGCATGGTGACGTCGACGAGCTGTCCGACTTCATGCACCGCGCTCCCGCGGTCAGATACGCGCATCCTCGGACGGAGCACCTGGCACCGTTGTTCGTGACGCTCGGCGCCGGCGATAGCAACGGGGAACCGCTGCCGAGCATCATCGATGGCTATTGGATGGGGCTCTCCAAGCGCTCGATCCAGATCCCCTGAAGGACGCCATGCTGCAGGTGCGCCGCGACCGTGAGATCCACAAGGAGGACGGCGGCTGGTTCCAGGCCCGCTGGCATTTCTCCTTCGATCGTTATCGCGATCCGCGACAGATGGGGGTTGGGCCGCTGCGGGTGTTCAACCACGATCGACTTGCTCCGGGCGCGATCTGGCCGATGCACCCGCACGCCGACGTCGAGGGCATCACCTATGTCTGGAAGGGCACCTTCCGCCACGCCGACAGCCTCGGCAACGACGGCATCCTTCATCCGGGTGGCGTGCAGCTGATGACGCTCGGCTCGGGCGCCGAGCATTCCGAACAGAACGGTTCCGAAACCGAGCCCATGGAGTTCTTGCAGCTGTGGATCCTTCCCGATACGCCGAGCCTCCCGCCGGGGCTCCAGCAGCGGCAGTTCACCAAAGAGGATCGCACCGATCGGCTGTTGAAAGTGATCGGGCCGGCGGCGAGCGATCCGGTCAGGGTTCACCAGGACGCCGCCGTCTACGTCAGCCGTCTGTCGCCCGGGTCCGCGGTCGCGCACGACTTCCGGCCGGACCGAGGTGGCTACTTCTACCTGATCGAGGGCCGCGCCATGGTTGGCGACGAGGAACTGGCCACCGGTGATGCGGCCAAGATCCAGGACGAGGCTGCGCTGCGCATCGAGGCGAAGGAGACATCGGAATTGATCCTGGTCGATGTTCCATTACGCTTCACTCCAGTCGGCGTATGGGCACGCTAGCGAAGGGCCGTGCGGTGAGTCCCGGGGTAGATTAGGCGCATGCCCTCGGAGGTATTCTCGGTATCCGACGTAAAGCGGCTGCTGGAGCAGGATGCGCAGTTGGTCGACGTGCTCGCCGAGGATGAGTTCGCGCATGACCACCTTCCCGGCGCGATCAACATCCCGCTGAAGCGGCTAAGTGAGCAGACGGTGGCCGGGCTCGATCGCGCGCGGCCGGTCCTCGTCTACTGCAACGACTTCGGTTGAGACCTCTCGCCGCGAGCCGCGTCGCGGCTCGAAACACTCGGGTTCAAGAACGTGATCGACTATCGGCCTGGAAAAGTGGCCTGGTACGAGGAGAACCAGCCGCGTGAGGGCAAGGCCGTCGAGGAGACCTGGATCGGTGACGTAGCCGACTCGGACGTACCAACCTGCAGTCTCAAAGATCGGATCGCTGACGTCCGCGGTCGGACCGCGGGTTGGGACACCTGCGTTGTGGTCAACCCGGAGAGGGTGGTCCTGGGTTTGCTGCGCAAGAAAGAGCTCGAGGGCGACCCCAACGCGACCGCCGAGCATGTGATGCGGCCGGGCCCGAAGACTTTCCGACCGAACGTCACGCTCGAGGAGCTGCTCAAGTCGATGCGGGAGCATGACATCCAGACCAACAGCCTGGTCACGACCGGGGACGGCCGGCTGCTCGGCGTGATTTCGCGTGCGGACGCGGAGGCGACCCTCGCCCACGAGAGCGCGCAGGCCGCGAGCGGACGATCTCCCGCCTGAAGTCGCAACTGCGCCGCAGGGGGCATTCATCACAGCGCGGCGCCCGGGACCGGCAGATGATCGCCCCGAGATCCATCAACGCCTGGTTGATCACGTAGCCCTTCCCTTTCGGAATCACCGCGGCGGCCAGTGACCAGAGCTCGCTGGTACGCGCGCGAGGCATCTCCGCGAGGCCGAAATATCGCCGCAGCAGCCGGGCGACATTGGTGTCGAGCACCGGCGCATCCCGGTGGTGCGCGAAGTTCATGAGTGCGCCGGCCGTATAGCGCCCAACCCCGGGAAGGGTGCGCAGCTCATCCACCGTTTCCGGAAAGTCAGCGCCCGGCCGGTCCGCGACCCGCAGGGCCGCGCCATGGAGCCACTGCCCCCGGATCTTGTACCCGAGCGGGTCGGTGATGGCCTTCACCTCGGCCAGAGGTGCTGAGGCGAGGGCGGTGACCGTCGGATACCGCTCGAGGAGGCGTTCGTAGACGGGCAGGACACGTGCGATCTGGGTTTGGTGCGAGAGCACCTCGGAAACCAGGATCGCGTAGGGGTCCCGCGTCCGCCGCCAGGGGAGATCGCGGGCGTGGGCGGCGTACCACTCGAGCACCCGGCGCTGGAATGAGCGGCGCCGGCCTCGGGCGATCAGGGAGGCCACGAGTTGGGCACCGCTCGCAAGCTCCCGACAGGGGGCGGGTTATACGCATCACCGTGCGAAAGCGGGGACGGGTTCTGATCGCAATGGTCGTGGCGACAGCGATTGCCGTCGCCCTCCAGGTCACCGCGGTTGCGCGCGCCGGCGGGGGAAGCGGAGGCGGGGGTGGGGGCGGCGGCCATAGCAGCGGTGGCAGTCACAGCAGTGGTGGCAGCTTCTTCCACGCCGGCGGAAGCGGCTCGGGCAGTGGAGGGTCGGCGCTGTTCTTCTTTGTCGTGCTGGGCGTCATCGCCCTGATCATCATTTTCGCCGCGCTGTCGCGCCGGAAGTCGGCGGGCACCGTGGTCAGCGGTAACGATGATGCCGCGGCGCCTATCGACGCCGCGGCGGTCGAGGCCGGCATCAAGGCGCTCCAGGCGCGCGATCCGAACTTCAGCCCCCAGGTGTTCATCGACCGGGCGCAGCAGACATTCTTCGTTCTCCAGAATGCCTGGATGGCGCGCAACCTGGAGCCGGCTCGCATCTATCTCTCGGATGGCATTTACAACCGCTGGAAGTTGCAGGTCGAGCAGTTCGTGGCGATGCACAAGCGTGACGTGCTCGAGGACCTCGCGGTCAACGGCTGCGTGATCGCCACGGTCGGCGGCGACGCGAACTTCGACCACATCACGGTCCGTTTTGACGCGATCGCCAAAGATTATGAAGTCGATGACGCGGGCAAAATGGTCAGTGGCGACAAGACGGTTCAGCCGTTTACCGAATACTGGACCTTCATCCGCAGCCAGGCGGCAAGGAGTCGCGTGGGGGAGACGGCCCAGATCACCCAGTGTCCCAACTGCGGCGCCCCGGTGTCGATCAACGAGTCGGGCATCTGCGCCTACTGTAAGGCCACGGTGACCACCGGCCAGTTCGGCTGGGTGCTCGACAACATCACCCAGGCCTCCGAGTGGTCCGCGGCGGCCTGAGCTAGACCGCGACCGGAACTTTCTCGGAGAAGAAGCACGCGGCACGATGGTCGCGCGCCTTCTCTTCCAGCAGCGGCTCCTGGTCGGCGCATGGAGTCGGCAGCTGGGCGATCGGGCAGCGCGTATGGAAGCGGCACCCTGACGGTGGGTTGACCGGCGACGGGATCTCGCCGGTCAGCGCGACGATCCGCCGTGTGGACTGGATCTCCGGGTCGGGGATCGGGATGGCGGAGAGGAGCGCCTTGGTATAGGGATGGCGAGGATTGCGGTAGATCTCGACGCTGTCCGCGACCTCGACGATCTTCCCCAGGTACATCACCATCACCCGATCGCTGATGTGCCGCACAACCGACAGGTCGTGGGCGATGAAGAGATAGGTCAGCTGGAACTCCTTCTGCAGGTCCTCCATCAGGTTGATGATCTGCGCCTGGATGGACACGTCGAGGGCCGAGATCGGTTCGTCGGCGACGATCAGCCTCGGCCTAAGCGCGAGTGCCCTCGCTATTCCGATGCGCTGTCGCTGGCCGCCGCTGAACTCGTGCGGGTAGCGGTTGTTGAAATACGGATTCAGGCCGACAATCTTCAGGAGCTCCTGGACACGCTGATCTTTCGCCCGGCCGCGCAGCAGGCCGAAGTTCTCGAGCGGCTCGGCGATGATGTCGCCCACGGTCATCCGCGGGTTGAGCGACGAGTAGGGATCCTGGAAGATCATCTGCAGCTGACGGCGCTTCTGCCGCAGCTTCTCGCCCCTCAGCTTGGTGAGATCGACGCCGTCGAAGAAGACGTTCCCCGATGTCACCGGCAGCAGCTGGGTGATCAGTCGCCCGAGCGTCGACTTCCCGCAGCCCGACTCGCCGACCAGCCCGACGGTCTCGCCTGGGTAGATCTCCAGGCTCACCCGCTCGACCGCCTTGACCGTCGCGCCCAGTCCGGCGGGGAAGCGCTTGACCACATCCTCGACGCGCACCAGCGGTGCCCGGTCAGGCAAGTTGCTCTCCGTTCTTCGATAGCGCGCGTCGCATCGTGACCCAGCATGCAGCTTCCTGGTCGGGGCCCACATCCATCAGTACCGGATCGTCACTGAGGCAGCGGTTGATCTTGAACTGGCAGCGCGGGTGGAAGCGGCAGCCGTGGGGCGGCTTGATCAGGTCCGGGGGGAGGCCTTCGATGGAGAGCAGGCGGTCGTGGCGGTCCGAGTCCAGGCGAGGGATCGATTGCAGCAGCGACCAGGTGTAGGGGTGCTGCGGGTTCTTGAAGATCCGCTCGACCGGGCCCGACTCCACGACCCGGCCGGCGTACATCACGAGCACCCGGGTGCAGAGGCCGGCGACCACCCCCATGTTGTGGGTGATCAGGATGATGGCCGTGTTCAGGTCACGGTTCAGGTCGCGCAGCAGCTCCAGGATCTGCGCCTGTACCGTGACGTCGAGCGCCGTGGTCGGCTCGTCGGCGATCAAAATCGACGGCCGGTTGGCGAGGCCCATGGCGATCATCGCCCGCTGGCGCATGCCGCCGCTGAACTGGTGCGGATAGTCGTGCACCCGGGACTCCGCCGCTGGGATCCGCACCTGTTTGAGCAGTTCCACCGCCTCGCTGAGCGCCATTTTTTCCGGCACATGTCGATGAGCCCGGATCGCCTCTTCGATCTGGAAGCCCACCGTCAACACTGGGTTCAGGCTGCTCAGGGGGTCCTGGAAGATCATCGCGATGTCCTGGCCACGGATCTCGCGGACCTCTTCCTCTGACATCTTCACGATGTCCGAGCCCCGGAAGAGGATCTGGCCGCCGACGATCCGGCCGGGTTCCTGCACCAGGCGCAGGATCGAGAGCGCGGTGACGCTCTTGCCGCAGCCGGACTCGCCCACGATGCCGAGCGTCTCGCCTGGATTGAGGTCGAAGCTGACCCCGTCGACCGCCTGCACCACGCCGTCGTCGGTAAAGAATTGCGTCCGCAAGTCCTTGACCTGCAGGACCGGCTGGCTCATCGCTTCTGTCTCGGGTCGAGCGCATCGCGCAAACCGTCGCCCAGGAAGTTGAACGCCATCAACGTCAGCGAGAGGGCGATCGCGGGGGCGAGCACGATGTGCGGCGAGATCCGGATCGCGTGGAAGCCGTCGGCCGCCATCGCGCCCCAGGACGGCGTCGGCGGTGGCACGCCGAGGCCGAGGAAGCTGAGGAACGCCTCGAACAGGATCGCCATCGGCACGCCGATCGTGGCCTGGACGATGATCGGCCCCAGCGCGTTGGGAAGGATGTGCCGGAAGATGATCCGGTTCGCCTTCGCGCCGCCGGATCTGGCGGCCTCGACGAATTCGCGTTCTCGCAACGCCAGCGTCTGACCCCGCACAAGCCGGGCCATGTTCATCCACTGGGTGAAGGCGATCGCGAAGATGATGATGCCAAGCGATCGCCCCAACAGGAGAACTAGCGTCAGAGCGACCAACAGGTCGGGAATGCCGTAGAAGATGTTGATCACGAACGAGATGACGACGTCGACGAAGCCGCGGTAGAACCCGGCGAGCAGGCCGACGACCACGCCGACCACGATCACGATGACCTGGGTGCCGATTCCGACCTTGAGCGAGATCTGCGCCCCCAGCATGATCCGGCTCAGGATGTCTCGACCGAAGTTGTCGAGGCCGAGCGGGTGCTGCGCGGTGGGTCCCTGGTAGATCGGCCCGATTCCCTGGGCGAAGTAGGAGTAGGGCGTCCAGAACTGGGCTAGGATCGCCACCAGGATCAGAAGCGTGAGGAACACCGCGCTAGCCAGCGCCAGGCGGTTGCGGCGCAGGCGTCGCCAGGCATCGGCCCAGAGACTCGTCTGCTCGCGCGCCAGCGTTTCATCGATGACCTCTTGGGCGATGCCGGGAAGAGCAGCCATCAGTACCTGATCCGTGGGTCGATGACGGTGTACAGTAGGTCGACGAGCAGGTTCGCCAGCGCGATGATGATCGCGTAGAACGTGAACAGCCCGATGACGATGTTGTAGTCGCGCTGCAAGATGCTGGTGGCGAATTCCTTGCCCAGGCCGGGGATACCGAAGATGTTCTCGATTACGACGCTGCCCGTGATGATCCCGATCACCAGCGGTCCCAGGATGGTGACGACGGGGATCAGCGCGTTCCGGAGCGCGTGCCGGATGGTCACGACCCGGTTGGTCAGCCCCTTGGCCCGTGCCGTGCGAACGTAGTCCTGGCGGATCACCTCGAGCATGCTGGCCCGGGTCAGCCGGGCGACGATGCTCGCGTAGGGAAAGCCGAGGGCGAAGCCCGGGATGATGATCTGGTCAAGCGTTCCATAGTCGCCCGTCCAGCCGGAGTTGTAGTAGAGGGCACCGCCGGTCCAGTTGTAGAGCGCGACGCCGAATAGCAGGAAGAGCAGCGAGGCGATCACGAAGTTGGGCATGCTGTAGCCGATCACCGAGGTGGTCGTCGCGAGGTAGTCCACCCAGGTATTCTGCCGGACCGCGGCGAGCACCCCCAGCAGAACACCGATCCCGATGGTGAAGACGATGGCCGCCCCGCCGACCTCGAGGCTGACCCTGGCTTCCCGCAGGAGCAGCGGCGTGATCTGCACGCTGCGGTTGACCAGCGACTCACCCAGGTCGCCGTGCAACACGCCCTCGACGAACCGGACGTACTGTTGCGACAGCGGCAGGTCGAGGTGATAAAAGTGGAGGAGCTCTCGCTGCGCGGCGGGGTCAGGCCGGCGCTCGTTCAACAGGGCGCTGCCAGGGAGCCGGTGGACTCCAAGAAACACGATCGAGGACACCGCGACGGCGGTGAAGACGATCAGCACCAGTCGCTGTCCGATGTAGAGCAGCGCGCCCCGGGTGAACATAGCGGATCGAACTCAGAATAAAGAAAACGGGGGCACCTCGCTGAGAGGCGCCCCCGACCCTTCCTCGACTAGTGGGATCCGATCTTCATCTCGTTCCAGTAAAAGTCGTTGAAGTTGTTCGAGCCGGAGCCCTGCAGATAGGGCTTGAAGAGGAACTCGCCCTTGAAGTAGACGAGCGGGGCGAAGGCCGCATCGGCGATCATCTGCTTCGACGCCTCGACGTAGGTGGGGATCGCCTTGTCGAGCGACGGCTCGGCGTCGGCCTTAGCCACCAGGTCCTCGACCTTCGGGTCTGAGTAACCGCTGCCGTTGGACCCGCCCGCCTTGACGAACAGGTTGTCGAACCAGTCCTGCGGGTGGTCGTAGTCGGCCTGCCAGCCTTCTCGCGACATGATGTACTCGTGGTGGCTGAGGCTCTGGAGGAAGGTGTGATGGTCGATCGGCTGGATGTTGACGTGGAGGTTGAGGTTCGCCTGCCACTGCGACTGGAGGTTCTCCGCGGTTGCTTTGTAAATCGCCTTGTTCGGGTCGAAGAAGTAGGTTAGGTTCTTAGTCTTCGCCCCGGTCGGGTCGCCGCTCTTGAGCAGCGCCTTGGCCTGGGTTGCGTCGAACTTCGCGCTCGAGTCGGCGCCGTCGCCCAGGTACCCTTTCAGGCCCTTCGTGATCAGCCCGCCGGTGGCCGCCGAGCAGGTGACGCCGCCAGCGCAGGCAACGCTCACCATTTGGTCGCGGTCGATGGCCAGCGAAAAGGCGAGGCGGAGGTCGTGGGCGGGACCGCTCTCGAGATCACCCTTGAACGGGCTTCCCGCCTTGACGAAGTTGAACTGCACCCAGATGGTGCGGACCTTGTTGACGAACTTGAGCTCCTTAGAGAGCTTGGGGTCCTTCTGGAGGCGCAGCACATCGTCGATCGGGATGTCGCTGCCCATGCCGCCGTAGCCGATCAGGTCGTAGCCGCCCTGCTCATACTTGGCGACGCCCTGGGCCATGTCACCGATGACGTCGATCTTGACCTTCTTGACGGTCGGCTGGGGGCTGCCCCACCAATTGTCGACGGCCGTGAACTCGAGCGACTGCTTGGGCGTGCGCGCCGTCATCTTGTAGGGGCCGGTGCCGACCGCGGTCGCCGGTGTCGCCCACCAGTTCGCGTCATCCGCGTTGACCACCTTCGAGTCGACCACTTGGGCCGCGGCGGCCAGGGCCAGCTCGGTGTTGAAGACGCCCCACGGCGAGGTCAGCTTGATGACGAGCGTGTGATCGTCTGGTGCGGTCATACCACTCATCATCTTCTGGTTGTGCGCCCAGTCCTTGGTGCTCGAGACCTCGTCATATCCGACGACGTGGTCGAAGTCGCCGCCGTACGCGTCCTGCCCTTCGGCCGCCGCACGGCTGAAGGAGTAAATGAAGTCCTTGGCGACCACCGGATCGCCGTTCCAGAACTTTGCCTTGGGGTTGAGCTTGAACGTGTAGGTCAACCCGTCTGACGAGATCGTGGGCAGGTCGGTCGCGATGTCCGGGACGACCTTCAAAGTGTCGTCGAATTTCAGGAGACCGTCGAAGAGGTTCTGATAGATCTCGACGTCGGTTTCGGCGTTGACCGCCGCCGGGTCCAAGGTGCCGATGTCGCCGTCGATCGGGAACCGCAGTGTTTGGTCAGATGCGAGACCAGTATTCGCGGTGCTGGTGCCACCGCAGGCCGCCACCAGGATGCCGATCGTACCCAACACCGCCAGCGGCCGCACCGCGCGGAGCTTACCTACAAAAAGGTCACTCATAGACCCTCCCTTTTTCCCATTCCTTCCTCGCCACCGAGGACTGTCAAAACAGTAGCAAATAGAACTACACCTCAATTGTTAGAGGCCTGTTAGACCCTAACTCGATACCGTGGCGCTGGAAGCGGCTCTCGCCAGGCGGGCGGCGGCGGCGTCCAGCTGGTCGGCCGTAACCATGGCGTTGATCAAGCCCACCGATTCCGCCTCGTTGGCGGTCATCAGCCGCCCGGTCAGCATCAGCTCCAGCCCCAGCTTGCGCGGCAGACTTCGAAAGACCGCCGGCATGATCGTCATCGGCATGATGCCGAGGCGCACCCCGGGGAGACCGAAGCGTGCCGTCTCGGCGGCGACCGCCAGCGGGCAGGCGGCGACCAACCCGAAGCCGGCGCCCAGCGCGTCGCCGTTGATCGCGGCGACCAGGGGTTTGGAATAGGCGTCGATCAGCAGGAGCAGGGAACCGAGCTCGCGGCGTTCGAGGGCCTGGTCGAGCGGCGGACGCCGTCTGATGAACTCCTTCAAATCGGCCCCCGCGCTGAACGCGTCACCGGTTCCGACCAGGGTCACGGCCTTGACGTCCGCGTCGTCGCGCGCCCGGGCGAGGGCCTGCTGCAGTGCTCGGACCATCGCCGGACTGAGCGCGTTGCGGGCCTCCGGCCGGTTCAGCCGGAGCGTGAGGATGCCCTCAGCCCGGGTCTCGAGCAGGTCGCTAGACGCTAGACGCCCGCCACGACGACGCTCTTTTGCTCGGTGTAGAAGTCGAGCACCTCCACGCCGTGTTCCTTGCCGAAGCCGCTGTGCTTGGTTCCGCCGAAGGGCAGCTCATCGTAGGCGACTTGGATCGTGTTCACCCAGGTGTAGCCGGCATCCAGCCGATCGATCGCCTGCTGGGTCCGCTTGAGGTCGCGCGTGAAGATCGACGAGCCCAGCCCGAACTCGGAGTCATTGGCGCGGACCAGCGCTTCGTCGAGGTCCTTGACGCGGGCGATCGGCAGGAGCGGACCGAACGTCTCCTCGCGCCAGACGCGCGCGTCCGGGGGGACGTCGGTGATGATGGTGGGCTCGAAGAAGAAGCCACGATCGAAGGGCTCACCTCGCAAGCGGTGGCCGCCGGCCACCAGCCGGGCGCCCCGATCGAGCGCATCCTTCAATTGCTCCTCGATCGTCTCCCGGCCGCCCGCGGTGTGCATCGGACCCATCTGGGAGGTGGGGTCGGCCCCGGGCGCGACTTTCAGCTTCTTGGCTCGAGCGGTCAACTTCTCGATCAGCTGATCAGCCACCGGCTCGAAGACGTACACGCGCTTGACCGCCAGGCACGCCTGGCCGGCGTTGAAAAACCGGCCGATCGCGATCGCCTTGCTCGCCTGCTCGATGTCGGCGTCATCACAGACGATGGCCGGGTCGCTGCCGCCGAGCTCGAGCGTCACGTGCTTCAGGTCGGACGCCGCTTCGGCCATGACCTGCTTCCCGGTCTGGGTCTCACCCGTGAATCCAATCTTGCGCACCTTGGGGTTCTTGATGAGCTCCTGGCCCACCACCGCTCCCGGGCCGACGACGACGTTGAGGACACCGGGCGGAAGACCGCCCTCGTTCATCAGCTCGACGAGGCGGATGGTGGACAGCGGGGTCGTGCTGGCCGGCTTCGCGACCACCGTGTTGCCCACCGCCAGGGCTGGGGCGATCTTGTTCGCGAGCAGGGTGAGTGGGAAGTTCCAGGGGATGATCGCGCCGACGACACCCAGGGGACGGCGGACGACCATGCCAAAGGCGCCCGGGACGGAGAGTTGGACGTGCTTGCCCCGGATGGCACCTGACGCGGACAGCATCGCGTAGAACTCGATGTTCTCGACGAATCGCTCGGCCTCGATCTTCGAGTCGCGTAGCGGCTTGCCCTGCTCGCGCGTGAGCAGTGAGGCGACCTCGTCGAGGTGCTGGCGCGCCAGCGCCGCGCCCTTCATCAGGATCTGCGTCCGCTTTTGCGGCAGCGTGTCCGCCCAGCCGCGGAACGCCCCGTGGGCCGCGTCGATCGCCTGCCGGGTTTCTTCGACGCCGGCCTGTGGGACCGTGTCGACCAGCTCACCGGTCGCGGGATCGTGGATCTCCACCGTCGCGCCGGATCGCGCCGACGCCGGCTTGCCGTCAATCACCATGGTGCTCATGTGGTTGGCATTCCTCCAAATTGTCTCCCCGCTTTTTCACGCCGGAGCGGGGCCCCTCTTGGCGGGCGAACTAGACTTCAGGGTACACAAAGGAGGGATCGATGGAGCAAGCGACCACCTCGGCCAGGGTTGTGTCGGTCAGCAAGGAACAGGGCGGCGTCGCGCTCGTTCACCTCAATCGCCCGCCGGCGAATTCCTATGACCGGCAGTTCATCGACGACCTGAATGCCGCCATCGATCAGATCCGGTTCGACGAGGCGATCGGTGCGGCCGTGCTGATGTCGGACCTGCCCAAGTTCTTCAGCGCCGGCGCGGACATCGGGATGTTCCGCAGCGTCACCTCCAAGGCGCGGGCGATGACGATCCTGCACATGCACGAAGTCCTGCTCAAGATGGAGCACACGCCGAAAGTGTTCATCGCCGCCATCGCCGGCCATTGCCTGGGCGGCGGTCTGGAGATCGCGCTGGCCGCCGATTTCCGGTTCGCGGCGGAGGGCGAATACCGGCTCGGTGTCCCGGAAGTGACGCTTGGCCTCTTGCCTGGCAATGGTGGCACCCAGCGCCTGCCGCGCCTGATCGGCCGGCAGAAGGCGATGGAATTGCTCCTGACCGGCAAGCCGCTCGACCCGAAGTCAGCAGCCGGCCTCGGGATCGTTGATCGGCTGGTCGCGCCGGACCGGCTGCTTTCGGAGGCGATCGCCTTCGCCGCGACGCTGGCGGGCGGGCCGACCGTTGCCATCGGCGAGATCAAGCTGGTCGCGAAGCAGGGCCTCGAGATGTCGCTCGAGGGTGCGCTGGCGCTGGAGCGAGGCGGCATCTTCCGTCTTTTCGAGACGGCCGATGCCAAGGAGGGACTCGCCGCCTTCGCCGAAAAGCGCAAGCCGACCTGGAAAGGCGAATAGTCTCCGGTCGGCCCCGGGCGCGTATACCTTCTATATCCGGTTCAGTTCGGCGGCGACCGAGCGCTTGTCACATTCCGGCGGGCGGCGGTGCTTCCCTGGTAGATGCTGCAGATGGAGGCGTGGCGCCCGACCGTAACCCGGGGGCCGTTGAGCGCGATTAACCAGCGCGTGCCGGATCCGTTCGAGCGGCTGTTCCTGCAGGAATATCCGAAGGTCGTGGCGATCGCCTACCGGGTGCTCGCCGATCGGCCGGCGGCCGAGGACGTTGCCCAGGAGGTCTTCCTCAAGTTCCATCGGAGTTACCCCCCCGACTCCGAGCGGGCCTCCGGGTGGCTCCATTCCGCCGCCGTCCATTCGGCGCTGAACGTGATTCGCGGTGAGCGGCGACGGGCGCAGCGCGAGACCGCCCATGCGCTCGACCCAGCCCGGCCGGCCATCGCCAACCCCGAGCGGCTGGTCGAGGAAGCGGAGCAACGGCGCGAGGTCCGTCGCGCGCTGAGTCGGTTGCCGCAACGGACAGCGGCCGTCTTGATGCTCCGACACAGCGGGTTGAGCTACGCCGAGATCGCCACCTCGCTGCGCATCAAGGTTGGAAACGTGGGAACGCTGCTGCGCCGGGCGGAAGAGGCCCTGCGCAAGGAGGTCAATCGTGCGACACCTGAGTGATGGAACGCTGCGACGGATCTACGACGAGCCGCTGGCGCTGACGGCGGCGGATCAGGCGCACTTCGACGAGTGCCCGGAGTGCAAACCGCGCTTCAATGCGATCGCGAATGAGGCGCGCACCGCGACAACACTGCTGCGCGTGCCGGCCTTCGAGCCGCAAACCCACGCCGCCCTTGTTGCGGTGCGGGCGCGCATCAAGCGAGAGGAGACGGCCCGGCCGCCGCGGTGGTACGAGCGCTGGCTGGATCGGACGTCGCCTCGCTGGCGACCGATGGCCACGCCGGCGCTCGCCGTGCTGCTGGCGGCCGTGCTCCTCGCGGGCCTGGGCGTCTCAGGGGTTGCGCAGAGCCTCGTGCGGATCTTCGAGCCGAAGCAGATCGTGGCGGTGCAGGTCTCGCCCTCCGACTTCGCCCAGACCGGCACCGTGCTCGACTACGGGCAGGTGAAGTGGCTACCAGAACCGCCGAAGCTGCAGCAATTGACCGACGCCGCAGCGGCGCAGGCCCAGTCAGGACTCCCGGTCTTGATGCCGGCCTCCCTGCCGAAGGGGGTTTCCGGCCCGGTAAGCTACGGCGTCGTCTCCCCCGCGACCGGCTCGCTGACCTTTGATGCGGCGCGGCTGCAAACGTCGGCCGCGAAAGCGGGCGTGCATGTCAGCCCGATGCCGTCCACCATCGACGGCAGCACCCTGGTCGTCAACGGCGGCCCGGCCTTGATCGAGGTATGGGGCCTCTCCGGCACGACCGAGGCGGCGAACGTGCCGACGCTCGTGATTGCGCAGACCCGAGTCCCAACGGTCGACTCGAACGGCGCCAGCACCGCGCAGCTCGAGGACTACCTGCTATCGCAGCCCGGGGTGCCGCCCGACCTCGCGGCACAGGTCAGGGCAATCAAGGATCCGAGCACGACGCTGCCGATCCCAATCCCGAAGGGCCTGGCGACGACGGAGTCGGTGCAGGTCAATGGAACCTCGGGACTGCTGATCAAAGCGGTCTTGGGAGCAGGCGTGGTCTGGGTGAAGAATGGCGTAATCTACGCCGTCGGAGGTCAGTTGACTCCCGACCAGGTGCTCGCCATTGCAACGTCCCTCCAGTGATCGCGTCGATCTGAATCCGATTGAGGCGGCCGATGCCGCCTCCCTTGCCGTCCACACCCAGGACCTGGCCAAGCGCTACGGCAAGACGGTCGCGCTCAGCGGCCTGACGATGAGCGTGCGGCGCGCCGAGGTCTTTGGATTCCTGGGACCGAACGGCGCCGGAAAGACGACCGCCGTGAAGCTGCTGGTCGGCCTTGCGCTGCCCACCGCGGGTCAGGGATGGGTGTTGGGCGCGCCGATCGGCGACTTGCAAACGCGCCGGCGCCTCGGTTACCTCCCCGAGTTGTTCCGCTACCAGGGCTGGATGAAAGCGCGCGAAGTGCTCGGTTTGCACTGCGAGCTTTCCGGAATGGCGCGATCTGAATGGAAGAAGGAAATCGATCTCGCGCTCGACATGGTTGGTCTGACCGATCGTGCGGACGACAAGGTCGAAGGGTTCTCGAAAGGGATGCAGCAGCGGCTGGGGCTTGGCGTTGCGTTGCTCGGTCGACCTGAGCTGGTCTTGCTCGACGAGCCCACCTCTGCGCTCGACCCGGTCGGGCGCCACGACGTCCGGGAGATCATTCGCCAGTTGAAGGCGCGCGGCACCGCTGTCTTTCTCAACTCGCACCTGCTCAGCGAGGTCGAACAGATCTGCGACCGGCTTGCCGTGGTGGACCACGGCCGGGTGATTGCGACCGGAACGATGGCGCAAATCCTGGGGAGGGATGGGGCGGTACGAGTCCGGGTGACAGGGCTGCCCGCCGCCGACCGCGTCGGGCTTAGCGAGTTCGGGAACCTGGAGGACGAGGGCGAATGGCTGACCTTCCGCGGCCTCTCCCCTGATCGCGTACCTGACTTGGTCACTGAGATCGTCCGTCAGGGTGGCCGCGTCTACGCCGTCGAGCCCCGCCACGAGACGCTGGAGGACCGATTCCTGCAACTGCTGAAGGAACAGGACGACTGATGCGAGTTCTGACGATCGCCCGACTCACGATCCTTGAGGCCTCGCGCCGCAAACTGCTTATCGCCCTAGCCCTGCTCACCGTGGTGGTGGTCATCCTGACGAGCTGGGGTTTCAGCCGGCTTCCCACCATGAAGGGTGTCACGCCCGCGGAGGTGCGGCTGGCGGCTTCACAGCTGACCATCCTGGTGGCCTTCATGTTCAGTGGTGTGCTTGCGCTCGGCTCCATCCTGGTGGCAGCGCCGAGCATCGCGAGCGACATCGAGTCCGGGATCGCGCTGGCCATCCTTCCCCGGCCTATCCGCCGAAGTGAGGTGCTGATGGGAAAGTGGCTCGGGCTGGCGGTCCTGGTGACGCTCTACGCCGCGGGCAGCGGGGTGCTCGAATTGCTCGGCATCTGGTGGGGCACGGGTTACCTTCCGCCGAATCCGGTGGCGGCACTCGCCTTCGTCGCGGCCGAAGGGATCGTCCTGATGACCCTGGCGCTGCTGCTCAGCACGCGGATGGCACCGATGACAGGCGGCGTCATCGCCCTGGTCCTCTTCTTCGTTGCTTGGATTGGCGGTATCGCGCTGGCGATCGGCCAGACATTCGCCAACGACACCATCATCAACATCGGCGTCGGCAGCCGGCTCCTGATCCCGACCGACGGGCTCTGGCACGGGGCGATCTTCTACCTGGAGCCGTCAGATTTCCTCGCCGCGGCCCGGGCCGCCGGCCGCGCGCGAGCGGGGAATCCGTTCTTCGCCGACCAGCCACCACCAGTGATCTATGTCGCCTGGGTCGTCGCCTGGCTCGCCGGCCTGCTCGCCCTTGCCAACGTGAGCTTCGCGAAGAGAGACCTTTAGGGAAGGGTTCTGTCGCCGCTGGTGCGGACCGCTCGAAGCGTCAATCCCTGGATCAGCAGCGCGGTCGCTGTCGCGACCAGGAATGCCAGGCCGATGCCCAAGCGGCTGAGACCGATGGCCAGCAGCAAGAAAAAGGCGCCGAATGAGAACAGTCCGAGCAGCAGTCCCCTGAGCACATTGTTGGCGGCGTCGCCACTCTGGCGGTGGGCGAAGATTGCAAGCACGCCGGCGTAGACGGGGAATGGCGATAGCAGTCCCGTCAGATGGGGCCCGATCGCTGGGGCAATTCCCGTCAGAAACAGCACCAGGCCGGTCGCGACGACCATCCGCAGCGGGAGCTCCCAAGAGGATGGCGGCGCGCGGTCATCGGCCGGCCTGACCTTCGGCATGAGGAGGGTGGCGACGATCAACGAGGCCGTGACCAGGGCAAATGCCGGCAAGGCGGGAAGGCTGACGCGCTGGAAGCCAATGGTCGCCACGGCGAACGCGACACCGCCGGCTGCCGTGGCCACCGGCCAGCCGGTTCGGACGGCCGCCCGCGCGTAGGCAACCGCAAAGGCTGCCTGGGAGATCGTCCCGAGGAGGACGGCGAGCGCTGCGGCAGTTGCAAACCCCGTGCCCTGGTCGATCGCCAGGAAGAACACCACCGGCCCGGAGGTCAGGGGAAGGCCAACCAGCCAACCGCTCAACCGGTCTCCCCAGCGTCGCCCGGCCAGGGTGGCGGCCGCGATCAGCGCCGGCGTGACGACCACCTTGAGCAGCAAGCTAGGCAACGGGCTGTAGTGTAGGCGGATGGCGGATTACGACGAGACGACTTACGGCGAGCGGATCGCCGACGTGTACGACACGCTGACGGAAGTTCCGACGGATACCGATGAAGCCGTTGCGCTGCTGGCCGAACTGGCTAAGGGGGGTCGCGCGCTCGATCTGGGAATCGGTACGGGGCGTCTGGCATTGCCGCTCCAGGCGCGCGGCATCAAGGTTGAGGGGATTGATGCATCGCCCGCAATGGTCGAGAAGCTCCGGAGCAAGCCGGGTGGGCCGGAAATCCCGGTTACGATGGGCAACTTCGCTGACCTGAAGGTCGATGGCCGTTTTACCGCGATCTTCGTCGCCTTCAGCACGTTTTTTGCCCTCCTCACCCAGGAAGACCAGCTGCGCTGCTTCGCCCATGTCGCCGCGCACCTCGAGCCCCAGGGCGCTTTCATCATCGAGGCCTTTGTTCCAGATCTGAGCCGCTTCGACCGGGGTCAGCGGCTCCAGGCCATGAACGTGGAAATGAAGCTTGTCCGGATTGACGTGGCGCGGCATGACCCGGTCGCCCAGCAAGTCGTCGCCCAGCACGTGGTCTTCACGGAGGCGGGGACGCGCTTCTACCCGGTCCGGCTACGCTACTGCTGGCCGTCGGAACTGGACCTGATGGCCCGGCTGGCCGGACTCAGGCTGGAAAACCGTTGGGGCGGCTGGCTCAAGCAGCCCTTTGGCCCAGACAGTGGCAAGCACATTTCCGTCTATCGTGCCCATCCCTGATTGGGCCCGAGGGCCATTGACTTAGGCGGTCGCCGAACGTACATTTAGCTCGCCAAAATCGGCGATTCGGAACTCACAGGAGGGGAAACATGGGAGTCGCGACCTTAACGCCTCCGGCGCAGCGAATAGGGGAGGAGCTCGTCTACCCGGACGGCCGGCACGAGCTGGCCGACGATTCGTCGATCCGTGACAGTCCGCTGTATAACAAGGACCTGGCGCCGGTCAAGATCAAAGACCGGAGCTGGACCACCTACAACTACCTGGCCTTATGGGTCGGCATGGCGCACAACCTGCCCACCTACGGCTTGGCCGCGGGACTTGTTTTGCTCGGGATGGCGTGGTACCAGGCGATCCTAACGATCTCACTGGCAAACTTCATCGTCTTGATTCCGATGCTGTTGAACAGCCACGCCGGCACCAAGTACGGCATTCCCTACCCGGTCTTCGCCCGGGCGTCATTTGGTGTCTTTGGAGCGAACGTGGCGGCGCTTCTCCGCGCCGGAGTTGCCTGCGGTTGGTTTGGGATCCAGACCTGGATCGGCGGCGAGGCGCTCTACACGCTCGCGGGCTCGCTCTTTGGCAACGGCTGGACCAACGCCTCGATGGTCGCGGGCCAGCACTGGACCCTGTGGTTGAGCTTCGCGGTCTTCTGGGTGCTCAACATCTTCATCATCGTGCGGGGCATCAATGCGGTTCGCCGGTTCGAGAACTGGGCCGCCCCCTTCGTGATCCTCGTAGCGGTGTTTCTCCTCGTTTGGATGGTGACCAAGGCCGGCGGTTTGGGCCCGATCGTGTCGCAACCCGGCACCGTTGGATGGGGCGGGTCGTTTTGGAAACTGTTCTTCCCGGCGTTGATGGCGCAGATCGCGTTCTGGTCGACCCTCTCGCTCAACATGCCCGACTTCACGCGGTTCAGCAAGAGCCAGCGTGCGCAGGTCATCGGCCAGACGCTCGGTCTACCAACGACGATGACCATCTTTCCGCTGCTTGCGGTGTTGATCACGTCAGCGACCGTCGTGGTTTACGGCAAGGCGATCTGGGATCCGATCGCGTTGACGGCGAAGTTCAACAATCCGATCGTGATCGTGCTAGCGCTGTTCACCCTTGCGGTCGCCACCCTCTCGGTCAATATCGCGGCGAACGTTGTCAGCCCGTCGTATGACTTCTCGAATGCGATACCAAAGCTCATAAGCTTCAGGACCGGCGGGTTGATCACGGGAGTGCTTGGCATCCTGATCCAACCATGGCGCCTCTATTCGGACCCGCACGTCTACATCTTCACCTGGCTCGGCTTCTATGGCGGCGCTCTGGGCGCCATCGCCGGCGTTCTGATCGCCGACTACTGGTTCATGCGAAACACCAACCTCAAGTTGGGCGACCTGTATCGCGTCAACGGCGGGTATCGATACTCCGCCGGCTTCAACTGGCGAGGCCTGGTCAGCTTGCTGGTCGGTGGAGTCCTGGCTGTGGGTGGCGCCTATACCGCACCAGGAACAACGGGTCCCTTCCCAGCCAAGGGGGTCATCCCATTCCTCTATCAGCCCGTGACGTTCTATGACTACAGCTGGATCGTGGGGCTAGTGGCGGCGTTCATCTGCTACCTGGCGCTCTCCTATCTCTTCCCGGCGGCGGCCGTTCGGCGCACGCAGGCCGTAGCGGCGACCTAAGCTCGACGTACTAACGTAACTGGAGCCCCTACCTCGCGGCGGGGGCTCCAGCCTTTCAAGAGATCAATGGCGCGAGTGAGTTTTGGCGTCTGCTTTGCTCCTGATCCGCCCCCGAGCCGGTGGGTGGACCTGACCAAGCTTGCCGAGGCCCAGGGTTTCGAATACGCGTGGCTCTTCGACTCGCACGTCCTCTGGCAGGAGGTCTACCCGATCTTCGCGCTGATGGCCGCCAACACGCGGACCATCAAGATCGGTCCCTGCGTCACCAACCCGGGCACGCGCGATCCCACGGTGACCGCCAGCGCGCTGGCCACCCTGAACGAGATCTCCGGTGGCCGGATGGTGATGGGCATCGGCCGCGGCGACAGCGCCCGCCGCGTCCTCGGCCAGAAGCCGGTGTCGGTCGAGCGCATGGAGGCGGACTGCCGCCTGATCCGCGACCTGGCAGCCGGCCGGGAAGTCGCCTACGACGGCGTCAAGGTCCGGCTGAAGTGGGCCGAGCACGAGCTGCCGATCTGGGTGGCTGGCTACGGGCCGAAGGCGCTCCGCGCAGCCGGACGGGTGGCCGACGGGGTGATCATCCAGCTGGCCGATCCCGCGATCATCAAGTGGTGTCTGCAGTTTGTGCGGGAGGGCGCCCAGGAAGCTGGCCGGTCCTTCGACGACATCCAGATCCAGGC
>Ga0070698_100001083_pt1 | contig 29936 bp, 29 predicted proteins | sample KBSK1502metaG_FD_65477 | JGI IMG/M metagenome (GOLD analysis project Ga0070698, IMG submission 65477) | Corn, switchgrass and miscanthus rhizosphere microbial communities from Kellogg Biological Station, Michigan, USA - KBS K1-50-2 metaG | ecosystem: Host-associated > Plants > Roots >...
AACCTCACGCGAAACGCCAAAAGCCGGCGCAGCACCGGCGTGTCGGCCTCGGGCGGGATGTCGGCCTGGCCGGTGACCCAGTCGTAGATGTCGTTGTCGCCGGCCGCGAGCAGGCGCTCGTACTGGTCGAGCTCCGCCGAGCCGAACGAGGCGATATGTGCGCGCGCGAATTGGCCAAGAAGGATGTCGTTCTCCTTGTTGCCGCGATAGACGCTGCGGTAGAGCAACCGCTTGCGCCGCGTCTCGAGATCCGCCTCGCCCGTCGCCCTTGGCATGTTTTCCCCAGGTTCGGCCCAAAAAGCGGCGTAGCATATAGGCGGCGGCGATGGCGAAGTCACGCGGCCCGAAAGCCTAGCATCCATGCGCCCGCAAAGCCTGACGCCCCTGTTCGCCCAAGTGACCTCGCTGCCCGGAATCGGGCCGCGGCTGGGCAAGCTCGTGGAGAAACTGGCCGGCCCGCTGGTCGTCGATCTGCTGTGGCACCTGCCTTTCGCCGTGGTCGACCGCCGCAACGCCCCCAAGATCGCCCACGCCAAGGCGGGCGAGGTCGCCACGCTCACCGTGACGGTCGACGAGCATCTGGTGCCGCGCAATCCGCGCCAGCCCTATCGCGTCTGGTGCAGCGACGAGACCGGCCGGCTCTGCCTCACCTTCTTCAACGGCCGCGAGGACTATCTGAAGAAGCTGTTGCCGGTGGGCGAGATTCGCGTGGTGAGCGGCCGGGTCGAGCTCTACCAGGGCGAGGTGCAGATGACGCATCCCGACCACGTCGTGCCGCTCGACCAGCGCGACTCGATCCTGCGGGTCGAGCCGGTCTACGGCCTCACCGCCGGCCTGACCCAGCGGCCGATCCAGAAGGCGATCGCCGGCGCCGTCGAACGCGCGCCCGCTCTGACCGAGTGGCAGGACGCCGCCTATCTCGCGCGCAACCGCTGGACCGACTGGAAATCCTCGCTGGCGCGCGCCCACGCGCCGGCCGAAGCCGACGACCTCTCGCCCATGCATCCCGCACGGGCCCGGCTTGCCTTCGACGAGATGCTGGCCAGCCAGCTCGCCATCGCGCTGGTGCGCCACCACAACCGCACCGTGGCCGGCCACGCCACCCGGGGCGACGGCCGCCTGCGCCGGGCGGCGCTGGGCGCCCTGCCCTTCGAGCTGACGGCGAGCCAAAAGGGCGCGATCGGCGAGATCGCAGCCGACATGGCCAAGCCCGAGCGCATGATCCGACTGCTGCAAGGCGATGTCGGCAGCGGCAAGACGGTTGTCGCCTTCCTCGCCATGCTGATCGGCGTCGAGGCGGGCGCCCAGGCCGCGCTGATGGCGCCGACGGAGCTCCTGGCCCGCCAGCATCACGCGACCATCGCGCCGCTGGCCGAAGCCGCCGGCGTGCGCCTCGCCCTGCTCACCGGGCGCGACAGCCAGAAGCAGAGGAAGCAGACCCAGCAGGGCCTCGCCGACGGCTCGATCCCCCTGGTGGTCGGCACGCATGCGCTGGTCCAGGAGGAAGTCGAGTTTGCCGACCTTGCGCTCGCCGTGGTCGACGAGCAGCATCGCTTCGGCGTGCATCAGCGCATGGCGCTGTCCTCCAAGGGACACGCCGTCGATCTTCTGGTCATGACGGCGACGCCGATCCCGCGCACCCTGATGCTCGCGGCCTATGGCGACCTCGACGTCTCCAAGCTCACCGAGAAGCCGGCCGGCCGCCAGCCGATCGACACGCGCACCATTCCGCTGGAGCGCATCGGCGAGGTGGTCGACGGCATCGGCCGCCAGATCGCGGCCGGCGCCGGCGTCTACTGGGTCTGTCCGCTGATCGAGGAATCGGAGGAAGTCGACCTCGCCAATGTCGAGGAGCGCTTCCGGCTGCTGAGCGCGCGCTTTCCCGGCAAGGTCGGCCTGCTGCATGGCCGCCTGAAGGGCGCCGAGCGCGACGCCACGATGGCAGCCTTCGCTGACGGGCGACTGTCGCTTCTGGTCGCCACCACGGTGATCGAAGTCGGCGTCGACGTGCCGGCCGCGACGGTGATGGTGATCGAGCATGCCGAGCGCTTCGGCCTGGCGCAGCTCCATCAGTTGCGCGGCCGGGTCGGGCGCGGCGCCGCCAAATCGACCTGCCTCTTGCTCTATGTCCAGCCGCTCGGTGAGACCGCCAAGGCCAGGCTCGCCATCATGCGCGAGACCGAGGACGGGTTTCGCATTGCCGAGGAGGATCTCCGCCTGCGCGGCGCCGGCGAGCTTCTGGGCACGCGCCAGAGCGGCCTGCCGGACATGCGCCTGGCCGATCTCGCGGCCCATGCCGAGTTGCTGCAGGCCGCGCGCGACGACGCCCGCCTGGTGATCGAGCGCGACCCCGACCTGCAATCCGACCGCGGCGCGGCGTTGCGCGCCCTGCTCTATCTGTTCAGGCGCGACGATGCCGTCCGGACCCTCAGGGCCGGCTGAGGTTTCCGCAATTTCCGCAAGCGCTACGCCAATTCTCAGGTGGGCCACACTCCTCGGTGAGACAGCCGCAAAAGAGCGCGCCATCGACGCGCGCCGATTCTTCGTAAGTGTAATCTAAAGAGGCACTTCCATATGTCAAGCGATATTTACGGCGTGGCGGAGGCGGCCAGGTTCGAATTTCTGCGCACCATGCTGCGCAGAAATTCGCACCATGGGGGGGCAGGCTTCAGTCGACGTCGCGGAAGGTGCATTGCCTCAGCCGGATTGCGGCAACCTCGGATCGGAAGGCAATTGACCGCCGGGACTCCAGACGTCGAGGGCCGAGGGAACGTCTCGCCGCGCCAATCTTGCAACCATGGCAAGAAGTTCGCCCTCGTCAAACGGCTTGGCCAGCACGGCAACGAAGCCCAGCGGCTTCGGTACGTACGACGGGGAATAGGCCGTCATGAAGGCGAACGGCACTTTTCGTTCCAGCAGCCGCCACGCGGCCGGATAGCAGGTTTCACCATTGAGATTGATATCCAGCAGCGCGACGTCGAGGTCGCTTCGCTCCGCCAGCTCGATGGCTTTGGCAAGGCGCGGCGCCGGCCCTATCACCTCGCAGCCTGCCTTATCCAGGGCCGTGACGACGACTTCCGCCAGCAGCAAATCGTCTTCTGCGACCAGGATGCGCAACCCTTCCAGCATTGTTGCTCCCTGCGCTCGTTGCTAGGACAACGCCGGGCACGCGCCGTCGTTGCCGCCGCCATCCAGTCGCTCGTTGATACGATTAGGCGCTGTTTTTCGCCGGTTTTTGCACCATCGGTTGATGGCGTCGGCGGCGCGGGTCCCTCGATCACGAACCGGGAGGCGCGGAGCGCGGTCCGGTTTCAGTCCGCGCCGGGCTTTCCCCAGCGATATCCGAAGCCGGTGTAATTCTCGATCTCGTCGAAGCCGGGATCGCATTCGCGGAACTTGTTGCGGATGCGCTTGATTGTCGATCGGACGTTCATCCGATAGCCGTCCGGCCCGTTCCCTGCGGCGAAGCCTTCATAGCGCAACCGGTCGTAGATTGCGCGATAGGTCACGTAGCGACCGACGTTCGACGCCAGGAGATGGACGAGGTTGTACTCACCGACGGTGAGGCCGACATCCAGCTCGTTCCAATAGGCGCGGCTGACGCTCGGCCTGAGAACGAGCTTGCCGCAGACCATCCGCTTGTCGGACAGCGGTTCTGCCGCCGGTCTCGCCGCCTTGACGGCCAGCCTGAGGCGCCTGACGAGGACCTCGACACCTCGCGTCTTGTCGATGAAGTCGACCGCGCCCCGCTCGAACGCCAGGCTTTCATAGGTCGTGAGTGACCAGCCGGTCAGGAATACGACCGGCACGTCGACGCCCCGCCGGCGCAGCTCGGGCAACAGGTCGATGCCCGAGGTCTGCGGCAGGCTCCAATCGAGGACGATGACGTCGGCGTCGGCGGCGGCCTCGAGCGCGCCGAGCAGCGCCGCGCCATCGGCAAAACCCTGCACGGTAAATCCGTGCTCCGACAGCCCGGCGGCGACCGCCTCGCGGCAGAGCTCGTCGTCTTCGACGAGAAGAACGCGGACGACGTCGGTCTCCTTGGCGCAAGCAAGAAGGTCCGGTTCGGGCGACGAGCTTGCGGCCTCTTGGTCAGAACGGGCGGCCATGTGGAGCTCCCCCTTCCCTGCTTGATAGCGCAGCCGGAGGCCGCGTCAAACCAGCGGGGTCGTGGAGGCGCGTGCAATTCCGAAATACCTCGGTCGCTCGACGGGCTACGGTCCAGCCAACCGCTTGGCGTGCGTCAATGGAGAGCGCATGGAAACCATCCTCGATATCTTCACCACCCTCAACTGCGCCATCGACGCCGGCGCCATGACGCAGGAGGCGCTGACGGTCGCCCTGGCCGCCATCGTCAGCCGGGCGCATGAGGAACTGGAGCGCGGAGCCCTCCCGCTCGACTGGAAACAGAGACTGACCAGAGAGGCGGAGGGCCTTACCCAGCACTGGAAAGCCTATTGTGCCGCCCAGATCCAACCTTGAATCGGATAGGTTCAGCGAATTGCCAAGCCTGCAGGGTAACTCGGCCAGCCGCGCAATGCGCAGACTGCCTTGGTCCGATTTCGTACGGAATCACCCGCACATCCACCTCGTCGTGGCTTTTCTTCCCGAGACCGGAGAGATCGGCACGCCCCAGGCCAGGGCGAAGCGCGATGTCCTGATCGGCACGATCCGGCAACTGGTCCCCTTGGCCGTCTATGCCGCCACCATCGTGCGGGCAGGCGGCCAAGCGGAAATCCATTGCGCGTTCGCCGACGAAGCCGACGCCGCCGTCTTCGCGGCAGCCATGAAGGCGAAGGTCGTCGGGCGATACACCGGCTACGCCAGCCAGCGCCGTTTTCGCTTCGATGATGCGGCCGCCTGGGCGCTCCGCGGTGCGCTCCCGCCATCGGCTTTGGGAGAAAGCCAAAGGCAACGGATGCGCGGGAGTCCGTCAGAAACGGCCAACACCCGCGCCAAGCGCGGCCTGCCACAGTCGGAATAAGTTGATACAAATCTCGTATTGAGTGGATCGTGTCATTAAATACGCTCGTCCAATGCCTCAACTGGTTGTTGGGCACTATTATTTCTGTAGCCGGTGTGTCTCGTGTCGATCGTTTCAACGATCCCAGACCGTTGGGCGGTGAGTAACGCCGGTTAAAATTTTCTTTTTCTCGGTGATTACAATGCCGTCCATTTTCCGCCGACTGATGACGAACGAGGATGGCGCAACCGCCATCGAGTACACGGTGCTCGCCTCGCTGATCGCCGTTGCAGCAATCGTCGCGATGCGCGCCGTCGGCACCAAGATCAGCGGCGTGCTCAGCAACGTCGCGAGCGTGATGGGCTGATCGGCTTCTTCGGCATCAGCCGCCCGTGCCGGGCGGCCGATTCACCTCGACCGCTCGAACTGCTGTCAGGGCAGGCCTTCGCTGCGCTTCACCGCGGGGGTTACCCCGCGCGAGACGACAGATCATGAGCGGGCCTGCTGGAAGGCTGGACCGTCCTGGCCGGGCTGGCTGCTGCCACGAGCCGCATCCGTCTGGCAACCCTGGCCACGGCGGTCGGTTATCGCAATCCTGCGCATCTCGCCAAGATCGCGGCGAGCGTCGATCTGATCAGCCGGGGACGACTGACGCTCGGCATCGGCGCCGGCTTTTTCGAGGATGAATACAAGCAATATGGCTGGGAGTTCCCGCCGCGGCCGGCGACGCGCATCCGGCAGATGGAGGAAGCGATCCAGTTGATCCTGAAGATGTGGACCGAGCCGCGGACGACTTTCCACGGCCGGTATTTCCACGTCGAGGACGCGATTCTCGAACCGAAACCGGTCCAAAGCCGCGACCGCCGGTGATGATCGCCGGCGGCGGCGAACAGATGACCTTGCGCGCGGTCGCCCGTCTGGCCGACGCCTGCAATATCGTCGACGGCGACATTGCGGAGGTACAGCATAAGCTGGCAGTGCTGCGCGGACATTGCGACGCGGCGGGTCGCGATTACGACACGATCGAAAAGACCCGTATCCAGCCCTGGCTTCTCGCCCGTGACGACGCCGCGGTGGCGGCGAAGCGCGAGCGGCTGGCCGCCTCCGGACCGTTGCGCGGCTTTGTCGGCACGGTGTCTGAGGCCATCGACCTGATCGGGCAACACCAGGACGCCGGCGTCGAGCTACTGATCAACGCCGATCGGCGGAACGACGTAGAGAGCCGTAAGCTTTTCGTCGCGGATGTCATGCCTCACTTTGCCTGACGAAAGATCTATCGGGATTCTGGCAACGGAAAATACTTGAGCACTGAAGCGGCGAACATGACCACCACTCCTCTCTTTGGGCTGAGCGTGCAATTTTGAACAAATCGTGTGGTGCCCCCTAGTCCGCATGACCGCACGACGGGAAAGCGACCGCACCGACTTTAGCGATGCCGCCGTCCGCTACGCCAACAAGCGCGCTGAGATGTCGGGCTTCCTGAGGGAATGGTGCAAGGCGGGCTGCCTGCCCGACGACCGCGAGCTCGCGGCCGACCTTTCAGCCGTCGAATACGGCTACGACGCCGGCGACGCCATTTTGCTCGAGCGCAAGGAGGACATGAAAAGGCGCGGGCTCGCCTCACCGGACGACGGCGATGCACTGGCGCTTACCTTCGCCTATGCGACGGTGAAACAGAATCTCTCGGACCAATGACGGCGCACGGCCGCCGAACGCCGGCGAGTTATGCAAGAAAGCAACTTGCGACCGACCGGTGCAGGCGAGATGTTCGCGGCGGCATCTGGCTCGGCAATACACGCCGCGCTCGCAGTGCTGCACAAGAGCGAGCAGGCGCACGGCATGCGTACAGTGGGTTTGGCCGCGTGATGATCTCGGTGAGCACGAATTGGTTGGAAGCGACACAATCTCTTTCGACTGAAGAACATGGCCTTCTCGTCGATCTTGTGCTGACGGCTGCGATATTCGAATCGCCGACGTTGCCGCTCACCGTCAATCTCTGAACCCGTTTTGGATTCACGCAAAACAAGCAACCCAATACTTCATGCTTGGCATGCGTGACAGGAAGCCGCCGCCTCTTGCACGCGTTGATGGATTAAGTCGAAGCAAGGTTGAATTGCCATGGCGAAGCAAGGGTGGATCGACTTCACCGATGCGCATCGCGAAGGATATGTGGTTGTGGCATTGGTGCTTCCCAAGGGCCGGCCCGTGATGAGCAGGGGCCGCGTCGAAAGCATGCGCGCCACGCTCGAGAGGCTCATCGAGCGGCTTGTTCGGTCGGCAGTCTATGCCACCAAGATCGTGCCGCAGCACGAGACAGTGGAAATTTACTTCGTCTTCGAGAAGGAAGCTGATGCACAGCGGGTGGCCGACGCCGTGCGCGCTCGGCCAACGAGGCAGTACCCGGGCTGGGCAGGCCAGTGGTCTTTCGTGCTTGATGAGTAACAGCGTCGGCGATCCAAGCCACACTGAACCAACGTCGATGCCTCACCCGCAGTTCAGCGCTGGGCAATGGCCGCGATCTCAAGGCGCGCGAGGACGCACTTGGGCGCTGATGCACCGAAGGCTTGTCCAAAGGCCTGGCGGAACCGCCGCGGGCTCACCTCGCGGACGACGCCCTGCTGGCCTGACGACCAGCAGGCTTCAAACCGGCTTCCTCCAGCAGTACCCGAAGCCGGTGTAGTTGACGATTTCGACGAAGGCGGGATCGCTTTCGCGGAACTTCTGGCGGATGCGCTTGATGACCGACCGGACGTTTGCCCGATAGCCATGGGCCCCGCTTCCTGCGATGAAGCCTTCGTAGTGCAACTGATCGTAGACGGCGCGGTAGCTCAGATAACGACCGGCATTCGAGCCCAGAAAATGGACGATGTTGTATTCACCGAGGGTGAGGCCGACATCCTTCCCGCTCCAATAGGCCCGGCTTACCTTCGGATTGAGAACGAGCTTGCCGCAAACCATGGGTTCTTCGACTGGCAGGGCGACGTCAGGCTTGGCTGCTTCGACGACGCGCCTGAGACGCTTGACGAAAATTTCTGCGCCGCGCGACCTGTCGGTCCAGTCGATCACGCCGACGTCGATAGCCACGCTCTCGTTGGCGCCAAGCGCACACCCGGTCAGGAACACGACAGGCAGGTTGATTCCCTGCCGGCGCAATTGAAGCAGCAGATCGATCCCGGACGTTTTCGGGGGGCGCCAGTCGAGGATGATGACGTCGGCATCGACGTCATCATGGAGCGAACGCAGCAGCGAGGCGCCATCGCTGAAACTGCGGATGACGAAGCCTTGCTTGGACAGTTCGTCGGTCAGGGTCTCGCGATAGAGTTCGTTATCTTCTACGAGGAGGACGTGTGTCCTCTTCGTCTTCCTGACGGAGGGAATCAGCGCCGGTTCAACGGCCGGCGGACTTGCGGCGTCTGGTTGAAGGTTGGGTGTCATATGAAGTTGCTCCCCTCGCTAGTTGAGTACCTCCAAATGCGAAAACACGGGCATATGCTCCGCGTCTTGTCTGGTAAGAGGCGCGCGGCTGAAGCTTCAACGAATAGCGTACTGTTGGAGTCGAGCCGTTGAGGTCGTTCGAGGACCCCGTGCCCCAAGCGCCGGCGCACGGCATCGCCTGAGAGCATGAACTGTAATCGACAGGAGACCGTGCGGCGCTGCTCGTCTCCAACCGCATTGAAATTGAACCGTACGCCATGCTGGCTGACGGCTTTTGACTCGACAGGCGTGCAGACCTTCCCGCCACGGCTCTCACTCTCGTCTCCCAAAGCTACCTGCGGTTTAGTCGACCGGTACGCTACGATCCGGCAACAGATCGCTTCGCCACACAAAAAGACAATGGCATTCCGGATCTCTAGCGTCGGGTGTTAACATTGTGATGCGAACTGCAGGCTGGTTGCAAAAAGGGCACGCTCCACTTGTAAGAATTGACGTAAGAATGGCCGCGCGTGATCAGGCTCCACATGCAACATGCGCGCCGCGCGGCGTTGCAGTCTGAAGCGCGCGCGTCCTTCCGCGATCGAAGTCGAACAGGCTTCATTGGTTGCACAGACTTCCTTCATCGCTTCCGCACCTAGTTCCTTCAGCAGTGGAGCGACTTTGCGCGCATCGCCGATAAAAGGTCGTCGACAATGCGCCGCCGTCGCCGTCCGGCTGTGACGTTTTGAAAACGGGTGCCATCGCGGCACAGGTCTGATGTCACAGTTCCGATTCACCCAGCATTGAAACAACGTCGTATCGGTAGCAAAGCCGCTCGACCACACCCTGCTCAGCGAGCGGTCAGGCCCCGTCCAGTTTTGCGCAGGCCGGGCGGGGCCGCCTTGCGAAGCGCGAAGCGTGCACGCCAGACCGCCTGATGTTGGATATCCTTGGCGGTGGTCAGCGAACCGATCCCGGCCTGATGCACCTCTTCACCAGCACCGATGACGGGACAGAGTTCTCGCCAGGCGCTCCGAAAATGGGAGCGAATATGTGCCGCACGTCTTCATGCGCCGGTTTAGAAGGCATCTGCCGGTTCAAGCGATAGGTGGTCTGACGGTGAGGCAACAACCGGCTTGTGTTGACTACAAAATTTCAGCGGCAAGATATGCATTCATGCAACCCGCCTTGGGCTCCCGCTAAACAAGCAATTTCACTCTTCATAAACTGCATCGCCGGCAGGAAGCAGCCTTCGCTTGCAGGCGTTAATTGACTACGTCGAAGCAAGGTTGACTTGCTATGCCGAAGCAAGGGTGGATCGACTTCATCGATGCGCATCACGACGGACATGTGATTGTAGCATTGGTGCTTCCCAGAGGCCGGCCCGCGAGGGACAAGGCCCTTATCGGAAGTTTGCTCGCCACGCTCGAAAGTCTCATCGAGAGGCTTGGTCCGTCGGGCGCTTATGCCACCAAGATCGTGCCGCAGAATGGGATAGCGGAAATCTACTGCGTCTTCGAGAAGGAGGCTGATGCCCAGCGGCTGGCGGACGCCGTGGGTGCCCGGCCAACGGATCGGTACCCGGGCTGGGCACGCAAGTGGTCTTTCGTGCTTGATGGGCAACAACCTCGGCGATCCAAGCCACACTGAACCAAACTTGAGGAGCCGCAATTCAGCACATGAAACATGTTTTTTTGCGACAGCGAGGCGGCACCTGAAAGCCCAGGCCGACATCGAGATCGCGCGGTGGAAGGCGCGTCAGTGGGTGGAGATCGAGCGCTACACAGCCGGCCTGCTGCAGCTGGCGACCGCTTACGTCATGCTGGCCGACCCGCTGTCCAACTATGTCTCGGGCGCCACCATCCCGGTGACCGGTGGAAGGCCGTTCCTCTAGACCGCAGGCCGACAAAGCCCTGATCTGTGGCAAGCTACTTCTGCGTCCTGATGTCAGCCGAGCCTACTGGAACGATGTGGATCTCGGCCTCACCTTCGGCGAATACAACATCGTTTACCTGCTGGCCTCGCACGTGGGCCGATACGCAACCTACCGTGCGGTCTATGACCGGATGCACCATGAGGGTTTCCTCGCAGGAACCGGGGCCGAGGGCTATCGGGCGAATGTGCGGTCCGCCATCAAGCGTATCCGAAACAAGTTTCGCGCCTTCGACCCGACGTTCGATGCGATCGAAAATTACACCGGCTTCGGGTACTGCTGGAGGAAGGAGCCAGGCTGAAGTCCGCTTGATTGCCGGGATGATCGGTCGCCGCGAGCTGGCGCCTGCATGCCGTTTTCCTGCGCCACGGCCATGGAGGCACCGCGGAGTCGCTTCCTGCGGGTGCTGTCGGTAGGACGCAATCAGATAACCTCGAAGGCTTCCCGCAGGCCAGATCTACTCAATCAGCTCATGGGACGAAGCCAGGAATGCAACAGCCCCCGTGCCTAGGTCACCTTGACGGTGATGTCGCCCAAGATGTCGAGGTCCGACCTTTGGCCCGAGTCCCGTAGCGTCACCGAGCCAGTGCCCCTCACCTTGCCCAACTTCATCTTACCCTCGAAGCCGAGAAAGCCCTCGATGCGACAGGCATCCATGATTATCTGGCCGCCATTGACGAAGGCATTCATCAGATACGGCTGTGGTCCGTGCGTGCTGCCCCGGCAGGCGAGCATGCGGCCCTCGGTCATCAGATTGATGCCGCACCCGCCGTTGTTCTCGAAGCCGCAGCCTTGGGCCATCGAGAAGCCGCCAACCGCATTGAGGCCAGGCCCCTTGTTCTCGACGAAATAAGTCTGCCGAATGTTGAGGTCCCTCGGCTCGCGATAGGGGACGGCGCTCTGCGTCTCGATGCCGGCATTGCCGTTCTTTCGCATTTGACCGCCGAAGATCGAGATGGCCGAGACGAGGCCCGTGTCGCCGCTCGGCCCATCGTTCCTGAAAGTCATGCCGTTGCGGCCGTTGCTCGAGCACGTCACGGCGTGGCACTCACCTTCAAAAACGCTGCCGTCGAAGAACAATCCGTCACGCGCAAACTTCTCGATGTCGAGGTTGAGAAGCTTCCATGAGTAGATCCAGCTCTGATTGGTCAAACAGACGAAGCCGAGGGCATCCTGCGCCGGGCTATCCGCGATGATCGAGCCGTTGAAGAACTTCATACCGCGCAAGGCGACGTTCTTGCTGGATCCGGGAATGCGGATGGTGATCGCCCGCCGCGTCGCGTCGTTGAAGTCCGCGATCACCTTGGCGCCGTTGAGATCGACGCCCGGCCCGATCATGCTTTTCGTCACGTCGATCTGGATCGGGCGCTTCAGCCGCACGTTGCCGCCGGTCCAGTTGAGCACGTCGCCGGTCGCGAACTTGGAGCGCAGCGCCGCCTCAAAGTCTGCGGGATCGGCGGAAGCCGGAATCAGCGCGGGCGCTGAAACAGGATGCTTGTTCTCGGCGAACGCTGCGGACGAACCCGAGACCAGGGCAAGCGCCGAGGCCCCGCCCACGAGACTACGTCTTGTCATGTCCACTGGATGCCTCCCTGTTGCAATGAATCGGAGTTTCTTTTTGGAATCGGCCGCCCACGAAGTTCTCTGCAAGGACTAGACTTACGCTCGTAGTCGCAGCGTGGGCTTGCGTCGTCTGCCTGATCAGATGACGCGCGTCGCCGACTGTCGAATGTTCAAGTTGTGCGGTCGATCATCGGCATGACATTAGTTGGTCACGCCGCCGGACGCTGCGGTCCGTAAACTCGCGGGCAAGGAGCAGTACTCCCGCAATCTCGGCCGCAGGTGTACCGGCGAGATTGAAGGCCCGCCCCGATGTCGGAGCGGGCCTTTCTATTGGAGCAGGTCGGAAACTCGTCGGAGTAGAAGCACTCCTTCGCCTTGGCCGGCTTCTTCCAAGGTCTGCTCGATGTCCGATGTCAGAAGGACCTTCCCGCTCGACTCCGGGCGCCGAAGCCAGCGGCCGAGACCAAGGGCGTTCAGGCTTCCGAGCATGCCTACGTCGGAGAAGATGGCATCGACCGTTGTATGTTCGAGAAGGCGGATGGCTTCATCAGCGTCAGCAGCCTCGATGACATCGAAACCTTTGTCGCGCAGGTAGGAGATCAGTTTGGAGTTGGCGTCGCGGTCGGGTCACCAACACGTCATAACGAGAACACCGGAGAAGCCGCAACCTGGTTGCTATTATTGGTTGCGTGGTAAGCGCTCTTGATGCGCGGACGATAGGGTATCGTTCGACAGCTTGCATCAGGTGATCGCCGTGGGCGTCTTGGGCGCGTGTGGGGAAGGAAACACATGATGGCGAAGCAGCCGAGCCCGGCAATGGCAGGGCGTGACCTCGAGACCGTGGTTCGCCAGTTGCATGGCAGCAACATCATGGTCGGCATTCACACCTTCGATAGGGGCATGCTGCTCTGGATCAGTGATCGATTGTACCGCGTCCGTGAAGATCGCGTGTTAAAGCCGTTTGTCGCGAAGTCGATGTGGAAAGAAGACAGCGCGGCGCTGTGGCTGCACGCAGCGGCTCTTCGGCTTTTCCCCGGCAGTCCTTATGCACGCGACCATCTGGTCACACCAAGAGTGTCGGGAATAGAGCGCAAAGAAACAGCGCATAGCGACGATCCACAAAAAGTCGTGCGGGGCGAAGAGCAAGCCCAAGACGACATTTAGCGCCGAGGATGAACTCAATAGTCCACGGTCGGCTACTTAAAGCGCAGCCGTTCGATCGCGGGCGAACGGACCTACACCATGTTGGCTGGTTCGATCTGGCGCTGATTTGCCTCTTCCTGATCGGCATCTACACCAACTACACCATCCAGATATCGGACAAACTGCCCTTCCCTTCGGCACCGTCGGGCGTTGCCGGGATGATCCTTTTCTGGAGGCGGCGGCATCTGATCACGCCCGCTCACGTCGGCTGCCTCGCCGCCCTCGTGTTCCTCTATCTGATTACCATTCTATGCGCGACCAACATGACGTTCCTTCCGCGGCGCACCAGGGGGCTGATCCAACTCACCTACTCGATCATCATCGGCTATGTGCTGTTCCTGACGGTCATCCAGGCAAACCGTCGCCAGATCGCCGGATTGTTCCTGGGCTTTTCCCTCGTGATCCTGATCGGCTGCCTGCTCGAGGGGCACGCCGGCCTGCGGCCCCTGAGCGACGCGGTTCGCAAGGTCCTGTATAGCAAGGGCGTTTACGAGAACGATCTGCGGGATGTTCTGTTCTACAACCGCGTCCGACCCAAGTTCTTCGCGTCTGAGCCCGCGAGCGTGACGTTCTGCTACACGCTGTTCACGTTCATTTGGATGGTGGTGAGTCCCTGGCGCTGGAAGCTGGTCTTTTACGTCGGCCTGGTCGGGCTCGGGCTGTTTGCCATGCCAGGCCCGACCCTGTTGCTGATGCTGATGCTTGTCCTGCCCTATATGCTGTTTCTCGCCAGCCGTCGAGCGGGTCGGCTGGATGTCGGCCGCTTCCTGGCCGTCACCTGCGTTGCGCTGCTTTTCTTCGGCGCGTTCGTCGTGCTGGCCCAGTCGCTGTTTCCCGTGCGGCTGGAAGAGGCCATGTCGGGTAACGATCCCAGTTTCTTCTACAGGGTGCGCGGACCGGCTTTGGCCGCTTCCGATATCTTTGCCCGCTACCCGTTCGCGGGAGCCGGTCTCACGGGTGAGCCCTTCATCGAGAAGGAGGTCACGAACGTCTATCTGCGCTCGGCCGGCTACTCCGCGAGCTGGCCGGTCGTCTCGCCCGCAACCGAGCTGCTGATCAACTATTTCTGGTTGCACTGGATCTATCTCGGGCTGGTTTGGGGACTGATCATCATGGCTGCCGTTACCGGCTGGCTGCGCGCCCTTGGGGTGCCCAGCGCCGTATTCTGCTGGATGGTTTGGGCGATCCTGGGGCAAGCATCGGGCGCCTATGTCGGCCCCACCTGCTGGGCGGTGCTGTTTCTCGCGGGCGCTGCCGCCGTGCAGCATCAGCGATCGGAGTTTCAACGCGAACGGCGCGGCGGCGGCGTGGCGATACCTGTTTTCCATCGATTGGCGGACCCGCGCCTTTCCCACCCGCCTTCAGTGCTCGCCTACCGCACCGCCAAGAGTCGAGCGCCCTGGTTACCTACTTTGGTCTGATGACTCGATCTGGTCCCCTCCTCGAGAGACGGTCAAGCGCGGAGGGTGCCCAGTCGTGGTTGTCGGGAACTGCTAGGGCGCTTGCGCCGGTGAACACAACATAACCCCGCAATTAGCACAACGACACGCGCGCACTTCCAATATGCTGGCGCAATGAGGAACGGCCAGACCAAGCGACAGCGAAAGGTAAAAGGTGCGTTGGCGAACAAGCGGCTTGCGGAGTTGCGTGCCACGGCCTTGGCCTCGACCATTAGCGAACTTCGGACGGCGGGCTTCGTCTCGATTGGCGCCATCGTTGGTGAGTTGAACAGGCGGCGGGTGTCAACGGCGCGGGGCGGCAAGTGGCACCGAACAAGCGTTAGCCGGCTGCTCGACCGCCTGAATAGAGCTGGTCTGAAGCCTCCCTGTGGCTACCCTCCCCATTTGGTGGGGGGTGCCTCTAACCGAGCTGGGCCACGTAGGCGCGCAGTGCCTCGCGGGCGGCGTCGACGCCCTTCTCCGCCTCCGCGCGGCGTTGGGTGATCGCTTCGAGGTCGGTCTCCTGCTTGTCGAGCGTGGCGAGGTAGCGGCGCTGCAGGTCGCTGTTGGCCGGCACACGGGCGAGATTATCGCGCAGGCGCGCCTGCTCCTGGACGATCTGCTGGCGCTCGGCATCGGCTTGCGTGACCTTGCGCTGGGCGTCGGCGACGGCGCCTTGGAGCTGCAGCACCTTGGTCAGCGCCTCGCGGGTCTTGGCGTCGAACTCGCGGGCCTGCGCGTAGACGCGGATCTGGTCGGCCGCACCGTCGACCAGGCGCAGCTCCTGCTGCTGGGTCTGCTCCTGCACCACCTCGAAGGTCTGGGTCTGATCGCCGCCCGGAAGCGCGAACGGGATGCGATAGTTGCCCTCGCTCAGCTCGACGCTCTTGGCCTCGGGCTTGACCAGGGTCCAGCCCGCCAGGCGGCGCTGCACGACGATCAACTGGCGCGGTTCCTTGGCCGGGCCCTTGACGCGATAGGTCACGGTCTGGCGGATGACGCGCGACAGGCGCAACGCGCCCTGCGCGATCGTGCCGGTGGCGAGCCGGTCGGTCTGGGCGGCATCGCGTTCGATGGTGATCTTCTCGTCGAGCGCATAGGCTAGGATCCGCGTCTCGCCGACCGGGAAGCCCGACAGGCGGGCATCGCCGACATAGGTCACGTAACCCGCCTTGTCGCGTTCGTAGATCGTGATGATGCCGGGCGGCAGGCCGCTGTCGCCGTCGTTGGTGAGGCGGATTGCCGCCAGCGGATTGCGCGCCGCGGTCTCGGCCTGATAGAGCGCCAGGCGGTCGGCCGGCGCCTGCCGGTCGATGATGGGGATCGACAGCGTGCGGCCGTTTTCGACGCTGACCGCGCGCGGGAACTTGAAGACGACCTGGGTCGCGGCGTCGGACGCCTCGGTCTGCTCGACGGCGCCCGCCATCGCGGCCGGTGGCGGCGGCGGAGCCGCCGTCGCCGCCCGCTCCTGCTGCGGCCGGTAAGGCGCCGGCGCCGGCGCGGCCGGCATGGGCAGCGACTTGCGTTGGTCGGCTTCGACGCCGCCGCGGTCGATGCCGGGCATCAGCCGGCCGGCGACTTCGACCGGAACTTCCGGACGCTTGACGTAATAGGCGTCGTAGAGCGCCTGGTGAAAGGCGACCGGACGGCCCGAGACCAGCGTCAGGTCGACGTCCTTCCAGTCCTGGCCGCTGAGATTCTCGACTGTCGCCCAGCCCTGCAGGGCGGCGCGCCGTGCCGTAGCGTCGCCCGGCAGGGTCAGGCGGTACGACGCCTTCCACACCGGCACTTCGACGATATAGGCCACGCGCACCGTGCGCTTGCCCGTCCCGCGCGTCGCCAGTTCGAGGGTGCGCGCCTCCTTGGCGCGGTTGGCCTGGATGGCGAGCAGCGCCTGGCCGATCTTGTCGCGCAGGGCCGGATCGGTGAATTGCAGGTTCTCGGCATCCTCGAGAATGAACTGCTGCAGGCCGCGATCGGTCAGCAGCGTCACGCGCGTGCGCTTGATGGTGGCCTTGCCGTCGCTGAGAGTGACCGTATCTTCCTGCACCGACACGATGCGGCCGGTGATGGCGCGGCTGCCGCCGACGCTGACCTGCGCGCCCTTCAAGGTCGACAGCAAATCCGCGGGTGTGCCCAGCGCCTCCTGATCGAACGGCAGGTCCTTGAAGGCCTGCGCCAGCGGCTCGCGTCCCGGCAGGCTGAGGCCGCCGACGCCGCCCTTGTCGTCGTAGACCACCAGGCTTTTCAGCACGTCGTCGACCTGCTGCAGCGACACGGTGAGCTTAAGCGTCGCATCGCCGTCGACCGTGGCCTCGTATTCGAAATAGCCCAGGCCGCCCGACGACAGCATCACGCGCTTGAGCGCGAGGTCCTGGGCAAGGCCGAGAGTCGGAAACGCAAAAAGGCCCAACAGGGCGACGAGTGACAGAAGGTGGCGCATGAGCTCTCCCCGGCGATGCACGCGCACCGTGAGCTTGGACTGTGACACAACCGCGGCGCCGCGGCGACGATTTGGAGCGCTCTTGCCGGACCGCGGGCCTCCAGGCCCGCTCATGATTCATGATGCGGGCCTGGAGGCCCGCGGTCCGGCAAGACTAAGAAAGGGCTTCCTGTAATGCCTCGAAGGGCAGCAGGACGCACTCGTGGCGGGACTTGTGCGACTTGACCGGCGTGAAGGCGGCGAACGGTTCGGCAGGCACGCCGTCTTCGCGGCCGATCGCCCGTTCGGCGTCGTGGCGGAGGGCGGCGATACCAGCCTTGTCGCGGCCGACCGCGACGGACGACAGAGCAGACGCCGAGGCCTGGCAGAGCAGGCAACCGCGCACCTGATGGGCGATCTCGGAGATGCGTCCCTGCCCGTCGAGCGTGATGTCGATGGTCACGCGGTCGCCGCACAGGGGATTGTCGCGGTGCCCCGACCTGGTCGGCTGGGCGAGCTTGCCCGCCCCGGTCTTTGCCTTGGCCAATGCGACGATGCGGTCCTGATAGAGCTGGTCGCTCATCGCAAGGTGCGGGCGGCGTGCTGCACGCCCGTCAGCAGGGCGTCGATATCGGTGTTGTCGTTGTAGGGCGCCATGGAGACGCGTGTCGTGCCGTCGAGGTCGAAGCGGTCCATCAGCGGCTGGGCGCAATGGTGGCCGGCGCGCACCGCGACGCCGAATGAATCGAGGGTCTGCGCGACGTCGTGCGGATGCACGCCGTCGAGCAGAAAGGACACGACCGGATAGCGGTTCTGCAGGCTGGCCGGTCCCAGGATCTGCGTGCCGTCGATCTTCTGCAGCCCATCCATCAGCCGCTGGACCAGCGCCATTTCGTGGGCATGCGCCTCGACCCAATCGAGCCCGCGCATCCATTTGCAGGCGGCGCCCAGGCCGATCGCCGGCCCGATCGGCGGCGTGCCGGCCTCGAAGCGGCGCGGCGGCGGCGCCCAGGTCGTCTCGACGAAGGTGACGCGGCCGATCATCGAGCCGCCGCCATGGAACGGCGGCATGGCCTCGAGCAGGTCGGACCTTGCCCACAGCACGCCGACGCCGTTGGGCCCGTAGGCCTTGTGGCCGGCGAAGGCGTAGAAATCGATGCCAAGCGCCGGCAGGTCGATGGGCCCGTGCGGCGCGCGCTGGGCGCCGTCGAGCATCACCTTGGCGCCGACTGACTTTGCGAAGCTCACCACCTTGCGCACGTCGAGGAGCGCGCCGGTGACGTTGGAGACGTGAGCGAGCGAGATCAGTCGGGTCCTCGGCGTCAGCAGTTTGGGTAGAAGATCGAGATCGATGCGGCCTTCGACCGTGACCGGGATCATGTCGAGCTCGACGCCGCTGCGGGCGCGCAAAAGCTGCCAGGGCACGATGTTGGAATGATGCTCCAGCTCGGACAGCAGGATGCGGTCGCCCGGCTTCAGCAACGAGCCATAGGAATAGGCGACGAGGTTGATCGCCGCCGTGCAGCCGCCGGTGAAGACGATTTCCATCGGCTCGACGCCGAGGAACGTCGCCACTTCGATGCGGGCATTCTCGTAGGCCTCGGTCGCGCGCTCGGCCAGGCGATGGACACCGCGCAGCACATTGGCGCGGCCCGTCGTCTCGTAGGTCCGCACCGCGTCGAGCACCACGTCGGGCGTCTGCGCCGAGGCGCCGTTGTCGAGATAATGGACCGGCTGGCCGTCGATGATCTCGGCCAGGATGGGAAACTGCCGGCGGACGGCGGCGACGTTGAAGCTCATTCGGAACTCCGCGCGCGCCACGCCGCCAGTGCCTCGGGCGTGTCGATGTCGGTGACGGCCGCCTCGCCCGCCATCTCGACCTCGCAGACGAGGTCGGCGTGCTCGCCGATCAGATGCTTGGCGCCGGTGTCGCCCATCAGCTTCGCCATCTCCGGAAAGAAGCGGCGCGCCCACAGCACGGGATTGCCGCGCTTGCCGCCGACCGTCGGCACGCAGATCGCGCGGCCTTCGACCGGGCTGAACGCCGCCATCAGGCGGTCGAGCAACGGCGCGCCGACGCCCGGCATGTCGCCGAGCTGGACGATGGCTGCGTCGATGTTGCTGCTGAGCGCGCCGATGCCGGTGCGCACCGACGTGCTGAGGCCCTCGGCGAAATCCGGGTTGGTGACGAATCGCAGCCGCGACTTGGACGGCAGCGCCTGCTCGATGGCGGCGCGGACGTCGTCCGCCATGTGACCCAGCACGACCACGACCTCGACGGCCTGCGAGGCGAGCGCCGCCTTCACGGCATGGACGACCAGCGGCTGGCCATTGGCGTCGGCCAGCATCTTGTTCGGTCCGCCCATGCGCGTCGAGCGACCGGCGGCCAGCACCAGCACGGCGACCCGCGGCGCCTGTTGCGGGCTGGTATCCTCGCCGTCGCTGTCGTCGCGCGGCTGGGGGCGGCTGGCGATCTCGGCCAGAAGGCCGCCGGCGCCCATGCGCACGATCTCGGCCCGGCCCACCGGCAAGCCGGCGGCCAGCCGCTCGAGCACCATGTCGAAGCCGTTGTACTTGGGCGACTTGGCGCAGCCCGGCAGGCCAAGCACCGGCTTGCCGTCGAGCTCGGCGGTCAGCAAGAGGTTGCCGGGATCGACCGGCATGCCGAAATGGCTGACCCTCCCGCCCGCCTCCTCGATGCCGGCCGGCACCACGTCGTGGCGGTCGACGATCGCCGAGGCGCCGGCGATCAGGAAGATGTCGCAACCTTCGGTCCTGAGCTCGCGCAAGGCGCCGGCGATGGCCTTGGCGTCGTGCGTGACCCGTCGCTCGCCGACCAGCGCACTGCCGAGGGAACTCAGCCGCTTGGTCGTGGTGCCGACGGCCTTGTCCAAAACCTTGTCGCGCGTGCCGGGCAGCCGGGTCTGCACCAGACCGGCGCGCATCGCCTTGAACGGCGCGATGGAAATCAGCGGCTGGTTGGCCGACTGGGCGACATCGACCGCGCGCGCCACGGCCGTGCGCGGCGCGGCATAGGGGATGATCTTGACCGTCGCCACCATCTGGCGCGGCTCGACGCGGGCAAAGGGTGGCAAGGTCGCGACGGTGACCGACTCGTCGAGCTCGTTCAGCGCATCGATGCGCTCGTGATCGACGACGGCGAGCCCGGCCTCGCGGGCGAAATGGTTGCAGCGGCCGGTGAAGGGCGCCGTGACCTCGATCCCCTCGCCGGCCAGCGCCTTGGCCACTGTCACGGCCGCGTCGTCCTCGTGCACATCATCGGGATCCAGGCGGGCAGCCACGACGATCGCCGCGCCGGCGGCCTTGAGCTTGGCGACATCGTCACCCGAGAGCACGCGGCCCTTGGCGAAGTTGACGCCGTTGGCGCGCCAGCTGTGCGCCAGGATGGCGCCGGCGGCCTCGTCGATGGGTGTCTCGCCGAATCTCACGCCGCGACCACCTTCGGGCCGGCCAGCGCCTCGAGCCTGCGGGCGCGGACTTCGACGATCTGGCCCAGGATCGACACCGCGATCTCGGCCGGCGACCTGGCGCCGATGTTGAGCCCGACCGGGCCGTGGATGCGGGCGAACTGCTCGTCGGTGATGCCAGCCTCGGCCAGCCGCTCCTTGCGCTTGGCATGGGTGCGCTTGCTGCCGAGCGCGCCGATATAGAAGACGTCCGACCTGAGCGCCGCCTCGAGCGCGGGATCGTCGAGCTTGGGATCGTGCGTCAGCGTCACCACGGCGGTCGAGCCATCGAGCCCGATCTTCTCGAACGCCTCGTCGGCCCATTCCTGCAACACCTTCACGCCGGGAAAGCGGCTGTCGGTGGCGAAGGCACGGCGTGGATCGACGACCGTCACGTCGAAATCCATCAGCGAGGCGATGGGGGCGAGCGACTGGGCGATATGGACGGCGCCGACGATGATCAGGCGCGGCGGCGGCACGTAGACATTGAGGAAGATCCGCTGGCCGCCGAGCTCGACGGTTTCGGTGCGGCCGATGCCGAGCGCGCGGCGGGCCGCAGCGACCACGGCCTGGTCGCCGGCCAACGCGCCTTCCACCTTGTCGGGGTAGACCAAGGTCTCGGCGGCATCGCTCAGCCGGGTGGCGAGCACCACGGCGCGGCGGTTGGTTCGCGCTTCCTGCAGGGCGGTGACGGTTTGGGCCTTCATGGGATCAGTTCACCTTCTCGACGAAGACCTGGACCTTGCCGCCGCAGGCGAGGCCGACATCCCAGGCCTGCTCGTCGGTGACGCCGAAATCCAAAAGGCGCGGCTTGCCGTCGGCGATCGAGGCCAGCGCCTCCTGGACCACGGCGCCCTCGATGCAGCCGCCGGATACCGAGCCGACCATGGCGCCGCTGTCGTCGACCGCGAGCTGGCTGCCCACCGGCCGCGGCGAGGAACCCCAGGTGGTGATCACGGTGGCGATGGCGACGCCTTTGCCGCCCGCCTTCCATTTGCCGACCTGGTCGAGGACATCAAGTGCGTCGCTCATGGTCTACTCCCAATCTTGCGCGGCTCTTCCTTGCGCAGGTCCGTCTGCCAATCGGCCAGCCGGCGATCGGCGCCGGACGGCGTGGCCCCGAGCGCCGCGATCAGCCCGGCCAGGCTTTCAAGATTGTGCACCGGACGGAATTCATCGACATGGGGCAACATCGCCCTGTTGCCCTGAGATTTGGGCTCATAGGCGCCGTACCGCAAGAGCGGGTTGAGCCAGATCAGGCGTGAGCAGGATTTGTGCAGGCGTTCCATTTCCTCGGCCAGGCCCGACGCGCCTTCGCGGTCCAGCCCGTCGGTGATCAGCAGCACGACGGCGCCCTGCCCGAGCACGCGGCGCGACCACTTGTTGTTGAACTCGTGCAGGGTCTGGCCGATCCGCGTGCCGCCCGACCAGTCGGCGACCTGGGCCGAGGCTTTCTGCAGGGCGACGTCGACATCCCGGTTGCGCAGCGCGCGGCTCACGTTGCTGAGGCGCGTGCCGAAGGTGAAGCAATAGACGCGGTCGCGGTCGTTGGTGATGGCGTGCATGAAATGCAGGAACATGCGCGTGTAGCGGGCCATCGAGCCGGAGATGTCGCACAGGATGACCAGCGGCGGCGGCCGGCGGCGCGGCTCGCGCTTGCGCAGCTCGGTCAGTCCTTCCGGCCGGAGCGCCCGCCGCAGCGAGGCGCGGAAGTCGACGCGCGGACCGCGGCGGGCCGACCGGTAGCGGCGGGTGCGCCGGTCGGGCACCGGCAGGCGCAACCGCGAAATCGCGCGCAAGGCTTCGTCGATCTCGGCCTGGGACATCTGCTCGAAGTCGCGATGCTGCAGGACCTCGCGGTCGGAGACGGTGAAAGTCGCCTCGACCTCGACCTCGGGCGGCTCGTCCTCGTCCTTCGGCGCCTCGCCTCGGCCGGGCTGCAGCGCTTCCTGCAGGCGGCGGCTGAGCTGCTTGCTCTGATCGGGATCGGCCGGCATGCCGACCTGCGGCAGCAGCAATTCCATCATCTTTTCCAGGAGGCGCGGGTTGCGCCAATAGACGTGGAAGGCCTGGTCGAAGATCTCGCGCTGGTCGCGGCGGTTCACGAACACCGAATGGAGCGTCCAGTAGAAATCGTCGCGCTTCTGCAGCCCGGCCGCCTCGACCGCCTCGACCGCGCGCAGCACCTGGCCCGGTCCCACGCGCAGGCCGGCCGTGCGCAGCGTCCGCGCGAAATGCACGATGTTGGTGGCGAGCTTGCCGCCGCGCGGCGCGGCCGGAGGTTCTGGCAGCGCGTCCATCACGGCCGTTCACCCTCATATTCCTCTCCCCCGCTAGGGGGAGAGGCTAGGTGAGGGGGAATCGACGTGCGTGACCCCCTCACCCAACCTCTCCCCCTAGCGGGGGAGAGGAGCCTGAATCGGCGTGGAGATATGCGAGCGCTTAGCACGCCCTACCCCAATGGCTGGGCGGCGATGTCCGATTTCACCTTCTGCAGGATCTCGGCCGCTTCCGAGCCTTGCAGGCGCTGGATGTCGTCCTGGTATTTCAGCAGCACGCCCAGCGTGTCGTTGACGGTCTTGGGATCGAGGTCGAGCGCGTTCAGCTCCGACAGGGCGGTCGCCCAGTCGATCGACTCGGCCACGCCGGGCGCCTTGAAGAGGTCGAGCTTGCGCAGCTCTTGGACGAAGCCCACGACCTGGCGCGACAGCCGCTCGCTCGCACCCGGCGCCTTGACCCTCAGGATTTCGAGCTCGCGCTTGAGATCGGGAAAGTCGACCCAGTGGTAGAAGCAGCGCCGCTTCAGCGCGTCATGGATCTCGCGCGTGCGGTTCGACGTGATGACGACGATCGGCGTCTGCGCCGCCTTGATCGTGCCGAGCTCGGGGATCGTCACCTGGAAGTCGGACAGCACCTCCAGCAGATAGGCCTCGAACGGCTCGTCGGTGCGGTCCAATTCGTCGATCAGCAGGATGGGGGCGCCTTCAGTGTGCGGCTGCAGGGCTTCGAGCAGCGGCCGGCGGATGAGGAAGCGTTCGTCGAAGATGTCCGACGCGAGCTGGCCGCGGTCGTGCACGCCCTGCGCCTCGGCCAGCCGGATCTCGATCATCTGCCGTGCATAGTTCCATTCGTAGACCGCCGAGGCGACGTCGAGGCCCTCGTAGCATTGCAGGCGGATCAGCGGCCGCTTGAGCGTCGCCGCCAGCACCTTGGCGATCTCGGTCTTGCCGACGCCCGCCTCGCCCTCGCAGAACAGCGGACGGCCGAGCTTCAGGGCAAGATAGAGAACGGTGGCGAGGCTGCGATCGGCGATATAGTCGCCACTCTTCAGAAGCTCGAGGGTGGCGTCGATCGATGCCGGGGTGGCGGAGGACATGAAGCTCCCGAGAAACGCTTTTGGGCGCCAACCGGCGCCGACGCGTCAGTGTAGCGGATGGGGTGACGGCTCGATATGGTAGGAAACGCCAGATAATTCAAGGATTTGGGAGGCAGGTATGCAGGCGGAGTTGTTTCGCGATCGCACAGCCATCGTGACCGGCGGCGCGCGCGGGATCGGGCTTGCCTGTGCCGCCAAGATCACGGCCGGCGGCGGCCGCGTGGCGCTGTGGGACCGCGACATCGGGCGTGCCCGGCAGTCCGCGTCGGCCTTGAAAGGCGCCATCGCCGTCGAGGTCGACGTCACCGGCGAGGCTTCCGTCGCCGTGGCATTGGCGGAGACGGAGGGCCAGCTCGCGCCGCCCGATATCCTGATCGCAAGTGCCGGCATCACCGGGCCCAATACCACGGTGGTGAGCTATCCGGTCGATGCCTGGCGGCAGGTCATCGACGTCAACCTGACCGGCGTCTTCCTGTGCAACCGCGCCGTGGCCGGCGGCATGGCCGTGCGCGGCCGCGGCCGCATCGTCAACATCGCCTCGGTCGCCGGCAAGGAAGGCAATCCCAACGCCGCGGCCTATTCCGCCTCCAAGGCGGGCGTCATTGGCCTCACCAAGTCGCTCGGCAAGGAACTTGCGACGACCGGCGTGCTGGTGAACTGCGTGGCGCCGGCGGTGGTCAAGACCGAGTTGTTCAGCCAGATGACCGAGCAGCACATCCAGTACATGCTGTCCAAGATACCGATGAACCGCTTCGGCGAAGTCGAGGAAGTCGCCGAGATGGTGGCGTGGCTCGCCTCCGACCTCTGCACCTTCGCGACGGGTGCCACCTTCGATCTCTCCGGCGGAAGGGCGACGTACTGACATGCAGCTTCATGATCTTACCCTGGCCGAGCTTGCCGCCGGCCTCTCCGCCAAGCACTTCTCCTCGCGCGACGTCGTCGACGCCCTGCTCCGCCGCATCGCCAAGGCCGACGGCAAGCTGCATGCCTTCACCGAGGTTTACGCGAACGAGGCCCGTGCGCTGGCCAACGCCGCCGACAAGGCGCGCGCCTCCGGTTTCCCGCTGGGTCCGCTGCATGGCTTGCCGGTCGTCTACAAGGACCTTTGCGACATCGCCGGCCGGATCAGCACCGGCGGTTCGAAGATGTTCGAGAAGCGCGTGGCGAGCGAGACCTCCAACACCGTCGAGCGGCTGACCGCCGCCGGCATGGTGCCGCTCGGCAAGATGCACATGGTCGAGTTCGCCTTCGGCGGCTGGGGCACCAATCCCCTGATGGGCGCGCCGTGGAACCCCTGGGACCTCGCGACCCATCGCGTGCCCGGCGGCTCCTCGAGCGGCACCGGGGTGGCCGTCGCCGCCCGCCTGGCGCCGGCCGGCATCGGCAGCGACACCGGCGGCTCGGTGCGCATCCCGGCGGCGTTCAACGGCCTGGTCGGTCTCAAGGTCACGTTCGGCCGCATCGGGCTCTCCGGCACGATGCTGTTGAGCTGGACGCTCGATTCGATCGGCCCGATGGCGCGCTGCGTCGAGGACTGCGCGTTGATGCTGAATGCGCTGGCCGCGCCCGATCCGCGCGATCCGACGACGCTCGGCCAGCCGCTGGAAGATTTCATCCTCGCCATCCAGCCGGGCTCGATCGAAGGCATGCGCGTGGCCATCCCCGACACCGCGCAATTGCCGGCGTTCATGCATGCCGACGTGACCAAGGCCTGGCAGGCCGCCGGCCGCACCTTCGAGAGCCTGGGCGCCACGGTCGAGGCGGTGCGCCTGCCCAATTGGTATTTCGACCTGTCGCGGCCGGCCGGGACCATCATCGCCTCGGAGGCCTACGCGCTGCACCGCGACTACATCGAGAACCTCGGCCAGGCGATCGGCCCCGGCGTGCGCATGCGCGCGCAAACCGCCAAGAGCTTCCTGCCCGGCGCCTATGCCGAGGAGCTGCGCACCATGGCCGAGCGCCGGCGGGCCTTCACCGACTGGGTCAAGCCCTACGATGCGATCCTGCTGCCGACCATGGCCGTGCCGGCGATCCCGCTCGCCGAGGTCGACGAGGCCTCGCCGATCCCGGGCTATCTCACGCGGCCGGCCAACTATCTCGGCCTGTGCAGCCTTGCCATGCCGTCCGGCCAGTCGGGCGGATTGCCGATCGGCATCCAGATCGTCGGCAAACCGTTCGCCGAACGTGACGTGCTGCGGTTGGGCAAGGCCTTCCAGGACGCGACCGACTACCACCGCCGCGCGCCGGATCTTTCGGCGTTGGGGCTTTAGCCGAAGGCGGCATAGCACATCGCCTCGCCTGTCATCCTGAGCGTAGCGAAGGATCTCATGCCCGTGGCAAGCGGCGATGAGGTCCTTCGCTTACGCTCAGGACGACAAGAGTAGAGTCTTCGGCCCGCTATCGCTGCGGCATGCCCTGCGGGACGACGGTCTCGACGATCGAGGCGTCGAGCGCCTCGTAATCGCGATAGCCGATCAGGTCGTAGAGCTCGGCGCGGCTCTGCATTTTATCCAGCATGTTCTGCGCGCCGCCGTCGCGCTTCAGCGCCGCGTAGAGACCCGCCTGCGCCTTGTTGGCGACGCGCAGCGAAGCGACCGGCCAGATCACCATCTTGTAGCCCATCGCCTCGAACTCAGCCGCGGTGAAGAACGGCGTCTGGCCGAACTCCGTCATGTTGGCCAGCAGCCTCGTGCCCGGCATGGCCTTGGCGAAGGCGCGGAACATCTCGGCATTGGTGAGCGCCTCGGGGAAGATCGCGTCGGCGCCGGCCGCGAGGTAGCGCCCGGCGCGCGCCACGGCGCCATCGATGCCTTCGCTCGCCGCCGCGTCGGTGCGGGCGACGATGAAGAGATGCCGGCGCGCCTTGGCGGCGGCCGCGACCTTGGCCGCCATGTCGTGCGGCTGGGCGAGCTTCTTGTTGTTCAGGTGGCCGCACTTCTTGGGCAGGATCTGGTCCTCGATATGAACGGCGCCGGCGCCCGCGTCCTCGAAGGCGCGCACCATGTGCATGACGTTCAGCGCCTCGCCGTAGCCGGTGTCGCCGTCGGCCAGCACCGGCAGGCCGCTGGCGCGCGAGAGCTGGCGGATGAAAAAGCAGACCTCGTCGACCGTGATGACGCCGAGATCGGGCAGACCCATCGAGGCCGTCATGGCCGCGCCCGACAGGTAGAGCGCCTCGAAGCCGGCCGCGCGCGCCTGCAGCGCCGCCATGCCGTTGTGCGCGCCCGGCAGTTGCAGGATGCCGGGCCGGCCGAGCAGCGCGCGAAAGCGTTCGCCGGCGGGCGCGGCCGGCAGATCGGCAGCGACGAGATAAGGCATTCTTTCCTCCTTCACGGTCTTTAAGTGCGCGGCCGCTTCATGAGCGAGCCAGAGGCTCGCGGTCCGGGAGAGCGTGACAAGACGGTTGACTAGCGCAGCAAATTCTCGAGGGCGCCCAGCAGCAGCGTGCCGGCGGTGGCGATCACGATCAGCGACGCGGCGATCGAGACGAAGCGGCCGATCTCCTGCGAGCGGCCCTCGCCGATGATCAGCCGATGCGCCACCATCGAGGCCATGCCGATGGCGGCCAAGGTGATGGCCATGCCGAAGGCGATGGCGATCACACCGATTACTCCGGCCCACACCACGCCCAGCGCCACCGACAGCAGGATCATGACCAGCGCCCCGGCGCACGGCGCGATGCCGGCCGCCGTCAGCAGCAGCCAGCCGGCGATCGTGCGGCGTGCCGGCTGGTGGTGATGATCGTGGTCGTGATGATGGTGGCCGTCGTCGCCATGGACATGCTCGTGCAGGCGTCCAGTGAGGCCGGCCCACAGGCGCCAGAAGCCGATCAGCAGGATCAGGACGTAGGAGATGATCTCGACATTGCGCACTTCGCGGAGCGCGCCGAACAGGCCGACGCTGGCAAAGGCCTTCAGGCCGGCGGCCAGCAGCAGAGCGGCCAGCGTATGGGTGAAGGCGATCCAGCTCCCGGCGAAGATACCTTCGAGCCAGGCGCGGGGCTTGGTGCTGTCGAGGAAATAGGCCACCACCACCGCCTTGCCATGGCCGGGCCCGAGGGTGTGGACGACACCGTAGCCGAAGCACACCGCGAGCATGGCCCACAGCGCCACCGAACCATGGCCGGACTGGATGTCCTGCAGCGACGACGACAGCGAGCGCTGGATGCGCCGCTGGTAGTCGGCCGAGAAACGCGCGAGTTCAGCCACGCCGTCGCTGAACGCCAGGGCGCCGATCAGCGCCGCCAGCAGCAGCAGGCCGACCCACAGGAACGGCGAACGCAGGACGGCCGATTTCAGGGAAGCTGGCATGTCACGATATCGGCAAAGACGGGATAGCCACGGATGAACTCGGCCTTGTAGCTCGGATGCTTGGCGAGCCGGCAGCCCGCCGGCACCGACGCCTTGTCGACCTCGATGCGGATGAAATCGTCGGGATCGTAGGTCGTGATCGAGACGAGCTTGGTGGGCTCGGGCAGCGCAAAACGCATGACATAGACCAGGTTGCGTGGCCCCTTCTTGTGCGGCACCGACGGATCGTCGGCGCGCTTGTTGGGCGGCATCGCCATGCCGCTGTCGCCGGTCGAGCGATCCCAGTCGGCCGGCATGAAGCTCGCGGGATCATCGATGCGGGCGGTGAATTCCGGCGGCTTGGACGGCCGGAAATCCTTGGCGCCGGTGTTGATCCAGCTCATGAAGCCGTAGGTCTTGAGTTCGGGCAGCATCTCGCCGGCCAGCACCTTGACCTCTTTCGGCGAGAACTTGCCGTCGTGGTCCTCGTCGATCAGCGGGATCTCGACTTCGCTGGAGAACGGATCGAAGCGCCATTCGATCTCGACGTGGGTGTACTTGCCGTCCTTGGCGACGACGCGAACGAGCTGCTGGATCCAGATGTGCGGATGGGCCAGCGCGACGGCCGGAACGAGCATCGCCGCGAGCGCCGACACCAGGGCCACGAAGCGTGTCATGCCACGGCCTCCTGCGGCACCGGACGCGGCTTACCGTGCTCGTCGATCGCCACGAACACGAACGTGCCGTGGGTGACGCGTATATCGGTGCTGTCATGGCGGCGCTGCACGACCGTCTCGAGGTCGATGGTGATCGAGGTCCGGCCGATCTTGGTCACGTCGCCGTAGATCGACACCATGTCACCGACCTTGATCGGCTCGACGAAGGTCATAGCGGCGATCGCCACCGTGGCGACGCGGCCCTTGGCGACCCGCGCCGCCAGGGCACCGCCCGCGACGTCCATCTGGGAGAGCACCCAGCCGCCGAAGATGTCGCCGTTGCCATTCATGTCGGCGGGCTGCGGCACGGTCCTGATGATCGGGTCGCGGCGGCTGTCGGCCATCAAATCTCCACCGGATATGGTTGCTTTCCCGCCATTTTCCTACCATACCCATGTCGTACCGGCCATCAAGCGATCCCCTCGCGCGGCCGAGGAAAGACAAGACGTCATGGCGAAAAACGGCGACCTGTTCGACCGGCCGGGCGGCAAGCGCTCCGCTCCGGCCAAGGACAATTCCTACACCGCCCGGCACATCGAGGTGCTGGAGGGCCTTGAGCCCGTCCGCAAGCGGCCCGGCATGTATGTCGGCGGCACCGACGAGCGGGCCATGCACCATCTCGTGGCCGAGGTGCTCGACAACGCCATGGACGAGGCGGTCTCGGGTCACGCCGACACCATCCATGTCGAGCTGCTGGCCGGCAACAAGGTGATGGTGCGCGACAACGGCCGAGGCATCCCGGTCGACCCGCATCCCAAGTTCAAGAACAAGTCGGCGCTCGAGGTCATCCTCACGACGCTGCATTCCGGCGGCAAGTTCAACAGCAAGGTCTATGCGACGTCGGGCGGCCTGCACGGCGTCGGCGTGTCGGTGGTCAATGCGCTGTCCGACGAGCTGATCGTCGAGGTCGCGCGCGATCGCCGGTCCTGGACGCAGGCTTTTTCGCGCGGCAAGCCCACGAGCAAGCTGAAAGCCAACGGCGCGGCGCCCAATCGCCGCGGCACGACGCTCACCTTCCATCCCGATCCCCAGATCTTCGCCAAGCATGCCTTCTCGCCCGAGCGGCTCTACCGCATGGCGCGCTCGAAGGCCTACCTGTTCCGCGGCGTCGAGATCCGCTGGCGGTGCGACAAGAGCCTGCTGCCCAAGGA
>Ga0070698_100001085_pt1 | contig 29891 bp, 24 predicted proteins | sample KBSK1502metaG_FD_65477 | JGI IMG/M metagenome (GOLD analysis project Ga0070698, IMG submission 65477) | Corn, switchgrass and miscanthus rhizosphere microbial communities from Kellogg Biological Station, Michigan, USA - KBS K1-50-2 metaG | ecosystem: Host-associated > Plants > Roots >...
TAAGCACCGGTCAGAGCGGGTTCATGCAGGCGTCGGCCGCCAACGGCTACATGGCGACGATCATCGGCAACTGCCGGGGCGTCCCGTTCAACTACGAGCCCGAGTACAACCGCGCGCTGCCGCAGAACATCGTGCCGTGGGCGGCGCTCCTCGGCGGGATCCTCAACCAGTACGAGATCGGCCACTTCACGCCGTGCACGTCCCTGTCCAACGAGGCCGCGTTCGACTTCGGGACGTTCGTCGATCCGTTCTTCCTGACCTGCAACGGTCCCTACGAGACGGTTGCCGACGGCGGGTCGAACCCCGAGCCTTTCGGGGGTGATGCGCCCTGCTACCCGGTCCGCGACACCCATAGCGGGTTCGCTTCCGACCCGAACCTGGTGACCGGCTGCGGCGACATCTTCGCGGGCGGCGACCTCGACTTCGACGGCACGTCCTACTGGCCGGACTGGCCGCACAGCACGACACCGGACACGTTCCCGTCGACGTTCCTGGTCGATCAGCCGTCGAGCAACGGCAACTCGTACGCGAACATCCAGTTCGAGACCGATGCCGCGGCCAGCGAGTCGACGTGCAGCCCGACGACGCTGGGCGGGTGTGCGGTCCCGGCGCCCGGGTCGCCCGGCAACTTCTACCCGTACTACACGCAGGCTTCGGTCGGCGGGAGCTGCGAGTGGGAGTTCGGGCAGATGCCGAACGGGAACGCCTTCGGCGGCACTGCCCAGTACGACGGCCCGTCCGCGTACTTCTTCGGGACGCTGGCCGGGTCGATCAGGCCCAACCCGACCTGCTGACCGGACTCACGCGCCCAGGGGTCCTTCGCGGCCCCTGGGCGCGCTCTGGCAGTGACATCCTCCGGAGTGCCATGAACGTGCTGGGCGTCGACGTGGGCGGGACCTTCACCGATGCCGTCCTGCTGGCGGACGGAGAGCTGCGGACGGCGAAGGTGCCGACGGCACGCCGGCAGGAGGAGTCGGTGCTCGCCGCCGCGCGTTCGGTGGGCGCGGAGGGGTTGGAGCGATTCACGCACGGGACGACGGTTGCGACGAACGCGCTGCTCGAGCGCAAGGGCGCGCGGACGGCGTTCGTCTCGACCGCTGGGTTCGAGCACATGCTCCACCTCCGCCGCCAGAACCGGGCTGAGCTCTACCGGCTCTGCGCGGCACATCCCGAGCCGCTCGTGTCGCTGGACCGCTGCTTCGGCGTCCGCGAGCGTCTTGGGCCGGACGGGGTGATCGCGCCGATGGAACGGGGCTCGCTGCCGGAGCTCGGGGACGACGTGGAGGCGGTTGCCGTCTGCCTGCTCTTCGCCTTTCGGGACGCGTCGCACGAGCGCGCGGTCGCGGCGGAGCTGCGGCGGCGGCTGCCGGGGAGGCGGGTGGTCGCATCCCACGAGGTCGCGCCGGAGTTCCGCGAGTACGAGCGGGCCTCGACGACGGCGATCGACGCGTACCTCGGGCCGGTCGTCTCCGGCTACCTGGAGGCTTTGCGCGAGGCGAGCCGCGGCGCGGGCCTGCCGGAGCCGCTCGTCATGGGCTCGTCGGGCGGGGTGGTCTCGCTGGAGGAGGCCGCGGCGCATCCGGCTCGGGCGCTGGTGTCGGGGCCTGCGGCAGGGGTGGTGGGCGCGGCGCGGGTCGCGCGACTGGCCGGGGTCGAGCACGCGATCTCGCTCGACATGGGCGGGACGTCCACCGACGTCTGCCTGATCTCAGGCGGCTCGGTTGGGCGGGCGGCCGAGCGGGAGGTCGCGGGCCTGCCGGTGCGGCTGCCGACGGTCGACCTGCAGACGGTCGGGGCCGGCGGCGGCTCGATCGTGTGGCGGGACCCGGGCGGGGCCTTGCGCGTGGGGCCTGAAAGCGCGGGAGCAGAGCCCGGGCCGGCGTGCTACGGGCGGGGTGGAGAGCGGCCGACGGTGACTGACGCGAACCTCCTGCTCGGCCGGCTGCCGGAGCGGATCGCGGGTGGGCTCTCGCTCGACCGCGGCGCGGCGGAGCGGGCCCTAGGCGGAATCGATCCGGAAGAGGCGATCGCCGTCGTCAACGCAGAGATGCTGCGGGCGCTGCGGCTGGTCTCGGTCGAGCGCGGCCACGATCCGCGGGACTTCGCCTTGGTGGCGTTCGGGGGAGCGGGACCGCTGCACGCGTGCGCGCTGGCGGAGGAGCTCGGCATCGGGACCGTGCTCGTTCCCGCTGCGGCGGGAGTGCTCTCGGCGCTCGGGCTTGCGGTCGGTGACGAGCGGCGCGACCGGGTCGAGTCGTTCGTGCGTCCGCTTAATGAGGCGGGGGAGTTGCCCTCCGAGGGCGATGCCGACCTGCGCTACGCGGGGCAGTCGTTCGAGCTGACCGTGCCGCTGGGGGAGGATCTTGCGGGGGCGTTCCACCGCGCGCACGAGGCGCGCTACGGCTATGCGGATCCGACGCGGCCGGTGGAGCTGGTCGCCGTGCGGACCGCGGAGGTGCGCGCGGGCCCGCACTTGAGCCTGCCGCCGGCCGAGCCGCTGGAGGTGGTCGGCCCGGCCCGAATCGAGCTCGAAGGCGCGACGTGCTGGCTTCCCCCGGGGTGGGTGGGGGTTAGGGATGGAACCGATAGCACGCTGCGCGTCACGAAACTGTCACGGAGGGGTGGAAATAGTGGAACTTGAGCTGCAGCTGATCGGCTCCTCGCTGCGGTCGATCGCCGACGAGATGGGCGCCGTGCTCGTCCGCTCTGCCTTCTCGGCGAACATCAAGGAGCGCCGCGACTGCTCGACCGCGCTCTTCGACCCGGACGGCCGCATGGTCGCCCAGGCCGAGCACATACCCGTCCACCTCGGCGCGATGCCGGACGCGGTTGCCGCGGTACGCGCCCACGACCCCGGCCCGGCCGACGTGTACATCCTCAACGACCCTTTCGCGGGCGGCACGCACCTTCCGGACATCACGCTCGTCACGAGGACGTGCGCCGGCTTCGCGGTGACGCGCGCGCACCACGCCGATGTCGGGGCGATCGAGCCCGGGAGCCTGCCGGCCGGCTCGCGGCGGCTCGACGAGGAGGGCGTGGTCATGCCGCCCACGCTGCTCGACGACGCCGTCCTCGACGCGCTCGTCTCGCGGATGCGGAACCCGGACGAGCGCCGCGGCGACCTCCGCGCGCAGCTGGCCGCGCATCGCCTTGCCGCGGGCCGGGTCGAGGAGCTCTGCGATCGCTACGGGACCGCGCGGGTCGCGGCGGCGATGGACGAGCTCCACCACTACTCGGAGCGCCGCGTGCGCGCCGCGGTCGCGCGGCTCCCGGACGGCCGCTACGAGGCCGTCGACTTGCTGGAGCCGATCGACGGCGGCGAGCTCGCGATCCGGGCGGCGGTCACGGTCGCCGGCGAGGAGCTCGAGATCGATTTCGAAGGGACCGCCCCTCAGTACGACGGCAACCTCAACTGCCCGCTCGCGGTCACCCGATCCGCCTGCTACTTCGTGGTTCGCTGCCTGACCGATCCCGACGTCCCGGCGTCCGGAGGCGCCTTCGCGCCGGTGCAGGTCCGGGCGCCCGAGGGCTGTCTCGTCAACGCGCGCTCTCCGGCCGCCGTCGCAGCCGGGAACGTCGAGACCTCGAGCCGCATCGTCGACGTCGTCTTCGCCGCCTTCGGTTGTGCCGTCGACGTCCCCGCACAGGGCCAGGGGACGATGAACAACCTCACGCTCGGCAACGACCGCTTCACCTACTACGAGACCGTCGGCGGCGGACAGGGAGCCTGCCCGGATGGCGACGGGCCCGCCGGAATCCACGTCGCAATGTCCAACACGCTCTCGACGCCGACCGAGGCGCTGGAGCTTTCGTACCCGCTCCGGGTCGAGCGCCACGAGCTGCGCGTGGGCTCGGGCGGCGCCGGCCTGCACCGCGGCGGCGACGGCGTCGTGCGTGAGCTGCGCGTGCTCGAGCAATGCCGCCTGTCGCTGGTCGGGGAGCGGCGGCAGCGGGCGCCGCAAGGAGCGCGCGGCGGGGAGCCGGGAGCCCCGGGCCGCAACCTCGTCAACGGCAAGCCCGTGCCGGGGAAGGCGACGCTCGCCCTCGAGCCGGGCGACGTCGTCCGGGTGGAGACGCCCGGCGGAGGCGGCTTCGGACAGGGCCGAAACGGCCACTAGCGACGGCTCGCGCGAACCGTTAGACCCGCCGGAGCAAATGTTGCACATTCGACACGTCTCCGTTTCACACGTGTGCGCCGGACGCGCCTACCGTCGAGAGCAGTCGACGGAAAGGAGTCCGAGATGCAACGTCTGCTCTGCGTTGGCGCCGCGAGCGTCCTGGCGGTGGCCGCGCTGCTCGGGGGAAGGCAGCCCGCAGCGGCAGCGTCCCCGCAGTGCAACTACGGAGACATCACGCTGAACGTGCCGCCGCTGCTCAGCGCTCCCAACCCGACCTATCCAGGCGACACGATCACCTCGAGCGGCGGCAGCTGGACGTCGTGCGGTGTGCCGTTCTCCCACTACTACAAGGAGTGGCTCCGCGATGGAGTCGTCATCAGCGGCCCCGACGACGTCGTGGGAGCGCCCGGGAGCTTCACCTACACCGTCCAGCCGGCCGATGTCGGCCACGCGATCCGGTCGGCCGTCCAGCCCTGCAACGACGAGACGGGCTGTTACGGGTCGTTCGTCCAGAGCTCGAACGCGATCGTCCCCAGGACTCCGCCTCCGCCGCCGGCCCCGGTGGTCGCGCAGGGGTACGTTCGCGATCCGAGCGGCGCGCCGGTCGCGGGTGTCGTGGTGGAGCTGTTCCGCGATCCGGCGATCGGGTCGGCGGGCTCGTACACGGCGCTCGACACGGCGACCACCGGGACGGACGGCTTCTTCGTGCTGCGCTCCGACTACACAGCGGAGCTGCGCGGAGACGCCTCGGCCAACGGCGGCTACGTCAACTTCGACGTGATGGGATCGAGCGATCAGGTCGGGTACTACGGCGGTGTCACGCGCACGTACGACGCCGTTGCGGGCATCTGGCTGACGCCCGAGCAGGCCATCGCTGACGACCCTTCGCGGATCGCCGGGGAAAAGCTCGACCTGAGGCCCGTTTCCGGACCGGCTCTGGGGTCCGGCGGGGGTCCGGCGGTGGGCACCCGCTGGTGCCTGGGCGGGACGAAAACGAAGACGCTGCTCGCGACCGAGCGCGACAGCACGATCATCGGCGAGCTCCTGGTCGCTCGCGACGCGGTGGGCGTCTTCTCGTTCGGCGAGGAGACCGAGCATGTCAGCAACATCTCGGTCGGCGTCAACTTCGGGAACGGCTGGGCTCTCGGCGGCTTCGTCCATGCGGCCAACGGTGAGGGTAGCGGCGTCTCGATCCAGAACCCGGGCGACGACTGGGCGCATGTGATCAGGTCGGACTTCCTCTACGCGAAGTACCGCAAGCAGACGGTCGACATCCTCGGGAACGTGTGCTCGACGTGGTACACGATTGAGGCCAAGGAGTGGGTGGGCGGGATCGTGCCTGGCGCTGGTGAGTCACAGTACCTGCACAAGTGCCTGACGACCTACCGTCAGTGGCACATCCGGCAGGGGCCGGGGACTACCTGGTTCCGAGGGAGCAACAAGCTGCGGACGTGGGGCGCCGCCGCCACGATCGGCCTGGGCACCGGCGGTCTCGGCCTGGAGGCCTGGACGGGCGCCTCGAGGTGGGTCACGTATGACTACGCCTTCGGGACTCGGATCTTCGATCACTACCTCTGCGGCAATGACGCGTACCCGAGGCGCTCGACGCGGGTCTTCGCAGGTGGCTAGGCCCGTTTCCTTTGCCGGCGCGGCCGTCCTCGTGCTGGCCGGCTGCGCGAGCAGTGCTCCAGTCCGCGGCGGGCCGCTCGCCGAGCCGGGCGTGCGAATGGGCGAATCCGTCCTGATGGACGTCGGCAAGACCGGCGCCTACGGGATCGAGACGCTTGCGAACCACGGGCACAAAGACGTCGTACTGGATCGCATCGTCTTCCTCGACCGCAAGCCCGGGCTCGAGATCATTGGGCCGCTGGTGATGCACGTACGCACGACACCGGGTGTCCCGGCGCTCGCGACCGGCTTGATCCGCCAATGGCCACCGCCACACGAAGGCGCGACGCTTCATCCCATCGCGGGCTTTCGGATCGAGCCGCACCGCAGCTGGAAGGACGACGCGGAGCTCCTGATCGGCTTCCGGGCCCACCGCGCCGGAGTGCTCTCGTACCGCGCGTTCGAGGTCCACTACCACGTCGGTGACAAGCGCTACGTCGCCACGTTTCCCGACCCACTGGCCGTGTGTGTCCCGCGCACCTTCCCGCTGCGGCGCTGCAAGGGGCCAGGAGGGCCGGGCGCGCCGTGAATCCCGTACACTGCCGCGAAGGTGGTCTGGGAGTTCATCTTCATGATGCTCGTCCTGAAGATCCCGATCGTCTACCTCGGGCTGGTCGTCTACTGGGCTGTGAAGGCCGAGCCGAAGCCGCCCGAACCGGCGCTGCTGCCGGCAGTGCTGCCCGAGCCCGACCCGCGAGCGCCGTGGAGCCGCCCAGTCCGTCCTCGCAGGCCGCGCTCTGGCCCACACGGATCGCCGGTCCGCACGTTTGCCCGCACCCGCCGCGCGGCCCTCCCGTCGTGAGCACGGGCCCGATCACCCAGGACCGTCCGGCTGACGCGATCGCGGGGTTGCTCGCTGCGCTGTCGGTGCTCGGGAGCGCGATCGGCCTCGCCTACCGCCCCGCGCGGCTGATCCCGTTTGCGCTCCTGCTCGCGGTCATCGCCGTCGGCATGGGCGGGCGGAACTCGCGGCTCGCCGCTACCGCGGTGGCGATCGGCGGCGTGTGCTTCGTGATCGGCATGGCCGTCGCCGTGATCACGAACAACCCGGTTTTCTAGGTTCCCCCGGCAAAGGGAAGCCCGTTGCTACAACAAAGAAGTGAGCATGCACGACGTTGACGGCCTCAACGCGGGCTTCGCGAGCCTGCTCCTCGAGCAGTACCTCGAGAACCCCGAGGCTGTCCCGGCCGAATGGCGCTCGCTGTTCGAGAGCGGGTCGAGCGAGCTCGTCGCGACGCTCCCGGGCCTTGCGCGCCTGGTCGAGGTCCTCCACCAGGACGGCAACGGGCATGCGCCGGTCGCCGTGCCGACCCCTGCGCCGGCCCAGGAGCCGCCGGTCGCGGCGCCCGCCCCGGAGCCGCTCGCTCCCGCCGTCGACGACGAGCTGCTCGGCGGGGTCGCGGCGGCGATGGCCCTCGTCAAGGCGATCCGGACGCACGGCCATCTCGCCGCGAGGCTCGACCCGCTCGGCTCCGAGCCGGTCGGCGACCCCGCGCTGGAGCCCGAGCGTCTCCAACCGGAGCTCACCGAAGAGCTGCAGCGCCGCATCCCGGCCCGCCTTCTACGCGTGCAGGTCCCTGGCGAGACACTGGCCGACGTCCTGCCCCGCCTACGCGAGATCTATTGCGGGACGAGCGCCTACGAGATCGAGCACATCTCCGACCACGAGCAGCGAGTCTGGCTCCGCGCGGCGATCGAATCGGGGCGTTACCGGCACCCGCTCCCCGCCGACGAGAAGCGCCGGCTGCTCGAGCGGCTGACCGAGGTCGAGGGCTTCGAGCGCTATCTCCACCGCGCCTTCCTGGGCCAGAAGCAGTTCTCGATCGAAGGCCTGGACGTGATGGTGCCGATGCTGGACGAGGCGATCGAAATCGCGGCCGAGGAGGGCGCCCACGAGGTCGTCTTCGGCATGGCGCACCGCGGACGGCTCAACGTCCTTGCGCACGTCCTCGGCCGCCCATACGAGTCGATCCTGCGAGAGTTCGAGGGCGAGCGCACGCTCGAGGCCGTCGTCTCCGATCCGGAAGGCGGCACCGGCGACGTCAAGTACCACCTCGGCGCCGAGGGAACGCGCGCCACCACTGCCGGCGAGATCACGCTGACACTTGCGTCCAACCCGAGCCATCTCGAGGCCGTCGACCCGGTCGTCGAGGGTCGCACGCGCGCCGAGCAGACCGACCGCTCGACCCGCGCGGGCTACCTCGACGCCTCGGTCGCGATGCCGATCCTGATCCACGGCGATGCCTCCTTCCCGGGGCAGGGCATCGTCGCGGAGACGCTCAACCTCGCCGACCTGACCGGCTACTCGACCGGAGGCACGCTCCACCTGATCGCGAACAACCAGGTCGGCTTCACGACCGATCCGGCCGACGGCCGCTCGACGCGCTACTCGAGCGACCTTGCGAAGGGCTTCGACTTCCCGATCATTCACGTCAACGCCGACGACGCGGAGGCCGCGCTCGGCGCGGTCCGGCTCGCAATGGCCTTCCGGCGGCGCTTCTGTACCGATGTGGTGATCGACCTCGTCGGCTACCGGCGCTTCGGCCACAACGAGCAGGACGAGCCCGCGTACACGCAGCCGCTGATGGCGGCCCGCATCGCGCGGCAGCCCAGCGTGCGCGAGCAGTACGCGAAGGCACTCGTCGAGGAGGGTGTGCTCTCGAACGAGAAGGCCGAGCGGCTCGCCGGGCAGGTCGAGGCGAGCCTGAAGGAGGCGCACGAGCGCCTGAAGGCGACCTTCGGCGAAGCCGTTCCGGCGGTTGCGTACGAAGGCCGCATCCCGGCATCGGTGGTGGCGGACGTCGTGACGTCGGTCGAAGAGGAGCGATTGCGCGCGCTGAACGAGGAGCTGCTGCGGGTCCCCGAGGGCTTTACCGTCAACCCGAAGCTGGCGAAGCAGCTCGAGCGGCGGCGGACGAGCCTCGACGAGGGCGGCATCGACTGGGGCCAGGCCGAGGAGCTCGCGTTCGCGAGCCTGCTCGTCGACGGCATCCCGGTCCGGCTGACGGGCCAGGACACCGAACGCGGCACGTTCTCGCACCGGCACCTCGTACTGCACGACGGCGAGACCGGCGAGATCTACACGCCCGTGCAGAATTTGCGCGAGGCCACCGCCTCGTTCGAGGTCCACAACTCGCCGCTCTCCGAGGCAGCGTGCGTCGGCTTCGAGTACGGCTACTCGGTCGCGGCGCCCGAGGCGCTCGTCTGCTGGGAGGCCCAGTTCGGCGACTTCGTCAACGGGGCGCAGATCGCGATCGACCAGTTCATCGTCTCGGGACTCCCGAAGTGGGGCCAGACCTCGCGCCTGACCCTGCTCCTCCCGCACGGCTACGAGGGCAACGGGCCCGAGCACTCGAGCGCGCGGCTCGAGCGATTCCTCCAGCTCGCCGCGCAGGAGAACATCCGCATCGCCGACTGCACGACGGCGGGCCAGTACTTCCACCTGCTCCGGCGGCAGGCGCTCGACCCGGCGGCGCGGCCGCTGATCGTGATGACGCCGAAGGGCCTGCTTCGCCTGAAGGAGGCCTCGTCGACGCTGGCCAAGCTCACCCACGGCGGCTTCCGGCCGGTGCTCCCCGATCTCGCGGCCTCGCCGGAACGCGTGCGGCGCCTCGTGCTCTGCTCGGGGAAGGTCTACTACGACCTAGCCGGCCATGAGCTCCGGGGCCCGGCAGACTGGATCGCGATCGGCCGCCTCGAGCAGCTCTACCCGTTCCCCGTCGAGGCTGTTTCGGAGCTCATCCGGTTGTACCCGAACCTCGAGCAGCTCGTCTGGGCCCAGGAGGAGCCGCAGAACATGGGCGCGTGGCGCGCGATCCGGCACCGCCTCGAGGAGGCACTGCCGGAGGGCGTGACGCTCCGCTACGCGGGCCGGCCCTGGCGGGCAAGCCCGAGCGAGGGCTACCCGACCGCCCACCTGCGCGAGCAGGACCGGATCCTGCGCGAAGCGCTGAGCTACTAGCTCGCTAGGGCCGGCCGCGCCGGCGTTGTTGCGCCTTCAAGGCGCGGGCTGCGAGCCGCGGGCCGTGCTTCCGGGCCTGCTTGACGATCGTCTTCCGGTGGCGCGGCGGGATGCGGTGCCAGATGTCCCAGGCGGTCAGGACGAGCCCGACAGGACCTGCTCGGCGAAAGGCGCGGAATCGTGCCACGGGGTTGAGCCTAACGATTAGCTACTAGTGGCCGTGGCCGTGGCCGCCGCCATTGCCGTGCCCGTTGCCCTCGCCGCCGCCGTCACCGCCATGGCCGTTGCCGTTTCCGTTCCCGTTGCCATGGCCGTTCCCGTTGCCCTCGCCGCCCGAACCGGAGCCCGAACCTTCGCCGCCACCCTGTCCCTCACCGTTGCCCTGGCCCTTGCCGCAACTCTTGCCGTGGCAGTCCTTCTTGCGCTTGCCCGGTGACTTGTCCTTCTTCTGCTTCTTGCCGCTGCTGTCGCCGCCGCCGGTCGGAGGCGGCGGTGGAGGCGGCGGAGGCGGAGGCGGCGGAGGGGGAGGAGGCGGTGGCGGGGGCGGGGGAGGAGGCGGCGGTGGCGGAGGCGGGCCCGCAGGCTCGGGCTTGCTCGGCCCTGTGCCGCCCGGCCTCGCGCCGGAGCGAACGGTCGTCGTCCCAGGAGCGGCTACCGCGGATCCGAGCGGCGAGCCGGCCGGGCCAGCCGAAGCGGCGCGCCCTCCAGCCTGGTGCGAGGCGCGCTTGGAAGGCGAACCCAGAGGCCGTGCGTGAATCACCTGGACCGCGGAGTCGGGCTCCACAGCGGCTAGCCTCTGGACCGACGACGGGCTACCCTCACCGACGACGAGGCCCGGAAGCTTGACCGCAGCGACCGCCGCCGCCCCGAAGGCAACCGCGACGACCATGATTGTGAGGATTCTGCTCACGCCCTCCCCTGGGATTGCCGATGCACTCTAGCGTGGTATCGGCCGTACCGGCCTGAACCTAAATTGTGGGGTCCGCATGAGTTTCAAGCTCAAACTCGTCGCGTATTTCCTGCTCGTCTCGCTCCTTCCTCTAGGCGCGGCTGCGTGGGGTTTGCACACAATCGCGCGGAGCAGCGAGACCCGACGGGTCGACGCCCGGCTCCAGGCCGAGCTCCGCTCCGTGCAGGCCTCGTACAAGGACGAGCTCGAGCGGGCGACCAAGAGGGCGGGGGCCCTCGCGCGCAGTACCCCGTTCCAGCGAGCGCTGCAGCGCCGTGACACGCGCACGCTGCGCCGGCTCCTCGCCGCCGAGCTCGACCTGAGGCTGCACACGCCCTTCCTGACGCTCGGGCCGGAGCGCACGATCGGCCCAGCCTCGCAGATCCAGGTCACCAACCCCGACGGGCTCATCCTCGGAAACCTCTTCGCGGGAGTTCCGCTCAGCCGCAGGACGGCGTCGGCGCTCAGCAAGAGCGGGGGCCTCGCCGAGTCGGACGCGCTGGTGGTCGTGGTGAACGGGCGCGTGGCCGCGGGCCCGGGCGCGTTCTCGGGCCGACCGCTCACGCCGCCGCTCCGCCCGCGGACGCTGGAAATCGGAGACGACCGGTACCGCGCCGTGGCGACCAGCGCTGAGCAGGGGGCCAGCGGGACGGCGCTCGCGCTGCTTGCGCCCCAGCACGGGATCGACGAGCAGGTCGGGTCCGCGGACCAGCGCCTGCTGCTCGGAATCCTCGGCTCGCTCGTCCTGATCGGCCTGGTCGCGTATATCGTCGGCGGCTCGATCGTCGTCACGCTGGGCCGCCTCGCGGACGCCGCCAACGCCGTCGCCCGCGGCCGCCTCGACCAGCGCGTGCCGGTTCAGGGCACCGACGAGTTCGCGCGGCTCGGCGTCGCGTTCAACGAGATGGCCGACCAGCTCCAGGCGCGGCTGGCCGAGCTCGACGCCGAGCGAGGGCGCCTCCGAGAGACGACGGCGCGCTTCGGCGAGGCACTCGCCGCGACGCACGACGTCGACCAGCTGCTGCGCGCGATCGTCGAGACCGTCGTCGAGGCGACGAGCGCGACGGGCGGCATCGTCGTCGGGCTCGCGGGCGAGGTCGTCCAGACCGGCACGCTCTCGGACCGCGGCGAACGCGTCGAGTTCCCCCTGACCGCGGGCCGCCAGAGCTTCGGCACGCTCACCCTCTCCGGCCACTCCTTCACCCTGGAGCAGCGACGCACGGCCGCGACCCTGGTTGCGCACGCGGCGATCGCGCTCGAGAACGCGCGCCTGCATCGCATCGTGACGAGGCAGGCGCTCGTCGACATGCTCACGGGGCTCGCCAACCGGCGCCACTGCGAGGAGGCGCTCGCGAGCGAGCTCATGCGCGCCGAGCGCTTTGGCGGCTCGGTCGCCTTCGTGCTCGCCGATCTCGACAGCTTCAAGTCCGTCAACGACCGGTTCGGCCACCCGGTCGGCGACAGCGTCCTCGTCGAGTTCGCCGAGACCCTGCGCGAGTGCGTCCGCGAGATCGACCTGCCGACGCGGTGGGGCGGCGAGGAGTTCGCGATCGTCCTCCCGGGCACCGACCTCGACGGCGCGAGCCGTCTGGCCGAGCGCGCGCGGACGGCCTTCGAACGGCGGACGATCCTCGCGCCCGACGGCACCCCGATCGACGTCACGGTCAGCCTCGGCGTCGCCGCGTTCCCGGAAGCGGCGGATGCCGACAACCTGGTGGCCGCCGCGGACGGAGCACTCTACGAGGCGAAGCGGGCCGGCAAGAACCGTGTCAAAAGCGCCTCGCCGCGGGCCCAAGAGGCGTAGACCGCGCCCGCACCCGTTAGAATCTTCCGCCGTTGAGCGAGACCTAGGAGAGGACCCACCCGGTGGAGACGCAGTCGTTGTTTGCACAAGTGATCCAGGACCACCTCGAGCTGAAGGAGCGAAACTCCCAGCTCGAGAACGAGAAGCCGCTCGATCGGTACAAGACCCAAGATCCGTTCGAGAACCACCCGCTCTTCAAGACCGAGGAGCAGGCACGTCTCGAGGAGACGATGGACGGCGAGGAGCCGGCCATCTCCGAAGAGGTGGCGGCGATGCCGGATACGTGGCCGACCGAGGAGGCCGCAGCCCCGACCGACGAAGAAGGGCTGTGGAGCCGGTCGCGCGACTTTGACTGGGGCGACTGAGGTGTCACGGGCGCGAAGGTTTCGCCTGCTCGCACTCGGAGCCGCCCTCAGCTACTTCTTCGATCCGGAGAACGGCCGCCGCCGGCGGAAGGTCGCGGCCGACCGGCTCGGCGCGCTCGTGCACCGTCATGGCAAGCGGATGATCAAGAGCACCGTCTCGCAGGCGCGCGCCCTCAAGCAGAAGGACACGCACCTGCGGGAGGAGCCGAAGCCGCAGCCCGACGACGTGACCCTCGCGCGCAAGGTCGAGACCGAGATCTTCCGCGACGCGGACGTGCCCAAGGGCAAGATCGACGTCAACGCGGAGAACGGCAAGGTCGTCCTCCGCGGGGAGGTCGACTCGCCGGAGCTCATCGAGGACTTGGTCCAGAAGGCCCGCAACGTCCAGGGCGTCGAGGAAGTCGAGAGCCTGCTGCACACACCGTAGCGCCTCGCCCTCGCCGCGAGAGATAATCGCGGCGAGCGGGTGTCCGTACAGGAGCAACTGTCCGACGAGCGGGCTGGCGACGCCTTTGACGAGGCTGCAGCTGTTCGCCTCGTCGGCGTGCGTAAGGCCTACGGCGACGTCGTCGCGGTCGACGGCGTCGACCTGGAGGTCCGCACCGGCGAGTTCTTCACGATGCTCGGCCCCTCGGGCTCGGGCAAGACGACGACGCTGCGCCTGATCGCGGGGTTCGAGCGGCCCGACGAAGGCCGCATCGAGCTCGGCGGCGCCGATGTCAGCGACCAGCCGCCCTACGAGCGCGACGTGAACACCGTCTTCCAGGACTACGCGCTCTTCCCGCACATGACGGTCGCCCAGAACGTCGAGTACGGGCTCAGGGTGAAACGGGTCCCCAAGGCGAAGCGGAGCGAACGCGCCAAGGAGGCGCTCGGGATCGTGCAGCTCGCCGGGCTGGGCGGCCGGAAGCCGGCTCAGCTCTCGGGCGGCCAGCAGCAGCGCGTCGCGCTCGCGCGCGCGATCATCAACCGGCCGCGCGTGCTGCTGCTCGACGAGCCGCTCGGCGCCCTCGATCTCAAGCTGCGCCAGGGGATGCAGATCGAGCTCAAGCGCATCCAGCAGGAGGTCGGCATCACCTTCGTCTACGTCACGCACGACCAGGAAGAGGCGCTGACGATGAGCGACCGGATCGCCGTCTTCAGCCAAGGGCGCATCGAGCAGATCGGGAGCCCCGTCCAGGTCTATGAGCATCCCGCCACGGAGTTCGTCGCCGGGTTCGTCGGCGTCTCGAACCTGCTCGAGCGTGACGGCCGCCGCATCACCGTGCGACCTGAGAAGATCCGCATTCTCAAAGAGGGGGAGGCAACCCAGGCAGGCGACGAGGTCGAGCGCGGGGTCATCCGGGAGGTGGTCTACATCGGGTCGGTCACGCGCTACATCGTCGACCTCGCCGCCGGAGGCGCCCTGACGGTGGTCCGTCAGAACCTCGAAGGCTTCGGGGGCGACGCCGAAGAGAATCGCGGCCTGCCGGTTCAGCTCGCCTGGCGGCCGGAGCACACGTACGTCATCGACCGGGGGGAAACGGAGGAGGACGAATGAGGAAGCTCAGCAGGAAGCACGTGTCACTGGCCGCGCTGGCGGCCCTCGTCGGAGCGCTCGCCTTCACGGCCGCCGGCTGCGGTGGCGGCGGCGGCGGTGGTGGTGGCAGCAAGAAAGCGAGCACGGAAGTCAAGGGCCTGGGCACTTCGATCGCGGACATCAAGGCCAAGGCGAGGGACGAGGGCCAGGTCGATCTCGTCATCTGGGCGGGGTACGCGGACAAGTCCTGGGCCAACCAGTTCACCAAGGAGACCGGCTGCAAGGTGAACACGAAGGACGGCTCGACCTCGGACGACATGATCGACCTGATCTCCACCGGGCAATACGACGGTGTCTCGGCCTCCGGGAACGCGACCGTGCGCCTGATGAAGCGGGGCGACGTGGCACCCGTGAACACGGACCTGATCCCGAACTACGCCGACGTGGCCCAGGGCCTCAAGAACCAGGACTACAACTCGCTGAACGGCCAGGCATACGGGGTGCCGCACGGCCGGGGGCCCAACCTGCTCATGTGGCGGACTGACTCCGTGAAGCCGGCTCCGACGAGCTGGTCGGTGATCTGGAACAAGAACACGCCGTACAAGAAGAAGATCTCGATCTACGACGACTCGATCTTCATCGCGGACGCGGCGGTGTACCTGAAGGCGACGCAGCCTGACCTCGGCATCACCAACCCGTACCAGCTGAACGACAAGCAGTTCAGCGCCGCTGTGAACCTCCTCAAGGGCCTGAAGCCGAATGTCGGCGAATGGTGGGCCGACTACGCGAAGCAGATCCAGTCGTACGCAAACAAGGACGTCGTCGTCGGGACGACGTGGCCGTACATGGAGAACATCCTCGTGGGCGACAAGAAGCCGGTGAAGGCGATCAAGCCCAAGGAAGGGACGACCGGCTGGTCGGACACGTGGATGATCTACTCCAAGGCCGCCCACCCCAACTGCATGTACCTATGGATGAACTACATCGAGTCGCCGCAGGCGCAGGCGAAGGTGGCGGAGTCGTTCGGCGAGGCGCCCGCCAACCTCAAGGCGTGCCCGCTCACGACGGACAAGAACTTCTGCGCGAAGCTGCACGCGTCCGACGAGAGCTGGTGGAAGAACATCTACTACTGGACGACCCCCACCGCGGACTGCGGTGGAAAGGGAGGAACCTGCAAGACCCAGCAGGACTGGGTGAACGCGTGGACGGAGATCCGCGGCTGAGAGCGCACTCGCTCGCGCCGTGACCTCGGTTTCCTACGAAGAGTCGCCGCCCCGGGAATCCCTGGGGCGGCGACTCTCGACCTTCTTCTACCGGCACCCGCGCGTCGCGCTCGCCCTCCTGCTCGCCGCTCCGCTCGGCTGGCTCGTGGTCGTGTACCTCGGCTCGCTGTTCGTGCTCCTGCTGGCGTCCGTCTGGAACGTCGACCCGTTCACGTCTCAGGTGGTGCACACGTACACGTTCGACAACTTCCGCCGGCTCTGGAACGAGGACGTGTACCGGATCGTCGCCTGGCGGACGGTCAGGATGGCTGCGTTCGTCACGCTCGCCGACGCGGTGCTCGCATTCCCGCTCGCCTACTACATGGCGAGGGTGGCTTCGCCGCGGACGCGGAACCTGCTGGTCGTCGCAGTGCTCATACCGCTCTGGGCCAGCTACCTCGTCAAGGCGTACGCCTGGCGGACGATCCTCTCGGGTGCCGGCGTCCTCAACTGGGCGCTCGACCCGCTGGGTCTCTCCTTCGACTGGTACTCGTCCGTCGGCCTCTGGCTCGTCTTCACCTATCTCTGGCTCCCGTTCATGATCCTGCCCGTCTACGCCGGCCTCGAGCGGATTCCGAACTCGCTGCTCGAGGCCTCGGCCGACCTCGGAGGGAAGGCGGTGCGGACGTTCTTCCGCGTGACGCTCCCGCTTGCCTTCCCGGCCGTCGTTGCGGGATCGATCTTCACCTTCTCCCTGACCCTCGGCGACTACATCGCGCCCAAGCTGATCACGAGCCAGCAGTTCATCGGGACCGTCATCTACGACAACCACGGCACGAACCTGCCGGTCGCCGCGGCCTTCACCCTCGTCCCGATCGCCGTGATGATCGTGTACCTGCTCGTGGCCAGGCGGCTGAAGGCCTTCGAGGCGCTGTGATGGTCGAGTCTCGCCTCACCCGCGCGCTGCTGCGGCTCGGGTCCGCCGCGACGCTTGCCTTCATCTACCTGCCGCTGATCCTGGTCGCGGTGTACGCCTTCAACGAGAGCGTGACCCAGAGCTGGCCGATCCAGACCTTCACGACGAAGTGGTTCTCGGTCGCCTACCACGACTCCGGTGTTCGCAGCGCGCTCTGGCTCTCGGTGCGCGCGGCGCTCGGCGCGACCGTCGTCGCGCTCCTGCTCGGCACCTTCGCGTCGCTGGCGGTCTCGCGCTACCGGTTCTTCGGGCGGGACACGATCTCGCTCTTCGTCATCCTGCCGATTGCGCTGCCAGGGATCATCACGGGCCTCGCCCTCCGGACCACGTATACGACCGTCGGCGTCAACTTCGGCCTGCTGACGATCATCGTCGGGCACGCGACCTTCTGCGTCGTCGTCGTCTACAACAACGCGCTGGCGCGTCTCCGCCGCATCTCGGGATCGCTCGAGGAAGCCTCGTCCGACCTTGGCGCCGACTCGTGGCAGACCTTCCGCCACATCACCTTCCCGCAGATGCGAACGGCGCTGCTCGCGGGCGGACTGCTCGCGTTCGCGCTGTCCTGGGACGAGGTCGTCGTCACGATCTTCACCGCCGGCGCGCAGCAGACGCTGCCCATCTGGATCTTCGCGAACCTCTTCCGCCCGATCGAGCAGCCGGTCGTGAACGTCGTGGCGCTGTTCGTGATCCTGTTGTCGATCATCCCGGTCTGGATCGCACAGCGAGTGAGCGCGGAGCGGCCGGTGCTGCTCGAGGACCGTGAGGCGATAGGCTGACCGCGACGCGAATCGGGAGGGCTTCATGAGCGTGACCGTTGAACAGCACAAGAACTTCGTCGGCGGCGAGTGGGTGGACGCGGTCGAGGGCGGGACGATGGAGGTCATCAACCCCGCGACCGGCGAGACGATCGCCGAGGTCCCGCGAGGCACTCAGGCCGACGTCGACCGCGCCGTCGACGCGGCGAAGAAGGCGCTGCCCGAGTGGCTCGAGACGACGCCTGGGGAGCGCCAGGAGGCGCTGCTGAAGCTCGCCGAGGCCATCGACGAGCACGCGGACGAGCTCGCCGAGCTCGAGTCGAAAAACGTGGGCAAGCCCCTCTCGTCCGCGAAGGACGAGATGCCGGTCTCCGCGGACAACATTCGCTTCTTCGCAGGCGCGGCGCGCGTTCTCGAGGGCAAGGCGGCCGGCGAGTACATGCGCGGCTACACCTCGATGCTACGCCGCGAGCCGATCGGGATCGTGGGCGGTATCGCGCCCTGGAACTACCCGCTGATGATGGCCGTCTGGAAGCTCGCGCCGGCACTGGCAGCGGGGAACGTCCAGGTGCTGAAGCCGTCAGAGCAGACGCCGCTGTCCACGCTCCGGTTCGCCGAGCTCGCCGCGGAGATCCTCCCGGCCGGCGTCCTGAACGTGGTCACCGGCGACGGCGAGCCGGTCGGCGCCGGGATCGTGCGGCACAAGGACGTGCGCATGGTCTCGCTGACGGGCGACGTGGCGACGGGCAAGGAGGTCGCTCGCGCCGCCTCCGACACGCTCAAGCGCGTCCACCTCGAGCTTGGCGGCAAGGCGCCGGTGATCGTCTTCGACGACGCCGATCCGGCCGCGGTCGCCGAAGGGATCAAGATCGCGGGCTACTGGAACTCGGGCCAGGACTGCACGGCCGCGTCTCGCGTCATGGCAGGCCCGGGGATCTACGGCAAGCTCCTCGACGAGCTCGTTCCTGCCGTGGAGTCGCTGCAAGTAGGCGATCCAGCCGAGGGCGACGAGATCGAGATGGGGCCCGTCATCTCCAAGGCGCAGCAGGACCGTGTGCTCGGCTTCCTCGACCGGGCGAAGGGCGCGACGGTGCTCACGGGCGGCGGTACGAACGGCGACCGCGGGTTCTTCGTCAAGCCGACGGTGATCACCGACGTCGGTCAGGAGGACGAGATCGTCCAGCGCGAGGTCTTCGGGCCGGTCGTGACCGTCCAGAAGTTCCAGGGCGACGACGAGGCGATCGAATGGGCCAACGACGTCGACTACGGCCTCGCGGCCTCGGTCTGGACGCGCGACATCGGGCGGGCGCTGAACGCGGCGCGCAAGCTCCAGTTCGGGACCGTCTGGATCAACGACCACATCCCGCTGGTCTCGGAGATGCCGCACGGCGGCTACAAGCAGTCGGGCTACGGCAAGGACCTCAGCGCGTACTCGCTCGAGGACTACATGCAGATCAAGCACGTGATGGCGAAGATCGACTAGCTGCGCGACCGGTCCTCGGATGCGAGGGTCCAGGTGAAGCGCGTGAGCGTCTCGTTCGGCGCGACGCCGCTGGGCCGGAGGCCGCGCCGGACGAACAGGGTCGGCACGTCGGCGTCTGCCGCGACCGCGCGGCGCACGGAGCCAATCCCTTCTCGTTTCCACCTGTCTGACAGTCCGACGACGAGCAAGCAGGCATCGCGCGCGGCTTCGAGCACGCCTTCCTTGCCCGGGGGGACGAGAACCGGCTCTGTCACGATTCCGACGACCTGCTGAACCAGGAGCGACGCGCGGGCAAGCAGCCTGCTCGCGTCGCGCCGCCCGACCGCCTCGTCAGCCTCGGTCCCCAAGAGGCGGAGCCTCGTTCCCAGCGACGAGGCGATCCACGCCGCCAGCTCGATGGCCGACCAGTCGTGCTCGACGCCGCCGAACGGCGTCACCACCGGCCCCGACACGACCTCGCCGCTTCCCGCGAGCACGCCGACGTCGCAGGGGGCCCGCTCCAGGAGGGTTGAGAGGTCCTCATCGGGCCGCCCGCTCTCGAGGAGCTCCGGCGGCGCGTCGACGAGCACGAGATCCACGTCGTGCTCGGTCGCGAGGAGCACGGCTTCCGCTCCGGGATCGGACGAGGTGTAGACGGCGACGCGGCAGGCTACGCCTCGCTCGATGAGCGCGAGCCGGTGTCGCGCTAGCGCTGCGCTTACGCCTGCGAGCTCCCGAGCGTCACGCAGGAGACAAGCCAGGATGAGCTCACGCGACGGGCCACGTGCGAGCGGCTCCGCAATCGAGAGCAACGCGTCGAGGCGGTTGCCGTTGCCCACCACGATCAGGAGGGCGTGCTGTGGAGAAGCGCCGGCGTCCCGCCTCGATACAAGGTGAGGGTCCTGACGGAGAATCGCGCTCTCGAGCTCCTGGAGCGCCGGGCTCGGCTCAATCCCGAGCTCGTCCACGAGCGTCCGGCGAGTCTCGCGGTAGACGTTCAATGCTTCCGCCTGGCGCCCGGAGGCATAGAGGGCCTGCATCAGCGCCGCGCGAGGCCGCTCGCGGAGTGGGTGCTCGCGGACGAGCACCTCGAGCTCGGCGACGAGGTCGGCGTGCCGGCCGAGGGCGAGGTCTGCCTCGATGCGCAGCTCGAGCGCCAGCACGCGAAGCTCCTCGAGTCGCACGATCTCTGCGTCGTCGGGCCACTCATGTGCGAGGTCCGCGAGCGGCGCCCCCCGCCAGAGGCCTAGCGCGTCGCGAAGCAGCTGGGCGGCGAGCTCGGGCGGGGATTGCTGGGCCTCCGCAACGAGCTGTTCGAAGCGAAGTAGGTCGAGCTCCCCAGGCTCGACTCGGATCAGATACCCCGGCTCCCGCGTCACGATCGCCTCGCTGGGGGCGATCGCCTTCCGTAGCTGGGAGACGTGGAACTGAAGCGCGTTCGACGCTGTCTTCGGCGGACGGGCTCCCCAGAGCGCGTCGATCAGCCGGTCCGTCGAGACGACCTCGTTCGCGTGCGTCAGCAGCAGGGCGAGAAGCGTCCGCTGCCTCGATCCACCCAGCGGGAGCGGCCGGCCTTCCTCGACGACCTCGAGCGGTCCCAAGATCCGGAATTCCACGCTTCGCCTCCCACGGCGACGCTAACACTTGCCGTTGCTCAGCCGGTGCTCAGCGATGCCTCAGGGCGCGGGGGACAGGATGTCGCCCCAGGCGTAGGATCAACCCAAGGAGCCGGAAGGGCAGGTATGACCGAGCTGCCGAGGGGGACGGTGACGTTCCTCTTCACCGATATCGCGGGCTCGACCCGCGTCTTGAAGCAACTCGGCGAACGCTATGCGGCTGCTCTGGCGGAACATCATCGGATCCTGCGGAAGGCCGTCGAGGAGCAAGGCGGCCGTGAGATCGACAACCAGGGCGACTCGTTCCTCTTCGCGTTCGAGCGTGCGAACAGTGCGCTGGGCGCGGCCGTGCTCGCCCAACGAGGACTTTCCGAGCAGCGCTGGCCGGAAGGCGTCGAGCTGCTCGTGCGCATGGGGATTCACACGGGCGAGCCGATCGTCGGCGAGGATCGCTATATCGGCCTCGGCGTGCATCGCGCGGCCCGCATCGGGGCTGTCGCCCATGGCGGGCAGGTGGTGCTCTCGAACGCGACGCGCGAGCTGCTCGAGGACGGGCTTGCCGGTGTGTCGATACGTGACCTCGGGTCGTATCGCCTCAAGGACATCGATCGTTTCGAGCGGCTGTTCCAGCTCGAGGTTGCGGGCCTCAGGACCGACTTTCCGCCGCTCGAGGCCGAGCGAGTCGCGGAGCCGCGGGGGCTTTCGCAGCCCGACGTCGAGATTGGGGCCGAGTTCCTCGGGTATCGGATCGAGGAGCCGATCGGTCGCGGCGGCATGGGCATCGTCTACCGGGCCTACGACCTGCGCCTGAAGCGAACCGTGGCGCTGAAGCTCGTCACGCCCGAGCTCGCGCTTGACGAGCGCTTCCGCGAACGCTTCGCCCGGGAGACGGAGCTCACCATCTCGCTCGAGCATCCGAACGTCGTACCGATCCACGACGCGGGTGATGTGGCCGGTCGCCTCTATCTCGCTATGCGTCTCGTCGCTGGAACGGATCTTCGGAAGCTCCTGCGCGCGGAGGGCGCACTCCAGCCCTCCCGCGCTCTCGCCATCTGCCGCCAGGTCGGCCACGCACTGGACGCAGCACACGCGAAGGGGCTCGTCCATCGGGACGTCAAGCCTTCCAACATCCTGCTGGACGAGGGCGAGCACGTTTATCTCGCCGACTTCGGCCTGACCAGGCGGCTGGAGGAGAAGGGCGCCCAGGAAGGTGAAGGCCGCTCGGTCGGGACGCCTGCGTATCTTGCGCCCGAGCAAATCGAGGGCGGGGCCGTGGACGGCCGCGCGGACGTCTACTCGCTCGGCTGTGTTCTCTACGAGTGCCTCACCGGAGAGGCTCCGTTCGGCGGTTCTCGGCTGGCGATGGCCTGGGCGCACCTGGAGGAGGAGCCGCGGCGCGCAAGCGAGCTCGATTCAGAGCTGCCCGCCGCGATCGACGACGCGCTCCGGACTGGAATGGCCAAGTCGCCCGACCAGCGCTATCGGACCTGCAGGGCGCTGATCGAGGCGGCGGAGGCTGCACTCGGCATTCGATCGCATTCGCGGGGGCGGAAGGGCCAGCTCGCGGCGGCACTGGGCGTTGCGGCCGCCGCTGCGATCGCGACGGCATTCCTCATCGGACGGGGTGACACGACACCCACGGTCGTGCCGAACAGCCTGGTGAAGGTCGACCTCGAGTCCAACAAGATCGCGGACGTCATCCCCGTGGGGAGGATCCCGCACGAGATCGAGCTTGTCGGCCGCTACGTCTTCGCGGCAAGCGAAGGCGATGGGACCCTGACCCGGGTCGACACGCGCACGGGGGCCATCGTGAACTCCGGGAAGTTCGACGCCAGCGACGGTCTCGCCGCAGAGGGTCGAAACCGGGTGTGGGTCGCAAGCGTCGGCCGCCGCCAGGTGACGTTGGTCGATCCCAGGCTGCCGCTGGTAGGCGCTGCGGAGCGAATCTCGTCTCTGCGCGTGCCGCTCCCGCGAGACACGACACACACGTCTCTCACGGTCGGCGGGGGCTCGCTCTGGATCGCGACGACCGTGCCGGGCGGCGGCTTCCCTGTGGTCGAACGCTGGCGCCTCCATCCCCTGGCCCGGCAGCGGACGTACCGGCTCCGGCGATGGGACTACGGGGTCAACGTGACCTTCGGGCACGGCTCTGCCTGGGTCGCGCTCGGCCAGCCCGCCGACGCGCTCCTCCGCATCGATGCGCGGAGTGGTCGCGCACGACGCATTCTCGTCGGGCTTTTCCCGGTCGCCAGCGCCACCGGCTTCGGCTCCGTTTGGGTGGCGCTGAGAGGCGAGGACAAGGTTCGCCGGATCGATCCGGTTACGGGTCGCACTCAGCACGTCATCGCCGTGGGTCATGTGCCGACGGATGTCGCAGTCGGTCGGGAGTCGGTCTGGGTTACGAACCACTGCGACGGGACCGCGTCGCGCATCGATCCCGCCACGAATCGAGTCGAGAGGACGATCGAGCTCGGCTATCACCCTCAGTGGCTCGCGGTCGGTGGCGGTTTCGCCTGGGTTGGCGTCGGCAAAGACGTGTACTTCGGAACCTGCCCGTAACAGCGCCTCAGCGGACGCTCAGCGTCTTCTCAGCGTCGGTCAACACGCTGGGGACCTCGACGCGGAAGGAGCAAGATGAGCCAAAAGCGGGCAGCGTATGTGGTCGTCGCGGCGGCTTTGGCCGCCGTATTCGCGGCCGGTGCGGGCGCCCGGGCGAGTCGCGGAGGCAGGCTCGACCCGAGCTTCGGCAACGGCGGCCGGGTCGTCGTGAACGGCATCCGGGAGTGCAACCCCGGGGAGGGAGGCTGCTGGGCCGGGATCGGCATGGCGCTTCAGCGGAACGGAATGATCGTGACAGCCGGCGGCACGCTGGACTCCGACTGCGGCTCTCGCTTCGCTGTCGCGCGGTTGCGCAAGTCAGGCCGCCCGGATCGAGCATTCGGCAACGGCGGCCGCGTCCTGACGACGTTCGGCCGCTCGGCGGTGGCTCACGCAGTCGTGATCCTGCCGGATAACCGGATCGTGGTCGGAGGAGAGCTTCTGGACACCACCTCGCCGTGCCCGGACCACCTTCATCTGGGCGACGGCAAGGGGTTCGCGCTCGCCCGCTATCGACCGGATGGAACGCTCGATCGGAGCTTCGGGGGCGACGGCAGGGTGGTCACGCACTTCGACGACGGGGCCGGTCTCGACGTCCTTCTTCAACGGGACGGGAAGGTCGTCGTGGTCGGCGCGAGCAACGGCCATCTCGCCCTCGCGCGCTACTCAGGCGACGGTAGCCTCGACCAATCGTTCGGCCAGAACGGCCTCGTCACCGGCCGCTTCGCGAGCGTGGATCCTCCGGCCAGGGCCGAGCTCGACAAGGCGGGGAGGATCCTCGTGGCGGTCTCGGGCTGGTGCGGCGGTTGCCCTGCGTACGTCGTGCGCTACAAGGCCGACGGCCGCCTCGACACGGCGTTTGGTCACGGAGGCCGCGCCGCCCTCGCTCTCTTGGGCATCAACGCCGTGGCAGCGTTCCATGGGCAGATTGTGGTTGCAGGCCTTGCGATTCGAGGGCGGGACGTGCGCCAAGCGGTCTCGCGGTTGTCGCCTTCGGGCAAGCTGGACCGGAGGTTCGGCCGCAATGGGACGCGTGTCCTGCAGCTCAATGGTTTTGGGTTGCCTGTCCTCGCGATTCAGAGGAACGGCGTGATTCTCGTGGCGTCAGGGGATCGCCCGCACGGGGTGAAGGGAGTTGATGAGTTCAACTTCACGCTCACCCGGATCCTGCCCAACGGCGTCGTCGATCGGAGCTTCGGCCGAAACGGAACGGTCACGGACGACTTCGGTGGCCGCGACTTCGGCCAGGCGGTCGCCATCCAGCCCAATGGCAAGGTGCTCATAGCAGGTGTGGTAGGGCGTGTCGCGGACGGCGTCGGCCTCGCGCGCCACCTCCCGTGAGTCTGCTCAGCCGGTACCCGATTGACGCAATGCGAGCCAGTCTGGTCTAATCGCTGCGCGTTGCGCAGCGACCCGGACGGGGCACGGAGAGGCGCGGTCACCCGGCCGCGGCACGTCGACGCCGTCGACAAGGCCATAATCGAGGCGCTGCAGAAGAACGGCCGCGAGGCCTTCCGCCGCATCGCGGCCGACGTGGGGGTCTCGGAGGCGACCATCCGGGCCCGCTACGCGCGGCTCTGCGAGGACAACATCCTCCAGGTCGCCGGGATCACGAACCCGCTCGGCCTCGGCTTCGACGCCCAGGCGATGGTCGGGATCCGCACGGCGGGCGCGCCCGGGCCCGTTGCCGACGAGATCGCGAAGTGGGACGAGGCCGACTACGTCGTGGTCACCGCGGGACAGTTCGACCTCCTGGTCGAGCTCGTCTGCGAGGACCGGCGCCACCTTCTCGAGTTGACGAACCGCATCCGGGCCCTCGACGGCGTGGTCTCGACCGAGAGCTTCCTCTACCTCGAGCTCTGGAAGCAGCTCTATGACTGGGGGGCCGGCACGAGCGACCGCTCCCACCGGCCCGCGGGCGTCAGCCCGCGCGGGGACGCGCGCGCCGACGAGACCGCGCTCGTGGAGGCGCGCTGATGGCCGTCGAGAGCCGCGTCGAGGCCGAACACCAGGTACCGACCAGCCCGGTCGCGGCCGACGTCCGCCTCGACCACGTCACCAAGCACTTCGACGACGTCACCGCCGTCGACGACATCTCGCTGGAGATCGAGCGAGGCAGCTTCTTCGCGCTCCTCGGCCCCTCGGGCTGCGGCAAGACGACGACGCTGCGGATGATCGGCGGCTTCGAGGAGCCCACCGCCGGCACGATCTACCTCGGCGAGGAGCCGGTGACCGGCAAGCCACCGTACAAGCGGGACGTCAATACGGTTTTCCAGTCCTACGCCCTGTTCCCGCACCTCTCGATTCTCGAGAACGTCGCCTTCGGCCTCAGGCGCCGCGGGATCCGCGGCCAGGACGTGAAGGGACGGGTCACCGAGATCCTCCGGCTCGTCGGCCTCTCCGGCCTCGAGCGGCGGAAGCCGCGCCAGCTCTCGGGCGGCCAGCAGCAGCGGGTCGCCCTCGCGCGCGCACTCGTGAACCGGCCACGCGTGCTGCTCCTCGACGAGCCACTCGGCGCGCTCGACCTCAAACTGCGCAAGCAGATGCAGCTCGAGATGAAGGCCATCCAGCACGACGTCGGCATCACCTTCGTCCATGTCACGCACGACCAGGAAGAGGCGATGACGATGGCGGACCGGATCGCGATCATGAACGGTGGCCACATCGAGCAGCTAGGCACGCCGACCGAGCTCTACGAGTACCCTCAAACCGCGTTCGTCGCCGGCTTCCTCGGGATCTCGAACCTGCTGCCCGGCACGGTCTCCGCGATGGACGCGGTCAGGCTCGACGACGGCACGACCGTCAAGGTGCCGCGGGAGACCCTGCGGGGCCGCAGCGGGCGCGTCGCCGTCGGTGTCCGTCCCGAGAAGATTCGACTCGGGCACGGCGAGGAGAACCGCCTCAGCGGCCGTCTGCTGGAGACCGCGTACGTGGGCGTCGCCACGCAGTACGTCCTCGAGACCAGGGCAGGAAACGTCAGCGTCTACGTCCAGAACAGCGAGCCCGGCGCGGGTCAGGCGGCGCCGAGCGACATCTCGTGGAGCCCCGCCTCCACGTTCGTCGTCGATTCCATGGAGGGAGCCGAAGAATGACTGACCAGCTCACCCGGCGAGAACTGATCGAGCGTGCCGCCGTCGGCGGCGCCGCGATCACCATCCCAGGCATCCTTGCCGCCTGCGGCGGGAGCTCGAACAAGGCCGGCGGCGGAACCACGACCGTCGAGCAGAAGCTCGCGAAGACCCTGCACTTCTCCAACTGGACCCTGTACATGGACCACAAGGGCCAGGACAATCCGTCGCTCGACCAGTTCCAGAAGAAGTACGGCGTCCACGTCGACTACGTCGAGGACATCAACGACAACGCAGGGTTCTTCGGGAAGATCCAGGGCGCGCTCTCGCGCGGCCAGTCGATCCACCGGGACATCATCGTCCTCACCGACAACGACCGTTATCTCTCCCTGATGATCAAGAAGGGCTGGTGCGAGAAGCTCGACAAGTCGGCCATCCCCAACATCAAGAACCTCGTCGACGTCCAGAAACACCCGAACTTCGACCCGAACCGCGACTACTCGCTCCCGTGGCAGTCGGGCATGACAGGCATTGCCTACAACGACACGCTGACCGACCCGGTGCTCTCGCTGGACGATCTGTTCACCAATCCGAAGTTGAAAGGCAAGATCACCTGCCTCAACTCGATGGGCGACGCACTCACCATGGTGATGCTCTCCAACGGCGATGATCCCGCCAAGGTCACGGACAAGTCCTTCAACGCGGCATTCAACCGGGTCAAGAAGGCGGTCGACTCGAAGCAGATCCGCCAGTTCACCGGGAACGACTACGCGCCGATCCTCGCCAGGGGCGATCTCTCGGCGGCGATGTCGTGGTCGGGCGACATCGCGCAGATCGGAAACAAGCACCTCCACTGGAACGTGCCGAAGGACGGCGGCGCCATCTGGACGGACAACATGCTGATCCCGAAGGGCGGCAACGTCTACACCGCGTCGGTCTACATGAACTACGTGTACGACCCGAAGGTCCAGGGCTTCATGGAGGCCGGCGACCCGAAGCGGAAAATCATTGGCATCTACTACATCCCGCCGGTGGCCGGCGCGGGCACGTGGGCGAAGAAGTACGACCCGACGGTGGCGAACAACCCGCTCATCTTCCCGACGAAGAAGGTGCTCGACAGCGTCCACCTGTTCGACAACAACGCGCTCAACAATCAGAAGTACCTGACGCAGTGGCAGAACCTGATCTCGGCCTAGCGGCGCCGTAGCGTGGGCTTCTTCCACCGCCACCGTGGGCTGACGCCGTACCTGCTGCTCGCGCCCGGGATCGCGTGGCTCATGGTCTTCTTCGTGGTGCCGCTCGGCTTCCTCGCGTACCAGTCGCTCGAGTCGGGGAACATCGACTTCGGCTACGCCTTCACCTGGTCCTGGAGCAACTACGGGCACGCGATCAGGGACTACCGCTCCCAGTTCATCCGCTCGCTCGAGTACGCCGGGATCGCGACGGTCCTCGCGCTCGTCATCAGCTACCCGGTCGCGTACTGGATCGCCTTCCGCGGTGGGCGCTGGAAGAACCTCCTCCTGCTCTTCATCGTCGCGCCGTTCTTCGTCACGTACCTGATCCGGACGCTGGCCTGGGAGACGATCCTCTCGGACAACGGTTTCGTCGTCCACACGCTCCAGAACCTCCACCTCCTCGGCTCGAACGGGCGCCTCCTTGCAACCTCGACGGCGGTCGTCACCGGCATCACCTACAACTTCCTGCCCTTCATGGCGCTGCCGCTCTACGTCTCGCTGGAGCAGATCGACCACAGCCTGATCGAGGCCGCTGAGGACCTCTATGCGAGCAAGCTCCACGCCTTCCTCCGCGTCACGCTGCCGCTGTCGCTGCCGGGCGTCGTGGCGGGGACGCTGCTGACCTTCATCCCGGCCGCGGGCGATTTCATCAACGCCCAGCTGCTCGGTGGGCCGGACAACCACATGATCGGGAACGTCATCCAGTCGAAGTTCCTCGAGCTGACGGACTACCCGGCGGCCGCGGCGATGTCCTTCATCCTGATGGCGGCGATCCTCGTCGCGGTGTTCGCCTATGCGCGCGCCGTCGGGACCGAGCAGCTGACGGGGACTGCGGCATGACGTCGGTCGCCGTCGCGGCGCCCCCAGAGCGCAGCGTGCTCTCGAGGGTGCTCGGCTTCGTCCGCCATCACTTGCTGACGGTCTACTCGCTGCTCTTCTTCGCGTACCTGCTGCTCCCGATCGCGATCGTCGTCGTCTTCTCCTTCAACCACCCGGCCGGGAAGTTCAACTTCACGTGGCAGGGGTTCACCTGGGACAACTGGCGCTACTGGGACGGGGTCCCGGGGATCCGCAGTGCGGTCGTGCTGTCGATCGAGATCGCCCTGATCGCGAGCATCGTCGCGACCGCGCTCGGGACGCTGATTGCCCTCGCGCTCGTTCGCTACAACTTCCGCGGCCGCGCCTCGACGAACATCCTCATCTTCCTGCCGTTGTCGACCCCGGAGATCGTCCTCGGCGCCTCGCTTCTGACGCTCTTCCTGAACCTCAACGCCTCCTGGCTGCAGTTCGGGTTCTGGACGATCCTGATCGCGCACATCATGTTCTGCATCAGCTTCGCCGTCGTCACGGTGAAGGCTCGCCTCGTCGGGTTCGACCGCCACCTCGAGGAGGCCGCGATGGACCTCGGCGCGAACGAGTGGGTGACGTTCCAAAAGGTGACCATGCCGCTGATCGCGCCCGCGATCCTCGCCGCGCTGCTGCTCTGCTTCGCGATCTCGATCGACGACTTCGTCGTCACTTACTTCAACTCGGGCTCGAGCGTCACCTTCCCGCTCTTCGTCTGGGGGGCCGCGCGGATCGGCGCGCCGCCGCAGGTGAACGTGATCGGTACGGCGATCTTCGCCGTCGCCGTGACGCTGATGCTCGCCAACGTCGCTCTCCAGCGCGTCCGTGAGTCGAAGGGAGCCGCATGACCGCCGTCACGTCGGGCCTCTCGCCTGCGGAGCTGCAGAAGGCCGCGCGCGATCACCTCTGGCTGCACTTCACGCGCATGTCGGGCTACCGCGACTCCGAGATCCCGGTGATCGTGCGCGGCGAGGGCTGCTACCTGGAGGACGCGCACGGCAACCGCTACCTGGACGCGCTCGCGGGGCTCTTTGCGGTCCAGATCGGCTACTCGTACGGCGACGAGGTGGGGGAGGCGGCGGCGGCCCAGCTGCGAGAGCTGCCGTTCTACACGAACTGGTCGTACGCGCACCCGCGGGCGATCGAGCTGGCGGCCGAGGTCGCCTCGCTGGCCCCGGGCGACCTGAACCGCGTCTTCTTCGTGAACGGAGGCTCCGAGGCGGTGGAGGCGGCCTGGAAGCTCGCCCGCCAGTACCATCAGGCGCGCGGCGAGCGCCGCTGGAAGGCCGTCTCGCGGCACGTCGCGTACCACGGCACGACGATGGGGGCACTCTCCATCAACGGCATCCCCGCGATCAGGGCGCCCTTCGAGCCGCTCGTGCCCGAGGTGCTGCACGTACGCAACACGAACCGCTACCGCCGCCCGGTCGAAGAGACCGAGGTGGAGTTCACGGCCTTCCTGCTCGACGAGCTCGAGCACACGATCGCGGCGGCCGGCCCCGAGACCGTGGCGATGGTGATCATGGAGCCCGTCCAGAACGCCGGCGGCTCGTTCCTGCCTCCCGAGGGCTACTTCGCGGGAGTGCGCGAGCTCTGCGACCGCTACGGGATCCTGCTCTGCGCCGACGAGGTGATCACCGGCTTCGGCAGGCTCGGGGCCTGGTTCGGGTCCGGCCGCTACGACATTCGGCCCGACCTCGTCACGTGCGCGAAAGGCCTCTCGTCGGCGTACGCAGCCATCGGCGCGGT
>Ga0070698_100001087_pt1 | contig 29880 bp, 28 predicted proteins | sample KBSK1502metaG_FD_65477 | JGI IMG/M metagenome (GOLD analysis project Ga0070698, IMG submission 65477) | Corn, switchgrass and miscanthus rhizosphere microbial communities from Kellogg Biological Station, Michigan, USA - KBS K1-50-2 metaG | ecosystem: Host-associated > Plants > Roots >...
CTGGCCGATCCGGCGCGGCTCGGCGTGGGCGGGTGGAGCTACGGCGGGATTCTCACCAACTACGTGATCGCCCAGGACCGACGCTTCAAGGCCGCCGTGAGCGGTGCGTCGGCTTCGAACATCCTGGCCGGGTACGGGACCGATCAGTACGTGCGGGAATACGAAGGGGAGCTCGGCGTCCCGTGGCAGCACGCCGACGTGTGGCTCAAGCTATCGTCCCCGTTCCTGCACGCCGATCGGATCGTCACGCCGACCCTGTTCCTGTGCGGCGACAAGGACTTCAACGTACCCCTGCTCAACTCGGAGCAGATGTACCAGGCGCTTCGCAGCCTCGGCGTCGAGACCCAGCTCGTGATCTACCCGGGGGAGCATCACGGGATCAGCAAGCCGAGCCACCTGCGCGACCGGATGGAGCGGTATGTGGCGTGGTACGACAAGTATCTGAAGCCGTAGGGGCGCCGCCGTAGGGGCGCAGCATGCTGCGCCCCTACATCGGACGCATCGTCATTCCACGCGCTCGAGCCGCGGGTTGGGGCGATGGCTGCGGCCGACTTTGGCGACCGGTTTCCCCTCCACCCGCACCACGTCGGCCGTGAAGTCGAAGCGCCCCTGGAACAGGCTCGACCCGACTCCGTACATGTCCACGGGGACGTCCTCCTCCTCGAACTGGCGGATCTTCTCGACGGTGAATCCGCCGGACACCACGATCCGCACGAACTGGAATCCTTCCCTGTCGAGCGCGCCGCGCACGTTCCGCACCAGCTGCGGGTTGACCCCGGTCGGCTTGAACGTACCCATCTGCGGAATGACCGACTTGTCGACCAGCGTCTCGGACGTGTCGATGCGCACGCCGTAGAGCCGCTCGCCCAGGGCGCGGGCGACCTTGAGCGAGGTGTCGACGCAGTCGTTCTCGAAGTCGACGAGGGTGATGAGCCGGACACCCGGATCCATGAGCTCGGCGAACTTGCGGGAGGCAAGCACGGTGTCGCCGTCGTAAGCCGCGATGAGGGCGTGGGGCACAGTGCCCACGCCTTCGGAGCCCCACCACGATGCCTGCGCGTCGGTCGAGACGCCGATCGCGCCGGCGATATGGGCGGCGTAGCCGTCGCCCGTCTGCACCAGCCAGTGGTCGTGCCGCGCGGGGAAGAACATCACCTGCTTCGGCCGCGCGGCCTCGACCACGCGACGCGTGTTGGTCCCCACCTTGGTGCGACGGGCGAGGACGCCCAGGTACAGCGTCTCCAGATGAGCGAACGCGTCGTACGGCCCCTCGATGAGGAGCACCGTCTCCCACGGCTCGATCTCGTCGCCGTCGTACAGGGCGTACACCTGGAGCTCGTCCCATTCGGTGGAGCAGAGCTTGAGAATGGCGATCGCTTCGTCGATGCCGCCGAGGAAGGCGTGCGCCTTGCCGAACACCTGCATGGTCACGCAGGGGCGATGGTTGTCCTTGAGGAGCAGCTCCCGCGTGCGGACGAAGTACTTATCCGAGTAGTACCCCTCCCGCATTCGCTCGACGGGGAGGTGGAAAATCGAGGGATGGAGCCGCGCCTTGCGGGGCATCGCTGGATAATACCGCGCTCACCGCACCGCCGGCCAGGCGAAGGTAGCCACGAGCGTGTCGCCCTCCACGAGGGCGAGGCGCCGCGCCACGTTGTCGAGGCGGCCGCAGCGCACGCGCGCGGGCCCCGACGAGCCCGGGACCAGCAGCCGCAGGCACACGACGTCCGCATCCACCGCCAGCGCACTGTCGCGACCGGTGCGGGGAGGCTCGGGTCGCTCGAGCGTGACGTCGAAATCGAACGTCTCGCCCCCCAGCACGAAGCTGACCCGCCGCCCCGGCGCCTCGGGGACGAAGTCGACGGTGCGCTGGCTGCTCGCGGTGTCGCCGCGCACCAGGCTCATGCGCACGGTCACGCGGCGGGGCGGAATCACCGCTTGGGCGTCGAAGAGGACCGCGCTGTCGACGATCGTGACCTCCTCGCTCGCCCGGGTCTCGCCGGCGGCAAACTGACGACCGACGGTGATCTCGACCCAGGGCGCGGGGCGCCCGGCCCGGCCCGGGAGCCCGGCACCCGCGGGCCCGAATGGATAGAGGCGAGCCGTGCCGCCCCACGGGAGGCGGGTCCACTGCCGGTAGCTGTCTTCCTCCCACAGGGGCAGGCCGCGGCGCGAGCGACCCGCCGCGCGGCGACTGAAGAACAGCGCGGCGAGATTGACGGTGTCCGGCTCGGGGAGGGTGCCGAGTAACCCGCGCAGCTCGGCTCCTGGAGCGCGCAGCGAGAGCCGCAGGTTCGTCTCCGGCGGGCCGGTCACGACGCCGCTCGCGAGCAGCTGGGTGTCGGCCCCCGCCGCCGCGGGCTGGACGACACGGAGGCGATAGGTCACGCGGTAGTTCGGCGCCTGCAGCGCGGCGGCCAGCAGGGCGGCCGCCGCGAACGGAAGGCTACTGCGCCACGAACGTCGCACGCGTCGCCTCGAGCGGGCCCGCACCCGGTCCACCCCAGCGCCAGTATGCCAGCCACCCCGCGGCCGCCCCGGCGACGAGGGCGAGCGCGACCGCGATGGCCAGCGCCCGGGCGCGGATGCGGGGGCGGGGCACGGTGCGGGCGTGGGGTTCCCCTGCCGAGCGCGCGAACGCCACGCGCATCTCGAGGTGGCTGACGCGCGCTTCGGCGCAGTGCCGGCACGTAGCGAGGTGGCGTGACAGCGCGGCGCGCTCGGGCAGGCTGAGCTCGCCGTCCAGCTCCAGGTCGACCTGCCGCACCCAATCCTCGTGCATCAGGGCAGCTCCTCCCGCACGCGATAGCGCAGCGCCCTGCGCTGCATCCAGCGGACGGCGAGTGCGTCCGCCAGCCCTCGGAACACGCGGTTCCACATCCCGTACTTGGTCTTCCCGTAGCGCCGGGGGCGGTGCCGCACGGGCACCTCCCGCACGCTGCCCCCCTGCATCCGGATGAGGGTCGGGAGGAAGCGATGCATGCCGTTGAAGAGGGCCAGCTCGCGCAGCGCGTCGGCGCGGAACGCCTTCAGCGAGCAGCCGGTGTCCCGGATCGTCTCCTGGTTCAGCCGGTTGCGCACCCCGTTGGCAATGCGGCTCTGCAGCCGCTTCCAGCCACTGTCGCGCCGGTCGACGCGGTATCCCGCAACCGCCGTGGCGCCGCTCTTGGCGAGCTCCGCCACGAGAGCCGGGATGTCAGCGGGATCGTTCTGCAGATCGGCGTCGAGCGTCACGACCACGCGGCCCCGGGCCACGCGGAATCCCGCCGCGAAGGCGGCCGTCTGCCCCGCGTTCGCGGCGAGCGCGACGATGTGCAGCTCGGGGTGATCGTGCTTCAGGGCCTTGAGCTCGTCGAGCGAGCCGTCGCTCGAGCCGTCGTCCACCGCCACGACCTCGTAGGGCCGCCCCGCCAGCGCGCGGCCGATCTCCTCCACCAGGATCCGCAGGCTCTCGCGCTCGTTGTACACCGGCACGACCAGCGACAGCTCAACGGGGGCGGACATACGCGAGCTCGGGCGCGTCCGGATACCGGCCCACGAGCCGAGTGATCACCTGCTCCGCTTTGGCAGCGTCGTGCTGGTGCGTCCGGTAGATCTCGGCGAGCCGGATGCCCGCCAGCACGGCCCGGTGCTGCGGCGGCGGGGGATCCGCGTCCAGCAGACGCTCGAGCATCGCCGTCTCGTCGTCGATGGTGATCGCGCTGCCGTCCGGCATCACGCCGCCGGTCAGCGCGTTGCCGAGCAACCGGCCGAGCGGCTCGACCACGGATTCGAGCAGCGCGCCGAAGAAGCTCCACGCGCCCCAGAGGGAGAGCATCAGCGCGACCAGCCGCCACTCCACGTGCCCCGCGTCGATCGACACGATCACGAGGGCCAGGCCCACCAGCACGGTCGCGGCGCCCAGAATCCCGCGTATCACCGCACGCAGGCTCGGCGGATCTGCGAAGTCCACGAGGAGCAAGTTGACAGGGCCTGCCCGACCGCGCAACCTACGCACGCGCACTTCACCGGAGTGTCTCCGTGCCCGATCTACTGTCGCGTCGCGAATTCTTCGCCTCTGCCGCCGTCGGGGTCGCGGCCGTTCGGGCGCGCGACATCCCCTTCCCCATGCGGCCGCCGGGTCGACTGCCGCCCACGAGCCGCTGGGCCGCGAAGCCGGTTGCGGTCTCGAGCGCCAACGGGTTGCGCGCGGTGCAAAAGGCGTTCGACATGCTGATGCAGGGAGCGGACACGCTCGACGCGGTGATCGAGGGGGTCAAGATCCAGGAGCTCGACCCGAACGACGATTCGGTGGGTTACGGCGGCTTGCCGAACGCCGCCGGCGTCGTGCAGCTCGACGCGTCGTGCATGCACGGGCCCACGAAGCGCGCCGGCGCCGTGGGCGCCCTCGAAGGGATCAAGACGCCGTCCGAGGTGGCGAAGCTCGTGCTCAAGTACACGAACCACATCTTCCTGGTCGGCGAGGGCGCCAAGCAATTCGCGCTCCAGTACGGCTTCAAGGAAGAGGACTTGCTGACCGAGCACTCGCGCGAGGCGTGGCTCCACTGGCGCGCCAACCTGAACCCGACCGACGACTACCTCGACGTCCCCGAGACCCAGCACATGACGGTGCGGCCCACCGGCACCATCAATTGCAACGCCGTCACACCGCAGGGCGACATCTCGTCCGTGACGACGACCAGCGGGCTCGCCTTCAAGATCCCGGGCCGCGTGGGGGACAGTCCGATCATCGGCGCCGGCCAGTACACCGACAACGACGTGGGCGCCGCCGGCTCGACCGGGCGGGGTGAATCGAACATCAAGGTGTGCGGCGGCTTCCTGACCGTCGAGTTCATGCGCCGCGGCGTGAAGCCTGCCGATGCCTGCCTCGAGACGCTCAAACGGGTCGTGCAGCTCAGCGAGCCGCGCCTGCTCGCCCCCGACGGGAAGCCGACGTTCGACCTCAAGTTCTACGCGGTGAACAAGCGGGGCGACTTCGGCGCCGCCTCGTTCTACCCAGCGCAGTACGCCGCGCACGACGGCGTCGAGGCCAAACTCCGGGACATGGCCCATCTCTACGAGCGGCCCGCTGCGAGTCGCTAGCGCCGCGGTGGCGCTCTGTACGGCCACGGCGCCGGCGCTCGCGGCACAGCACTACTGGCGCCACAATCTGTACCCCTACATCTACTACAGCGCGACCGATGGGCTGTGGGGCGCCGCCCATTACGGCCGCTACAGCCCGCTCGGCTTTATCGAGCGGCCCGAGGCGAGCCGCGTCTCCCTGAGCCTGGACGCGGGCGCGAGTACCGCAGGCAGCTACACGGTCGTGCTGGACGCCCACGCCCCCGCCTGGTGGGAGGGCTGGCGCGCGCGCGGCACGCTCGGCGCCGCGCGTGACAACCGTCTCGGCTACTACGGCCTCGGTAATGACACCCGGTACTCGCCCGACAGCGTGGCGCTCCTGGGAGCGTACTACTACCGGATGAGCCGCACCCGCCTGACGGCGCGCGCGACACTCGAGCGCCGCGTCATTGGACCGCTGCGACTGCTCGTGGGCGGCGCCCTGGCCCGCACCGATTTCCGCGCCCTGCCCGGCCCCAGCGTGTTCCGCGCCGACCTGGCCGCCGGGCGCGTGGACTCCGGCACGGTACCGTTCACCGACCACGTCGTGCGGGCGGGCCTCGTCCTCGACACGCGCGAAAGCGAGCTGGATCCTCACAGCGGCGTGCTGGTCGAGGTGCTGTTCGCCAGCGGCAGCGGCTACACGCGCACCACGGGCAATGGGCGCGTACAGGTGCGCCCGTTCCGCCGGCTGGTGCTGGCGGGCCGCCTCGCGGCGGAAGGCATGGGTGGCAATCCGCCGCTGGCCGTCCAGCGGGACATGGAGTCGAGCGAGCTGCCGTTCCTCGCGGTGGGCGGCTACTGGTCGCTCCGGGGATACTACGACGGCCGGTTCACTGGGCGCGGCAAGCTGCTCGGGGGACTCGAAGCCCGCTACGCGCTCGTCGCCGTCGGCGACGCGGTGGAGCTCAAGCTCGTGGCGTTCTACGACGCGGGGCGCGTGTTCGGATCGGGCGAGGCGGTGCGGCTCACGACGGCCGGCCGCCACGAGAGCGGCGGCGCCGAGCTCGCGCTGCGGCTGCTACGCAACTCCCTCATGGTGGTCGGCTACGGGCGGGGGAGCGAGGGAGGACAGTTCCTGTTCGGGACGAGCTGGAGCTATTGACGTCGTCACGGACGATCCTTTCGGCAGCAGCGCAAGAATCTCTCGCAGCGTCGACTCGCCCTTGTCCTTCGCGTACCAGCGCCGGATCTGCGGGTACAGCTCTTCCTTGGGCGTCGTCTTGCGCGCCTCCAGCACCCACGCCTGGAGCTCCGCCGGACGCGATCCCCAATGCCCGACCTCCCGCCAGCCGTCGCCGAGCACGATCACGATCGGGATGGCGCGCGCGGCGCCGCTCAAGTAGCGGTCCATCACGTCCGGGTTCTCGTCACGCCGCAGGATCCGCATCTCCAGGCAGTGGCCCAGGGCGCCGAGCTTCGCGACGTACGGAACCGTGTTGGACGCGTCGCCGCACCAGTCCTCGGCGAGCACGAGCAGTCGATAGGTCCGTCCCACTTCGCACGCCCGCTCCAGGGCCCACGCGGGAATGTGCGCCAGACGGTACACGCCGGTCCACAACCCGCAGTGCTCCGTGGATTGCTTGACGAACTCGTCGTAGGTCAGCGCGCGGTCCCACAGCGCTCGGAAGTCGAGATCACCCATCGTCGCAACATAACCTTCAAGCGACAGGAGTAGTTCCTTGACATCCGGCGCGAGGCTGCCGGCGTCCCACGAAGCGACTGCGTATTTTTGTCGCGCGGTGGGACGCCGGCAGCCTCGCTACAGCTCCCGAATCTCGACCCCGCGCTTCGCAAGCTCGGCGACATACGCGCCGAACGGCACGGCTTCATCGGGAGTGCGCACGCCGGTCGCGGCGATGCGGCCGTCGACCTGCATGAGCCCCGTGATCGCGAGGGAATATCCGGTCGTGCGCATCATCGCACTCATGCCGTGCGCCGCGTCGTAGTAATCGAGCAGCTGCCAGGCGGCCCGGTTGCCGTTCTTGCCGCGCACCTCGACCCGCAAGGCGACCAGGTCGCGTCCGTCGGGTTTGGTCAGCTTGGGGGACACGGTCGTGATGAAGGCATCGCGCGGCACCACGTCCTTCCCGTTCACCCTGACGGGCGTCAGGTCGAGGAGCCCGAGCTCGCGGATCGGCCGCATGATGGCGACGTGCCCGGGGTAGCGCAGCGTCTTGTACTCCATGGTCCGCACCTTGCCCTCATACGCCCACGGCATCGTGGAGATGCCCCCGCCGGTGTGGAACGCCTCGAGCTCGCCCACCGGCGGCGGGAACACGACGGGCTCGAGCTCGGAGAGCGCCTCCAAGCGCGCGGGCCGGCCATCGCGCAGCACCCACGAGGGCGTCGTGTAGTAGTCGAGCGCGCCGGCCAGCGAGTACACGATCTGGTAATTGAGAGGAGGCTCGGGATGCTGCGGCAGGCCGCCGACGTAGATCTTCACGACCTCGGCGTCCCCCACCCGGCGGATCCCTTCCGCCGCGAGGATGTTGACCATGCCGGGCGCGAGGCCGCAGTCGGGAATGATCGAGACGCGCCGTGCCTCGGCTTCGGCGTCGAGCGCCTTCTGCTGGAAGACGATCTCGGTGTTGCCGCCCAGGTCGGCGCAGTGCACCCCGGCGTCCACCGCCGCGCGCGACACCGCGAGGTTGAAGTAGTACGGCGCCGCGTTCTGAACCGCGTCGTGCCCCCGCATCGCGTCGCGCAGCGCGGCGCCATCCTGCACGTCGAGCTGCAGCAGCGCGAGCCGTTTGCCGACATGCGGCTGGAGCACCCCGGGGATACGGTCCGGCTCGAGGCCGGCGATCGTAACCTGCTCCACGGCGGGCTGCTGTAACAGATCAAAGGCGCAGGCGGACCCTTGCAGGCCCGCGCCCAACACCAACATGCGCATGACGCGATTGCCTCCGGACAGCGTGAGGGATGCGGCGGCGGAAACCTAGCCAGGCCCCGCCAGCTCGGGAACCCCTTCGCGAGCCTGCCGGAGCAGGCTCGCGTCCGACCTACGGCGCGGTTGTCGGGGGCCTCACGTAGCGACTGCGTATTTTTGTCGCGAAGTGAGGCCCCCGACAACCGCGCCAAGTGGCCTGGGAGGTTAGATTCGCGCCCGATGACCCAAGCCGACTTGACGCGCGAGCGCCTGGTCCGCGCGGCGCTTGAACTGTTCACCGCGCAGGGCTACCACGACACCACCACGCCTGCGATTGCGAAGAAGGCCGGCGTGGCGGAGGGCACGATCTACCGCCATTTCGCCGGCAAACAGCAGTTCTTCAACGAGCTGTACCGCGCCTCGGCGCGCTGGGCCGGCAAGCTCGTCAAGGACACCCACGAGCTCAAGGTCGGGCCACGCGAGAAGCTGGCCGAGCTCGCCCGCGGGCTCGTCGGCGGTGCGGCGCGCGAGCCGGCCGTGGCACGCCTGTTCTTCGTCCAGCGCCACGACGATCTGCTGGACGAGGAGAGCCGCAAGACAGCCCGGGAGTTCCGGCTCGACCTCGAAAGCCTGATCGCCCAGGCCAAGGCCGACGGTTCCGTGAAGCCGGGCGCCGCGGAGATATGGGCCGGCGTCTGGCTCGCGGTCGTCACGCTCGCGATCGAGCGCGTCTCGGGGAGGGAGTGGCCCGAGACGCACGCGGGAGTGAAGCTGGCGCTCGATGGGGCGTGGGACGCGATCGCGGTGCCCCGCTGAGGCTGTTGGGTCCCACGCAGCGACTGTGTCGTTTTGTCGCGGAGTGGGACCCAACAGCCTCAGCGACTCACGCCCGCCGCAACTCGAATAGCTCGATCTCCGGCGGCGCGAACACGCGGATCGGCACGCCGACCACCCCGATTCCTCGACTCACGTACAGCTGGCTCACCCCGCGCTGAAAGTGACCCATCACGTACTTCGTGATCAGCCGGCCGGGGGACCAGCCGATCAGCGGCAGATAGAGCTGCCCGCCGTGGATGTGTCCTGCGAGGGTGAGGGGGATGCCGCGCGGCGCGGCCGAGTCCCACGCGCCCGGGCGGTGGGCGAGGAGCACCCGGAACGTGTCCGGCGGGGCGGCGGCGAGCGCCGCGTCGACGTCCGCGGTCTGCGGGTCGTCCGCCGACCAGTTGTGGGGATCGTCGATGCCGAGCAGCGCGAGCGTGGCTCCGCCCCGCTCGATCACATGGCAGCCGTTCTGCACGAACACCTGCCCCGCGTCCCGGCACCCGCGAATCACCTCGCGCTCGCCGGTGTAGCGATCGTGGTTCCCGAGCACCGTCACCACGCCGAGCGGGGCCCGCAGCTCCCGGAACGCGCGCACGTACGCCGGAATGTAGGACGGCGAGATGTCGATCATGTCCCCCGTCTGAACGATCAGATCGGGGCGGAGCGCGTTGGCCTGCGCCACGACCTCCTGCATCTTGTCCTCGCCGAGGTGGACGCCCGCGTGCAGGTCGGAGAGGTGCAGCAGCGTGAGCCCCTCGAGTCCTGCCGGCAGATCGAGGAACCGGAGCGTGCGGCGCGTCAGCTGAGGCAGCCGATAGGCGCTCCAAATGCCGTAGGACGACAGGGCGGCCCCGGCACCGGCGTAGGAGTAGACGGCCCGCGCCAGGAACTTCCGGCGGGAGACCACGGCGTGGTGTGTGGTGAGTGGTTGTTCGCGGACCGCGAATCCGACCTCCGCACCGCGCCGAACCACAAACCACGCACCACGCAGTTTGGTCGCGAGCCACCAGGCTCCTTTTCCCAGGAGGTACACCGTCACCAGTGCGCAAAAGATCCATCCCAACAGCTGCCAAGCGATCCAGGGGGCGGTGAGTGGGAGTCGGCCGACGCTCCACATGGAGCCGAGCAGCGCGCGTTGCGCAACGAACACCCACGGCACATTGAACAGCAGGAACACGAGCGCGAGCGCGACGCGCACCATACGCGCCCGGCGCGGGCGGCTGGGATCGGGCAGGCGCGCCCGCAGGTACAGGTACACCAGCACCTGCGGCGCGACAAAGAGAAGCAGATAGATTAGGCGCGTGACCACTCGCTCCAAGCTCCTGGTCTGTCTGGTCGTCGGGTCGTCGGCCCCACTCCGCCGCGCCGCCGCCCAGCTCACCGCTCCTGAGCGCGCTCACGCCCTCGCCACCGTCTGGGCCGAGGCCCGATACAACTTCGCTTACTGGGACCGCGTGCGGGTGGACTGGGACTCGGCGCTCCGCGTGAATCTGAAGCTCGCCGCCGAGCCGCAGTCCGACCTGTTGTTCTACCGCCGTCTGCGCCGCTTCGTCGCCCTGCTGGGCGACGGGCAGGCCGCGGTGCTCGCGCCCCCGAATCTGCGCTCCCGCATCGCGCGCCCGCCGCTCCTCTTGACCAGCGCGGCGCGCCGGCCGTTCATCATGGACTACGCCGAGAACGACGAGATGCGCGTCGCGCATCCCGACCGGCTGGCCGAGATCGTCGCCGTCCAAGGCGTCCCCGCGGAGGCGTGGATCCGCGACTCGGTGCTCCCGGAGACCGCCGCCGCCACGCCCGCCGACCGCTGGCAGCGCGCCGTCGCCTGGATGCTCCAGGGCGAAAAGGGCACGAGCCTGCATCTGCTCATCCGTGTGCCCGGCGGCGATCCCAGGGGTTTGAGCGTGACCCGCTCACTGTCGCTCAACGATCGCTGGCCACTCGACCCACCGGCCTTCGCGGTGGACTCGCTGCCGGGCGGCATCGCCGTCGTCCGGATCGGGGCGCTCGCCGACCCAGACGTCGTTCGCCAGTTCGACCGCACCTACCCGGACTTCAGCGCTGTCCAGGGGCTGGTGCTCGACCTCCGGGGCGCCGGCGGCGGCCAGACGGAGTACGCCTACCAGATCCTCTCCCGCCTCACGGACCAGCCCTTCTCCGCGGTCCGCTGGAAAACGCCGCTGTACCGTGCGGCGTTCCGCGCGTGGAACCTGCCCGACTCCGCTATGACCTGGTACGGACCGGCCGCGGGAAGCGTTGCGCCGCGGCGCGAGCACCCCTCCTACGGCGGTCCGATTACGCTGGTGGCGTCGAGCGCGACCTCAGGAGCCGCGGAAGATCTCCTGGCCGCGTTCCGCACGACCGGCCGCGGGGTCATCATCGGCGAGCCGTCCGCCGGGAGCGTCGGCGACATCGCGACGTTTGCGCTCTCCAAGAACTGGGGTGTCCAGTTCTCAGTCACGCGCCACTCGTACGCCGATGGGACGGAGTACGCGGGCCTCGGTGTAAAGCCCGACGTGCTGGTGGTCCCGACCGTGGACGACCTGCTGTCGGGCAACGACCCGATGCTGGACCGGGCGCGGGAGTACATCAAGGGCGGCACGGGGCGGCAATAGGCGGCAACGGTCGCTGCCGCCCCTTGCCGCCCGCTGCCGCCCTTTGCCGCCTACCGCCCCAGAGTCTCCCTGAAGAACCGCACCACGTCCCGCCACGCGCTGTCCGCGACCTCGGGCCGCTCGCGCGTACGCAGAAACCCGTGGCCGACACCGGGATAGACCGTGTAGCGGTAGTTCTTACCGTAGGTCCGGATCGCCGCGTCCACGTCCGGCAGCCCCGCATCGATCCGCGCGTCGTTCTCGGCGTACACGCCCAGGCCGCGGGCGCGAATGCGCGCGACGGCGAGCGCCTCGGGGCCGGGACCGTAGCAGACTACGAAGCCGCGAAGCGAGGGGTTGTTCGTGGCATAGCGGAAGCTCTGGCCACCGCCCCAGCAAAACCCGATCACGCCGATGCGGTCGGCCCGCACCGCGTTCACGGCGCGCACGTACCCGACCGTGGCGTCGAGGTCCCGAGTGACCGTGTCGGGGGCGAGTCCCGCGATGAGCTTGCGCGCCGAGTCGGGGGAAGGCGGCGTACCGCCGCGCCGCGACAGCAAGTCGGGGGCGATCGCCACGAAGCCGTCCTTGGCGAGCTGCTCCGTGGTCTGCCGGATGAAATCCGACAAGCCGAAGATCTCGTGAATCACCACCACGGCCGGCGCCCGCTCCCGGCGCTCGGGATAGGCCAGATACGCCGTGATGGTGTCGCGGCCGCTCGGAAACTTCACGTATTCGGCGTGGATGTCGACGCCAGCGCGAAACGGCGGCACAGTCGACAGGAGCACGATTGCCGCCAGCGTTTTCAGGTTCATCGGTATCACCTCGGTTGCACGGTGCCGTTGCCGGCGTACACCCCCGCCAGTGCCGACGCGCCCGCCGGCATCCGGTCGCGGCTCTGCAGCGCCTGCTCGGCGGCGCGCTCCACCTCCGCCGTGACGTCCGCCTCGATGTCCGCGAGTCGTTTGGGGGCGACGCCCCGCTGCTTCAGGTATTCCTCGTACAGCCCGATCGGATCGCGCTTTCCCCAGCTCTTGAAGAGCTCGTCCGGCAGCGTCTCGCGCGCCTCGCGCTCGTCATGGGTGGCGTGGCCGCCCATCCGGAACGTGTCCGCGACCAGCAGCGCCGGCCCCTCGCCCCGGCGACAGCGCTCGGCCGCGAGTCGGGTCGCCGCGTAGGCATCGAGCACGTTGTTGCCGTCGAACTCCGCGCCGTGGATGCCGTAGCTCGCCGCCCACTCGTGGAACTGGCCCGGTAGGTGATGGCGGTCGAGCGGCGTCCCGAGGGCCACCTGGTTGTTCTGGAGGATGAAGATGGCGGGCAGCCGGCGGACGGCGGCGAAGTTGGTGCCTTCGTGCGCCGCCGCCGTGTTGGCGGCGCCGTCGCCCACCCAGGTGAGGGCGACGCGCGGCTCCCGTCGCAGGCGGAACGTGAGCGCGATGCCGCTGATGACCGGTACCATGTCGCCGACGTGCGAGATCGGCTGCAGCACGCCGCGACCCCATGCGCCGACGTGCAGGTCGCGGCCGCGGGAGGGCGAGTCGTCGCTGCCCAGATACGCGCGCAGCATGTCGGCCACCGGCATCCCCAGCTCGCAGCACGCGGCGGCGTTGCGAATCATCGGCGCCACGACGTCGCGCCCCCGCTCCAGCGCGTGCACCGGCCCGACGGTGACGGCTTCCTCGCCCGTGCCCAGCCACGCCTTGGAGATCACGCCGGTCCGCACCCAGCGCTTGAGCTGGATGTCGTGCAGACGGGCGCGCAGCAGCCCCGCGTACAGCGCGGTCATCACCTCGGGCCCGAGTCGCGCCACGACGGCGGCGCGCTCGGGATCCCGCTCGAGCGTCTCGCGGAAGGCGCCCACCAGCGCCGGGTCCGGCTGCCACTCGACGTACTCGGGCGGATCGAAAGCGGGGAAGCGCCTTATTTCAGCTTCTCCTTGATCTTCGACAGGAAGCCGGCTTCGTGGAAGGTCGACAGGGCGTCGGCGAACTCGAGCGCGGTGGTGTAGCGCGCCTCGGGGTTCGACTCGAGGGCGCGCCCCAGCGTCTTTTCGAGGCCCTCGGGGAGGTCGGGCCGCAGCTGGCGGAGCTTCAGCGGCTGGCCACGCAGCCGGGCGATCATCATCTCCTGCGCGTTGCGGCCCTGGAACGGCAGCTTTCCCGTGAACATCTCGAACGCGACGATGCCGAGCGCGTAAATGTCGGAGCGTGCGTCGAGCTGCTTGCCGCGGATCTGCTCCGGGCTCATGAACTCCGGCGTGCCGAGGATGATGCCGGTGGCGGTGAGTTTCGCGATCGCCGGGTCGGCGCGGCGCTCCTTGGCGAGCCCGAAATCCATGACCACCGCGCGATCGCCCGTTGGCTCTTCGGTCACGAGCATGATGTTCTCGGGCTTCAAGTCCCGGTGCACGATCTGCAACTCGTGCGCGTGGTGCAGCCCGGCGCACACCTGCCGCAGCACGGCGATCCCGGGCGCGACCGGCATCGGACCGCCCCTCACCTCGCGGTCCGAGAGCAGCTCGCCCTTGAGAAAGGGCATCACCAGGTAAATCAGGCCGTCCTCGGACTCGCCCAGGCGCAGAATGCGGCACACGTTGGGATGCGCGAGGCGCATGGCGAGGCCCGCCTCCCGCCGCAGCCGTTCGACAGAGCTCCTGTCGGTGGCGAGCTTGGGGGCGAGCACCTTGATCGCGACGTCGTGTCCGGTCGCCACCTCGCGCGCGAGGTACACGTACGACATGCCGCCCTCGCCCAGCTTCTTCTGGACCTGGTAGCGCGCGTCCAGGACGTGCCCCGAGAGCGAGGAGGCGCGCTCCAGTCCGGGCTTGGGTTTCGTCGGGGTGCGCGCGGCGGTGCCGACGCCGGGCGGAGCGGGCGTCGCCGCCTTCGCCTGCACCTCGACCAGCATGTTGCCGTCGCGGGCGCAGAACCGTGCGGTGTCGGTGTACACCGTGCCGCACTTGGGGCAGCGCCGCTGGCTCATTGACGCACCAGGTTGCGTCCTTCGTTCTTGGCGCGGTACAGGGCCTGATCCGCCAGGGCCACGAAGCTGTCGGCGCTGGTGACGCGGTCGTCGGGGAACGACGCCAGCCCGATGGAGATCGTCAGGTTGAGGGGATCCTCTCCCGGCTCGGCGAAATCGTGGTGCATGACGCGGCGCCGCAGCCGCTCGGCGAAGATCGCGGAGCCGTGCAGCGCCGTCTCGGGCATGACGACCACGAATTCCTCCCCGCCGTACCGCGCGACCAGGTCGACCGAGCGCGCCTCGCGGCGCAGGATCTCGCCAACTTGGCGCAGGACGGAGTCGCCCGCAATGTGGCCCCGCGTGTCGTTCACGAGCTTGAAGCGATCGATGTCGGCGAGCAGGATGGTGAGGGCCAGGTTGTACCGGCGCGCCCGATCGAGCTCGGCCTCGAGCTCTTCCGACAGCGCGCGCCGGTTCATGCAGCCGGTGAGCGCGTCGGTCGCCGCCAGCTTCTCGAGGCGCTTCTTGTCCGACACCGCCGTCTCGAAATCGTACGCCTTCTCGATCGCCGCCACGGCCGTGCGGATCACGGTCTCGGCAAAGCCGGCGTCGGCGCGGGTGAGCGGCGGGTCCTCGCCCGTGGTGCGCAGAAAGAAGACGCCGAGCTGCTGGTCCTTCATGGAGAAGGGGAGCGCCACGGCGGAGCGGGTCGGGACGGTGATGCCCTCCCGCTGCCAGCGCGCCCGCTCGCCCTCGTACAGCGGATCGGACGAGACGTCCTCGACCAGCACCGACCGGCTGCCCGTCAGCGCGCGCTGAATCTCGGGATAGCGCGCCAGCTCGATCTCCAGGTTCCGGAGCATGGGGTTCTCGTACGCCGCCACCACCACGCCGAGCTCGTCCCCCGGCTTGGCGAGCACCATCGAGCACTTGGAGATCTGCAGCACGCGGGCCACGCGCCGCACCAGGATATGGTAGATCTCGTCGGGCTTGAGGGAGTCGGTGACCTCGTGCAGGATGTCGACGATGGCGGCGCGGCTTTGCGCCTCGTCGCGCGCGCGCGATAGCTCCTGCGCCGAGCGAATGTGCGCCTTCACGCGCGCCAACAGCTCGCGCACCCGGAACGGCTTGGAGATGAAGTCGGCGGCGCCGAGACCGAGCGACTTCACGGTCGCCTCCTCGGGCGGCATGGACGAGAGCATCAGGACCGGGACATCGCGGAACCGGTCGTCGGCCTTCAGCTTCGCGAGCAGCTGCAGGCCGTCGACCTTCGGCATCATGATGTCGAGCAGCAGCAGGTTGGGGCGCTCCTCTTCGAGCTTGCCGAGCAGCCCCTCGCCGCCCGGCGCCGTCACGACGTCGTAGCCGTTCTCCTTCAGGATCCACGTGAGGGTGCGGACCAGGGACTGGTCGTCGTCGGCGACGAGGATCTTGGCGGCGGCTTCTGGGCTCAAGGGCCTTCAATCCTCGAGGAGCGAGGGGTCGACGTTGCCGCCGCTCACGACCAGCACGGTCGGCGGGACGGGGTGAACCGCGCCGCAGCGGAGCGCCGCTGTCGTCGCGGCGCCCGACGGCTCCACCGCGAGGTGGCACTCGCGCCACAGAAACTGCACCGCCTCGCGCAGCGCGTCATCGTCCACCAGCACCACCCCCGCCAGGCGGTCGCGTTGCGCGGTCAGGTGGGCGAAGGGAACGGCCCCCACGGTGAGCGTGATCAACCCGTCCGCGAGGCTCGCCGTGCGGTCGAGCCGCACCGGCCGGCCCGCCTCGAGCGAGCGCGTGAGCTTGGGGGCGCCCGTGGGCTCCACCCCCCACACGCGCGCCGGGCTTCCCGCCGCCGCTAGGCCCGTCACCACCCCCGCGATGAGCCCGCCGCCACCCACCGGCACCACGACGGTCCGGACGTCCGGCAGCTGCTCGGCGATTTCCAAGCCCACCGTTGCCTGGCCGGCGATGATGTCGGCGTGGTCGAACGGCGGCACGATCGCGAGCCCACGCTCTGCCGCGATGGCCTCCGCCCGCTGCTGGCGGTCCTCCGACGTGCGGCCGGCAAAGACCACCTCCCCACCCCAGCGCCTGACCCCCGTCACCTTGACGGCGAGCGCGGTCTCCGGCATCACGACCACCGCGGCGACGCCCACGAGCTGCGCGGCGTAGGCGACCGCCTGACCGTGATTGCCGCTCGAGTACGTAATGACCCCCTTGCGGCTCGCGGCTTCCGGCAGGCGCCGGATCGCGTTGTACGCCCCGCGCAGCTTGAACGCCCCGATCGGCTGCAGGCTCTCGAGCTTGAGGTAGGCGTGTAACGGCTCCACGTAGCGCAGCGGCGTACGCACCGCCACACCGGCAAGCCCCGCGGCCGCCTCGCGGACCTCCTGGGCGGTGACCACGCTACCTTTTCTTCTTCTGCGGCTGCTTTGCCTTGGCCGGAGCCTTCTTGGCCTTGCTGGACGTGCGCGGAGCGTCCTCGTCCTCGGCATCGCCCTCCCCGTCGTCAGCCTCGTCTTCCTTCACCACCCGGGCCACGTCCACCAGCAGATCGCCCGAGGTCAGGTTCATCACCTTCACCCCCTGTGTGTTGCGGCCCGAGATGCGGATGCCCTCGACCGGCACGCGGATCATGATGCCCTTCTTGGTGATCATCATCAGCTCGTCGTCGGGGAGCACCTCCTTGAGCGCGACGATGTCGCCGGTCTTGTCATTACGCTTCAAGGTGATAATGCCCCGTCCACCGCGGTGCTGCACGCGGTACTCGTCGAGCTCGGAGCGCTTGCCCATCCCCTTCTCCGTGACGACGAGCAGGGTCGACTTGCGTCGCACCACGACCATGTCGATCACGTGGTCCTTCTTGTCGAGCTCGATCCCTTTCACCCCGGTTGCCGTGCGACCCATGTCGCGCACGTCCTTCTCGTGGAACCGGATGCTCATGCCGTGGCGGGTCGCGAGCACGATGTCGTTCCGGCCGTCGGTGACCTGCACGTCGATCAGCTCATCGCCCTTCTCGATGTTGATGGCGCGGATCCCCACCGAGCGCGGGTTGCCGAACTCCGAGAGGACGGTCTTCTTCACGACGCCCTGCTTCGTGGCGAACAGCAGGAACTGATCCTCGGAGAACTCGCGCACCGGCACGAGGGCGGCGAGGCGCTCGTCCGGCTTCATGGCGACGCACGAGATGATCGGTTTGCCGCGCGCGGCCCGCGCCGCCTGAGGAATCTCGTGGACCTTCAGCCAGTAGCACTGCCCTTGCTGCGTGAAGAACATGACGTAGTCGTGCGTCGAAGCGATGAACAGATGCTCGACCCAGTCGTCTTCCTTGGTGTGAGCAGAGATGACGCCCTTGCCGCCGCGCCGCTGGCGACGGTACGCGGACACGGGGAGCCGCTTGATGTAGCCGGCGTGGGACACGGTGATGACCATGTCCTCTTCGGCGATCAGGTCCTCGATCGAGAATTCGCCCTGGTCGGCGACGATCTCGGTGCGACGCTCGTCGCCGAAGCCGTGCGCCAGCTCCGACAGCTCCTCCTTGAGGATCTTGAGGCGCCGCGGCTTGGACGCCAGGATCTCCTTGCATTCCTTGATGAACTTGCGGACTTCCTTCAGCTCGTCGTCGAGCTTGGTGATCTCGAGGGCGGTGAGCCGCGCGAGCCGCATGTTGAGGATTTCCGCCGCCTGCTTCTCGGATAGCTTGAAGCGCTTGCGCAGGGCCGCGTCGGCCGTGGGCACGTCTTTCGCCTTGCGAATGATCCTCACCACCTCGTCGATGTGGTCGACCGCGATCTTCAGGCCTTCGAGAATGTGCTCGCGGTCCTGGGCCCGCTTGAGCTCGAACTCGGTCCGGCGGGTGATGACGGTGTGGCGGTGCTCGATGAAGTGCTCGAGCAGCTCCTTCAGGGTCATCTCCTTGGGCGCGCCGTCGACCAGCGCCAGCATGATCGCGCCGAAGGTCGTCTGCATCTGGGTGTGCTTGTACAGCTGGTTCAGCACCACCGCGGGGACGGCATCGCGCTTCAGATCGATGACGATCCGCATCCCTTCGCGGTCGGAGTAGTCCTGGATGTCCGAGATCCCGTCCAGCTTCTTGTCGTTGGCGAGCTGGGCGATCTGCGCGATCAGATTGGCCTTGTTGACCTGGTAGGGGATCTCGCTGACCACGATCTGCTGCTTCCCGGTCGATTCCTTCTCCTCCACGACCGCGCGGGCCCGCAGCACGATCCGGCCCCGGCCCTTCTCGTAGCACTCCTTGATGCCTTCGCGACCGTACACGATCGCGCCGGTGGGGAAGTCGGGTCCTTTGATGAACTTCCGAAGATCCTTGAGGGACGCATCCGGGTGGTCCACCAGATGATTGATCGCCTCGACCGTCTCGGCCAGGTTGTGCGGCGGGATGTTGGTGGCCATCCCGACCGCGATGCCCGACGTCCCGTTCACGATCAAATTGGGGAGCCGCGCCGGCAGCACCGTGGGCTCCTGCAGCCGGTCGTCGAAGTTGGGGACGAAGTCGACGGTGTTCTTGTCGATGTCCTCGAGCATCGTCATCGCGATGCGCGTGAGCCGGGCTTCCGTGTAGCGGTACGCGGCCGGCGGGTCGCCGTCCACAGAGCCGAAGTTGCCCTGGCCATCCACCAGCGGGTAGCGCAGCGAGAAGTCCTGCACCATGCGCACCAGCGAGTCGTAGACCGCCACGTCGCCGTGGGGGTGGTACTTGCCCAGCACGTCCCCGACCACCGTGGCGCTCTTTTTATACGGGCGGCCGGGAACGAGTCCCAGCTCGTTCATCGCGTACAGGATGCGTCGGTGCACGGGCTTCAAGCCGTCGCGCACATCGGGCAGCGCCCGCTGCACGATGACGCTCATCGAGTAGTCGAGGAACGACTCCCGCATCTCGTCTTCGATGAGGCGCGGCAGGATACGCTCGCGGGCGTTGGGTGCGGTCATGAAAGCAGGTTCGGGCTCGGGGGAAGTTGCCTAAGTTGCTAAAAAATAATCACTTAGACCGGGAAAGGCAACGCGATTGCGGCCCCTAACACCGGCTCGGGGCGTCACTTACACACGCGGTTGACGATCGGTTGATCGACCCTGGCTAGGATTGGTCCGGCGCTTGAAGCCCGGGCTCGGCAGACGCTGTTGGACAGCAGCATGAGCGAAGCGGAGCGCCTCGCCGGGCCGGGGCTTCACGGACTGATTTCGACCACGATCTTCCCCATCTGCTCCCCTCGTTCCAGCCGCTCGAACGCGGCACGCGCCTCGGTGAACGGGAACACGCGGTCTACGATGGGACGCAGCTCGCCCGCGCCCAGTCGACGCACGACCTCGCGGTACTCGGCGTCGTTCCCCATGGTCGAGCCCATGAGGCTCCATTGATGCCAAAACAGCCGGCGCAGATCGAGCGAGACGTGGGGGCCGGACGTGGAACCGCACGTCACAAGCCGTCCCCCTCTGCCAAGCGAGCGCAGCGACTCGTCCCAGGTCGCCTCGCCCACGTTTTCGATCACCACGTCGGCGCCGCGCTTGTCGGTGAGGGCGCGAACCTCCTGGGAAATTTTCTGAGTCTTGTAGTTGAGGGTCGCATCGGCGCCGAGCGTCTGAGCCTCGTGCAACTTGGCGTCGCTGGAACTTGTAACGATCACTCTCGCCCCCTTGAGCTTCGCGATCCGCAACGCCGCGAGCGCTACCCCGCCTCCGATGCCCCAGATCAATACCGTCTCGCCGGCGACAACCTGCGCACGCGTCACGATCATGCGCCAAGCCGTGAGCGTCGCCAGCGAAAATGCCGCCGCCTCGGCCCAGGCGAGCGGTGTCGGCAGTGTCGGGATGGTGGCGACGTTCTGCTCGGGGACCACCACATATTGCGCCATCGTGCCGGGGAAGTGCTCGCCCAGAATGCCGTAGCTGCGGCACAACGACTGCTCGCCGGCGCGGCAGTACTCGCACGTATAGTCGGGGATTCCCGGATTGATCATGACGCGGTCGCCCGGTCGCACCGACCGGACCTCGGAGCCGACGGCGTCCACGACGCCCGCGCCATCGGCACCCAGGACGTGGGGGAAGCGGTACTGGTGCGGCAGCCCGCGCACCACGAAGAGGTCGAGGTGGTTGAGCGCCGCGGCCCGGGGCGCCACGCGGACCTGACGGGGGCCCAGGGGGGGAGAGCCCGGACCCGGCGGGTCGGGGACGTCGCTCTGTTGCAGCTGGTCGAGGCCGCCCGTGGCGCGGATCACCCAGGCGCGCATGGCGTGGGCGCCCGCTACGGCATGAACGCGGGAGACACCATCTGCTCGGCGCCGCTGGTCGGGATCGCCACCGGAGCGCCGCCGGCACCGATCGGCTGGATGTACACCCGGAGCACGTTCTTCTGCACCGCCACCACCAGGCCCACCAGGTCGCCCACGCCCGAGACGGCGAAATCCGTGACCATCAGATCCGTCTCCGCGAGCGGACCGATCTTGCCGGTCGTCAAATCCGCCTTCACCACCTGGGTCGAGGTGCGCCCCCCGGCTTTCTGCTCCACCAGATAGGCAAGCGTGCCGTCGCGCAGAAAGTGAGGGGCGCTCTCCTTGGTCTGCGGGCCCCGCGTGAAGGGATGCTGATTGGTGCCGTCTTTCGCCATCAGCCAGATGTGGTTGTTGCCCTCGCGGTTCGACACGAACGCGATCACCTCGCCGTCGGGCGACATGCTCGGCTGCGAGTTGTCGGCCGGCTCCTGCGTGAGGGGCACGGCGACGGAGCTGGTGATCGGCTGGACGTAGATCTGGCGGTGGCCGGTACGCTGCGAGTGAAACACGACCGCCTGGCCGTCGGCGCTGAACGACGGGTCGCCGTCCAGGCCCGGCGAATTGGTGAGCCGCTGGGCATTGGTCCCGTCGGCGTCCATCACGTACACCTCGGGCTGCCCGTCGCGGGTCGAGGTGAATGCGATGCGGGAGCCGTCCGGCGAGAACGCGGGCTCGGTCGCGGTCGCCGTGTCGTCCATGACCTTGCGCAGCTGCGCCAGGTTGGCGCGCTCGGCCGCGTACAGCTGGAACCGTCCCGAGCGCGAGCTCGCCACCACGATTTCGCCCTGCACGAACACCTCGGCGACCGCGCGCCGCCCACCCGGCGCCGTCGCGGTGACGCGGGCGTGCCCATACCCTGTGGTCGCCACCGTGCCGTCCTCGGCCACCGTCGCGACCGACGGATTGTCCGAAGCCCACGACACGCCCGTGGCCGGCCCGATCACGCCGCCCGATTCGTCGGCGAAGCTCGCCCGCAGCGGCACATGCCGGGCGAGCGACACGCCCAGACGGGACGCCGACAACTTGAGGCCAGCCGCGATCACCCGGATCGGCCAGGTGACGCTCAGTCCGGGACCCGGGCCTTTCACGGTCAGCGTCGTTTTTCCCGCACGCTTGCCGGTGAGCGTACCCGATGCCGGATCGAAACCCGCCAGCGTGGTGTCACCCACGGTCCAGCGGAACTGCGCTTCGGGTACCGGGGTGCGGTCGGCCGCAAGCCCTTGCACAGTGAACTTCACCGTCCCCTGGATCGGCAGCGGCACGTCCGCCTTGTATGTCGGGCTTACGGCCAGCTGCTCCACGGTGCGATGAACCACGACCTCCACGGTCTTCGTCTGCAAGAGCCCGGCGACCGTGAGCGTGGTGCGTCCCGGCGCCACCGGCGTCACGATTCCCGTGAGGTTGACTCGCGCCACAGTCGCATCCGCCGTCGACCACTGCAACGCGAGCGGGCTGACCAGACGCCCCCCTTGCGACGGGACCGCGACGTGCAGGGTGTCGACGTCCCCGGGCGACATCACGAGGGGCATCGGCTCTTGCACGGCGATCTCGGCCTGCTGTACCACGACCGGGGCAGTGGCCGTGAGACCGCCCGCGCTCGTCACCTGCACCGTTCCTTGTCCCGGCGCGAGCGCGACGATCACCCCGTTCTGGTCCACGCTCGCGATGTCGGGCCGGAGCGATTTCCACGTGACCGGGACCGGCGCGGCGGGAGTGCCGTCGTCCTTCAGGGCGCGCGGCGCGGCGCGCGTGTTCTCGGAGGGGAGCAGATAGATCGTCGGGGGCTCGATGCGCAGGACCGCCGCGGGACCGGTGCCGGCCGGCTGGCCCGCGAGGGGGTCCGGTCCAGGGGCCCCCGCCGGCTCCCCAGTGGGGTGAGCGGGCGCGGCCGGCTGAGTCGTCGGGTTGGCGGCCGCGGCCGCGGGGGGACTGCCCACCACCTGGACGGCTGCGGTGCCCTTGCGAGCCCCGACCCGCGCCTCGATGATCGCGACACCCCCGCCTACACCCGTGACGGTGCCGTTGTTGTCGACCTTGGCGACCGCAACGTTGTTGGACGACCAGATCACGCGCGCGGTGGGAATGACGTTGCCGACGCGATCGAAGGCCGTGGCCAGGAGCCCGTTCCGCTCCCCCACTTTGATCGTGACCGAGGGCGGAGCGACCTGCACTTCGGTGACGGCTTGCGCGAGCGCGACACCGGGCCACGCGAGCGCGGCGCTGAGCAGGAAACGGCGAACCCTCATAGCGGCGCGAACGTAAGTGCTCGTAAGTGCCCTTGTCAAGCTAACTTGTCGCGACCGGCCCGCACCGGATCCAGGGGCCGCGGTCTCGGCGCGGCGCACTTGCGTGACAGCATTCCCGCGGTAAGCTATAGGCCACGCCCACCGACAACCAGCAGAGGAGAGATCGTCCGATGCTCGAGCCAACCGATTTTTCGGAGAGCAGCTGGACCGGCCCAGGGATGATGGAGCCGCTGTATCCGCCGGCGGCACCGACGCCCCCCACCCCAGCGCCGATGATGGACGAGCCGATGGCGTCGCCGCGGCGCAAGCCAGCTGCCAAGCGGAAGGCGGCGAGACCCAAGGCGAAGAAGCGGGCCGCGAAGAAGCGGCCGCGCGCCAAGGCGAAGCGCGGCGGCAAAACGAAACGGAGGAAGACGGCGAGACGGCGTCGCCGCTAACAGCCGTCGACGGCACTCCGCGGGAGCGTCTTTCGGATGGTTGGGCCCATCTCCGCGAGACGCTCCCGTGCTACGTTCTGAAGCCCCAAACGCACGGAGGTGCGCGGTGCGTGGTGTGTGGTGCGCGGTGATACTGGCGGCCTGTGCGGCCCCCCCCTCGCCCGCCGGAGACCCGCAGGCCGACATCGCGGCGCTGCTGCGACGCAGCGCGTCCGATTGGAATCGGGGCGACCTCCCGGGCTTCATGAGCGATTATGCGCACGACTCGCTCACAAGCTACGTCTCGGCCGGTCACGTGATGTACGGCTGGCAGCGGCTGTTCGACCGCTACCAGACGACGTATTTCGCCCCCGGCAAGTCGCGTGACTCGCTGGCGTTCGAAGAGGTCCGCGTGCGCCCGCTCGCACCCGATCTCGCGCTCTGCACGGCACGCTTCAAGCTGCTGCGGCGGGATTCGGTGACGGCGAGCGGGCCGTTCACACTCGTGCTCGAGAGGCGGGGAAACCGCTGGCAGATCCTCCACGACCATACGTCGTCAGACCCGAAGTGACGCTTCGCCCCTCCCGCAGCGCGCTCGTTCTCCTGACGGTCCTTGCGCTCACGAGCTGCAAGCCGCCCGGCGACGGCGTCATCGCGCTCGAGGGGGCGACGTTGATCGACGGCTCGGGCCGCGCGCCGGTGCAGGATGCCGTGATCCTCGTGAAGGACGGGCACATCCAGGCCGTGGCCCGGGTGAACGAGGTCCCGGTGCCGCGCGGCGCACTCAGGATGACCCTGATCGGGAAGACCGTGGTGCCGGGGCTCGTCGACGCGCACGCCCACGTGGAGCGCTGGGCGGTCGAGCGCTATGTGGCCTGGGGCGTCACCACGGTGCGCGACCTCGGCGCGTCGAGCACGGACTCGTCCATCGCGCTCAAGAACGACCTCAACCTCGGCTCGGTGCTGGGCCCCCGCATGTTCACCTCCGGGGCCATGATCGACGGTGCGCCGCCCACGTACCCCACGGCGACCGCGGTGCGCAGCCGCGGCGACGTGCGCAAGGCGGTCGACCAGCGCGCCGTCGCCGGGGCGGACCTGGTCAAGATCTACACCAAGTTCACCGCCGACCTGCTGCCGCCGCTGTTGGACGAGGCATCGACCCTGCGGTTTCCGGTGGCGGCGCACCTCGGCAAGATCGACGCCCTGACCGCGGCCCGGGCCGGCGTCGCGTCGCTCGAGCACATGGCCGGCGTCGTGCAGGCGGCCAGCCGCAACCCGGGGCCCTACCTACGGGCGCACGACGATTTCCTGCGCGGCTGGACCTTGGAGGAGGCGGGATGGGCGCTGCTCGACTCCGCCGCGCTCGAGCGCGTGGCCCATGGGCTCGCGGCCGCGCACGTCGCGATCGTGCCGACGCTGGTGCTGCACGAGATGCTCTCCCGCCTCGACAACCCCACGCTGCTGTCGCGCCCCGGCATGGAGGACGTGCCGCCCAACGTGGCGAGCGTGCGCGACGTCGCCGGCTTGCTGCGGCGCAGCGGCTGGCGTGCGGGCGACCTGCAGGCGTTCCGCCGGTCGCGGGCGCGCGAGAACCAGTTCGTGCGCGAGTTCAAGCGGGCGGGCGGGCTCGTGGCCGCGGGCTCGGACGCCGCGAACCAGCTGCTCGTGCCGGGGCTCTCGCTGCACGAGGAAATGAGCCTCCTGGTCGGCGCCGGCCTCACGCCGGTCGAAGCCATCACGGCCGCCACGCGCAAGGGTGCCGAGCTGTTGCGGGCCGACTCGCTGGGTGCGGTCATCCCCGGCAAGGTCGCCGATCTCGTGGTGCTCGACGCGAATCCGGCGACGGACATCGCCGCGACCCGGCGCATCGCCTTCGTCATGATACGGGGACGGATCGTTCACCCGGATTCGCTGAGGAGAACATGGGCAAAGTAAGACTCGCCTTCGCCGTCGCGGCGATCATCGGTGCCTGCGGGAAAGGGGAAACGGGAAACGGGAGCGGTGCCTACGACGTCATCCTCAAGCACGGATGGGTCGTGGACGGCAGCGGCAATCCCCGCTACCGGGGAGACGTCGCCCTCCGGGGCGATCGCATCGCCGCCGTCGGATTCCTGGCCGGGGCACAGGCGCGCGAGACCCTGGACGTGGCCGGGCTGGTCGTCTCCCCGGGCTTCATCGACATGATGGGCCAGTCCGAGATCAATGCGCTCATCGACAACCGCGTGTTCTCGAAGATCACACAGGGGATCACGACCGAGGTCACGGGCGAGGGGGGCTCGGTGGCCCCGCTGACCGATCAGCTCGTCCTCGACGACTCGGATGCCATGAAGAAATGGCACTATCGCGAGGACTGGCGCGACCTGGACGGATATTTCGCGCAGCTCGCGAACCAGGGCGCGGCGTTGAACATCGCCACATTCGTCGGCGCCACCCAGGTGCGCCTCGCGGTGGTGGGAAAAGCGAACCGCGCGCCCACGGCGGCGGAGCTGGCGCGCATGACGGCTCTCGTGGACACGCTCATGGAACAGGGTGCGCTGGGCCTGTGGACCGCGCTCGAGTACGCGCCGGCGAGCTACTCAAAGACCGACGAGCTGATCGCCCTGGCCAAAGCCGCGCGGCGGCATGGCGGCATCTACGCGTCGCACATGCGGAACGAGGGTGTGCGCATCGACGACGCGCTGAACGAGCTGTTCCAGATCGCCGGGGACGCGGAGATCCCGGCGGAGGTCTCCCACCTGAAGGTGTCCGGCCGGAAGAGCTGGGGCCAGATGCCCCGCATCGTCGCGCGCATCGATTCGGCCCGGGCGGCGGGCCTCGACGTCACGGCCGATCAGTACCCGTACACGCGCGCGGCCACGGCGCTCGACGCGTCGATCCCGTCCTGGGCCGAGAGCGGCGGCTGGGACTCCCTGCTCGCGCGGCTGCGCGACCCGGCTACCCGTGCCCGGTTGCACGACGAGATGGTCAACCCCAAGGCGACGGAGAGCTTCTACTATGAGGCGGGCGGCGGCGACGGCGTCCTGATCACGGGGACGTTCCAGGACTCGCTGCGATACCTGCAAGGAAAGACCGTGGGCGAGATCGCCGCCCAACGTCACCGCGATCCCGTCGAGACGCTGTTCGACATCGTGCTCGCCGAGCACGGCCATCGCACCGACGCCGTGTACGCCGTGATGAGCGAGCCCGACGTCCAGACGGCCATGAAGACGTGGTGGGTGGCGGTGAACACAGACTTCGGCGGGGTGGCGCCCGACGGGCCGTTCGGCACGCAATCCGCCCACCCGCGCGCCTATGGGACGTTCGCCCGGATCCTCGGCCACTATGCGCGGGACCTGAAGCTGTTCCCGCTGGAGTTCGCGGTACGCAAGATGACCGCGCTCGCGGCGCAGCGCGTCGGGCTTTCGGATCGCGGTCTCCTGAAAGCGGGCATGGCCGCGGACATCACCGTGTTCGATCCCGCCACCGTGGCCGACAAGGCGACGTTCGAGCTACCGCACCAGCCGTCCGTGGGATTCGCTTACGTGTTCGTGAACGGCAAGAAGGTGCTCGACCACGGCAGGGTCACGACGGCCCGACCGGGACGGGGGTTGCGCGGCCCGGGGTACGTGCCGCCCGGGGCGCGCGGCACGAAGTGACGCTCACGCGGCTGATGCTCGCGTGGCTGCCGGTCGCGGCGTGGTTCGTGGTAGCTCCGCCGATCGGCTATCGCGTGGATGTGGTGGTCGGTCCACGGTACTTCGTCTGGGCGTACGACCGCTGGACCGTCGCGGGGCGTCTGCTGGAAGCCGTGGTGGTGACGCTGCTCGGATCACTGTGGTTCGACTCGCTGGGAAGCGGTGGCTGGTGGCTGCTGTTCCTCCTGATCGGCCTGCTCGCGGCATACCCGGTTCGGTGGGCCGAGCGACAACGCGACCTCGTCGTCGGCCTCATGGACACGGCGCGCTACGTGGTCGCCGGCGCCATTCTCGCCTGGAGACTGGGATAGGGTATCTTCGGTAGACCGTATGTCTACCATTTCCATGGCCGCCATCCGGCTGACGCGCTACTCGCACGGCGCCGGCTGAGCCTGCAAGCTCGGCCCAGCCGAGTTGGCGCAGGTCTTGCGCCACGTGCCGGTCGCGACGGATCCCCGGATCCTGGTCGACGCCTCGAGCCGCGACGACGCCGCCGTGTTCCAGGTAGCGCCCGATCGCGCGATCGTGGCGACGGTGGACTTCTTCACGCCCCTGATCGACGACGCCTACGACTTCGGGCGTATCGCCGCGACCAACGCGTTCTCCGACGTGTACGCCATGGGCGCGACGCCGCTCGTCGCGCTCAACCTCGTGAGCTGGCCGCGTGAGGGGCTGCCGTTCGAGCTGCTGGGCGAAGTGCTGCGCGGCGGCGCCGACGTGGCGCGCGCCGCCGGCGCGTTCGTGCTCGGCGGGCACTCGGTGGACGACCCCGAGCCGAAGTACGGCATGGTCGCGATCGGGGAAGTGCATCCCGACCGGATCGTGCGGAACAGCGGCGCCAGGCCGGGCGACGTGCTGGTGCTCACCAAGCCGCTCGGCACCGGAGTGTTGACCACCGCGCTGAAGCGCGATCTCCTGACGGAGGCGGACGTGGCGCCCGCCGTGGCCGCGATGACGACGCTGAACGCGGGCGCAGCCCGTGCGATGCTGGCCATGGGCAAGAGCGTGCACGCCGCGACCGACGTCACCGGTTTCGGGCTGCTCGGCCACCTGCGCACGCTGCTCGAAGCGAGCGGCGTCGCGGCCGAGCTCTCGGCGGCTGCCGTGCCCCTGTTGCCGCGGGCGCGCGAGGCCGCCGAGCGCGGCGCGATCCCCGGAGGCAGCGAGCGCAACGTCGCGGCTGTCGCGGACGCCGTCGCCTTCGCGGACGCGGTGGACGGTACGACCCGCCTGCTGCTCGCGGATGCGCAGACGTCGGGGGGATTGCTGATCGCCGTGGCCCCTGACCGGGCCGACGCGCTCGTGGCCGCGCTCGGGCGCGAGGGCACGCTCGCGGCGGCCCAGATCGGCCGAGTGATCGGCCGAGTCGTCGCCGGCGGTGCCGGCCGCATCGCGGTGCGGTGATGAGCGGACACCGGACGAGCACGATCCCCGAATACACGAGGCTCACGCCCGACGCCCTCGATGCGCTCGAGCGGGCGGTGCGGGAGCGGCGCCGCGTGGCGCTGCGACGCCGCGGCACGGAATACGTCGTCGTGGCCGAGCGGCTCGAGACCGTGGCACGCGACGAGGCGCTCCAGGGCAGGCTGCCGATGACGGGCGAGCTGTTGGCGTTCCCGCTGCACGACCTCGAGTCGTTCGCGGTGCTGCCGTAACCGTGTTCACACGCCTGCTGGTGGGACTGGACGGCAGCCCGCGCGCCGATGCGGCGTTCGAGCAGGCGGTGGTCCTGGGAGAGCGGTTTCGCAGCACGCTGATCGTGGCGTACGTGCGCGAGGGCAGGCACGGGGCGGACGGGGCCGCCATGCTCGACCGGGCGCGGGAGCGCGTCCTTGCGGCCGGGCTGAAGGTCGAAACCGCGGCGACCGACGGTGACGCCGACGTCGAGCTGGCCGCGCTCGCCAAGACCGCCGACGCGGTGCTGGTCGGGCGTCGCGGCGTCACGACGAAAGAGTCCGCGCTGGGGCCCACCGTGGTCTCGTTGATCCGTATCGCGGAGCGGTGCGTCATCGTGTGCGGCGGCGTCCCGTCGCCCATGCGCTCGATCGCGGTCGCATTCGACGGGCGCGAAACGAGTCAGCGGGCACTGGAGCTCGCCATCCAGTTCGCCACGGTGGTGGAGAGCACCATCCATGTCATCCACGCGAGCGACGACCGCGAGGCCGGGCTCCTGGTGGTGGGCGCGGCCGAGGCGGCATTGTCGATGCAACGGGTGCCGTTCGTCACGCACGTCGAGCCCGGAAAGCCGGGCGAGGTCGTCGCCCAGGTGATCAAGCGGACGCACTGCGACTCCCTGTTCGCCGGCGCTCACATGACGCACGTCGACGGCCGGCCCAGCGCCGTCGTGGTGTCCCACGCGGAGGAGATCCTGCGGCACACCGACATCCCGGTGGTCATCCAGCCCTGACATGGCCGGTGCACCCGCCACCTCCGTCCTGGTGCATGCGGACGAGAGCTGCCTCGGCAACGGAACTGAGCCGCCCAACCCCGGCGGAAACGCGGCACTGGTCGAGGCTCCGGCGGGCGACAGCGTGGCGCGCTGGGACCTGTACGAGTGCTCCCCCGACACCACCAACCAGAAGATGGCGCTCGCGGGCGCGATCGCGACGCTCGAGTGGCTGCACCGGCAATGGAAGCGCGCTCAAGTCGTCTACGTGTCGGACTCGGAATACCTGATCAAGGGAATGACAGAGTGGGTCCCCGGATGGATCGCCCGCGGCTGGCGCCGCAAGGGCGGCGCGATCGAGAATCTCCCCCTGTGGGAGAAGCTGGTGCAGGCCGCGGCCGGCCACAGCATCGAGTGGCGCTGGGTGCGCGGTCACGCCGGCCACGCCAAGAACGAATACGCCAACGCGCTCGCGATGCGTGCCGCGGAGCGCCAGGAGCGCTCCAACGGCCTGGTGCCGTCGGGCTTCGACAC
>Ga0070698_100001089_pt1 | contig 29877 bp, 15 predicted proteins | sample KBSK1502metaG_FD_65477 | JGI IMG/M metagenome (GOLD analysis project Ga0070698, IMG submission 65477) | Corn, switchgrass and miscanthus rhizosphere microbial communities from Kellogg Biological Station, Michigan, USA - KBS K1-50-2 metaG | ecosystem: Host-associated > Plants > Roots >...
TGGCCCCTTTTGAAGAAGCGGTCAGGCTGGCGCAGAGTGTGCTGGGCATTCAAGCTACTGCCGCCGCCGCCATCGTGGCCGAGATCGGCAAGGACATGAGTCGCTTCCCCTCCGACAAGCACTTAGCCTCCTGGGCGGGAGTCAGTCCAGACAACAAGCAGAGTGGTGGTAAGCGCCTGAGCGGGGCGACGACGTCGGGCAACCCCTATGTGCGCGCCATCCTGGGAGAGGTGGCCTGGGCGATTGCGCACACCAAAGCTAACTATCTCTCGGCGTTTTACCACCGCATCGCTCGGCGCCGTGGTAAGCAGAAAGCCATCATGGCCCTGGCCCACAAAGTGCTGATCATTCTCTACCATGTCCTGCGTGACAAGAAACCCTACACCGATCTTGGGGCTGATTACTTTGACCGGCTGGATAGCAGGCGCATCGAGCGCCACCATGTCCGTCGCTTGGAGCAGCTGGGCTACACCGTCACGCTCACTCCCAAAGAGGCGGCTTAACGCATGGCTAGAGAGGATTTGGGGGATTTTCATAAGAAGTAGCCAGCACAGGCCCTAAGCCCTGTTCAGCTTATTTATATAAATGAGCCTTTTCGTGTGCCAATGTCGTTGGCTAAGCTCGTGCGTAGTAACGTCCCTTCTTTGAATAGATGATCAAGCAACTGCTTATCGATCTTTGCTACTTTGTTTTCTGTTATTTGTTTCATTGTGTCTTTAAATCTAAAGTATGGTCGTCGGCTTCTCTTTGAGAGATAGATGCCTCCTTTTTCAAAGTACCACTCTACCATGTTACCAAGGATATCTTGAATGATCTCATGTGTGATGGCCTCATGTGTAACCGATAAAGAATATTTATTTAAAGGCTTAAGTAACACCCATAGTTCTTTGTAAGCATCAAGTCTTTTACTACGCAGATCTTTATCATATTCAGCTTCGAGGTCTAAACGGATCCTGGAACGAGTAAGAAAATACGTTATGACTGAGGAAATTACAGAGGATATTACAGTGCTGATGAGTGGTATATTTATTAGAGGAAGAATAGTCTCCATGCTGTACTCGCTTTCAGGACAAGGTATCTGTCCGCATTCTGGCAATGTTATCCGACCTTAACAAATCTCGCTGTGCCGATTGTAAAGAACTCCATTCCCTGCTTACCAGTACTGCTGCGAGGGTTTCCTTGCTAGCGTAGGCCAGGAGGGCGATGTGACTTGCTGACAGACCCAATGAGCTTTCTCATCAGGTTTGTAATCCGGAACTGTTCTACCTTTCTCAATGCCTTAAGAGAGGAGGGTTGAGCGACTCCTCCCTCTAAAAGAGCCATTGCGGTGTACGGCCTCCATAAGCGCATTGCCTCACGAGAAAATCGACTCTCCGTCGATTTTGGTGCAGGGATGAGTTTATACAAGAATATTCAGATTCGTCATCAGTTGTTAAAAGTCAACTCGTTTAGTTGACGTTAGACACAAGTGCCTGCCGAAAGGCTTGGAATGCTGCCAAGATCTGTTCCTCAGATGCAGGACAGGCTTTGATGCCAGGAAGAGTACTTTGTTTGATTTATTGCTCAAACAGCGTTTTCCCCGAGCTTAGCACTGTGCTGACAAAAGAAAACGGCTCCTCCCCATAGGCTTCGACCTCTTCAGGGGTATAGACATGAACGTCGACGCGAATCAGTAGATTGGCGAGTAAAGGCATCAAGGTAACCGCCCGGTTGGCCGGAGGAAGCTCAGTTTCCTTGATAATAAAGATATCCAGGTCACTCTTGATGGTCGCCGTCCCCTTAGCGTATGACCCAAAAATGATGACTTTCTGTGGCTGCATACGCGCTACAATTCGTTCAACGATTGTCTCAATCTCTGTGTTTGTTAGCATATCACGCAATCGTATAGTTAATAATGAGAAACAGTTCATCGATACTATCCACAGGTAATGATTTGAAATCAGTTGCACCATCAAGTTTGACCTTGAATGTCCAGGTTCCTAGAGTCACCTCGCTGCCGATCAGACTTTTGGAAACCTGGTGTAACCCCTTATACACGTTGTCCGGAGTTAACGGGAGCAAATCGTTATCTGTACTACCTAACGGTGAGAGCATCACCTTGTAGGTTTGCGTATCTCCCTCCTTCATACGCGCCACCACGTCAATACGCTGAGCCTTTTTCGTGGTGAACTGACGGGTGTAGAATGGAAGCCGGTCCTGCAAATTCTCCAAGATGATCTGCTGGTCATCGACGAGATTGGACGGGTGAAGGAATCTGTACCATTTGTCGGGATACTCGCGCTTCAGATCAAAGACACGGAATGATCCACTCCTATTTTCAGCCAGGGCCAGAGCATTCATCTTCTTATTAAATTCTGCAACCACTTTGGATCTTAGCAGTTCCCCTCCTTCGCGGGCAGTGTAATTCAGATGAATGATCACATCGGATATGGTAGCTACATCAAACTGCGGAAAGTCCTGGTTCAGTTTCAGATGCCAGGTACTGATAGCGCCAGCACCTTCAAATGGTAAATAGCGCTCGTCATGGAAATTAAGCTCGAACATGCCATTGTCGCTCTGGGCGTTACTGGTGGCGATGGACTGGATAGCGGCAATTTCGTCGCGGAAACGCAGGTCTTCATTGGTGGTGTCGCGCTCATAAGCGCCATTGCGCAGAGTCGCATCCTTTCTCAGACGGTTGCTGGTGAGGGTCAGGGTACAGGCGACTGTCGTGTATGGTCCAACAATACATGGGATGGTGAGACTGACACTCTTGAGACGACGGAAGTAATGTCCCGGATAATCCATATCGAAAAGCGTCTCCGGCATCTCTATGATGCATTCGCCGTTCTGACGTAACTTGATGAGGGCAATTGGATCGAGTTGCGCGAGAGAAATATGTTTTGTCAATTCATACTCACGCCTGTTTTGCTCGTAATAGGCCATCTCCAGGCGTTTGAGGTCGTAGAACAGTTTTTCGCCAGAGAGTAACCCCTGTTTCAGACTGTCCCAATACCCGAACTGGATGTAGCTGGAATCGCTCAGGCCCAGCTCATAGCGGAAACCGCGTTCGGCGCGTTTAGCGATATCGTAGGCCAGTTGATAGCTCTGGAAGTAGACTGTTGAGAGCTGGTTAATCATCCAATCGTACAACTCTTGATTGCTGAATTTCGCGTGCAGATAGTCGTCTTCTTTTTGCGCATTGTCGCGTTGTGTGTCGTGATTAGCAAGCTCTTGCACCGCAATCTGGTGACGGATGTCGGCTGCGGTAATTTGCTTGTCGATCTGCGGTAACTCTTTCTCTGCAAGGTGTTGTTGGAATGTCCACTCTGCTGCCCGTCTCTGATAATTTGATACAGTCGTAGCCAGTGCCGCAGTTTTATCAAAGGCTGTAGCAATTGATTGTAATGTCCTCACAGCCAGATCAGCAGCACCGCTGATCTGTTCTCCTCCGTAAGCAACAACTGCATGCGGCGAACCGCCAAATCCCGATGCACCAAAGTCCAGATTGGGAATAATCCTTAATCCTCCGGCCAGAATATAGCCAACGGCAATGGCTGCATCGAGTCCAGTTGAGAGGTTAGACAAGAAGAAAGCGGCAATTTCCCCCAGACTCAAACCATCCTTGAGTAGACCCTGATAATAGTCGCACCGTTCTTCGACAACATGTTTGCTCTCCTGAAGGCTATCCCAGGTGGCTTGAGCTTCATCCACCTGATTCGTTCTGACGAGCCTGATGGCATCGAGCAAGATCAGTTCATGGCTGGAGCGCAATAAAGCCAGAGCCTCTGCGTCTTTTTTCTCCAGAGTGGCGAGCAAGGCGCTCCCCAATGTCTTCACTTCATTACACAGTTCTATGGCGCGCTGGATCATAAAGGTAAAGCGATAGAGGGGCATCGGTGCATTCATGTCGTTGAGCACAGCCCCTATGTCCAATCCTGCGGCGGAAGCTTTGACCAGCAATGCAGGGTCAATTGGCGGCTCAAACAAAGGCAATTGACGGACCACACCCTGGATATTCATACAATGACGGATCTTGAAGAGGCGGTCAGCGACGATATCCCAGAGCGCCAGCAGGTTTGCATTATTTGGGATGCAGAAGTAGAGAACGTTCAAATGTGGTAATTCGGGGCTGTCCGCACTCATGCTACTGGCAGAGGGGGCGGTTGGCAAGAGATTCTCGACCTCCTTGAGCGCGTTACCGAACTCGTCGATGCCCTCTTGCTGTAACTGGTAGAAGGTTTTGATCGGGTTCGTGACCTTTTTGGGGATGCTCTTCGGCCGTGGCCCCAGAATAGAAGCGGCCAGAATGTATAACTGCGTCGCTTCGTTGATCGTCTCGATGGTATCGTTGCTGAAGAGCTGGTCACCCCAGGCAATCAGGGTCTGGATGTATTTGATAAGCACGTTTTTCTGGTAAGCCACGGTACGCATGCGTGCGATGAGATGCGGGTTGAATGGGTTATCTCGCCATTCTTTGACCTGTTCGATGAATTCTGTCTCGCCTTTCGCAATCGAGAGCAGCAGGTTCTCAATTTTCTGCTTATAGTAGTCCGCCTTCGTGGTTTCATAAAAGGGTTTGGTAATCCAATACTTCTGTTGTGGTGTGTCAGGGTTAAGTACGGTTGTGTCCGTACTGGTGGGATCGAAGATGTAATGGAACCATTGCAAGGCTTCCTCGAAACGCTGGTTTGTTTTTAGTTTGTTGGCAATGAAGAAGGGCACATGAAAGAATAATTCCCAGTTGTAGGGGGAATAAGCGCCGAGATAGGTAAAATCGACATCTTCAACTGGATAGGACTTTGTTGTGGTATCAAGCGGATAGACTTTCTCTACATTGGATGTAGGTTGGTAATCCGTGAAGTTGAAGAGCGGCGGGCTGCCCGGTATGCTGGCCGGGTCAACCTGGATCTGTCGATTGAGCAACCCCTTGATACCCCAGATGTTCAGTTCTTTGATAAAAAGCTCGACAAAAGGATGGTAGTGGATGAAAAAGCGGAATGATGAGATCACTTGCGAACGCCAGGTCCCCGAAACGTAGAAGTACTCTTTGTGCCAGTTATAATCTACAAAATAGGTATGAGCAGTATCCCAGACAAAGAACGAACCAATATTGGCGAATCCCTGTGCCTGTGCATCAATTACGGAGTAGGTGGAAAAAGGGTTGATATGCTGGAGCAGGAGAATGGTTTCAGCATTTTCGTGTGCGGTAATAGCGTGCCCCTTGCCGCCTTCTTCAATCGAAGTATAGTAAAAGGCCAGCGTATTGGCAGTGTGCTGGATGAGATTATTGAAATACTGGCTACCGGGAGGCGAGATGATATATTCCCGGGTGGATGAGCCTTCATAGTTTACATGCTTGCCAATTTTGTTAAACTGGTCGGAACCGATCGGTGCATAGGTGGCTGTACCGCTACTAAACAGCCTGACTGCAATAAAGGGAAGTAAACGAGTACGAAATTCAATGTTTTGCCGATTATCGCCATTGGTAGCGCTCTGATAGATCTTGGCAAAGGCGTCTGATAGCACTTTGGGTGTCCATTTGCCATTTCTTAGCTCACTCCAGAACAGGCGGATCTCCCAGTAGCGTACGGGCTGTAGAATAGGAAAACCTGCCTGGCCCGGCGTGGGAACGATCATGGGAGATGGCGGATCAGCTTTCTCAAGGAACTGCGGCCACAGCAGGTACAGGCGGCGGTTATGAATACCCACAATCAGATGATTTGCATTGATCTCCAGATCCACCTTCCGCCAGGCGAGCCAGCGGGCACCATTGATACGCTGCCGGTAATAATATTCTGGGGCCTGACTGCTACGCGTGCGGCCAAAGACGTGCAAGATCGACTCGTCCTGACTGATGGTCTGGTTGAACAGAGCGCGGATTTCGAGATTCGCCACTTTATCCAATTTTTCCAGATAATTCTGGTATGCCTGCTCGACGGTGGCGCTGGTGATATCGTTTTGCATCAACTCATGTTCCAGATCGAGGAAGAAGGGCGATTTTTCGTCGCGCAGTTCCGGCTCGATCCAGTTCTCTGGATAGAGGAAGACTTTGCGATTGGCTTCCCAGACTCGGTAACGCTTCATCCACTGCCACTGTTTCCACTTCGAGTCAAGGTCGGTTTTGGCGATAATGTCCTCTTCCAGATTCATCAGGCAGCGCTGTACGAACAACTGGGCGGAGGCTGCGGCTTGTTTTAAGCGGGAAGTGAGCATACAGGCATTCATTTCGACATCGATCAGGAAGTAGCTGTACAGGCCGTTTGTGTCCGACCAGTTCTGACGTTGCGCCTGATTGGGATGCGTGACGAGCCAGCCTACTAGTGTCTGGCGTTTTTGCTCGCGGAAATCGTCCTGAAGTGGCTGAATCACTTGCAGCCATTGTACAAGGTCGTATTTTGCCTTGACAGTCTGCTTGAGCAGCTCGGCGTCGGTGATTGTCGGCTCAGCATGAGCTACCTGGATGGCACGGTCGGCATGCACACCCAGACGGCGCAGGGCTTGCATACAATCGGCCAGACGTACCATGCTGGCAGACTTGCGGAATTCCTGCTTCACATCCCAGGAGAATGCTGCAACCAGAGCGGTAATATCGCTGGCCTCCCAGGAGGTCAATCGGGCCAGCGCTGTGATCACATCCGTAGTGGTGGCTGTTGTATCCAATACACTGTCGAAGAATTCAAAGGCTGTCAGATCTGATTTGGGCAGGTTACTTTTCCAGAGGAAAACGTCCTGAATATGTTCCCATTGTGCAAGAGCGACACTGGTGGTCGCGTCAATAGGGAAATCTTTCGCATGCATCCAGTCCATGCTAGCGGCATTTGTGCCAGCCAGCCACCAGGCCAACTCGGTGGTTTTCATGTTCAATTTGCTGATGAGCATGGCATCTTTGTGCAGCAAGCGCAGGGATTTGAAGATGTCCGAAAAGTGCGTAACATCAAGAGGAAAGGTGTAACTGCCATCGGCTTGTTTGTCGAGTAATGTGGGGGCATTGATGGTTTGCAGGAGCGTATCCGTAGCTCCCTGCAGATGCAGTTGTGTCAGCAATGCTCTGGCAATCGGAACAGACAACTGCAAGAAATCTGCAGCGTTTTGTTGGATCAAGGCTTCTTTCTGCTGGCGCAACAGAAATGTCTCCAGCGCGGGCTGGACATAGGCAAAACGTATATTGACTGCTATTTGGTGGTCAGCCGGTGAGAGTCCTGCGGCGATAGCGGCCAGCTTTGTTTGCGCTTCGGTCACATCCAGAACGTTGACGAAGTAGGCAGCTATGAAGGTGCTTCTATCGACGGGTGTGCCCTGCCAGGTGCCGTCAATGATGGCGAGTGCTTTGACCTGATCGGCATCTCTGACGAGAGCAGGGAGGAGGCCAAGTTTACTCTTGACATACGCCTCAGGTGTCTCTTCGCTTTTCAAGCGGATGCCATCGCTGACTTTTTGCAGACCCTCTCGCAATGTTTGCAGGAAGGTGAAAATCGTTTTGTCGTCCAACGCCACGCCAGAACTCTGCGTATACTGGTGGGCAAGCAGGTAGTCCAGTTCCAGGATCGAGAAGGCAGAAGCGGCAATTTTCTGCGCCAGCCAGACAAACTCCAGAGTAGCCGCCGGATTGGCAAATGGATCTTGTGCCCACAGGCGTTTCAGGCGCAGGAAATGATCCACACTGAGGCTCAGGGTGCTGGCTAACACGGTGATGCGATAGATGTGGCTCAGCACTGTCCAATCGAGCTGGTCGGTGGCGGCAAGTTGCAGATCGGCCAGAATTAGGCTAAGGTCGGCTTCTTTGATGCGGAAGGCCGCGAGAATACCAGGTACCTTGCTGGCAATCGTCCCGCTGAGCTGGTCAGGAGTTGGGGGAAAAGCGGCCACGGCATCTACCAGTTTGTTGAGGAAAAGGCGTTGGTAGAGGGTCTGAATGGCCGGGGCATCGTTCGCGTTCCGGTCAAAGTAAACGGTGTCGTCGATAGTGTGGTACAGGCTATAGATGATGTTCCAGTCGAGGCCAAAGAGAGCGTGCAAACGTTGCATACCGGAAATATCTTGCAGGGCAGCATCCGTGATCTGTTTGTCGATGATCTTCGGGTCAGGGTTCACATCGGGCAAGAGCAGGTCCAGTTCCCACATAGCACAGCCAAGAATCCGCCAGAGTCGAATGAAACGCTGTATGCGATTGAGGACATCGGGTGTCAGGCCGCGGATAGTGAACAGGGAGGTATCGCAATTTGCTGCATTAGAGTCAGCGGTGTCGAAAATGAAGACGCTGCCGGTTGGGTTGACGTAGAGCATATCCAGAACTTGCAGCAGTTCTTTATAGGTCAGTCCACTCCGATTCAACATAATATTGACGCTGCTCAGAACGTCGATCCAGCCCCCTTTAACGTTTTCCAGAGGGTTTGCAGGATTTTCCGGGTTGGGGATATCATTGCCGTTCTCAGCCAGCCCCCAGAAGTCCCAGGATTGTTTGCCTGCTAGGGTACCGGTCAGCATTTTGCGTACAGTTTCAAAGATGCCCAGCCAGGAGCAATCAATTTGCAGGTCGCCCGGCGTGAGCGTGACATTGTGGGTGACCGGGTCCACATTTTTTTGTTGGAAGAGTTTAAACTGGCGCGGCTGCGCTACACCGAGATGATTCAGGTAGGCACGCGTCTGGCTATACCACAGGTCGAATGGCAGATTGAGGGGAAAGATTTCTTGTGCCAGCTTGTTGTAGGCATCCTGGTTGGTGTATTCGGGGTTGGCACGCAATTCGGCCCCGGAGAGGAATGTCTGTCTGGTCGGGAGCAGGGACAGGGTCGCGCCGATTTTGAAGATTTTGTAGGCATGTTGCTGGTCGCGGACCGCCCATTGATGGTGACTATCCTGGGCATAGACCAGGGCATCAGCGGCGATAGGGACGTTTTTGGCAGTCAGTTCAGCCTGGACGCTTTGCTTGATTGTTCCTGCAAGCAGATCTGTCTCGACAGCACTGTTCAACGTGACCGGAGTCTGCGGAGCAACCACGTCTTCGAGTATCTCATTGACCAGATCGATGTAGGGCAGCGGAATGTTCGTGTTGTCGCAGCTCAGTTCGATTTCGCCCAGGTCTGGGCGGCGCTCGAGAAGTACATCCCTGACACTTTTACCAGCGTTTATGCTGCTGCCGTTCGTGCTACGTTGACCGAGAAAACGCATGATATCAACGAAATAGGCTGAAGGACTATACACAGAACGGCAATCCGAGCACTCGCAAAAGTCCAGTGAGCCGAATAAGGTTTGCAAATTGGGGAGTGCAGCAACTTTGGTCTGGGTTGCCGTATCCACCCTCAGGGCAGGTGCACCAGATGGCACCAAACCCTGGACTGCCATGTTGTACGTGCCAAACCAGGCCAGCGACATGGCATACGCGTTCTGGGCTTTGTAATAGAGTCTTTTGGCCTCGATATTATTGATACCCGAGCTATTCATCAGCGTGACAAATTGCTCCTGACCTATAAAATAGATGTGCTGAGCGGAGTCGATGTTGTGGCGTAAAAGCACATCCACAGCCTGGTAGGTGGGACTGAGCTTAAAGACACGTTGAGCGGATTTGAGTGCGGTGATCGCCGCATAAGGATGAGCAACATCTTTCAGGGCATCCTTATTTTCGGCAAGGTACTGGTCTATCCGGTAGCGGTCCAGCTGAAATGTAGGGTTATTGTCGAGAAAGCGAACGACATCGGTTTTGGCAACAAGCGGACTGCTTTCGCTGCGTGCCAGGCGAGCACTGAAGGCGGTTGTCGGGTACGAGCGCTCAAAACGTTGCTCTAGGGTGGCGGCAAACTGTTCCAGTTTCGCATCTTCGGTGGTGCCATCGGTATTAGCTGGAACGCCGATAGGCTTGCCGTCTGGCCCTGGGCGCTTCAGGATGCTGACCCACTGTGCGCGGTCATATCTCGCCAGATCGCGCTTCTCATGGATCTCACCGCGCTGGAACATATTCATCACTTCGGCTACCAGGGGGATGTGGTTGCGGGTCAGCGCACCCACCTCAAAGCTCAGTCTGACCTGCTGTACAGTGGCCGGTTCCAGCACTTTGTTCTTTATCAGCGTATCCCAGAATGCGTTCATGGGGCCGTTATGCTCGATAAAGGCTGTTAGAAAGGCTGTCTGTACCTGTTTCGCTGCGGGATTGAGGGCCAGGAGTTGCCCGATAGTGCCTTTGCCAGTTCCGAAGGTGAGATCGGCGGCGAAACGGATCCTGATGTCGTTCAGGGTTGTCAACACAGCCGGTATCTGGGGCTGGATATGTGCTGGGATGACGTTTTCGGCGATGGCTTTTTCTAAAAGCGCCCGCTGCTGGTCGGGGCTAATGGTCGCAAGCGCTCGCAGAGCTTTCTCTTCTAGCATAGTCATTCGCTCTGGATCATTGAGATCTTGTAACAACGTCTCAGACAGCAGGCCGGGTTGTCCCTGGCGCATGAAGGCGAAGATCACTGCCGGATCCAGTGGCGTCCCTTCATTAACGCTTTTATCGGCCAGACGATGTACGGCTGACCACGTACCAATGGTCAGGCGACTGTGGCCCGTTTCGCCGGAAAGAAAGGAGATATCCTGAAAATGGTCGCTTTCCTGCAAGTTTGCCGGCGCTATCCCTTGCAGCAAAGGTGTGAATGTGGTTGTGAGTGTTTCAAATTCTGATGCCCCCTGATATGTTGCACCCTGCAAGCTGATGTTGATTTCTATTTCATCAGGCACATTGTAGTAAACAGGCGTGGTATAAAGTTCCTTACCTGTCGCATCCAGTACTTTCAAGACCAGATTCGTCGTGGCTTTTTCCGCCTGTGGTCGCTTGTAGCGAATTTCGTAGTTTCCGGCTTCCGTGTGTGCTATGCCAAGTAGCGTCTCGTTGCGCAGTTCACGTTCGAGAGCCTGGACGGTGACATTATTGAGCGTTTCCCCATACTGATTGCGCACCATGCCGAAGACGCGGTGGAGGTCGGTTCCCGCTCCTCCGCTGTCCCTAATCGCCAAAGGCGTCACTGGAAGAGTTAGAGTGGGTGTTAGCTTTACACTCGGCGGAGCGGCCATCTGGCTGATCAGCAAAGTCACCGTCTGCTCAGAGACCTCACCGCTCGGATCGATGCCGTGGGTTCTCTGGAACTTCCTCACCGCCTCGCGAGTTGAAGGACCGAAAAAGCGTCGCTTTCGTTCCTCAGGTGAAACCTCCAAACCGTGAAGAGTCAGCACTTCATGCAGCCGTGCGACCATATCACCGGAGTCACCGACCCTTAGTTGAGAGAGTTCCATAATCAAGACCTCCAGCTATTTCTCAAATTTCAACAGAACCAACGATCTTGGATCCCGCACAACGTACTGTACGCGTTCGATTACCTGAAAGTGGTACTTCACGCCCTGTTTGCGTACAAACTCAGTGTGTGCTTCCTGCCCTACATAGAGTTTCGTTGGTTCTCCGCCTAGAGCAACCAATAACCCTTCGTATTCAGGCAAAACGCCGCTACTGTAAAACCCTCCCTCCACCAGGGGCTTAATCCTATCAGCAGTGGTGACCAAGCTCGCCGGGCTTGGAGGGACAAAAGTATCTGCGTACACCTGTGTTGGGAGAAACAGCGCGTAGTTTGGAGCCTGTCCCTTCGCTACTAATTTCGTAATTCCATCTGTCACAGCTTTGAATGTGTTCTCGCCCCAGATTGCCAGATCTTTTGCCCTCTTAACGGTGATCGGCTTAGACACCTTGTTGGAATTATCGTCATCCGCACCTGGTGGGTTCGCCTCAGCAAGCAGTCCGAGATCGGAATTTGTCCGCCAGTTAGCAATTTTGACATTGCCTGGAAACCGTATTCCGCTCTTTAAGGGATCAGGATCCCTTGGTGTCCTATCACTTTTCTGAAAAAAGTATGCATCTTCAGCCAATGCGACGACCTTGGCGGACATTATTGCCAGTTTTTGGCAGATCTTCTGATCTGTTTCTTGCTGCACCTGTGGACTAGTCAGCGTAAATTCGACGTATATATCTACAAATGGTTTGGTCTCACCTTCCTTGATGCTCAGATCAGTGAAGTTGATGATCTCATCCTGTATTTGCGTTGGATTGTTATCGAGGGTGGTGGTCGAAAAAACTTTTTGCGCTACGCGAACCTTATTTACTTCCGTGACCACGCCGCTGTTGATATTTGTCCACACAGTATCCGGCCAGTTAATCTCGTTTGATGTATCCATGGGATTCCTTTCCTTTTGCTATGCATTCTTTTTAATCCTGGTCGTTATGTAGTTGAGTTCGTCACCATCCTTTCTTCAATTTGCCTCAGTTCTGATGTGATGTCGATCAGGTGCTAGGTGTCGTCCATTGTTTAACGATAGTTAATCCGCTCGTCGTTTCCGTTGCCAAAACCACTTCCAGTTGGGCGGTATCGGCGGGTGTTCGCCCTGGCAGCAATGGCTCGATGGTCGGTATCAGTTGCTCGTATTTGACACCATCGTAGACACGAATAAATACTGCCAGTTCCTCACAGGAGATTCTCATGGCCGAGGACGTCTTCCGGCCTATTGAATTCGATGGCGTAGCGCCCCTCCTCATTGGTCACAGCTTCCCGTCCTAGCGGGGTTTTCCAGCGAATTCTCGTCGTAAGCGCGGAAACGAGTCCTTCCAACGGCTCACCATGCTGGTTCGTGATGCGGCCAGTGAGGATGTAATGTGAGTCTTGTCGCTTTGCCATATTGACCCTCCTTCCTAGTAGGTGACCTACACAATGGTGTACAGTTTAGCTTGAGATTCATGTGTTACTTTGGGGTTTCACTTTTTTCATTTTCATTTTTCAGCAATTGCTCCGTCAATGCATAAGTTCCAAAGAAATCCGCTTTTAATAAAGTTGATACGAACAACCTGAATCCATGTTCCCTAAATGCTATTCCGCCCATCCAATGATTAAATGCAGCAGGTACTTCCAGTAAATTAAATCCTGCGTTCCTTAATCCCTGAGGTAACCAACTCGTGCTATGCATCGCCCAGAGATGCTGCAATTGCATACCCAATGCATTAGCTGTGCCTCGCCAATACCGGGAACTTAGTGCTGACCTGCTGCTTGAATCCCAAAAAATCCTGCCAAGGTTTCGTAATTTCGTTGCAAAATATTTTGGTGTTGTAAGAAGACGCCATGTCTCACCAAAAGATCTCCAACTTCCACTTATAGCTAGCTTAGCCCCTTCAGCTATTTCTGAACCTAAAAGAGCAACTCCTCCTCGTGCAATAAGCCTCCCTGCTCCAACAACTATACTTTTCACCAGGAAAATATCTGAAATAGCTAATGCCGTATAAGCAATGCCTCTGATATAATTTCCATGCCCAAAATGATAGTTAGCATTCTGTACCGATCCGATAATAGGAATCAGACTTTTCCAGAAGCCTGCTTCCTTGTTACCAGATACTATGCTTTTCCAAAACCCTTCTTCCTCCTCTGTTGAATTATTTTCCGCTGGTTGGGCTGATGGAGGCTGCTTCTGCCCAGCAGATGATGGAGGAGGTGGCTCGCTCGTAGCTGCCTCCTTTGAAGCTGGTGCAGTCGGCGGGGTAACATCTGTAGTTGGAGGCTGACTAGAGGATTCTCGAGCCTGGGTCGCTTCACCACCAGAGGTACCAGCATCTGGAGTATCTGGGACCAAAATTGCCCAAGTGCCACTCGCTCCACCTTTTTCATTCCCAGGGACCCAATAATCTCTGTAATTCTCTTCTGTTATTTCTGGGTTAAGTTTCCAGCCTTTGGGGATTGGGAGTGTTCGAAGGGATTCGAACGTTTCGTTACCTGTAAAAGGTCGTTGTTGAACAACAGCAACATTAATTACATTTTGAGGATCAACCGGTGCTAAGCCTGAGTAATCGTTGAGAATAACCGGATTATTCCTGCAATACCTGAACAAATTGAGGCCATCCACAAATCCCCCCGGATCACTGCTCGTCCACCTGCCCAGCCAGGCTGCATAGTACCGCGCACCGAAGTAATACTGGCCTGTCTCATCGTCTCGCTCCTTGCCGCTAAAGCGGTAGCGTTTGAGGCTCAGATCGACGCCTGACTTAGAGGAACGATAGGCAGAGGTGCCATAGGGGTGATACTCTTCGTATGAAATCGGCTGCCCATTAGCATCGGTTTCCAGCATGGCCGAACCGAGGTGGTTGCCGTATTGATAGCGAATCAGTGGTGTATGCAGCGGGTTCGTGCGGTCGCTATTGTTGTCATCTCTGGTTTTGGTATCCACCTGTGCGATACGCCCGCTGTTGTCCGAGATGTGCAGCGTCTGGCGCTCGAAGTTGGATGCATTACTCTGGCGCTCGCGGTATATTTCCACGGCTCCCATGTAAATCCGCTCGACGCGCAGGCTGCCCTGGCGCTCTATCACCTTGCGGATACGCTGTCCGCCCGATCCATATACGTAATAGGCGGTGCTACCGCCCCCTAAGTCTACCTGCCTGAGTTGATCCATAAAGTTCCAGGCCAGATTGGACAGGTGTGGCATGTGGGTCATATTGCCATAGGCATCGTAAGTGTAGGTGTCGGTGTAGGGACCGGCATCCGGGTCTCCAGCACGACTGCTGGAAATCAGGCGATTGGTTCTATCAGTTGTGTCATCCTCGTAGGAATAATGGTAGTGGCGCGTCCAGCCACTGCCAACTCCTGCCTGAGTTTTGAAAAGGTGTCGCATCACCGAGATATTGCCCAATAAGTCATACTCATACTCTTCTGTATATGTGCGCACCGCAGACGCATCGTTGGCATGAGGCAGTTGCTCAAAAGCGAGGTCGCTGTAGTCACGTATGGTATCATACGTCAGCCCGGCATGTTCCCTTCCGGTAGCCTGCACTAGCTGGTAGATGGCGTCATACTCGTAGAGAGATAGCGGTTTCACCACAGCGTTGTTGAAGTAGTGGGTCTGCTGAGCATCGTCCTGCATCTGGGTAATGTTGCCAATCGGGTCGTAGGTGTAGCGCAGGTTTTGTAATCCCTGCGTTGCGGGATCATCGCCGGATTTATAGGTCAGGAGGTTGGTTAGCCGGAACGTTTTTGGATCATAGAAATAGCGGGTAAAGACATCGTTGCCATAGTGCGCAAATTGGCGCTGGCCTTTGGCATCGTAATCCTGGTCTCTCAAAAATTCGATGACCTCCCCCTGCCCCTGGATTTGTACCTGTAGCGAGGCTAAGAAATTGGCTTCGTTATAGGTTGGTATCATTACTGTACCGTCGGGCAACAACACACTAGTTGGGCGGTTCAGCGCATCGAAGGTGGTGCTGGCAGTAAAGACTTCACCGATTTCCAGGGCAGGATTAGCAGTCGCCTGAATGGCCGCGTAAGTCGGCTGGACATCCAATGAGTTCCAGTCTGGATTTTTCGTATAGTCTCTAGCCAGGACACGCTCCACACTGGTTGGATTACCTTTGAAATCCAGGCTCTTCACGCGCATCATGCCTGCCTGATCGAAAACCTGGTGGGCTTTGCCTAGCAAGTTGAGTTGTTCTGCGTTGGGGCTCCGATCTCCATAAACGATATAGTTGAATAGCACCCTGGCTTGTCCCGCTTCCTGGACAAAGGCGCTGACCGGGCGATGCAGTTCATCGTACTCGGCGCTGAATTCGCGCCCGTGTTCGTCCCAGGTTTGCACCAGTTCGCCTAACACGTTCGAGAATGTCCAGCGACGGCCTTTTTCAGTGCTTTCGCCGTAGATTGTCATACCGGTCATACCGCTAAATCCGCTGGCAACTTCGCGCTGTTTTTGATCGAACAGCCTAGAGAATCGTCCTGTCAAATCGCTTTCCGAGCGCACCGAGGCTGTTTTGGCACCCCCATAGTCAGCAATTGCATACACGGGACGGCCCAGATTATCGAAATGCACTGTGGCGGGCGTATCAGCGTGTTTGGCTGTCAGCCAGGCAGCGCGCAGTTCCGGGTTGTTTTGTGGCTCCGATTGGGTTGTGGGATCAGGACTGCCCCGGTCAGCGTACCACTGGCTTTCTTTTACTGTATCGTTGGCGTCGAACACACGCTGCATCCACGGGTCGAATTCTATCCTGGAAAGGGTGCCGTTCGGGAATATGGTGCGAATGTTGCGCCCTGTGGCATCGTAGTACAAGATGGGCGTGCTACCGATTTCGCGCAGAGCTTTTTCATCCTCGTATTCGGACGTTGTGCTAAAAAACGGTTCGTATTGCTTGACTGGATTGCCCTTATTATTCAAGATAGTGCGTCCATTGCCCACCCAGCGGGGGTCAGCGTCCACTTCCGTCGTTGTGTCATCGGGATTGACCCGCAACGCCTTACCCGGATGCGCCTGAGCTTTCACCATTGCCACACTGCCACTTCCATTGGAATAGACATAACTTTCCTGCCAGCGATGGTTGGCTGCCCCATGCTGTTCCCTGGCAAGAACGTGGGCGAAATTGGGCTTGCCGTTGGTCATCCAGTTGAACAACTCGTACTCCATGCGCACAGTAGGGTCGTCCAGCGTATCGCCTGCGCCTGCACCATCCTTTCCCATGACAGCGGATTTTATGACCATGCCCAGGGCATCAATCTCCACCGCTGAACGGTTTTGATTCGGGTCGGTCATGATTATGGGGCCGAGTACACGATAATCGTTGATAGTGTCGACTTCATTCCAGGTTGCCTGTTTTACCTGAATCCGCTCTACGAGCAGGTCATATTTGTCGAAGGTGACAATGGTCTCTGTTGCAAGCGGGTCTTTCGTTCCAATCGGAATATAAAAATGGTCGGCAGGATTGTTGGGATAGATCGCTGTGCCGGATGATATCCACCAATTGGTATCTCCGTTGAAATGGACGTAACCAGCTTTGGTGAAGTCGGCATCAGCAATCTTTCCGGAGTAATACGTGTCGGTTACGCCAGGAGTAAATGCCATTTGATACCTTTGATGTCCCAATGCCAGCGTATCCCATTGACCTGTAGGTAAAGGGTTCAGGTTGTTATCCAAAAATAGCATCTGTGCATGGGATAGCAGGCGTTTTTGAGGGGTTACGTCATCTGCTACTACTTCGTAAGGAATAGCCAGGGTGTTCGCTATTTTACCTTTGATGTCTGTCAAGGTGAACAGACTGGCAGTGGGGGTGATGCTGGTAATCTCATAGCTTCTTGTCGCGAAAGGTACACGCAACCGGTAGACAGGCGCTGGCTTTAGCTGGTCAATATCAGCCGTGTAATCAATCTCGTCATATGTGATGGAGAGTTTTTGTTGGTGAGCGGTCACTTCTTTGGGCAGCGCGGGGTTGGTGGTCTTGCGGCCATAAACAACCGAAGCAGATTTGAGGACATGGCCGTAGGGGTCGATCTCCAGGTTAAAACTATGCGCGATACGTGGATCCGCCGGATTGCGTTCGAAATAGTGCGTCACCGTCTCGCAACCGTAGGTGAAGCAGACAGCATGTCTCTGCTTCGCGCGCGGCTGGATCAGTTTTATGTCGTAATTATTTTCAACAACGCTGTAGGGATGTTGCTCCTGGGCCGAGCCATCAAAACTATAGACCTCCTGCCGCAGGGGTAAGCCTTTTAGGGCGCGCACGCATTCTCGAAATTCCTCTTCATCTAATCCTGCTGGTAAAACCGACTCTCCAATATACTGCTCTTTGCGGTAATACTCTTCCCGCAACTGGTGCAAGATCACCTCCCGACCCAAAAATGCACCGGTATGAAACCAACTGCGCGTCGTAACCGGCGGCTGGTACAGTTCTGGGTCAAGTTCCTGGTTTCCCTCGATGTGTTTTACACCCACCACATAATCCTCGAAGGCCTCGGTATCCTGTCGTTCCACCATACCAAAGCCGCGAAACTCTCGCTCGATACCATCGAAATAGCCGTGATGATAGGTGTAATGGGTGGCGAAGCGGTTGCGACTGACCCGGTCGAGGGTCTCCACGCGCTCGACCACATGAACAGGAAAAGGTAGGCGTGTAATCCATGGGGTGCCCGCGAGTTTGTCTGCCAGGTAGAATTTGGTAGACGCGGCATATTGGATATGTGTTTCAAGGCCCATATTGTTCCTGGCTTGCACCAGCAGGTGTGGTTTTTGCCCGCCCATCAGGTCGATGTAGTTCATTGGCTGAATGGCATCGCCCGGCAATGGCGAAGACCAGATAAGACAGGCCGTGCCATTGCCCAGTAAATCTGCAGCCTGTACCGACGAGAGATTATCAATGTGTGGGAAATCAGCCAGGCGCTGTGGCTCGTCCCAACTGTTGCCGACTTGATTAAACCAGAACTGGATGGAATCCGCTCCCAGGTAAAGGAGATCGGAGGTGCCCGATCCATCAATATCGGCGAGCCTGATGCGGCGCGGATCGAACTGATCGGGGTCGTCAAACCAAGGCGCATTGTCCATTGTTACCCTGGCTCCAAAACGTCCGTAGCCTGAATTGGGCCAGTAACACACCTCGCCGTTACTGATACGCACGAGATCGGTCAGACTGTCACCCGACATATCGGCGAGGAAGATAGAATCTGTGCCATCGGCAAAGACGAGGCGCGGCCCACACTCTTCATCGGTTGGCTGACACAGCCGCAGTGCTGAGCCGAAGCCCGATTTTTCCAATGATGGATACCAGGTGAAGACTTCATCCTCAGCGATTAGGATATCGGCATGTCCGTTACCGGTGAGATCAAGCAATTTCAGGTTGGGATTGCCCCAATCCACGTTGGGCAGCGCGGCAAAAGGTACAAAATGTTCCCAACCGTCATCCTGCGCCCGCTCAAAGAAACCGGCTGGCTCGCGATCAAACTGCACCAGGTCCAGCTGGCCATCGCCAGCCAGGTCTATCAGTTGCTGTCGGCTACCATTCAGGTTGGCAAGGGATGGACGACTGGTGACAATCTGCAGCGGACCAAACTTGCCGTCTCCCAGGTTGGGTTTGTAAAACCATGCGCGGGCTTGCTCTGTCAGAATGCCTGAAAGCCCCTCACCATTCAAATCGACCCACTGATAGCTCGTGCCGTCGAGACCGATAGGCAAATTCTCCAGGCTCTCGGCATCGATTTTTTGTATGTCTCCACTAATAACCGCTTGGCTGTAATCGAACTCGAGCGGAGGCAAGGATTTTTTGCTATAGCCACCCCCATTCGCGCGTAGGTATCCAGTGCGGGTGACGGAGGCGATGAACGACGCGATCGGGTTGCCGCGCCTGCGGTCGTCAGGGTTTTTGCGGCTATCCCGATAGACAAAGTCGGTTGAATTCACCAAGCAATTCTGACCAACACTCTGTTCATCTGGAAAATGATGAAACATCAAAGCACGCTGGCACAGGCGGTACATGCGCAACTCGAAGCCAGCCCGGTAAGAGGAGAAAGGGTCGTGGCGACAGAGCCATGCCCCGGCGTCGCCTGGTTTGGGATTATTTAAATCATGTTCGCCGTAGTCGAAGACTACCTCGAACATCCAGACGACATTCTGTAGTGTTTGTGGCGGCACAATGGGCGGCCGATGCCCTGCATTATCCAGCAGCGAAACTCGATTACCGTATTTGATGCTCTTGATGTAGCGATTGACCTTGCGCTTCGGACTGTTTTGATCGCCCCGGTTACGCTCGTGAACCTTTGTCAGATCAACATCTGTTGCATCCTCTGCTTTATACTCACAGATGACCGCATTGCCCTTATCATCGCGCGTTTCGCAGAAGAGCCAGCTGAATACGCGGGAAGTATCGTCGGGATCGGTAATGCGTGAATTGTTGTCCTTGCCGTAGATGGTGAGAATGTTTTCATTGGAAATGGAACGCCAGTGTACGTCTCCATCCGTCATGCGCGTCCATCGTTCGATGCGGGCAAACAACCCTTCAATACGTGGGCAGTAACGGTGGATTGTATATTCGGGGAAGCTGGCACTGTCCTCGAATCTGTCACCGTTTTTATCGAGCACAGGTACCAGGTCTTCTGCGCCGGAGAGGATGAAGACATCCGACTCCTCAGCGTCCCGGTACTGCGGGAGGCCCTTGTCTGTTTTGCGAGTAATGGCGGGCAGAGAAAGACTCCAACCGAAGCCAAATGGTCCATTGCCCGCACCGGAGTCATACGCGAGCGACAACTGCGGGCCAAAGCCAGAGCGTCCAGGGCTGGTGGCGATGGGTATGGTCAAGGAGCCTGTACCTGTGACTGGGTTGGCGGCGAATTTTTCATCGATGCCGCGAATAGCTCCTCCACCTTTCGGCAGGGATATCGATGGAGGACTTATCTGGTTTTTCCCAGGGTCACTATTCTCGTCCTGGTTTGAGGCTCCAGTTTTGTTAGTGAGCACAAATTAGCCCTTTTACTGAACTATGCACTCTTGCGAAGCGCTATTGGCAATGAAGGTTACTCGTCTGTACTTCGCAAACAAGCGCCAAATAGACGATAGATGTACTGAGGTAGCTTCCGTTTTTCACCGTATGTCAAAAAGTGCTTGTACTGATGGATAGACGACAGGGATAAGATTTTTTGCGTATGGTTTTGCTCGAGAAATAGTGAACCAACTTGTCTCTTGTCTCACCAATGGATGCTTGGGCATTTTCTCTAAAAGCGGAGTGAACATATGCGTAGGCTTTTTAGCTGTACATCACATCGTTTTGATAGCACTCATAAATGGAATACGAAAAGTGAAATAAGTGAAAGTATGAGTGTATCTAGCTTTATTTGACTGAAGTTTCATTGTTCACACAAAAAATTATATCCATCCACTTTCTAAATGTCAATACAATTAGACATCAAATTTGCATGCTAATTCGTAGTAGAAACATGTCGCTAAGGAACGTCTAAGAAATGGAGTAGGAGAGTGAATATGTGAAAAGGAAAGAGTGCTGCATTTTTATGGGGTGCCGAATGGATGACACGGCCCCTTGCGTCCGCCGACGTCCACCAACGTGCTCCCAGCGCCCTTTCACTCGCGTTGTCGTCCACCATCGTCCACCAGTATCCGCTGTTATCTGCCGGTTAGGGTGTCAGCCAGGAGTATCACTCCTCCCCTGTACTGGCTACTCCTTATGAAAATAATCCTTGAAGCAATCAAGCAGATGAGCAAGAGCTATTTTCATCCTCATGGAGGATGCCCAGGCGACATGGGGCTTCCTTCGAAAGTCGCCCGAAAGAGAGGATACAGCACGAACCATGCACTTTCATGCTCTGCTCTGCCTCGCAGAGGCATCTCGCTTGGGATATCCGTTCCAATACATGTGTGCCGTCGATGAGCTTCACCCATATCTTTTCCTCTTTATCCACCTAACGGGCAAGCTTTTCCACCTTGCTCTTTCCCTATTATTTTAGAACGGATATCCCAAGTAGCCAGTACAGTGCAGTAAGTTGTAGACGAGGACAATCAAAAAAGTTGTTGTCTCCTCATTTCTAAGAACGGACGTACCAAGTAGCCAGTACAGCCACTGGAAATTACTGGGAAAGCTCCGTTAGTGCAACCCGTACTTCTACCTGAGCGGTGATCCAATCGCCGGTAGGATAGGCGGCAGGATTCAGGTGACGTGTGCGCGATTCCTCGGTGGCGAGCAGAGCCAGGAACTGTTCAAGCCCATTTCTAGACGCACCCCGCATAGCTTTGCTGGCAGACGGCTGATCCAGGGCAGGTAGTTCTAGCCAGCGGAAATTCGTGCTCCCCACGGTTGCGAAGACCTTGAGGGTGTCAAGAGCATCGGTGTAGCCTTCTGGAAGATAAGCTTGCAACGGAAACAACATCTCTTGACCAGGATCAAAGGTCATTGAGAAGGTATCTTGCGGTGAAGGGTATATCTGGATAATGCTCCAATCTGGTCCTAGGTCCAGCACTGTGACATTAAGCACCTGAGTCGAGGTATTCTTCACCCGCAGAAACGTCCATTCTCCAGGCTTCAATACGGGAGTGTTGCCAGGATCACGAAATAGCCGCGGTTCGGGTCGATCCAGCGGATCATATTCTGCTTGTACTCCGGCAAGTTCGACCAGGAGTTTACCCGCCAGAGGCGAGGTGATGTCTGCATTCTCAAGTTGTTGAATGTTGCGATACTTGGTCAGATGCACCAGCCTTCGCACAACCTGCTCAGCAGCATTCCTCTCTTTGAGGGACAAAGCAGGACGCAGATGAGCAATTACTGTACCCGCAGGATCCCAGATTTCATAATTGCCAGTCTCAGTGATAGCTACCTGGTAGTCCGTTGTGTCATCTAGGCCAGCCAAGGCGATAAAACCTTTGCCATGATTGCGAATGGCTTGCTCGACCTGCTTAAGAGCCTGATCCTGAGCGCTGGGAGAGAGGTGATGAGGCTGATGTACCAAACGCACTGTGCGGCGGAGTCGGATTGAGCCAGAATCGATCAGCACAGCTTGCGCTCCTTGTTCGATAGGCTCTTGTCTGAAAGAGGTGAGTATGATAGCCCAAGAGTCTGTCGCGCCCAGTTCTGTGATCTCTATCATCGCCTGCCGCAGGTTACTTTGGGTGAAATCGATGGCATCGGGTGGGTAGACAATAAATTGTGCTCCCTTGTGTAGCGCATGAACCTGACCAGCATTCAAGAGTAGCCGTTTTTGCACTGGCTCAACTCTCATGACGTTTACCTTATAGGGCGATTGCACACGCTGTGTGCCGAATACTGTGCGACTTGCGTCGCCTTGCAATTGAGGCGTCTGAAAGACGAATTCAGAGTGGACCTTCGCCAGGATGCGATCATGTAACTGTTTATAAGTGCAGTCATGGCCAATTTGCCTGAGAGATTCTAGAAACCAATACGTCAGTACTCCATGTTTGCCCACCTGATCGAAATAATGCTCATAGGCAGACTCAGTTGCTCGGCATGCAGCCAGCAGGACATAGTCTTTGACTTCGGGGAGCCAACCACTGCCAAGTTGGAAGCCGCGTGTTACCCCTGTATCCAGAAGTCGCCAGGTCTTAGCCAGCATGTCTCTGGACGCGACAAGACTCTCCATCGGGCGTGAGGTCGTATCAATCGTGCTCAAACCACGAACTGTGTCATCGCTGACTCCTCGCGTTGCACTTCCTGAATGGCAACTATCCAGCACAATGGTAACAATCAGTCCTTTGTCCACCATGGTCCTCAGCAGATACGCTAACTCAACGTCGCGTAGATAACGTGAGGTCGAGTTCCCGATATCTGTGGGGACTAGCGCTTCGTCAAAGCCGTTCACTCCCTTCTGTTCTGGAAGTAGCGTTGGCTGCGTTCGCCCGCCATGACCGGAATAATGGATGTAGACCTGGTCACCCGCTTGCGCTAAATGGGTCACTTGATTGAATGCGGCTACCATGTTTTCATAGGTAGGCCACTGCTCACGGGGCTCTCTTGGCTCCGTTGTTCCGCTGTTAGAGGCGGCCAGCTTGATGATCTGCTGATCTGGAAGCTGCAACCTCTTTTTCAGGAAAGCCTCTACCTCGGTAATATCCTGTACGCATCCTCCCAAGCTGGCAAACGAGGCACCATCTGGTAAGGCATTGGGTAGGTAACAATCTATTCCTATAAGCAGGGTATATATCTTGGAATCTTTAGGTATCTGACTATGCATTCATCCTCCTGAAGAGATAAGGCCAAAGGCAGGTGACTTGCTCTCGACTCTTGCTTCATATCCATGGATTGAAAGCCTAGCCGGCAAAGCAGAGTTCTTTTAAGGATGTACATCCTGGATTTCACACTCATTTGTGATGGCCTTGTAATGTGCTATAACATACCATAGTAAACGAAAGCTGCCCAGTAATACGGATCAGCATAGGGGTGTTCTCTGTCTCGTGTCGCTGCGTCCTGATCAATCGGTCGCACCTGTCTGCTTGTTTGATTCTCTAAGTAAGCGACTATGTCGTCAGGGGTAAGTTGCCATAGCCAATGCTGTGCAAGGCGCAAGGCTCGTGCTAGTGGTTGTGGTGAGAGACCTGTCTGTGGGTCACCGAGCAGATAGAATTCATAAAAGCGACTCATGATCAGTGCAGTGCTTAGATCATTTACTGGCCATAGTGTCCCGATGACAGAAGGGATACCTGCTTGCAAGAAACCTGCCTGTAGTCCTACGACCTCGTCGGGAAGGTGCTGGAAATCAGTAAAGGCAGTCCGACAGGCGGATAGAGTAACCATTTGCAGACGAGCGAGATGTGCTGGTTGCGTATTGAGCAGGTCCCGTAAGGTTAGGTCTGCATCTGATAATAGCAGAGCAGAATCTAATGGATCAGATATTTCAAAGTTTCCGTGACATGCGAAATGAGCAATAGTCGCGTGTGGTAGTATCTTCCAGACGTTCTCTAATGTCGCTTGCTCTTCATAAAGTGTATCGAAAGACCCTGCAGGAAGCAAGCGCTCAATTGTTTCTACCTCAACACGTGCAGAGGGCAGGCTGGGTATCTCTGCACGGAGAGGGTTGCCTATGCCAACAAAATGTAGAGAGGCCGCATTACGTTTCTGTACCTCCTGTCTTGCTGCTGTCAGTACTCGCACTGAAGGAGCATAGGCTACATCAAACTGCTCGAGCAGGGTGGTTTCTCTATCGTTGGATACATAAGAGGCTGCATGAAGTGGCAGGATTCCTAGCAGCCCTGTGGGAATCAAGACAACTCCAGTAGTTCCCAGTTCAGATAAACGACGAGCTATATGGCCTACTAAGTCCGTTCCAATCTTCGGGAGTATTTCCTCCAGAGAACGCTTCAGAAGCGCTGGAGATCCTAACTCTTGACCTGGGATGTATCCCTCGAAGAATAAATCTCCCCCTGGTTTGACCAACAGCCTTCGTAGATGATCCTCTGTAAATGCATCAACAAAAATAGCTTCGGGGCTTTCACTCACGTTATGCAAAAGTAATGCCAAGCTTCCACGCTGCGTTGTTGCCAGATAGACCAGAGGGATACCTGGAAGGACAGTCTTGATAATTTCTTGAAAGGTCGATAGAGTCAGAAAGTTCTCATGGCCTGGAATATGACGAATGCGCATAATAGCCATCTCTAAATCCTCGTGAGCCTTACGGATTTGCTCACCAGTAATGCTCGTGCCCTGTATTTTGGGAACTGCCTGTGCTTGCCTGCTAAAGTTGAGAATGCGTCCTTCTCGTTCGGCTTGCTCAAGTTGACGCAGTCGTTCCGTAGCATTCCGATAGAGTTGGTAGGCATCTGACTGCAATTCTTGGACATCCTCAAGGACGACTTGATCTCGAGCAAGAGCCTCGCTTAATCGCTTGGCTCGCCCTTGTTCGAGAGTGGTCGTGGCCTCACGGATCTGTCCGGCACGAGCCATTGTGTAGGCAGCACGGATATAGAGGCCACTCACTTCACTCAGCCGATGTTCCCTATCCGCCTGCAGGAGTTGGACACGGTAGAGCTTCTCAAGTGCCTGTATAGCATAAGTGTAAGCGTGAGCAGCCTCAGTCCACTCCCACTGATCTGCCTCCGAATTTCCCCAGAAACGGGCAGTACCCAATGCCACCTCAGGTATTATTTGCATGCCTCGTTGGCAAGCCTCCTCACACACTTCTCTTATTTGCTGTAAAACCGCTTGTGCCTGCTGTAAAGCTTCCTGCTTCTTCAAATGAAGGTAGTAATCACGCAAGGCATACCCAAGGTTGCTAAGTATGATCGGTCTATTGATTGAAAAAGTATTCTGAAGTAGTTGCAGCGCTTTTTTGAAAATCTGGATCGCTTCCTCCAGATCCTCCAATTTTGATGTAGAAGAATAGCGATCGCGCATGGCATTGCCGAGATCATTGTATGCACTTACTAGTTCAGGTGAGTCGGTGGGTCGTAGATGTATAGAAGTTTGAAGTGCCTCAATGGCGTTCTCCAGCTTGATTTGTTGCTTCGTCTGAAGGAATTGCCTGCGTAGAGCATTCCCTAATGTATTATAGCTACGTGCTTGCATTAATGAACCAGGCAGGAAGTTCTGCACTCCGTACTGGAAATACTTGGAGGCCTGCTCGAGGTCTTCCAATTGCTGGGTCCGTTCATAACGATCGAGAAGAAGTTGACCGAGATTATATCGCAGCATAGCATGCATAACATGGGATGCTTCAGGTACTTGGTCTATCCCACCTTCCGCCAGATTGATTGCCTCTAGCAAGTCCGTGAGTTGTCCGGTACGAGTATAGCGGCTTCTGAATACTGCTAGAAGGCTTATCAGATATCTTGGGTAATCAGGATGATCGGGGGAAGTTCGCTCTAAAGCTGCATTATGAAGTTGAATGGCTTCTTTCATGTACTCAGTGCGTCCCTCGTACTCATAGGCGTCAAGCAAGATATTGCCGAGAAGATTAAGGTAGTCAGGCAATGCGAACGGGTCGGGTGAATTTTGGTAGAGGGTAATGGCGTCTCGACAGAGAGTGATGGCTTTTTGCAGATCCTGGATTTGTCCAAGTTGCTCAAAATGGCTGTGTAGACTATGTGCCAAATTGGCCAGGTAATCAGGAAAATCAGGATCATCATGTGTGGTGTGTTGTACTAGATCCTGGAAGAGCTGAATGGTTTCCTCCAGAGCCTCCAATTTGCCCGTAAAATCAAAGTATATTCCCAGGCATCCGGCCAGATTATTGAGATAGTAAGATCGTTGTGGGTCATCTGATGAAGCAAGGGAAACGGCTTGCCTGTATGTGTCGATAGCTTCTTCAAGATCCTTGATTTCACCGGTCTGCTCGAAACGTCTGCTTATGTCGTTGCCCAAGTTGGAAAGATAGCCAGGTAAAGATGGCGAACTCAGTATTGTTTCTTCTACTGCTCTCTGGTGGAGCTCAAAGGCATGTTGGAGGTCCTGGGTCTCTCCAAGGTGGATATGGCGGCTGTACAAGGCATTGCCAAGATTATTGGCATATGTTGCATACTCGGATGAGGTGGGCGATGTTTTTTGTAGTGCCTCTCTTAGTACCTCGATTGCCTCCTCCAGGCTGGCTAGTGATTCTGTTCGTTTGTAGTGGTAATGCAGAGCTGTGCCCAGGTTGTTAAGGAAGACTGGTAAGTCTGGATCGTCAGGTGATATGTATGATATGGCATTGCGATAGTAGGCAATAGATGCCTCCAGGTCCTTCACGTGACTTGTGTGTTCGTAACGCAAGTTTAGAATATCGCCCAGGGCATTGAGCGTGATAGGTAACCGAGATACATCGGTTGAGGCAAGTTGCATGGCATCGCGCATTAAATGTATAGCTCGGTCAAGATCGACCAGCATCTCTGTTTGCTGAAAACGCCGCACAAAGGCTTGTCCTGCATTGGCAAATACTGGAAATTGGAACTCTTCCGGTGCGAACCTGAAGGCCGGATTGTGTAATACACGCTCCCATGCAGTTACTGATTCCTCTAAGTATGCTGGGTCAAGAGTTTCTTCGTAGACTTCTCCCATCATAAAGGCCTGATTGACATCGTCTGTGATTCGATTGTATTCTTCCACAATATCTCCTTCTTTATCATGGCTACAAAATGAGAGTAGCCATGATGAGGTAAACATTCAATGTGAACGCTCACGTCACAGCTTATGTTATCTTCGGCCACATAAATCTGTATTGCTATCTATTAACTGCACAAAAATATATATGAAGCAAGAATAATAGTGGTATTTCTTATGCCCGGTTTTGGTTACATAACTTTTGAATAATACTTTCTGTTTAAGGGTGGAATGCAAGGTGAGGCCTGAGACGATCGGTTGGTTACTCAAGTGCGAAATTCAGCCGACAGCAAAAATAAATCAAACCCTTTGGAAAGAACATCATATACACGTTGGTGTCACAGGTGTACGACGACACCAACACATTGACGTATTGTTTCGGTGGTCTGTTGTTAGCTTAGTTCACCAATCCGGATTGCCCCTCATAAAGCGTTCTATTGCACTTTGTATTATTTGTTGCGCTTCTTTAAGAGAATAACCTCTTGAGTAGCTATGACCCTCGACCCAAATCTCATAATGGTCATCCTCATGACCAAACTGTTGGTAATGAAGGATAGCCCATTCTTGATTAGATTCAATTTTGTCTACAACTCTATTCGCTGAACCATAGTCACCAACATCATAGTATTCTACGTTTGGACTTGATGACATTACTTTCACCTCCATATACTCAATAATTTAAGTCACTGTTCACCGGCGCTCGCATTGTAGCAGATTACCTTTCTGTCCGTCTAAATTACTGCGCCGAGTTGCTTTATCTCGCGGGACGATAGTAGCGACGCCCGTCAATTTCGCAGAGGAATTCTAGATCCTCCTCAAGGAAAGCCTGTATTCCCTCCATATCTGCGACTTTGCGATACTGCCAGTTCGTCCCATCGTAGCGATAGAGGTGGAAACGATTTTCATTCTCTTCGACGATGTACCAATCTCCTCGCTCAAACTGCTCATTCATCGAAAACTTCCTTTCTGGCTATTGTGTGCTCTACACAGCACTTCTGAGACTCTTTCTCAAAACTTCACGCAACAGGTTTGACGATACGTTAATTATAAGATAAGTTTTGAAACGGACTGGAAATAGCAGACGGCGCAATTGTGCGCCAATCCTCCTACGAATTCAATCTTTCTTCTCTCTGTCGATCCTCATACACGATTTCGGCACACCTCGCGATATCGCTCTGTCGTGCATTTACGCCATAGGCATCGCGCAGATAGCCTTGCAGTTGGATCGTCGATGGTCGGTACCCTTCCAGCTTGTTGAACCGTTCAATAGTAGCATCGACATAGTTCAATAATCGCTCTTGACTGTTACGTTCGCTCATGGATTTTCTCCTTTCGGTCGAAGGGCAATTCTATATCAGCAATACTATAGTTATACATGAAAATTCAACGAAATGCAATAGACGTCGAATCACGGGCAGGCTTTCCCCTTCAAATAAGCTGAGCTAGAAAGAGGAAGCATGTCAGCGGCTCTCTTGTGAAGAGCCAGGGGGTGAAAAAGAAGAGCTTCCCTTGTAGAATAACCAAAAACCTCACCACAAGGAAAACTCTGTATGGACCGGACAACATTGACCTCGCCTTCAGTCGTACTGAGACAAGGGGAGCTGAACCATCTCACCTCGGCCATCACACTGTATGAGACATTCCAACACTTGCCTGATCCCAGACGGAGACAGGGCAAACGCTATGACTTGGCCCTGTTGTTCTGTCTGATCGTGCTTGCTAAACTGGCAGGACAAACGACTCTCAAGGGAGCCACCGAGTGGATTCGTCATCGCGCCGACACCATTGCGGCTCACTTTGGCCTCAAGCGAGCGCAGATGCCGTGCCAAGTGACCTATTGCCGGATGTTAGCTCGGGTGGATGCCAAGGTGCTCGATGAGCTACTGGCTGCGTACTTCGTTCGCTGGGAAGCCCAGCAGCGCTGTGGCAGCGAACCAGTCGTCTGTAGACCCGGCAGGACCATCTGGACCATGCGCAGTCGGCCATCGATGGCAAAACAGTCTGCGCCACTATCAAGCAAGCTAAGCCGTTCCATTTGCTGAGTTGTTATGATGTGACGACCGGCACCGTCTTGTGGCAGTGCCATGTTGGCGAGAAGCAGAATGAGATTAGCGCCCTCAAACCTTTGCTCACTCCTGAGCTGCTCAAATGGCGGAGTGTGACTGTGGATGCTACGCAGGCCCAACGCGAACTGTGTCGCAACGTGCATCACTGGGGAGGGGCCTCTGTCCTGATTGCCAAGGATAACCAGCCGACGCTGACCGAAGATTTTGCCGAGCTGTTTGAAGAGCGCACTCCTGACCGTCGGCACTGGCAGCAAGCAGAAACCTGGGACTAGGGGCATGGACGACTGGAACATCGACAGATCACCTGTAGCCCCGATCTCAGTGACTACTTTGCCAGGCAGTGGCACGGCATCGAGCAAGTCTTTCGGCTCGAACGCACGGCTCAGATCCTCAACACCGGGGAGATCCGCCACCAGGTCGTGTATGGACTCAGCAGTCTATTGATGCGGCAAGGGCCTCCCCAGCGAATGTTGGCCTTGATCCGTACATATTGGCACATCG
>Ga0070698_100001091_pt1 | contig 29857 bp, 23 predicted proteins | sample KBSK1502metaG_FD_65477 | JGI IMG/M metagenome (GOLD analysis project Ga0070698, IMG submission 65477) | Corn, switchgrass and miscanthus rhizosphere microbial communities from Kellogg Biological Station, Michigan, USA - KBS K1-50-2 metaG | ecosystem: Host-associated > Plants > Roots >...
ACCGAGACCGGCCAGGCTACCATCAGTAAAGAGCGAGTCGTTCAGGTGTGCGGGCTGAGTTCCCTTTGAGTAGTAGCCTATGCGCGATGCGTTCTCCCCGGTCAGAGTCCGGAGTTGAGGCACGACTTCAGTCTTAAAGATGTCAGGTGCTAATTCACCGGCCGCCGTGTCAAAGATCATCACGACTTCCGCGCCACTATCGAGTTGCAGTTGGATATTCTTCCGCAGCAGCGGCACGATCGTTTCGCAGAATCGCGGAAACAACGACAGAAGTTTTTTTGATTCAACCAGCGAGCCCGCATGCGAACCGTCGACTGCATACACGAACAATGTCCAGGGGCCGCCGACGAAACCAATCAGACTGCGATCGGACGGCAGGAGCTCGCGCGTCGCGCGCATCGCCTCGCCCTGAAACAGAAGACTCGGCCACGCGTCTTCGACCGAACGCAGTTTTGAAAACGCCGCATTATTCAGGTTCCAACCAAGCTTCGGACCTCGATCGGTGTACTCCAATCCCATTCCCAGAGCCTCGAGTGGAAAAAGTAGATCGCTGAAAAGGATGGCCGCATCAAAATCAAAATCCATTACCGGACCCAGGGCCACCGCAGCGGCCAGCTCGGGCCGCTTACACAAATCCATAAACGAGTGTTTCTGCCGCAACGCCTGATAGTGCCGGTGATACCTTCCGGCCTGACGCATCAACCAAATGGGCGGAGTGGACTGCGCGCGCCGCGCCAAAGCGTTTTGGAAACGCGCGTTGCCGATCTGTTCTGTGACTGCGGATAGGGTCATTTGGTTTTCCTGCTCCCTCTCCGTTTGGGAGAGGGAACCTACTCACCATCACCACACCATTGATACCCAATCCCACGTACGGAACGGATGCAGGTGCTGTTCGTGTCGCCCAGCGATTGGCGCAGGCGCACGATCATATTGTCGATCGTGCGCTGATTAAGAAACTTATCCTCGCCCCAGAGCGCGTCCAGGATTTGGTTGCGGCTGACGACGCTCGGACTGCCGGTAATCAATAACTGTAGTAAATCAAAATCGCGCGCGGCCGGATACTCTCGACGACCATCAGACTGTACAATCGCCCGGTTCTCCAGCTCGATCACCCGGCCGTTGCACGTGATTCGATGACGCACCGGATGACGCTCGAGCGTGTTCTTAACGCGCAGCAGCAACTCGCGTAAATGGAATGGCTTCGGAACGAAATCTTCGGCGCCGATTTCGAATCCTTCCAAACGATGTTCAGCAGTACTCAGCGCGGTCATGAACATGATCGGCACCGGCGTGCTCTCCTTGATACTACGAGCTAATTCAAAGCCTGATCCGTCAGGCAAGCCGATATCCAGGATGACGAGATCCCAAAAGCCCTCTTCAAGTTTTTTCATCGCCCGCTGTTTGGTCTCGACCCAGGTAACGTCGTACGGCTCGCGCAACAAACGTTCGTGCAAGGTCGCGCCCAACGAGCGATCATCTTCGACCAGCAACAGTCGCTTCATAACTGGATCGCTCCGCGCGTATCGAATCCGCATTGGTGGGGTTCGGAAAATCCATTTGAGCCATAAAACCGCTCGGGTTGGAATCGGAAAAGTTGATCGCACCGTTCATCCGCTTTACCAGTTGGCGCACGATGTAGAGACCGACGCCGCTGCCGCTGCCGCGCGTGTGCCTCACAAAAAGTTTGCCAAGGCGGCTTAGATCGCCATGAAAACCCTGGCCGTTGTCGCTGACGCGCACGCTCAGGCCACCGCCAGCCTGGCGCGTCACCGATACATCAACCGCGGTGGCCTGGCCATGCGTAACGGAATTTTGCACCAGATTTGTCAGGACGCTCTCCAGCGCGCGCGCATCGGCCATGATTACTCCGTCGCCGCTTTGAGTGATCACCAGGCCCGGCCAGTGATGACGCAAAGTATCGATGCGGTCGCTCAAACTGATCGGCTCGAGAAAGAAAGCACCGCGCGTCAGGTTCACCAGGAACAGTGAATTCTCCAACTGTAACTGGAGCCGCAACGTGTCGCTTAACAAGCGCTCAAGCAGCGGGTTCGGCCCGGCGTCAGCAAAATCTTCACGCAGGCTTTCCGCTTGCAGGCGCAGGCTGGTCAAAGCGGTCTTGGCATCGTGCGTAAAGGCCGCGAAGAACTCTTCGACCTGCGCGTGCCGCCTCTGTTCCCGCCGGGCATAGTAGAACAGCGCCAGGCCGCCGCCGATCAGAGATACAATCAGGATGCCACCTTCCCACAGCAGCATTCGATAGTGACGGTGAAAGTCGGCCGCGCCTTCCAGCCGCAAGCTATTCAGCAGATCGAGTTGGCGCAGACCAAACACCATCCACCAACCAGCCAGGGTGACGGTAAAGACAACCCACAACCCAACCAGGGCGATGACGATCCGATTGCGTTTGCGTTCAGTGTTCATAAAAAGATATGGGACTTATTCGACCTGTCGGACCTATGTTGATTCCGCTATTGCCGCCAGGATCGCGGCACCCGCTCTCTCCAGCAATTCATCGTCATGAGCGAACGACATAAATCCTACTTCGAAACCGCTGGGCGCCAGATAAACGCCGCTCGCCAGCGCTCCATGAAATACTTTGGCAAAGGCGGACGAGTGCTCAGGTGGAATCTGATCAATGCGGCGGATGACTTCCCCCGTCCGCGCATGCAGCCAAAAGATTGAAGCCGTTCGCGCCAACTCAAAAGGCAAGCCACGCCTATGCAGCTCGGAATTTAGGTGATCGCAGAAGCGGCCGGTTTTCTCTTCCAGGAGTTTGTAAGCATTGACGCGCTCGATCTTCTGTAGCGTCGCCAGGCCGGCACGCATTCCCACCGGATTCGCGCTTAACGTTCCCGCCTGATAGACGGGCCCTACGGGCGCAACCAATTCCATCAAGTCCTTTCTGCCGCCATAACAAGCTACCGGAAACCCGCCGCCGATTACTTTGCCATAGGTCACCAGGTCGGGGCGCATGCCGAGCATTTCCGCCATCCCGCCCAGCGCTACCCGAAATCCGGAAATCACTTCGTCAAAGATCACGAGGGCGCCGTGTTCGCGCGCGATCTTGACTGTCTCTTCAATGAACTCTCGGCGCTGAATGAGCAAACCATAGTTGGCCGGCAGCGGTTCCAAAATAACAGCGGCAATGTGTTTGCCGTGCTCAGCAAAGATGTTGCGCACAGCCTCTTCATCATCAAGCGGCGCTACTAAAGTCTCGCTTGCGACATTAGCAGAAACTCCAGCACTGGAACTCGCGGCAGCGCCAGCCAGACCGCTTCCGGCCTTCACCAGCAAAGAATCCGAATGACCGTGATAGCACCCTTCAAACTTAACTATCTGGTTGCGACCGGTCGCGGCGCGCGCCAAACGCAAGGCGCTCATCACCGCTTCAGTGCCGGACGAGACAAATCGCAGCATCTCGACCCAGGGCAGGCGTGAGGTAATCCATTCCGCCAGTTCGAGTGAATAAGGTTCGCAGGCGCCAAAGCTCCAGGCAGTCGCGATCGTTTCCTGCACCGCCTGTGCGACTTCCGGATCGCGATGGCCCAGCATCAGCGGGCCAAAGCTCTGACAGAAATCGATGTACTCCTGGCCATCAACTGACGTCATCGTGCCGCCCTGCGCGCTCCGGAAAAAGATCGGCGTGCCGCCAACGCCCTTGAATGCGCGCACGGGGCTGTGCACGCCGCCGGGCGATACGCGCAAGGCGCGCTCAAAGTACTCGCGAGAGAGATCGTTGGCAGCCAAGGTTGATTGTTGAGGAGTCATGGTCTTATTTGGAGTGCGGTGGCGAGCGAAGCGTGACAACGCTTTGGATTGCGGATCGATCCAAAGCGCCGTCGTCGCTTCGCTCTGCCGGCGCACTCCACATCATCTTCCGATGCCTAACCGCTGCGCATACCTCGCCCCATACGTAATGATGTACTGCGCACCCGCGCGCTTGAATACATGCCACGTTTCCAAAAGCGCTTCGTCAAACTTTATCAGTCCCTGTTCCGCTAATAATGCCAGGCCTGCGTATTCGCCGCTCACTTGATAAGCACCCACCTGACGGCCGGTCTGCTGATTGATCGGCCGGATCAGGTCCAGCGAAGTCATTCCTGGTTTGACCATCAACAGGTCCGCACCCTCTTCCGCGCAGCGAATACTGCAATTGATCGCATCCGTTCGGTTGCGCACGTCGAGTTGGTAATGACGCCGATCTCCAAATTGCGGCGCTGAGTCGGCGGCGTTGCGAAACGGCCCGTAGAAGTTGCTGGCGAACTTCGTGCTGTAACTCATGATCGGAACGAGGTCGAAACCTTTTTCGTCCAGCGCGGCGCGAATCCGCGCGACGCGTCCATCCATCATGTCGCTGGGACTGATCCCATCCGCACCGGCTTCAGCGAAAGCGACCGCGGAGTTTGCCAACTCGTCGAGCGTCGCTGAAAGATTGAGCCGACGGTCCGTCATCACGGCGCAATGTCCGTGGGTCGTGTACGAGCAAAGACAGGTGTCAACCCAGAGGCACAGGCTGCCGCCGAACTGCCGGCGAATTTCGGAAATCGTTTTGTGAGTCGATTGATGATCAAAATCGCCTTCCTTCTTCTCCGCCGGAACCGGGAAAAGCAAAAACTGCGTGACTCCATCAGCGAGATCTCTTTCAATCTGTTTTAAGGCAGAGGCAACATTATGGCGAACGTTCCCGCGCAGTCCGGCGATTGGCTCTTCCTCTGCCAACGCTTCAACCACAAAAAACGGCTGGATCAACTGAGCCCGATTAAACTCAGTCTCAGCGCACAAGTCGCGCAAGTGTTGCGAACCCCTGAGACGCATCAATCGCTTCATCACAAAACCATCCCTTCACTAAGTCAGCACCCCGACTCGTCGGGGTAGCGACCGGGCTCCAACTCGCTATACAGACATTTCGTCCAACCATTGCGCATGATCCAAAAACACAAACGGCTGCACTCCGCTGCTTTCCAAAATGCGCTGCGTATTCCCGGGACCGCAGAAATGAGTCATCGACTTTATCCCGGGATTAAGCGACAGCGCCCGCTCAAAGCTCGAGCCGCTCTTCCAAAAGAAATATTTCCTGCCGGAAAGATCGGGAGCATCATTCTTCGGCGCCAGCCGATAAGTCGCCAGCACAGGAAACGCACCTTCATCATAACCACCTGCGTGGGTCAGCTTAAGCCAATTCAAATTCTCGCCAACCAGGGTCTCGATATTTTGCGGTTCCTGTTCGCCCAAACTCTCCGCCGAGCCATGTACCCAGACACCGCGCCGCGCGAGCCGCTTCCACGTTAGCACGCCGCTGGCCCAAACAATTTGTTTGCCAACGGGGCACCAATCATCCGGCAAAGCGTCCGCTTTGGCAATCCAGAGCGCCGGCTTATCGTCCGCAGGTTTTACCGCTATAGCTTCCCGGTTGAACCAGTCCGATTCTGCAACATTCAGCGGCCACATCTGATCCCGAGAAATCTTCGGCGGCCGCGAGGTTGACGAGACCAGCGAGCATCCATCGAGGACCTTTCCGTCATCGGTCAATCCCCGAACGAATGTGATCACGCCGAAGGGTCGTCGGAGGACGCTGGCTCCGATTTTCTGATGACAACCTCCACCATGACCACGCAGAATCTCACGTTCGCGCGTCACGGCCGCAAAGGTCTCGGCACAGTTGAGCGGTGCCAGGAGCCCGCGGATATCGTTACGCCCGCGAACAATTTCAACTGCCAGAGCTCCCTGAGCCGGCGCCGAAGGGTTCTCGCGCAGAGGCAGGACCATCCATCGGCACTGCGACAAAGCATAGCGCAGCTCTTCGCGGGTCGCAGCGAATTCACTCTGCTTCGCTTCCAGAAGACGATCGATGGCAGCCTTGGCAACGATCAATCCGTCCGCGTCTGATTCCAGGAGCTTGCGCACGCGCGTCGGCACGTTGCCGCGCACGTTAATGAAATTCAGCTCGTTCAAGTTTGCGGGCAGGGACTCGCGGAGGAACGATTCCAGGTTGTAGCCGCGGCGCGGAGACGAGGTGAGGATATTCATGGCGCCGGCGCGCTCGACTTCCGGCCAGCGATCTTCTCGCACGAGCAATAAGTCGCGCGCATCCGCGCGTGGCAGCGTCGCGGCGATTTCAGTTTCCCTGTCTTCCTCGATCGCGAGGTCTTTCCAGGAGTGGACTACCAGATCAAAGTCGCCTCGCAAAAGACCTTCACGAAAGTCCTGCGTAAAGATTCCCTTCTCAGGCATCTGCCAAAGTGGGTCGTTTTGATTTCGATCGCCGAGGGATTCGTGGAAGGAATAGCTGATTTCGATCTGCGGGTGCGCGGTTTCGAGCGCTTCACCAACCTGGTAGGCCTGGATGCGTGCGAGGTCGCTGCGGCGCGACGCTATCGTCACGCGCATAAGTCTTCCCATCCAAACGGGCGGAACTGGGCTTGATGATTCTGACGGACGACCAACCGCTTGATTTCGGCGCGCGCTGATGCGATCCGGCCTTCCAATCTCTGTCGCTCAGTGCGCAGCGCATCAAAAAGTTCGGACAACTTGATCACCGGGATCGGAAGCGTGATTGGATCGGTTGCCGCGTCACCGCGAAGATCCAAACACTTTGAAAAGGTGGTGGTTTGCGACCGCACCCAGCTCTCGACCTCAGATGCTTTGAGCGGCGCCGCAATCACCAGTCCAGTTTCTTCCTGCTGCCAACCTGCGTCATCGGTTGAATATTGATCGAGTTGCAGTTCCGGATATTCGTTCAGAAGATCCTTCGCGTGCTGCCAGTTGCGATAGAACAATCGCGCCGTCGTTTTACCAATCAGCCAGGGAAGAATTTCGCGCGCCAGTTTCCCTGCGCCCAGGACCGCGACCTTCGGCATGCCCTTCACGTGTTGTCGCACGAGGCTGCCATAAGACTGGCTGCCGATTCCCTGAAGATGATCGCGGCGGACACTCCGGGCATCGATCAGAACGTTGGCAGTGAATTGTCGCAGGAACCAACCCCATGGAGTATTGGGAAACCTTGCATGCGAACAGAACTCTTTGAACTGGCCCATCACTGCGGTTTCACCGAGCAGGGGAGAATTCAAGCCGCAGATTACTTCCAGGAGGAATCCGTATGCATCCCTGCCGCGATAGATGTCGATGCTTCCTGAGAACTGGGTATTGCGTTCGGCAGCTTCGATCAGCGCGCCATTCTCAAATCGATTTAGAAACAGGATTCGTCGCAGGCAGGTCTGCCACTCGAGGCCGTTAAGCACGGCGGGCGTCTTTGCCCGGGCCTCGTGTCGCAGGTTCAGGATGACCAGTTCGTCTATCACGCGAGCATTCTAAGTAACGCTGGGTTTCTATTGTCATGGGTTTGTCATTGAGGAGAGGTTTTTTGCGCAAATTCTGTGATGAGGATCACAGATTCCAGGTGGATCAGCCAACGTTTTGGCTGGAAGCCGACACTTGTCTCAATACTCTTCGGCGTTCCTTTTCTTACTTTGCGCCTTTGCGAGAATTGTGCGCCTTCACGAGAAATCTCTTGCGCTGTTCTCGCAAAGGCGCAAAGACATTCCTTAAGACGCCAAGAAAAGGTCATGCGATTCTGTGCGCAATTCACTCAAGATGGAAAGCGGACGTGGAATGCCCGTTGTTGCTGCCAGAATCAATCAAGTTACTAAGTTTGTGCCGAAACGAGCCGCCATTGAGATTGCGCAACTCACGTTATTACGATTGAGGTCATGAAAACTCAACAAGAAAGATCGGCGTGAGCTATAGACGGAACCACAACGCCGAAAAAATATGCCCATCGCGGACGAAAGTCAATGCATAGCCATCGGTCCACGTCACCGCCTCCATACCGGCAACACCACTCGCGACGGATACGCGGCCGAGTGATAGACGCGCTCCGTAGCCTTCTGAAAATCCGCGTCGGTGCCCAGCTTGTAATTCGGCATGAACTCTTGCGGGTTGCGCGCGACCAGCGGGAACCAGGTGCTCTGAATCTGCACCATGATGCGGTGGCCCTTCTTGAACGTGTGCACGATGCCCGGCATCACGTAAGAGATTTTCGTCGGCACGTTGGGCCGCAAAGGCTGTGGCTTTTCAAGGCTGTTGCGGAAACGCGCGGGGAAAGGTTCACCACGCAGCAGCATTTGATAACCACCGGGCGCAAACACGCACGCCGCGGAACTGTCGGGCGGTTTCACTCGCTCTGGTTGGCCGTTGGGCAGTTTGTTGCCTGTCTCGGGATATTGGTAGTCGTCCGGAAAGACATCGATCAGTTTGACGACGAAATCCGAATCCGTGCCGCTGGAAGAAACGAGAAGTTCCGGCTTGATGGGACCTGCCACGGTCAAATCCGCAACCAACGGATCAGTCTCATAGGTCAGCACGTCTGGTCTGGACGCGGCAAACCTTTGATCTTCTGTCATAAAATCGCGCGGGTAGTTGAGCGTGACCTTCTGCGTGTAGGGGACCGGATTCATCGGATCGCTGACGTACTCATCGTAGGGCCCCGTCTTCGCGAGTGTTGGCGGCTTGGAAAATGACAGCTTGCCGCCGGGTTGCAGATAGAGCGGCGCGTCGCTCGAAGTGGCCGGCGACCAGTCACCGATCCACTGATTCGCGCCAGTGTCGAATAGATTGAGTTCCTTGATCTGAGAGATGTCGCCCTTGTCTTTCAAAAAGTGATTGAAGAAAGGCAGTTCGAAATTCTCGCGATAATAGAAGCCGGTCTTGCTGCCAAAGTAGGCGGTCCCCAGCCAATCGCCATCCGATCGGGCCCAGCCGCCGTGAAACCACGGACCCATCACCAGCACGTTGAAGATGCCCGGGTTCTGCTTTTCGATATTTTGATAGACGCCGAGCGCGCCGAACAGATCTTCGTTGTCGTACCAACCGCCCACGGTCATCACCGCGGCATGAATGTTCTTGAGGTTGGGAAACACGTTCCGTTCCTTCCAAAACTGATCATAGTTGGGATGCTGCATCATCTGGTCCCAGAACTTTATCCGCTGGCCCAGCTTCTGCTCGTACAGATCCCCGGAATTCTTCAGACCCCCCATCGCTAAATAAAACTTGTAGCCGTCCTGCGTGCCCCACGGAAAAGGTTTGACATAGTCATTGCTTCCGGTGGGCGTGGGCCGCCCTTGTCCAAAGCCGGAAAAGAAACTGTAGTTCTGCGCCAGGAACAGAGCGCCGTTGTGATGCATGTCGTCGCCATGGAACCAGTCAGAGACAGGCGCCTGTGGCGAGATCGCCTTCACCGCCGGATGCCCATCAATGCCGGCCATCGAAGTGTAGAAGCCGGGATATGAAATGCTCCAGACGCCAACTCGGCCGTTGTTATTCGGAATGTTCTTGATCATCCAAGCGACCGTGTCATAGGTGTCGCTGGTTTCGTCAATCTGGTTTCCCTGCTTATTCGGAATGTAAGGCCGCACGTCTTCAAACTCGCCTTCGCTCATGTAACGCCCGCGCACGTCCTGATAGACAAAGATGTAACCTTCCCGCGCAAACAGTTCGTCAGGCCCCAGGGAGTTGCGAAATTTGTCCGGACCGTACGGCGCGACGCTGTAGCAGGTGCGATCGAACATGATCGGATACTTTTGTTTGGTGTCTTTCGGCGCGTAGATCGACGTAAAGAGTTTGACGCCGTCACGCATCGGAATCATCACTTCGCTCTTGGTGTAATGGCTTTTGATGTAGTCGGCCAGCTCGCGCTGCTGCGGGGTCAATTGCCCGCTGCCTTGCGCAAACGAACCGACGGCAGCTAGGGTAAAGAACAGAGCGGCGATGGAAAATTGGAAGAAGCGATTTGGTTTCATAGTGTCTCCGACAGGAAAATAGATTAATCAGTACATCGCATGGATGACTGCTATCATCGACAGCACAAGCGTCGTTGCTAGCAAGTAGCAGATTAGCGGGAGCAAGCGCCCAAGCGTCCTGCCGACCTTTTGCTGGCAACCAGTTCGAGACAGAGGTATTCCGATTTTCCGTGATAGCTTTCCCTTAGCGGCAACTCCACCCAAGATAGTAGCAATGGCAAGGATCGCATTCAGTTTCTGGCTCATCATTCAAGGATGGGTTGGCGCTTGCATAAACGCCTTCTGCGCTTCAGCAGGCACGTCGATGATGACAAAGAGTTCGGCTGGATATAGATAGTCTTCGCCCGTTTCATCTACAACTCGGATGTAGTTGCTCCTCGCGGCTGACCCATCTGGAAGAACCTGATAGATGGTCCTGGTTTTCAGATCGTCAGGGTAGGCAGTGTTATTGATGCAAACTGCGAAACGAGCCTGTGAGCTTTCGGTTTCCATGGCTTCAATCCAAATAGCGTTTGATTTTCATTCTCACTTTACCAATCCCGTGAGCTTCGTACCAATGCACCTCAGCGAGTCGTATCGTACCATCACTGAGACGCACATTGGCAACCCCTTTTCGCTTTCGCCAACGGCCATATCCAAACCGTGCTCGCAACTGTCCCAACTCCCGAATCGAGGGTCCAACCGCGATCGTCTCAGCATCGATGATTTCTCCGAACAGTTCGAAGTCTATATCCATGGGCCTGCCCGGATTTAATCGTCATTTTCGCAAACCCACAAAGGCGGATGTATACTTGCTCGTCTTTATAAAGGGGTCACTACTAATGTTAAAAGTCGAAGACATGGCGCCCGCGGAAATGCACGCGCTCTTACAACGCGAAAGCTTTGGTCATCTGGGTTGCGCGCGTGACGGGCGTCCGTATGTCTTGCCAATGAACTACGCCTACGACGGCAAGGAAATTTATTTCTTCACGACCGCAGGAATGAAGACGCAGTTCATCGACGCTAATCCGCAAGTCTGTTTACAGGTTGAAGAAGTAACTGACAGCACGCATTGGCGCAGTGTGATGGTTATTGGCAAGGCTGAAAAAATAACTCAGAGCGAAGAGATGCAGCAGGCCATGAAACTAATCACTGATCGCAATCCCTCACTGACCCCGGCAATCAGCGCTACTCAAGTCGACACATGGGGCCGGGCCGTAGACATCGCGCTCTATCGGATTACTCCTGAACTCCTGGACGGTCGGCAGACGGTCTGAAAAGTCACCGAAGATCTGCCACCGGCCAGACGAAATAACAAAAGCAGACTGATCTTGTTCTGAGATTAATTCGAGGCAGGGTCTTTACCGCTTCGCGGTACTTTTCGGACTCGACTGAGATACCGAAGATCCCCGACGAACAGCCTCTCAATCCACTGACGTAACGTATTCAGGGCTCATCATGATGAACGAGCACTCTCCATTTGGCTGACAAAACAGAGTGCCGCGGCGAATTACTTTCGTAGCTGAGCTATTGGGGAAGACCAGGTTGAAGCTGGCGCTTTTGAAAGCGCCGGTAAGGTTCCGCAACTTCTCGTCTCCGCTAATGAATTTAGTTTCGGCGACCTGGGCCGATCCCGAAGGCCCCGGCACCAGGACCACAAAAAACTGCGCGTCACCGGTGCTCTTAACTCCCTTGAGAACGGGTCCGAGTTTTATGGTGCGCGCGTCTCTGGCCTCATCGTTAGCTCGCTTTAAGAAAGTCTCACTTTTAGTTTTGCCGGCCAACCGATCCAGACTCTCGCGCGCTTCCGGCACCGTGCGATCCGACGCTACCGCCAGCGCGTATACATGCATAGCTTCGTCGGTCTTGCCTCTCTTCTCGAGAATCTGGCCCAGGTGATAACCAACCTCACCGTGCTGTCCCAGAGCCCAGGCGGCGCTGATGTATTTCTCGGCAACGTCCATTTCGCCTTTTTGAAAGTGCACCCAACCAAGCGTGTCCCAGTCAGCGGCCAGGGCAGCCACGTTCTCGAGGTCGTCGGGCGTTAGCTGCGCCAGTTCGGTATTGCGCAGGCTGGTCGCGACTTCAGTCACAGCCGATTCCGCATACTGCTGCGCTTTCTCAAGCTGTACTTTCGCGACGGCGAGAAAATAAGCGACATCGTTCCAGGTGCGTTGGCCCGGTTGAAGTCTGATTGCCTTGTCGAATGCCGGGGCGGCCTTTTCGCTCTGTCCCAAATTTAGATAAGCCCGTCCCAGACTGATTTGGTATTCCCACTCCTCGTCAGGATTCAAAGAGATGGCCTGCTCGAGCTCGGGCACGGCCTCCTTGTATTTTCGCCACTCGACCAGCATCACTCCCAGGTTGCCGTGCGCAAATTTATCCAACGGCGATACTTCCAACTGCTTGCGAAACGCACCTTCAGCATCCTGGTATCTCTGCTCCATCCAGAAAGCCCGGCCCATAAGGTTGTACGCGTAATCATCAAATGGATTGATTCGCGTCTGTTCGCGCAAAACTTCGATCGCCTCTTCGAGCTTGTGCTGCGAAAATAGCGCGAACCCCAATTGCCGGCGAGCAGTTTTGTTTTTCGGCTCTTTCTCGATCACGCGCTTCAGCAGCGTTTCCGCCATCGCGTAGTTGTTATTCTTAACCGCCGCATCCGCCGCTGCGGTCAGCTCTTCGGCCTTTACCGAATCCGGGACCGCCGGCGTTCCGGCCACGCTGGTTTCGACCGAGAGTGTTTGCGCCTCGTCCGAACGCGTCGCTGCCACAAAGGCCACGTAGTCCTGGCTGCGTGCCGACGGAATTTCGTGCGCCCGCAAGTGATAGTCTCGTTCGGCTGTAAGAACATTTCCGTCGAGTTTGTAGCTTGAGCTGTAATCCGCGTAATCGCGAGTCACCTTCACTGGCACCGGCGCCAGAGCTTGATACTTCGCTGGCAGAGTCAGGGTTAATCGATAATTTGCATTAAGCGGCGCCCCCAACTGAATCGGCTTGGAGCCGTCCTCTTTGTCAGGATCGGCATAGGCAAGATTCAGCGTCGGCAAGGGAATGCCCAGCTTATCTTTCTTGCTGGACCAATCCAGAAAGTCATTCTTCGAAAAATCAAAATCGATCTGTAAAGGCGTGCCCAGAGTTGCGGGATCGGTGGGCTTGATCTCAGTTGCCTCGCCTCCTCGCAATCCCACTGAGCCCGAGAGCACATAACCAAGTTGCTTCCAATCGCTCTGAGGCGTGCGGCGAAACAATAACCGAAACTCCATTTCCGCATCGCCGCGCAAGGTTAAGTGAGCATGGCCCTTCAACTGTCCGAGATCATTTATCTGTCCCTTCACCTCAACGACTTCGCTAGAAACAAAAGGCGGCTCAGCGGGCGTCGTCTCCAGCCGGGCCGGCGCATTCGCCGGAACCACCAGCGCTTTTTTGTCGCGCAATTGCGGCGATAACAACCGAAACGGAGCGACCTCGGCGGTGGTGTCTGCCCAGAGGTTCTCGCCACCGAGCGGGATCACACTGATGACGTGATCAAACTGGGCCGGCGAAGGGACGTCCGCGTCGATCTTTCGCGACGAGTTCATCAGCGCCGGATACGCGCGCAGTCCCGCCGCAATCAGCATCGAGGAAAATAAGGTGTGCTTGTCCTTGCAATCGCCGTATTGATTAGCGAGCACATCGGTGGCCGCGTGCGGTTGATAGCGGCCCTGGCCCAGCGACAGGCTCACGTAGCGAAAATTCTTGGCCACAAACTCGTAAAGCGCTTCGACTTTCTCCCTGTCTGTGTTGAGACCGCTGACCAGATCCTTTGCCTTGGCGCGAACCTTATCGTCGGGAGCAATCCGGTCGCGCTCCAGGCCGGCGTACCATTGGCCCACCTCGTCCCAGCTTTGAAAGGTTGTCATCTGGACTTGAGGTGGTTTTGGATCCTCCAACTCTTCTCGCCGTTTGCGCATCGCCTCTTTGTCGTCTTCTTTGTCATCCGGCCGTTTGAGCACGACGTTCTTCCAGGAGTAGATGCGTCGTCCTTCCTGTTCCTTAATCGCCGGATCGAATCCTTTCTCGGTCTTCAGTTTCACCGTGCCGTCGCGCGGAATGTTAACTTCGAGCGACTCGTCCAAAACGATCAAGTCCCTGGTGATGAAGTCGTGATTCAGCCAGAAGTGGTTGGCCGCGAGCGGCGTATGCATCGTCCAGATGGCGTGATATTCGAGCACGTCGCCAGGCCGCAGACCCGGCACCGTGATGTGTTTTTGCCTGAGGTCGGTGTAGACAGGTGCCTGACGCGAAATCGGCGCGGTCAGATCCTGTACGTCACTCGGCAGAGCGGTGACCACGGTTCCGTCCGCCTTTCTAACCCGCACGTAATCGATATCAAGTTTTTCGTTAGCCGAGATGTAAGGAAGAATCAGTTGGCCAAATCTCTCCAGAGCGGCTTCGCTCTGCACCTTCACGCGCAAGGTCACCTCACGCTGGCCGGTCCCGTCTTTCTCAAATCGATAGAGCGTCCTCAACTGCTCCACGACAAAAGCTTCCTGCGAGTAGTCAGGCTGCTTCTCTTTAACAGGCGGCGGGGTCTGAGTCTTGTCCTGGCGTCTGGGCGCGGCGGTCTGCGCCTGGCTCGAGCGAAAGGGACCCAGCTGCACTGAAAAGAGTAATAGGATGAGGAAAATCTTACGAGGGAAAGTCATGAATGTATCTCCTGAGACGAAGTTGGGTAGCCGGGATGAACTGCGCCAGTTTAGCGGGACTGTTCGAGGGTGTAAAGCGTAATTGCCACAGTCAAGTACGTTTTCTTGCGTTCTCGGAAAACCTGTAACCTTCGACGGATCGCGGATATCCTGGCCGTGATCCGTGTTAATCAAAAAGTCGAGCCCACGATCCATACCGTGGGCTCGACTTTGAAAGCGACAGCTATTGTGCCGATTACTGGATCGTGTCGGTCGATCCCTTAAAGCCGTGCATGGCCTGCTTCGCCACCCACTTCAACACGCGCTTGGTGTCATAGCAGTAAGCCAGGATGTAGTTGCACGTCGACAGGCAGTGCGTCGAGCACTCCTTCTTCATCTCGTCCAACTGGGCGTTGTCGAATTTCGGATTCTCGATAGTGCCCCAGTCATGCGTGGCCGAGTACATCGGGAAGCACGGCGCCAGCGTTCCATCCGTACGAATGATGAGCGAGTTCTGGCCGGCGCGGCATTTCCACGGTGGCACGGCGCCGCGCATCAGCTGCTTCATCTCCTGCATGTGCTTGCTCTGGTTGACCATCTTGTAGCCTTCGTTGTGGCGCTTGTCATCCAGATAGTCCAGCAGGTCATCGACCTTCGTCCAGTCATCCGGCGTCAGATAGGTGACGTTCTCGTCGAGATGCTTGAAGTGGTCCTGTTCCATCATCGGCGTCTCGTTGATGTGGTAGTCAGTCGCGATCCCCATATCGTGCGCGATCTCGGTCAACTCTTTGACGTCGTCCATGTTGTTGCGGCAGATATTAATATTGAACATCACCGTGTAACCGTAGTGATGTTGCCGCTTCACCAGGTATTCAAAGTAAGGTCGAATCGGATCGAGCGCCTTTGGCAAAGACTTTCTGTCTTTGACTGAGTCAACCGCGAGATTGACCGTGGCAATACCCGCGTCACCCAGGCGATCGATCACTTCGGGCTTCATCAAACGGCCGTTCGTCGGCAGGTAGACGAAGATGTCTTTCTTCGCGCTGTAGTTGACGATCTTGTGAATGAACTTTGGCCGCAGCAGCGGCTCTCCGCCCATCAGCGCCAGCACGCGCGAACCGATTGAATGCAGCCAATCGATCGAGCGCTTGGCTGTGTCTTCGGTCATGCCCTTTACTTTATTGTTGTACGACCAGCAATAGTGGCAATCGAGATTGCACTTCCACTCAGTAAACAGATAAGGAATGATCGGCCGCAGATCCTTGCTGTACCAGCGCGATTTGAAATAAGGCGAGCCCCAGGTCTTCCAGGTACGGATCGCGTTTAGCTTCTGATACTCGGATTTACTCATCGGCTGCGGATCGGGGTGAATCGGGTAAACAGGCTCAGGCAGAACTTCCGGTTCGGCCTTGACCTCGAGGGTGGTACGCGCCTCAGGCTTGTAGAGAATTTGATGAAGCTTCTGATCCAGCCTCGACGGCGGCGCCGAGGAAGCCGGGGCATTCTCTATCTGTAATTCTGGTGCCATGTCTGTTATTTCTCCACTTAATGATTGAAAAGCTGATTAAAGCCCTTCGAGTTCAAAACGTCCAAACACACGAATGGGCAAGGGTCTGAAATCAAGCGCTCATATTCGCTGATTTGTGCTGTAATTGCAAGCTTTCTTCGCGCGGAATGGTCTTATTAACACAAGGCTTCAGCCAAATAGCTCAAACGACCTTAGACGGAAGATGTGAAGGTGGTTAGCTTCCAATCTTGGATACGTCCGGTCCCTCGATACTGTAAACGCTCTAGAATCTAAAACTGAGCCCCACTACTGCGATTGTTATCCAGTTGCCCCCTCGCCTGATAAAAGTTAAGCTTTCCCGTTCGTGCCGTTCGTGGAGGACCTGAAAGATTTGTCGTTCCCTGCCCTGCCTTTCGTCACTGCCGGCCTGAGACCCGAACTGTTCGCTGGAGCCGGCACTCACTCTGTCAGTCGAGTCTTGTTGGTCACTGCTCTTAGCGTGCTGGTATTCGTAGGTTTCGGCTTTCGTGCCACCGGACTGAGCACCGAAGGCCTCAGCGAAGACGAACTCAACAAGCTGAGCGCCGTCAATGAATATCGCACGCAGGGACCGACATCGGCCAACGGCGAGCATCCCCTGCTGATGAAAGCGCTGCTGACAGTCAGCGTCGTCGCGGCCGACAAGTGGAACCAGACTGCTTTGGTTAGCGGTCATCCCGAACTTAGCGTTCCGGTCGAAACTTCTCTGCGTTTGCCGGTGGCGCTCTTCGGAGCTTTCATCGCAGTGCTGATCTATCTGGTTGCTTCTGAGTTGTTCGGGTTGGAGGTGGGTCTGATCGCGGCGGCTTTGTGGGCGTTCGATCCGCTGGCGATCGGTTTCAATCGCATCGCCAAAGAAGACACCTTTCTGATCTTTTTCTTCCTGCTCGCAAACTTCTTTTGGCTGCGCGGCCAACGCGTCGCCGAAAGCCAGCCCGAACGCAACCCCGAACGTTTCTATTGGGCTACCGCCGCGGCCTTCGGCGCCATGCTGGCGTCAAAGTATGTGCCGATGTTGATTGCGATCACGGTGGGCTACAATTACGCGTTCCAGAGAATCCCGGTCACGCGCTGGGTCATTGGAAAGAAGCGCTTTCTGAAATTCTTTTTCGTAATGGGCGTCGTGTTTCTGATCTGTAATCCGACGATCCTGCTGCCGGGAACGTGGAAGGCGATGTCGAATTTCACCAGCTATCGAAACATGGGACACGACAGCTATGAATTCATGGGCAGGCTTTATCCGCACCGGTTTCAGGACTGGTTCAAAGGCGAGCCGTGGTATTTCTATTTCGTTCTGCTGACTACCAAGCTGCCGATTCTGACGCTGGTTAGTTTTGTGCTGGGTGTCGGTTTGCTTTTCAGGCGCAAGAGCGGTGACGGTCGTTACTTCCTGCTGCTGTGGCTGTCTCTATGGTCTCTGGCATTCATGACGCCGGGAGGCAAGTTCACCCGCTACCTCACGTCGGTGCTGCCGGCGGTTATGATAACGGCAGCTATCGGAGTTCAATTCACGGCCCGCCGTTTGGGAAGATTCTGCGCGCGCGTTTTTGAAAATGAATCTATAAAAGTCTACGCGCGCTCAGCCCTGGCTTCGCTGGTGATTATTTCGGCGTTCTGGTCGGCAACGATGTCCGCGCCGCATTATCGTCTTTACATGAGCACCCTCGGTGGAGGTTCCACCCAGGCCGGCACGTACTTTCCGCAGGACGAGTTTTACGACGCTTACATGCAGGAAAGTCTGATTGAGATAGCAAAGCTTGCACGGCCGAACGCCCGGGTCGCCAGCGAACTTCCCACTCTGGCTGCGTTTTACGCGCAGCGGGCGAGCCGTCCCGATCTGGTTTGCGTGGAGTTTTCTGATCCGGCGGAACTCGAAAAGTTGACGCCGGGAGATTTCCTGATCGACGCGCGGGGCCGCACCTATTTCAATAATCAGGCAATGCTGGAACGTCTGCGCCAGGCAAGCCAACCCGCATTCACGATCTCGGTGGGTTCGAAGCCGGCCGCGTACGTTTACGTTTTGGATCAGAAGTCGCTGGCTGCGTTGCGCGGCGAGGTAAAGAACCGTTTGCCGTAGTTAGCGGGTATCAGAAGCCCGCGCGTCAGCCAGGGCTTTGTTCGCAAATAGCCCTCGCTAACGGTCGGGCTTCTGACACGACCTATGTCACTCGAAACACTGCTCACCAAATCGATCCCCGAACTCAAAGAAAGGTTCGTCGATCGCGCGCGCCCGGTTCCAAAGGGTCTGGTCGAAGCGCTGGAATGCGACGAACGCCAGGGCGCGCACCATCTGGCAAAGCAGATCCGCGAGCGCTGGCGTAAGAATCGCGCCGAAGGCCAGCGCCTGCACAACCTGTTACGCTTCGAAATCGATCTCTGGGATCAGGGATTTAACTTGATCGCGGGCGTTGACGAAGCCGGCATGGCGCCGCTGGCCGGACCGGTAGTCGCCGCTGCGGTCGTCCTGCCGCGCAACTACAAACTGCGCCGCCTGAACGACTCGAAACAGATTCTGGATATTGCTGTGCGCGATGAATTGGCGCAGCAGATCAAACAGGACGCGGTCGTGTGGTGCGCGGGGCGCGCCGAAGTTGAAGAGATCGACACCCTCAATATTTATCATGCCGGCTTGCTTGCCATGCGCCGCGCGGTTGAAGGCCTCACGACCCAACCTGACTTCATTCTGGTAGACGCGCGTCGCATCCCGCACTGCACGGCGCCGCAACGCGGCATCATCAAAGGCGACACTCTTTCGGCCAGCATCGCGGCGGCTTCGATCATCGCCAAGACCACCCGCGACACGCTGATGGCTGAATTCGATTCCGTACATCCCGGCTATAACTTTGCGACTCACAAAGGCTACCCCACGCCCGAGCATTGTCGTCTGTTAAAAGAGCTCGGCGCCGCGCCAATTCATCGACGAAGTTTCGCGCGTGTGCGTGAGGTGTTGGGCCTCGATCCAATTCAAAATGAGTTATTCGAAGAGATTGCTGATGCCGCTACGGGCGCGAGCAACTAGCTTTTGCGTCCGACGAACCGTTGCGTACATGTGGACCTGCGTTATGAGGTCAGTACCACCTGCGTGAGCAGGTGGGCTAAACACTCAAGACGCGGGTTGACCGCTGAACCCACCCGCTAACGCAGGTGGTACTGACCTCATTTCGCAGATCGCCGCATCCCCCCAAACTTGAAACTTCAAACCTGAAGCCTGAAACTATCCCCCATGGCTTCCTTATCCGAGTACAAAAAGAAACGCCGCTTCAATAAAACGCCAGAGCCCGGCGCGGTTGAGAAAACTTCCGAACTCGGCAATATCTTTGTGGTGCAAAAACATCGCGCGACGCAGTTGCACTATGACTTTCGTCTGGAAGCCGACGGCGTCTTGAAATCGTGGGCGGTGCCCAAGGGCCCGCCGATGGACCCGAACGTGAAACGCCTGGCGATGCAGGTAGAAGATCACCCGGTCGACTATGCCGACTTTGAAGGCGTGATTCCGGAAGGCGAATACGGCGGCGGCACTGTGATGGTCTGGGACTTTGGCGTCTACGCGCCGGAGAATACTGAAAACGTTTCTCGCGCACTCGCGAAAGGCGAACTAAAATTCACAGTGCTCGGAAAGAAGTTGAAGGGCTCTTTCGTGCTGGTACGAACCCGCGATCGGCAATGGCTTCTAATCAAACACCGTGACGAATATGCTGAAGCGGAAGACATCACGGAAACTCAACCATACTCAATTCTCAGCAAACGAACTTTGGCAGAAATTGCCGAAGATGAAGGCGGAAACATAAAGAAAGCGGCCAGCGGTGACCCGAAAAAGCTCCCTCCTCGCCGGGGCGTCAAGCGCCGGAAAAAGAGCGCGAAGAAAAAAATCTGGCACAGTAACAAGAGTTGAAGTTGAATACGCGCCGCACCTGAGGTCGCCTTCAACTATTGACAACCTCTTCCCCACGGCAGAATAATCGGCCTGACGATCTAAGCAACCCGCCTCGGCTGACCCAGGCTTCCCCCGGTTGGGCTTATGCAACTGGATTTCTTTGATGAGGGCTAGCTCATGAAAACATTTCTGATGCTGACGCTGTTGACTTTGTCTCTGATGGCGGCGCCCATGCCACAGACCCAAATCGGTCTGGAGGTCTCGAGCCTCAACGTGAAAGAAAAAGTCATCAACCCGCAGGTGGATTTGTTAGCCGAGTCTGAGTTGCCGGATAGTGTGACGCGGCCCAATCCCAATATCGGCAAGCCTACTAATAGGGCTGAGTCGGAAAACGAACGGCTCGAGCGACAGACCAACCTGCGCGTGCAGAACATGCATGCGATCGAAGCCGCGAAAAAAGATGCGGCAGCCAATCGCCCCACAACCAACAAGTTCTACGAATCTGAAGCCGAGTTCAAGAACAGCTCGACCAAACCAATCACCGGATTCGTTTGGGCGTATGCGGCCTCGCCTGCTTTGCAATTCCCATATGACCAGGAATTTCTCTGTGACATGAAGTTAGCAGCCGGCGAAACGAAACGGGTAAAGGTGCTGTCGCTTTATCCCAACCAGAGAGTAGTGAACGTTTCGGCCTCGGGCGCCGCATCTGTTCCAGTTAAGCCAACGATAAAGGACGTCGTCATTAATCAGGTTCAGTTCGCCGACGGCACAAAATGGGAGCGCCCCAACTGGAATCCTTTAGTGCTGGCTACCGTGGGAGCGAGGAGTATTGGTAAGGGTAAGTGCGGCGCGCTTTAGATGCTCGAACCAACCAGTAATCAACCGCCCGCCACCGCAGGCGGTGCTGACCTCATTTTCGTTCCGCAGCTCGATATTGCCGCTTACGATCACCGCTGACCAAATTGGAATCAACCTTGATAACGTCGACGATTTCACTCTGCTGGGCGTCCACATTACCCACTCGCTATCGCCAGCGGTTAAGTACCGGCTCATGAGCTGCCCATAACTTTCAAACCAGGAACGTATCCAGACAAAGGAGTATAGTTCTCGTTCGGCGTAGTTATTCTCATACCACAGGAGCTCTACTGAAATGGATCCCGATCCAATGCAGTTTGTCGAAGAAGACGGTGACAAGAAAGCAGCGGTGAGCGCGAGCAAGGAGAAGAAACCGAAAGCTCACTTGAACACCTGGGTCGCGATCTCGGTGGCCTTGCTGGCTACATTCATGGGCATTTGCAAGGTCAAGGACGACAACATCGTGCAGGCAATGCAACAGGCCCAGGCCGACAAGATCGATAACTACTCGTGGTACCAGGCCCGCAATATTCGCGAAGAAGTGGCGAAGGCAACCGTCGCCCAACTAACCGCGCAAGCAGCCGCGGCGTCACCAGCGGCAAAACCAATCTTCGAACAACAGATTAAGGCTTACGAAGCGATCGCCCAGGATCAGGCTGAGAAAAAGAAGACCCAGCAGGCCGACGCCGATAAAGCTGATCAAACTTATAACGAACTCAACTATCACGACGATCAGTTCGATCTTTCTGATGCGATGCTGGCGCTGGCAATCTCACTGCTCGCGGTGACGGCTTTGACTCAGAAGCGATGGCTCTTCATGCTCGCGATGTTCCCGACCGTCTTCGGAGTAATCATGGGCCTGGCAGGTTTGCTCGGCTGGCACGTTCATCCCAACACGCTGACAAAACTGTTGTCTTAACTTAGCCGGTTAGCGCTCCGCGGCGACCGGTACAGAACCCGGAGCGGTAGCGACGAAATCCAGCCACTCTATTTCAGTTGGTCGGGGATTGATGTTCCCTTGAGTCAACTCGCGGAAATTCGTCTTAGTAGTAATCCATCGTGATGGTGGATTGAGGGTGGCGCCCGGTCGCTACCGCTCCCGGTTCCGTACCAACACACTCGCCACCGCCTTCGGAGAACAGTTCAACTTGGGGTTTACACAACTCAGAAAATTGTTGACTTTTAGACGAGTCAGGCATATCGTCTCCGTGCTATTTCGATGGGACGATCTCACGAGCCTCTGCTTCCTTGCACACTCGTTTCACTCAAACCAGGAAATAACCGGCGTTCTGGCAAATCCCAACGCTGCTTTTGGAAAACCCGAGGCTAGGCTCACAGCTCGGACATAGCTTCCAATTCGCACGCCTAGCTACTGCCGTTGCTCGCAGGAGCAACTCCCTTTTGCCCACAAAGGAGACTCACATCATGAAACGTACCATCATTACCACGCTTCTACTCTTTTCTCTTGTTACGATGTTTGTTCCATCTCGCCTTGAACCAGTCGCGCGGGCTGGGAATAGCAAACTACCTGCAGGAGCTGCCACAAATTCAAGGTTCGCGCCCCTTCCCCCGCCGACGACCGTTACGGTAACCATTGCCAGCGGTTCGCCTATCCAAATCGTAGCTTACAACACAGGCGATAGGGTTGACATCGTCGCGACTCTTAGCACTTCGGACGCCAACGAGAACGGCGAAGGAGAACCCTTAATTCTGCGTACGTCCACAGGTTTCTCCGGCACGGTTAGCGCCTACGCGCAGGCGACAACCTTTAGTTTCACCGCGCCTGCAGCGGGGACGCTTTCGGGGTTTATCCAGGGATTCGACAGCGACGAGTCAGCCAAGGTTACGGTCACCCTGAACACGAACGAACAAAAAAGATTCACTGATGCTCAGAAGAAAAACTTTGCGAGATTGTCTGCCCAGCTTAATACCCAGGCTGGAGCGCTAGCCACGATTGCGCCACTGGTCGCCCTTCCGGCCGCTTTTGGAGGGCCGAGCGCGCCGCTTTTCCTAATTGCTGGCGGTATTGTCGGCTCGCTTTCAGGGGCAACATGGTATGTCTCAGGCAGGTTGAATGAGTATAATCTGGATCCTGCAGATCCGAACTTTACAGTGATTGTCCAGCCCGTTTTCCCAAATCTTCCACTGCTCGCAATTCCGTCTACGGCAACCGCCTCCGAAATCAAGGCGCTCAACGCATACAACGCTTTGCTTTTGAACCAGGAACAGGCAATCGGGTTTGCTCAGGCGGGCATCACGTCAGTCAATCGCGCTCAAGGGGCCTTCGATGCAGCGAATCCATTTTGGGAAGCGCAGCAAGTACAGGCCGCAAACAACTACGTAGGACAATTGAATACGATCTTGTCTGTTCAGATAAGCTTGCTCGTCAATCTCCAGAATGCGCTGCTTACCGCTGGTTTCCCCATCCTGACGATTACGCCGACGCTCGCCCTGAGTTTTGAAACCGATGTGCTTTCTCACGGGCTACCTCCCGCTATCGTCCAGACGCTCACCCAACTTGGTGCCGATAGCGCCACGATCACGCAGATTCGCAATGTCGCAACTGTTCAGGACATCAATGCTGTCGCCGGAAACTTTCCGCAGGTCCTCACGGGAGCAGGCGTCATCAGTGCCCTCCAGGGCCTCCGACAGTCGTTTGTCCATATCGACAATACTAACGACTTCGTAAGTCAGCATTACCGCGATTTCCTGACCCGCGAACCCGACGCAAGCGGCCTCGCCTTCTGGACTAATGAGATCGCCTCTTGCGGCACCACCCAGTCGTGCCTTGATGTGAAGCACATCAATGTCTCGGCGGCTTTCTTCCTCTCGATTGAATTTCAGCAGACGGGTTATCTTGTTGAGCGGGTTTACAGAGCCGCCTACGGGAATGCAAATGGCGCGTCGACGCTGGGCGGAGCGCACACGCTTTCGGTGCCAATCGTGCGCTTTAGCGAATTTCTCCCCGACACCCTGGAGATTGGCCAGGGAGTAATAATCGGACAGTCCGGCGCGGACCAGTTGCTTGAAAATAACAAGCAGGCTTTCATGGCGGAGTTCGTGCAGCGCTCGCGATTTACGTCTGCCTATGCGAACACGCTCACACCCGCCCAGTTTGTGGATTCGTTATTTACCAAAACCGGCGTGACGCCGGCGGTGGCTGATCGCACTGCCGCTATAAATGAGTTTGGCACTGCGGCGACGAGTGGGGATGCAGCTGCCCGAGGGCGGGCGCTGAGACGAGTAGCGGAGAATGCCACATTTGCTCAACAAGAGTTCAATCGGGCTTTTGTGCTGATGCAGTACTTTGGTTATCTCCGGCGCGACCTTAACGCGACTCCCGACTCAGACTATACGGGCTACGATTTCTGGCTGCGCAAGCTCAACAGCTTCAACGGAAATTTCGTCAATGCCGAGATGGTCAAGGCGTTCCTCGCTTCGGGTGAGTACAAGGGGCGGTTCGGGCCCTGAGCATCACCCGATGCCAGGCTGTTGCATACCGGCCGTCGCTGGTTTACCGACCAGCGGCGGCCTTTTTTTTCTAATTGTGCGATCAGCTCTTTCTTTAAGAGCCAAGTCATCGTTGCCGCTGCATGCAAGGCTTCACTCAACCAACACACTCGCCACCGCATTCACTACGCGATCCACATCGGCATCGGTCGTGCGCCAGTTAGTCACGCTGATCCGCATCGCGCGACGTCCGCGCCAGGTCGTGCCGCCAAAGAAAGCTTCACCAGTACTGAGTATTGCCGCGATCACTTCATCCGTACGACGATCATGAGTGGCTTCGGCCTCGACGGGCGATAGCCCGCCGCTAAACGTTTTGGCAAGGTTAGGATCCAGAAAACGAACCAGTCCCTGGTTGATTGTCGGTTCCCACAAAACTTCCGCGCCGGGTAAAGCACCGATGCGAGTGGTTAACGAGTGCGCGTGACGGCAACAGCGCTCGACCAACGCTGCCACACCGTCTCGACCCAGTTGGCGCAACGCAGCGTAGGCCGGAAACCCGCGCGCGCGGCGCGACCATTCAGGATTCCAATCAACCTGATCCCGCGCGTCTGAAGCATGAGTCAAATACGACGCGCGGATCGAAAGGGAAGCACGATGCGCCCCGGCGTCAGCCACGAAGGCAAATCCGCTGTCGAAAGGAACATTCAGCCATTTATGCCCGTCGGTGGCCCATGAATCAGCCGCTTCAATCCCCTTTACCAAGTGACGGAAGCGCGGACTCGCGCCGGCCCACAAGCCAAACGCGCCATCGACGTGCGCCCATGCTCCGTAACGTTTCGCGATGGGAATCAGCTTTTCAAATTCATCGTAGGCGCCGATATTGATGTCGCCTGCTTGCAACAGCACCAAAGTCGGCGCGGCGATGTCTTTCTTTAACTCATCTTCCAAAGCCTTGGGAATCAACCTTCCTTGATCATCTGCCGGCAGAAGTTTGACCTGTGACTGGCCAAAGCCGAGCAGCCGTACGGCGCGTTCGAATGAACCGTGACACTCAGTGCTCGAAAGGATTCTAATCGCGGGCGCGCCGAACATTCCCTGTGACTCGACATCCCAACCTCGATTTCTGAGCAAGGCATGCCGCGCAGCTGCGAGACAAGTAACATGCGCCATCTGGCAACCGGTAACCAAAGCAAAACTCGCCGAGTCAGGCAAACCGAGAATCTCTTTCAACCAGGCTCCGACAGTCTCTTCAACTACAGCGGCGGCCGGCGAGCAAGCGTAGAGCGCGGAGTTCTGTTGCCAAACCGACGTCAGCCAATCGGCGCCCACTGCCGCCGGTAACGCGCCGCCGATGACCCAACCGAAGAAGCGGCCACCGGCAGAACCGAGCAAGCCTCCGGCTACGTCTTCTGCCAGATCGTCTATCACCTGATCGGGAGAAAGGCCGGCCCGCGCCAAAGGTTTGTTGATGCGCCCACGCAAAGTAGCGAGATCGACAGTCGCGGCTACGGAAGTTTGATCGAGATTCTCGAGATGAGTAACTGCTCTGGTGAATGCACTGTCGAGAGTATTCCGAAAGTCAGGCTCGAGTTTTGTCATAAACTCATTTTAGATTGTTGGAAGCGAGAGAAGCTATCCGAATCTTGATTGCGCCTTCCGGGTGAATCTTCTTCGCGTCTTTGCGCCTTGGCGTGGAAACAAATCTCAACGCAAAGACGCCAGGACGTAAAGTAAGGAATCCCCCGCCTTCGGGCCGTTATAAATTCACTCCGGGCCGCTTTGCGGCAGGCCGCTGTACAACCTTAACCTGCGCCCAATATACTAAGCGACACAATCTCTCGTCGTGAAGCTAATTACAAAGGACAATGAAATCTATGCGCGAACCGATCACTCGCAGCTTCCTGCTGCTCTTTGCGATCGCCGCTATCGCAGTGGCTGTCGCCTATAGTCCGCATACGGTTAACGTGAACGCTATGGGATCAGGAGCAAGCAAAGCCACCGCGAGCGCTGTCTATCCTCCAGATGCCGCAGATCCGAATCCACTATTAGCGAGCTGGGAAGGCCCATACGGTGGCGTGCCGCCGTTTGATCGCGTGCAGGTTGCACTCTTCAAGCCGGCGCTGGAAACCGCCATGACGGAGAACCTCATGGAAGTGGAAAAGATCGCGAATGATCGATCGGCGCCGACATTCGAGAATACTATCGCTGCGGGGGAACTCACGGGCCGCACGCTTGATCGCGTCACAACCATCTATGGGGTGTGGGCTGGGACGATGAGTGGATCTGAGTTTCAGATAGTCCAGCGAGAGATGGCCCCCAAGCTCGCCGCGTTCAACGATAAGATTTATCAGAACGAAGCGCTCTTCAAGCGAATTGAGGCCGTCTATAACTCGCCCGCCAAACAGAAACTCACTCCAGAGCAGCAGCGCCTGACCTGGCTCTACTACACCAACTTTGTTCGCGCCGGCGCGCGCTTGAACGCCGAAGCAAAGGCGAGGCTGTCGCAGATTAATCAAAAGCTCGCCGGACTTTACACGAAGTTCAGTCAGAACGTCCTGGCCGAAGAAGATGGTCAATTCGTCCTGCTAAAAAGTGAAGCGGACCTGGCTGGCCTGCCGCAGTCCGTGCGCGACGCCGCCGCCGCAGCAGCGGTCACCAGGAAGCAACCGGCAGGTACCTGGGTGATCTCGAACACGCGCTCTTCGGTAGATCCCTTTCTTACCTATTCGGATCGCCGCGACTTGCGCGAACAGGCCTGGCGCATGTTCGTCAATCGTGGCGACAACGGCGACGAGCATGACAACAACTCGACGATCACAGAGATTCTGCAACTGCGCGCCGAGCGCGCCAAGCTTTTGGGATTTCCGACGCACGCGCATTGGCGTCTGGAGAACTCTATGGCCAAAACTCCTGAGCGGGCGATGCAGTTGATGGAAGCCGTTTGGAAACCCGCGGTCGCGCGCGTACACGAAGAAGTCGCGGACATGCAGGCGCTGGCTGACAAAGAAGGAGCGAAGATAAAGATCGAACCCTGGGATTATCGTTACTATGCCGAGAAGGTTCGCAAAGCAAAATTCGATCTCGATCAGAATGAAGTTAAGCCTTATCTCCAACTCGAGAAGCTGCGCGAGGGTATCTTCTGGGTTGCTGGAGAATTGTTCAATTTCAACTTCACGCCGGCGACCAATGTTCCCGTTGCCCATCCCGACATCCGCGTCTGGGAAGTGACCGACAAAACCACGAAGAAGCACATTGGGCTTTGGTACTTCGATCCGTACGCGCGCGCGGGCAAACGGTCCGGCGCCTGGATGAATGCTTATCGCAGTCAGGAGCGCGTGAACGGCGAGGTCACCACGATCGTTTCCAACAACGCCAACTTCGTCAAAGGAAAACCGGGCGAGCCCCTGCTGATTTCATGGGACGATGCGTCCACGATGTTTCATGAGTTCGGTCATGCGCTGCACGGCCTCAACTCAAACGTCACGTATCCTTCGCTCTCAGGAACGGCAGTGGCGCGCGACTATGTCGAGTTCCCATCGCAACTGATGGAGCATTGGCTCTCGACCCCTGAAGTGCTGAACCGCTTCGCCCTTCACTATCAGACGGGCAAACCAATTCCGCAGGCACTGGTGGATCGCATCAAGAAGTCAGCCACGTTCAATCAGGGCTTCATCACGGTTGAGTATCTGGCTGCGGCTTTGGTCGACATGAAACTCCATCTGGCGGGCGACAAGAAAATCGATCCGGATAAGTTCGAGAAAGACACGCTGGCCGAATTGGGAATGCCGCGCGAGATCGTCATGCGTCATCGGACTCCGCAATTCCTCCACGTGTTTGCGAGCGATGGCTATTCCGCCGGCTACTACAGCTATCTTTGGGCCGACGTAATCACCGCCGATGCCTTCGGAGCGTTCGTCGAAGGCGGCGGTCCTTACGACAAGAAAGTCGCCGAGCGTCTGCGCAAGAACATCTTCTCGGTCGGCAACACAATCGATCCGGCCGAAGCCTATCGCAACTTCCGCGGCCGCGATCCGAAGGTCGAGGCGCTGATGAAGAAGCGCGGTTTTGGCGGTTAGTCGTCAGAGACAGATAAAGTGGAGTGTCTTATCAGTGGTCTACAATAACGCCAAACCGGAAGGAAAAAAGCGCGACGAACTAATCGAGGAGTATTTTAGTCTAAGCGACAAGCTTAGAAAGCAAGTTCATCGCGCGTTTCTCTCTGTGGACCTCGCAGGTGCCACTAAAATGAAGGTGGATGAGGATGCGTTAGCCATCGAGTCCTCATTCCGACAATACCATTCATTCGTGGAAGCGATTCTCAAACGGCATAACGTCGTTCAGTTTACTTGGGCAGGCGACGGATCAATGAGTTCATTTGCCAAAAGTCAGCATGCTGCGGACGCCGTGATCGAATTCCTGAAGACGCTTGATAATTTCAACCGAGAGAAAAACAGACTGAGTAAGCCGTTTAGGCCCAGATGCGGAATTCATACCGGTGATGTCTATGCCGACGAATCCACGCCGATTGAGCACATAAGCAGCATAGAGATAGATATTGCTGGACACTTACAGAAGACATCTGAACCTGATGGATTGCTTATTAGTGAAACCACGCTAAGTGAAATAACGAATGCAAAAGATTTCCATAAGCTCACCGACGAGGTTGACGGTCAAGAGGTCTGGAAATATGGAACCGCGACGGAGATCCATGACCACCCCGCGGTTCCACCTTCGATTCGATCACCTAAGGAAGAACAGCGATTGATTGCGCGCAAGATTCTTGCTTCGTTATACGACGCTTGGGCGAAACACACGATTATTAGTCTTAATCCCATCCGTGAAGAGAGCAATCAAGATAAAGGTTTCTTTCATACCGTTGTGGAAATACTGGAGGACCGCGGCCTAATCAAGAGCTACGGCACCTCGTACACCTATGAGATTACTCCCGAGGGAGTATATTACTCTGAGGATAACTCTGTTGTTCCTGAGGATGCGGCGAATTGGCACCGAAATATCAGAAACCACATCCTCACATTTCTTTCCAATCTGTACGAACGAGAAGGCTCCCGTGCGGACGCGCATTATGAAAAAATCGCTGAGGGCGGACCCGTCGATAGATTGGGAATACTAATAGACCTTTCCTTACTGACGAAGATAGGTTACGTGGAGGCGACCTCCATTAACACTTTCCGTGTTACTTTTGAAGGCTTGCGGTTCATTCATGGTGACGATTACGACGAGATTATCTGACGGCGCCCTTAGGCTTGTCCGCTCCACCTAGGTAGCGATAACATCAACACAACAGAAAGACATCATGCAATCAATCGACGAACTCCTCCAAGCAATCACCGAACTCGATCCATTGGATCGGCAGGCTTTGATTGAAAAGGTCTCTAAACTGAATGATGAGAATGATCGGAACAGTGGGACGGACACCCAGCTCAATTTGATGCAGGAAGCGATGAAGGATGAAGTGTTCATGGCTGACCTGCGCGAAGTTATGGAAGACTTCAGTCACGTTGACGCTGAGGAAACTCCCGCATGACGCCGGAACGGTGGAGCGTCTGGTTGGCGAACCTCGATCCGGTCGTTGGTTCGGAACAAGGAAGGACGCGTCCGGTGCTCGTGTTGAGCGACACCAGGCTCAATCATATTCTTCCCGTCGTTAATGTCCTTCCAATCACTTCACGCA
>Ga0070698_100001092_pt1 | contig 29843 bp, 30 predicted proteins | sample KBSK1502metaG_FD_65477 | JGI IMG/M metagenome (GOLD analysis project Ga0070698, IMG submission 65477) | Corn, switchgrass and miscanthus rhizosphere microbial communities from Kellogg Biological Station, Michigan, USA - KBS K1-50-2 metaG | ecosystem: Host-associated > Plants > Roots >...
AGCCGACCCGCTGGCTGAGCGGTGCTTACCCGCCGGGGGCGGCGGGCAGGAAGCCGACCCGCTGGCTGAGCGGTGCTTACCCGCCGGGGGCGGCGGGCAGGAAGCCGACCCGCTGGCTGACCTGTGCCATGGTCTCCCGGGCGACCGGCCGGGCCCGCCCGGCGCCGTGGGCCAGCATCCGGTCGAGCACGGCCTCGTTCGCCAGCAGCTTCTCGGTCCGCTCCCGGATCGGCGCGAGCGCGCCGGCCACCACCTCGGCCAGGTCCTTCTTGAAGGCCCCGTACCCGGACCCGGCGTAGCGCGCCTCGAGCGCGCCGATCTCCTCCCCGGCCAGCGCGGAGTAGATCCGCAGCAGGTTGGTGACTCCCGGCTTCTGCTCGTCGTCCGCGCGCAACTCGCTGCCGGGGTCGGTGACCGCGCGGGCGATCTTGCGGCTGATCGCCTCAGGCTCGTCGAGGACGTCGATGATCCCTTGCGGTGACGAGGACGACTTGCTCATCTTGGCCGACGGGTCCTGCAGGTCGGTGATCTTCGCGACGCTGCCGAGGATGTAGGCGGCGGGCACGGTGAACGTGGGCCCGTACCGGTGGTTGAACCGGTTGGCCAGGTCCCTGGAGAGTTCCAGGTGCTGGCGCTGGTCCTCGCCGACTGGCACCTGCTCGGTCTGGTAGAGCAGGATGTCGGCGGCCTGCAGGACGGGGTAGCTGAACAGCCCGAGGCTCGCCTGGGCGGCGCCGCCCCTGGCGGCCTTGTCCTTGAACTGCGTCATCCGGCTCAGCTCGCCGAAACCGGTCAGGCAGCCGAGCACCCAGGCCAGTTCGGTGTGCTCGGGCACGTGGCTTTGCACGAACACCGTGCACCGGTCCGGGTCCAGCCCGGCGGCGAACAACTGCGCCGCGGCCACCCTGGTCCGCTGGCGCAGGCCGGCCGGGTCCTGCGGCACGGTGATGGCGTGCAGGTCCACCACGCAGTAGAACGCGTCGTGCGTCTCCTGAAGGGCCACCCACTGGCGGACCGCACCCAGGTAGTTGCCCAGGTGGAAGGAGTCGGCGGTCGGCTGGATGCCGGAGAACGCTCGTGGGGCTGACATGCCCCGCAGTCTAGCCGCGGGCCAGGGCCGGCCTCCGTCATCAGGCTGACCACGGCCCGGGGCCGGAACACCGATCGCGGCCGCGCGGCGCTAACGGCGGGCGGCGCCCGCAACGGTGCGCACCGGCACGATGTCGGGCACCGCGCCGGCGATCGCCTCCGCGTCCGCGTCGCTCCCGGCCTGCTCGGAGGCGCGCTGGGCGGCCACCTCGGCCCGGTAGTGCTCGGCCTCCCTGGCCATGTGGCCGACGTCCCACCGCAGCGGCCCGGCGACCAGCGCGGCGGCCTCCTCCACGGCCTCCAGGCCACGGTCGGGCGTCTCGATCGCGATGTGCGTGCGCCGGGCCAGCACGTCCTCCAGATGCCGGGCGCCCTCATGGGAGGCGGCGTAGAAGATCTCGGCGCGCAGGTAGTCGTCCGCGCCCGCGAGTGGCCTGCCGAGCGCGGGATCGGCCTCGATGAGGGCGAGGACCTCCCGGGCCAGCGACCCGTACCGGCGCAGCAGGTGCTCGATCCTGGCCACGTGCAGGCCCGAGGAGGTGGCCAGCCGCCGGCGGGCGTTCCACAGCGCGAGGTAGCCGTCCGCGCCTGCCAGCGGCACCCGGTCCGTGCACGACGGCGGCGTGCGCCAGTCGAGCCCGTGCACCACCGCGTCCACCGCGTCCCGCGCCATCAGCCGGTAGGTGGTGTACTTGCCGCCCGCGACCAGCACCAGGCCCGGAACCGGATTGGCGACGACGTGCTCCCGGGACAGCCGCGAGGTGAGGTCGGACTCGCCGGACAGCAGCGGCCGCAGGCCCGCATACACGGCCGTGACGTCGTCCCGGGTCAGCGGCGTGGCCAGCACCCGGTTCGCCTGGCCGAGCAGGTAGTCGATGTCGGCCCGGCTGGCCACGGGCCGGCCCTTGCTGCCGGACCACTCGGTGTCGGTGGTGCCGATGATCCAGTGCCGTTCCCACGGGATGATGAACAGCACGCTGAACGGCGTCTTCAGGATTATCCCCGCGGTGGAGTGGATCCGGTCCTTGGGCACCACGAGGTGGACGCCCTTGGAGACCCGCAGGTTGATGGTGCCCCGCCCGCCGACCATGCCCTGGATCTCGTCGGTCCATACCCCGGTCGCGTTGACCACCTGCTGCGCCCGGATGTGCAGCTCCGCGCCGGATTCGAGGTCGACCGCCCGGACGCCGGCCACCCGCGCGCCTTCCCGCAGGAAGCCGGTCACCTGGACCCGGGAGGCGGCCTGGGCGCCGTACAGCGCCGCGGTGCGGACCAGGGTGAGGACGTACCTCGCGTCGTCCACCTGACCGTCCCACAACGCGATCGCGCCGGTGATCGCGGACCGCTTCAGCGCGGGCACCAGCCGCAGCGCCCCGCGGCGGGAGAGCTGGCGGTGCCCGGGCAGCCCCCTGGCCAGGCCGAGCGAGAAGCCGAGCGCGTCGTAGGTGCCGATCCCGGCGCCGACGTAGGCCCGCTCCCAGACATGGTGGGTCAGCGGGAACAGGAACGGCACCGGGCGGACCAGGTGCGGTGCGATCACCCCGAGCAGCAGCGAGCGCTCGGTGAGCGCCTCGCGGACCAGGCCGATGTTCAGCTGCTCCAGGTACCGCAGGCCGCCGTGGATGAGCTTGCTGGAGCGCGACGAGGTGCCGGCGGCGAAGTCCCTGGCCTCGACCAGGCCCACGGAGAGCCCGCGGGTGGCCGCGTCGAGTGCCACGCCCGCGCCCACCACGCCGCCGCCCACGACCAGCACCTGGTGCTCGGTGCCGGCCAGCGCCGCGAGCGCCGCGGACCTCGCGTTCGCGCTCAGCCTGGCCGCACCGGCCGCTTCGGCCATCACATCCGGCACGCTAGCACCCCGCCCGTGGCGATCATTCCGCTGGTCAGCGCCGGGCCGGGGCGTAGGGATTGACCACCACCTCGACCCGCTGGAACTCCTTGAGGTCGGAGTAGCCGGAGATGGCCATGGTACGGCGGAGCGCGCCGACGAGGTTCAGCGAGCCGTCGGCGGCCGCGGAGGGGCCGCAGAGGATCTGCTCCAGCGTGCCCACCGTGCCCACCCTCACCCGGGCGCCGCGCGGCAGGTCCGGGTGGTGCGCCTCGCTCCCCCAGTGGTAGCCGCGCCCGGGTGCCTGCTCGGCCCTGGCGAACGGGGACCCGGCCATCACCGCGTCCGCGCCGCAGGCCAGCGCCTTGGCGATGTCACCGCTGCGGGTCATCCCGCCGTCCGCGATGACGTGCACGTACCGCCCGCCGGATTCGTCCAGGTACTCCCGCCGCGCCGCGGCGACGTCGGCGATCGCGGTGGCCATCGGCACCGCCACCCCGAGTACGGCCGCGGTGGTGTGGCCGCTGCCGCCGCCGAAGCCGGCCAGCACGCCCGCCGCGCCGGTGCGCATCAGGTGCAGCGCGGCGGTGTAGGTCGCGCATCCGCCCACGATCACCGGCACGTCCAGCTCGTAGATGAACTGCTTGAGGTTGAGCGGCTCGGCCCGGCCGGACACGTGCTCGGCGGACACGGTGGTGCCGCGGATGACGAAGATGTCCACGCCGGCGTCCAGGACCGTCTTGTAGTAGCGCACGGTGCGCTGCGGGGACAGCCGCGCGGCCGTGGTGACGCCGGCCGCGCGGATCTCGGAGATCCGCCGGCCGATCAGGTCCTCCTTGATCGGCTCGGTGTAGATCTCCTGGAGCCGCCTGGTCGCGGCCGCGTCGTCCAGGCTGGCCACCTCGGCGAGAACCGGCTCCGGGTCCTCATACCGGGTCCACAGCCCCTCGAGGTCGAGGATGGCCAGGCCGCCGAGGCGGCCGATCGCCACCGCGATGGCCGGCGAGACGACGCTGTCCATCGGGCTGACCACCAGCGGCAACTCGAACCGGTAGGCGTCGATCTGCCAGGCGGTGGACACCTCCTCGGGGTCCCTAGTGCGCCGGGACGGCACGATCGCGATCTCGTCGAGGGAGTAGGCGCGGCGGCCGCTCTTGCCCCGGCCGATCTCCACGGTCATCTGGCCTCCCTCGCGGGTGGTCGGCCCTGGGGGGCCTCCCTTGGTCGTGCCGGAGGCGCGCAAGAGGGCGGTGCGGCAGGCACACGGGGGGTTCCGGGGGGTCCTCCCCCCGGGCCAGCACTGTTCGCCGCCGGGATGCCGCGACGCAGTCGCGGCGTTCGGCCCGGCGGCTGCGGCGCGACGCTGGCCACAGTTGACAAATATCCCTTCACGCAAGGCGCCCGCGGTAGTTCGGCGCGTCGGCGGTCATCTGGATGTCGTGCGGGTGGCTCTCGGCCAGGCCGGCGCCGGTGATCTGGATGAAGCGCGCCTCCTGCAGTTCGGCGATGGTCCGCGCGCCGCAGTAGCCCATGGCGGCGCGCAGCCCGCCGACCAGCTGGCTGGCCACCACGGCCAGCGGCCCGGCGAACGGCACCTGGCCCTCGACGCCCTGCGGCACGAGCTTGTCCTCGCGGAGCACGTCGTCCTGGAAGTACCGGTCCTTGGAATAGGACCTGCCGCGCATGGCGCCCAGCGAGCCCATGCCGCGGTACTCCTTGTACGGCTTGCCGTGGACGAACACCATCTCGCCCGGTGCTTCCTCGCAGCCGGCGAGCAGGCTGCCCAGCATCACCGTGCTTGCCCCGGCGGCGATCGCCTTGGCGATGTCGCCGGAGTGCTGCAGCCCGCCGTCGCCGATGACCGGGACGCCGGCCGGGCGTGCGGCCTGGGCGGCCTCGTAGATCGCGGTCACCTGCGGAACGCCGACCCCGGCCACGACCCGGGTGGTGCAGATGGAGCCGGGCCCCACCCCGACCTTCACCCCGTCCGCGCCGGCGTCGATCATCGCCTGGGCGCCGGTCCGGGTGGCCACGTTGCCACCGATCACGTCCAGCCTCGTGTTGGCCTTGATCTGCGCCACCATGGCGAGCACCGCGTCGGCGTGCCCGTGCGCGGTGTCCACCACCAGGAAGTCCGCCCCGGCGTCGGCCAGCGCCAGCGCCCGCCGCTTGCCGTCCTCGCCCACCCCGACCGCGGCGCCGACCAGCAGGCGCCCTTCGGCGTCCTTGCTCGCGTTCGGGAACTTCTCGCTCTTGCTGAAGTCCTTGACGGTGATCAGCCCGCGCAGCCGGCCCTGCCCGTCGACCAGTGGGAGCTTCTCCACCTTGTGCCGGCGCAGCAATTCCAGCGCCTGCTCCCTGCCGACCCCCACCGGGGCGGTGACCAGGGGCATCGGCGTCATGACCGCGGCGACCCGGAGCGAATGGTCGGTCTCGAACCGGATGTCGCGGTTGGTCACGATGCCGAGCAGCGTCCCGTCCCCGCCGGTGACCGGCACACCGGAGATGCGGTACCGGGCGCACAGCGCCTCGACGTCGGCGACCGTGGCATCCGGGCCGCAGGTCACCGGGTTGGTGATCATCCCGGCCTCGGACCGTTTCACCATGTCGGCCTGCTGTGCCTGGTCCTCCACCGGGAGGTTGCGGTGCAGCACGCCGGCGCCGCCCTGGCGGGCCATGGCCACCGCCATCCGCGCCTCGGTGACCGTGTCCATGGCGGAGGAGACCAGGGGGACGCCGAGGCGGACCCGGCGGCTGAGCCGGGCCGCGGTGTTGGCCTCCGCGGGGAGTATCGACGAACGGGCCGGCAGCAGCAGCACGTCGTCGAAGGTCAGCGCCTGGGGGGCGAACTTGGCGTCGTCGGTCATGGCACTACAGTCTAGGTCTCACCCCGTCCCCCGCCAGCTTTGCTCACGCGGCGTCACCGGCGGGTGTCGCGCAGCCGGGCGAACATGCCGACGATCACCAGCGCGGCGGCGGCCACCGCGGTGAGCGTCGCGATCGCCGCCGCCACGGCGGCCGCGGCGGCGGCGTGCGGCCAGGTGCGGCGGGGGCGGCCGGCGCGGTGCCGCGGCCCGGGCGGCCAGGCCGCGTGGCCCGGCGGGGCATCGATGTCGGCGGTGAGGCGGCGGAGCACGGCGACCGCGGGATCGCCGAGCGCGCGCGGCGGCACGCGCCGGCCGGCGAGCATCTCGATCAGCTCATCGGATCGCCGGATCGCGCCAAGGTCCGCCGCCGGCCAGCCCGCCCGGCCGCGGGCACCGCGACGCGGCGACGGGCCGACCCGCGGGGTCATGCCGCGCGCTCCGCGCCAGGGCACGCCGCGCCCGGGCGCCCCGGGCCCGGGACCGCCCGGACGGTGCGCGCCGGGCCCGCGCCCGTGGTCACGCAATCGACTCCTCGACCGCGAGCGCGCGCAGCCTGGCTAGCGCACGGTGCTGGGCAACGCGGACCGCCCCTGCTGACATACCGAGTACATTACCCGTCTCCTCGGCCGACAAGCCGGTTACTACTCGTAGTATCAGCAGCTCACGAAGGTGCTGGGGCAGCCGGGCGAGGAGCGCCCTGGCCCGCTGCGCCTCAAGCCAGGCGACCACGGTCTCCTCCGGCCCGGGCTGCTCGTCCGGGCCGTCCGGCAGTTCCTCGGTCGGCACCGCCAGCCGCGCGGCCGCGCGCACGGCGTCCGCGACCTTGTGCGAGGCGATGCCGAAGACAAAGGACGCGAACGGGCGGCCCATGTCCCGGTACCGGGGAAGCGCGGAAAGGACGGCGATGCACACCTCCTGTGCCACATCGTCCGCGACGTGGTAATGGCCGGTAATGCGGCCCAGCCTGGCCCGGCAGTACCGGACGACCATGGGCCGGATCTGTTCCAGGAGCGACTCGATGGCGGCCGGCTGGCCGCGCACCGCCCGTGTGGTCAGGTCCGCGAGCCCCGCGCTGTCGGCCTGGCCCGGCCGCGGCGGGACCGGCGTCAGCCTCGGCGGCCGGGGCCGCGTGCCCGCGTGGGCCGGGCCGGGTGCGATGTCCGTGCTAAGCCCGGTCAGGCCGACCTGACCGGGCCCGCGCTGCGCCCCGACTGCCCCCGGCGGCCACGTCTCGCCCGGCACCGGCCGAATAAAGCATCCCTCCGTCACGAGTGCATGATGCCCACGTCAACGGGGGTTGATCGCATCCAGGCAGGCAACAGAAAGGTCACATTGATGTACCGAGCCGCAACTCAGCGTATATTAATTACGATCAGTAATCAAGTGACTACTGACCGTAATTAATCGCTACCGCAGAACGGGCAAATCAGTGCGCGTGCCCGTGGCCGTGTGAGTGCCCGTGGCCGTCGGCCGGCGCTTCCTTCTCCGGCTTCTCCACCACGGTGGCCTCCGTGGTCAGCAGCATGCCCGCGATCGACCCGGCGTTCTGCACGGCCGACCTGGCGACCTTGACCGGGTCGATGACGCCCTGCGCGACGAGGTCGCCGTACTCCCGCGTGGCCGCGTTGAAGCCCTGGCCGCGCGGCAGTTCAGCGGTCCTCGCCACCACCACGGAACCCTCCTGGCCGGCGTTCGCGGCGATCCAGTAGCACGGGGCGCTCAGCGCGGTGCGCACCACGCGCACGCCGATCGCCTCGTCCCCGGTCTTCCCGAGGTCACCGAGTTCGCCGGCGATGTGCACGAGCGCGCTGCCGCCGCCGGGGATGATGCCCTCCTCGATGGCCGCGCGGGTGGCCGAGATCGCGTCCTCCAGGCGGTGCTTCTTCTCCTTCAGCTCCACCTCGGTGGCGGCACCGACGCGCAGCACGCACACCCCGCCGGCCAGCTTGGCGACCCGCTCCTGCAGCTTCTCCCGGTCCCAGTCGGAGTCGGTGTCCTCGATCTCCCGCCTGAGCTGGCGGATCCGGTCCTGGATGGCCGCGGAGTCACCCGCGCCGTCCACGATCGTCGTGGTGTCCTTGGTGACCACGACCCGCCGTGCCCGGCCCAGCGTGTCCAGGCCGATGTTCTCCAGCTTGAGGCCAAGCTCCTCGCTGACCACCTCGCCGCCGGTCAGGATTCCCATGTCCGCCAGCATCGCCTTGCGCCGGTCACCGAACCCGGGCGCCTTCACCGCGGCAACCGTGAGCAGGCCCCGGATCCGGTTCACGACCAGCGTGGACAGGGCCTCGCCCTCGACGTCCTCGGCGATCACCAGCAGCGGCCGCTTGGACTGGGCCACCGCCTCGAGGATCGGCAGGAAGTCCGTCATCGAGGAGATCTTCGCGGCGTGCAGCAGGACGTAGGCGTCCTCCAGGACCGCTTCGAGCCGGTCCTGGTCGGTGATGAAGTACGGGGAAATGTAGCCCTTGTCGAACTGCATGCCCTCGGTGAACTCAAGCTCCAGCCCCAGGGTCGGCGACTCCTCGACGGTGATGACGCCGTCCTTGCCGACCTTGCTGAACGCCTCGGCGATCAGCTTGCCGATCTCGGCGTCCTGCGCGGAGATCGTCGCGACGTGGGCGATGTCGTCCTTCTCGTCCACGTCGCGGGCCTCGGCGAGCAGCCTGTCCGAGACCGCCTCGGCGGCGGCGTCGATGCCCCGCTTGAGGGCGATCGGGTTGGCGCCAGCGGTCACGGCGCGGCGGCCCTCCCTGACCATGGCCTGGGCGAGCACGGTGGCCGTGGTGGTGCCGTCGCCCGCGATGTCGTTGGTCTTGGTCGCTACCTCCTTGGCGAGTTGCGCGCCCAGGTTCTCGTAGCGGTCCTCCAGCTCCACTTCCCGCGCGACGGTCACGCCGTCGTTGGTGATGGTGGGAGCGCCCCACTTCTTGTCGATGACGACGTTGCGCCCGCGCGGGCCCAGCGTCACCTTCACAGCGTCGGCGAGACGGTTCACGCCGCGCTCGAGCGAGCGCCGTGCGTCCTCGTCGAACTCCAGCATCTTTGCTGCCATTAACTACCCCTGACTACGTAGGCATACGGGCGGGTGGCGCGGCCGGCGGGCGCTCGCACCACCGCCCCAGGCGCCGCATGGCGCCCGGGGCGGTGGTGCCGGCAAGCACCCGCCACGGGCACGCCCGCGGCGAAGGATGGCCGGCTGACTACTTCTGGACGATGGCAAGCACGTCACGGGCGGAGAGCACGAGGTACTCCTCGCCGTGGTACTTCACCTCCGTGCCGCCGTACTTGCTGTACAGCACCACGTCGCCGACCTTGACGTCCATCGGCACGCGCTTGGTGCCGGCGTCGTCGAAGCGGCCAGGGCCCACCGCGAGGACTTCGCCCTCCTGCGGCTTCTCCTTGGCGGTGTCCGGGATGACCAGTCCCGAAGCGGTCGTCTGCTCAGCTTCAAGCGTGCGGACCACGATGCGGTCTTCCAGCGGCTTAAGAACAACCTTGGTGGCGGTCGTCACGATCTGACCTCCCCCTCCGGAAAGGCGGGTTGTGTTGACACTCCTGTGAGATGGTGCGGACCTCGGCTGCCTGTCGTCGCGGGTGCCAGACCAGCCCTGTCGCGTTAGCACTCTACCCTATCGAGTGCCAGTTCCGAACAGTATCGCCGGCACGCCATCCAGTCAACTCGCGCCGGCCAGGACCTTGGTCACCGGGAGCGACGAGTCGGCCGCCACGTCCAACGGCGACGGCTCCGCGCCCCGCGCCATGAGTTCCGCCCCGAGCGCCGCCACCATCGCGCCGTTGTCGGTGCACAGCCCCGGCCTGGGCACGCGCAACGCGATCCCGGCGGCCTCGCAGCGCTCCGCCGCCAGGGCGCGCAGCCGCGAGTTGGCGGCCACCCCGCCACCGATGATCAGGTTCGAAACGCCGTGTGCGCGGCAGGCGGCGACCGCCTTGCGAGTCAGCACATCGGCGACGGCCTCCTGGAACGAGGCGGCCACGTCGGCCACCGGCACGCCGAGCGCGGCCGCCCTGCGGGCCTCGACCCAGCGGGCGACGGCGGTCTTGAGGCCCGAGAAGGAGAAGTCGAAGGTGTCGTCGCGGTACTTGCCGCGCGGGAAGGCGATGGCGCTGCCGTCACCACCGCGGGCGGCCGCGTCCACCGGCGGCCCGCCGGGGAACGGCATCCCCAGCAGCCTCGCCACCTTGTCGTAGGCCTCGCCCGCCGCGTCGTCGATCGTTGCGCCGAGTGGCAGCACCGCACCGGTCACGTCGGGCACCAGCAGCAGCGAGGAATGGCCGCCGGAGACCAGCAGGGCCACCACGGGCCGCGGCAGCGGGCCGTGCTCCAACTGGTCCACCGCGATGTGCGCGGCCAGGTGGTTCACCGCGTACAGCGGCTTGCCCAGCCCCAGCGCGTAGGCCTTCGCGGCGGACACGCCGACGAGCAGGGCGCCGGCCAGGCCGGGGCCGGCGGTGACCGCGATCCCGTCGACCTCGCCGAGCTTCACCCCCGCGGTGGCGAGCGCCCGGTCCACGGTCGCAACCATGGCCTCCAGGTGCGCCCGGCTGGCGACCTCGGGCACCACCCCGCCGAACCGGGCGTGCTCGGCCACGCTGGACGCGACCGAGTCGGCCAGCAGTTCGTGGCCGCGCACCAGGCCGGCACCGGTCTCGTCGCAGGACGTCTCGATCCCGAGGACCAGCGGCAACGTCATTTGACCCGCCTGCCCCGGTGGCGGCCGGCCAGGTGATTGCGCTTCGCGGCCCGCGGCGGTTCCTGGATCAGCCGCATCACCAGGGCGTCGGTGCCCGAGGGCTGGTAGTACGCACGGCGGATGCCGATGCCGGTGAACCCGCGCCGGCGGTACAGGCGCTGCGCGCGGTCGTTATCGACCCGCACCTCGAGGAAGATCTCGGTGCAGCCGCGCCGGGCCGCCTCGCTGAGCAGCCCGTCCAGCAGGGCGCTGCCGATCCCCTCGCCCCAGCGGTGCGCGGCCACCGCCAGGGTGAGCACGTCGGCCTGGCCGCCGCGCTGCGCGAGCAGGCCGCCGTACCCGGCGATCACGCCGTCCTCGTCGGCCACGATGTAGTACCTGCTCACCGGGTCCGTGGTCACCTCGGTCGCGAGGAGTTCCGGCGACCAGGCCTCCGCCCCGAACACGGCCTCTTCCATGGCGGCCACCGCGGGGACGTCGCCGCGGCCCATCGGCCGCAGCACCATGCTCACGGCGTCACCCTGCCAGCCCCGGGCAGCAAGCCGCCCGGACCCCGCGCTGCCGTGCCAGCCCAGGGGGGCACGGCACGCTCCGGGGACACCCCGGACCCCGATGGCCTGGAACCCCCGATGGCCTGAAGGCCCTGCGACTTCGTCGCGGCGCCTTCGGCCGTGCCAGCCCAGGGGGGCACGGCACGCTCCGGGGACACCCCGGACCCCGATGGCCTGGAACCCCCGATGGCCGGCGCCGCCAGCACGCTCTTGGCCGCGCCCGGAACCCTGGCGTCGGGCCTGCGCAGGTACAGCGGGTCCGGGGGGGCGAGCGGCTCCCCCGCCGCGAGCCGTGCGGCGCACCACCGCACGGCCGTGGCGGCGTTCGGGTAGCGCGGCGGGATCGCCTCGCCGAGCACCTCCGGGTAGGCGTGCGCCCCTTCGCCGGCCACCGGCAGGCCGGCGGGCAGCGCCGCGGGGACCGCGACGCCCGGCCCGGACAGCCGCTCCCCGGCGGGCGAGTAGCGCGCCCAGTAAAGCTCGCGGCGGCGGGCATCGGTGGCGACCAGGAACTCGCGCCCGGCCGCCGCCGCGGCCGCATCGGCCGCGATCACATCGTGGGTGCAGAACCCGTGGGCGGCAACGCCGAGAGCGCTGCCCAGCACCCTGGCGGTGACCAGCCCGACCCGCAGCCCGGTGTAGGGCCCGGGCCCGGCCCCAGACGCGATCGCGTCCAGGTCACCGCCGACCACGCCGGCCTCGGCGAGCACCTCCCGGATGGCGACCGCCAGCAGTTCGCCCTGGCGCCGGGCGCCGGTGACGGTCCGCTGCGCCAGGACCCGTCCCTCATCGCCCACGGCGACCGTCACCGCGGGGGTCGCGGTGTCGAAGGCAAGCACCAGCACGGTTGCCCAGAATAAGGCACTCGCCGGACCGTGCGGGCCGGGCGCGCGGCGCGGCTCACCCCGCCGCTGGCCCGGGCCGCTGGCGTGGCGCCGGGCTGCGGCTTCAGCGCAGGCCGCGCACGATGTCGGTGGCCGCCGCGAGGGCACCGGACTGGAGTTCGGACTGCGGCGCGGCGCGGTACCTCCCGCCGCCCGCGTGCGGCCCCTGCACGACCACGATCACGACCACGTTGCGGTCCCTGGCGACCACGGTCTCCAGGTCCGTGGACAGGCCCCGGGCCCGGACCACCTGCAGCGCGGCGAACCCGGTGGTGCCGAGCCCGTGCAGCGGGGTCACCGTGGCCGGTGGCAGGTGGGTGGCCTTGGCCGGGTGCCGGATCGCCTGCAGGGACTGCTGGTAGGCGTCGATCGCGGCGTTGGTGGCGCTTCCGTTGCCCGTGGCGAGCCCGCTCGGGGCGTAGGCCTGCACGTTCACTTCGAGCACCCGGTACAGCGGCGGTGCGTCCAGGGTCCAATTGCACAGGCTCTGCGCGCTGCCGTTCAGTGAGTGCGGCGCGACCATGCGGCGCTTGCCCGGCAGGTACTGGTTCAGCGTGGTGCTGGCCACCGCGGTGCAGGCGTCCGGCACGGTCTTGAACTCGCCGTGCTGGAACGTGGTGACGAACCCGGCGCCGGGGGCCGGGGCCGGCTCGCCGCGCCCCAGCAGGAACAAGACCGCGGCCACGATGAGCACGACGACCAGGCCCGCCACCCCCCAGACCCAGGTGATACGGGACCGCCGGCGCGACCGGGCGGCGGCCCTGCGGCTGCGCGAGCCGGGGGCGGGCCCGTCGGCCCAGCCCGGCCGTTCGGTGTCATCGTCCTGCCAGGCGGCGCCCTGGCCCCGGGAAACCTCGCCGGCGGCGGGCGCCGCATGGCCCGGCCGGGCGTGCGCCCGGCGCTGCCGGGCTTGCTGATCGGCCCACCTCGGCGTCACACCCGGCCCGGCCCAGGGAGGGTGCTCCTCGCCGGTGCCGGCCGGGTCGCTCCCGTAACGCCTGCCCGTGGCGCGGGGGTCCCCCCGCCCCGCGGCGGGCGGCCTGCCTGACGGGGGTGGCGGGGATCCCTGCTCAGCCACGGCGCCGCCTCATTCCTTGGCCTCCCTCGCGGGCCATCGCGCCGGAGGCGCTCCGGTCAGTAGCGTGTGCCGCAGGCGCGCCAACTGGCACAGCGCTTGGTCGTGCCGGAGGCGCGCAAGACAATGGCGCGCGAGGCTCCCGAGGGGTCGTCCCCCGGGACAGCGCTGTTCGCCGCCGGGACGCCGCGACGCGGTCGCGGCGGCGTTCGGCCCGGCGGCTGCGGCGCGACAGTTCCCGTCGCCGATACACGGTGCCTCGTTGCCCGCCAGTGGTGCACACCGATGGTGGCGGTATGCAATGTCGGGACGGGATGAACTATAGGTCCTCAAGCCCACCGGACAGGGCCAGAAACGCCGAATCACCGAGCGCGGACCAGCGGCGGCCATGCCCGGTGACCCGGACGTCCCGGCCCTCGCCAGCCGGGGTGATGGTGACCTCCAGCCGGTCTGCGGCCAGCCCCTCGGCGAGGCCGCCGCCCCACTCGACGACGGTGACGGACGACGCCACGGTCTCGTCGAGATCCAGGTCGTCGACCTCGGCGGGGCTGGCGAGCCGGTAGGCGTCGGCGTGCACCAGGCCCGGGCCGCCGGTGAGCGAGGGATGCACGCGGGCGATCACGAACGTCGGCGAGGTGACCGGCCCGCGCACGCCCAGCCCCTCGCCCAGGCCCTGGACCAGGGTGGTCTTGCCCGCCCCCAGGCCGCCGGACAGGATCACCAGGTCGCCCGCGCGGAGCAGGCCGGCCAGCCGGCTGCCCAGGGCGCGCATCGCGGCCGGCGACGGGACGGTGAGGTCGGCGGCCGGGCCGGTCACCTGACCGGAGCCGGTCATGCCGATCGCGGCAGGCCGGCGGCGGCCACCCGGGCCGGCAGGCTCCTGATCGCCCGGTTCACCAGTTCCGGCTGCTCGAGGATGAGCGCGTGCCCCGCGCCGGGCGCCCAGACAAGCTGCGCGCCGGGGATCTGGGTGGCCAGTTCGATGCCGTGCCGGGCCGCGATCAGGCGGTCCTTCTCACCGACGATCACCGTCACCGGGACACGGCCGAGGGTAGCCAGGCAGCCGCGCATGTCGCAGCTCAGCAGGGCCTGGCAGAACCTGGCCACCACCTCGATGGGCGTGGCGCTGACCATCTGGTCGAGGAACGCGACCGTGGCGGGGCTGACGTCGCCGTCGCCGAACCCGATCAGCCGGGTGGTGAGAAACGCCAGGTCGGCCGAGACCCGGCGGCCCCGCTCCACCAGGATCGCCCGCCTGCCCTTGGCCGCGCCGTTCAGCACGGCCGGCAGCGCACGGGTCAGCGCCGGCCGGATCGGGGCCGGCATCCACGGGCTGCCGTCTTCCAGCCCCCGGGCCGCGGTGGAGATGAGCACGGCACCGGCCACCTTGGTGCCGAACAGGCCGGGATGCTGATCCGCCAGCGCCATGATCGTCATCCCGCCCATGGAGTGGCCGACCAGGACGACCGGGGCCGGGCCGGGCGCGGTGGCGTCGATCACCGCCTTGAGGTCGGCGCCCAGCTGGCCAATGCTGCCGCTGCCCTCGGCCGACCGGCCGGACCTGCCGTGGTCGCGCTGATCCCAGAAGACGAGACGGTAATCGCTCAGGTCGCGGCGCTGGAAGTGCCAGCAGTCCTGGTTCACCGTGTAGCCGTGGCAGAAGATGACCGTCATCGGGGCGGTGTCCGGCCCGTTGATCTCCACATGCAGCGGAACCCCGTCCTCGGCGAGGACGGTCAGCTCGAGCCCGCGGAGGGTGCCGAACGGCTCGCCGCCGGGCGCGGCGCGCCCGCGCAGCCGGCTGAGGGCGATCCGCTCCGCGGCGACGAGCACGCCCGCTCCCGCCGCGGTGGCGCCCACCACCAGGCCGGCCGCCCCGGTGATCCGCCGCCAGTTAGCCATCGGTCCTCCATTGGGTGGGGTGGTGGGGTCGGACTGGCAGAGCGCGGGGTGGTGGGGTCGGACTGGCAGAGCGCGGGGTGGTGGGGTCGGACTGGCAGAGCGCGGGGTGGTGGGGTCGGACTAGCAGAGCGCGGGGTGGTGGGGTCGAGGCTAGCCCGCCTGCCGAGCACGCGCGTGCAGGGGGCGCTCCGCCTCCCAGGCTTCCCGCCCGAAGGGGCATTATGCGCTTGGTGCCCTATGTTACGCCCAAGTAGCTTCGCGGCAGCCGGCCACCGAACCGGGTGGCGATCTCGTAGGTGATGGTGCCCAGCGCCTCGGCCCAGTCCTGCGCGGTCGGCTCGCCGTCGTCCCCGGGGCCGAACAGCAGCACGTCGTCACCCACCTCGGCGGGCTCGGCGCCGAAGTCCATCACGAACTGGTTCATGGACACCGTGCCGGCGATGAACCAGCGCCGTCCCCGCGCGTATACCTGGACCAGGCCGGAGGCGTCCCGCGGCACGCCCTCCGCGTAGCCCAGCGGCACCAGGCCCAGGGTGCTCTGGCTGCTGGTGACGTAGCGGTGCCCGTAGGACACCCCCGCGCCCGGCGGCACCTGCTTGACCTGCACCAGCCGGGCGCGCACGGTCATCGCGGGCCGCAGCCACCCCGGCATCGGCCCGGGCAGCGTCGGCAGGCCGACGGTGCCGCCGCCGCACCGGACCAGGTCGAACCAGGTCTGTGGCAGGGTCAGCGTCGCGGGCGTGTTAGCCAGGTGGCGGAACTGCGGGCGGGCCCCCGCCGCCTCGGCGACCGCGATGGCCTCGCGGAACACCTTCAGCTGTGCCTCGATGGACGCGTGCCCCGGCATGTCGGCGCAGGCTAGGTGGGACCAGACGCCGACGATCGTGAGCTGGCCGGCCGACTGCGCGGCCAGCGCCGCCGCCACGACCCCGGGCCAGTCCGGCATCGTCGCCCCGCCCCGCGACATCCCGGTGTCCACCTTGAGGTGCACGCGGGCCGGGCGCCCGGCGCGCTGTGCCGCGGCCGCCAGTTCGGCCACCATCCCCGCCGAACCGGCGGCGAGGTCCACGCCGTGGCCGATCGCCTCCTCGTGCGGCCCGCCCGGCACGCTCATGAGGCACAGGATCGGCGCGGTCAGGCCAGCCTCGCGCAGCGCGAGAGCCTCCTCGACGCGGATCACCCCGAGCCACCCCGCGCCACCGGCCAGCGCCGCCTTGGCGACCGGGATCATGCCGTGGCCGTACGCGTCCGACTTGACGACGGCCATGAGCTCGGCACCCGTGCCGATGTGCTTGCGCAAGCCCGTGACGTTGTGACGGACCACGCCGAGATCGACCTGTGCTTCTGCCGGAACGTCCATGACCTCACAGTCTGCCAGGCGGGGGGACGGCGGGCCGGTAGTTGCCGCGCGTCGTTACGGGCCCGTCCAGTGCTGGTCGGCGAAGTTGCGGCAGGTCCGGACCTGGACCTGGGTGCCGTTCACCGTCGACCCGCTCGGGTCGGTGAGGCACAGCCCGTTGAGCTTCAGCACGTACTCGGTCTTGCTGTTGTGGGTCCAGGTCTGGGCCTCGTGGCCGTTGCAGGTCCAGAGCACAAGCGGGGAGCGGGCGCCGCCCTGGCTGGCGTCATCCAGGCATTTGCCCTGTACCGACAGGGCACCGCCGGAGAACGTCCACTGCTGCGCCACGGTGCCGTTGCAGGTCCAGATGTCCACCTTGGTGCCGTTGGCCGGCGCCGAGCGAGGCAGCGGCAGCCACCGCGAAGATCCGCTTGAACATCAGTTCAGCCCCTCGATGCGGATAAATGACGGGTCAGCGGCGGGGACGCCTCCCCCATGGCAATGGGGATGTTATTGCCGATTTACGTAAAGGTGCGATCTGGAACACGAAACCCTCGCCGGGGGCTGGCCGCCCTCGCCCGTCCCGGATGGGGCATGAACGCTACGACGAGGCCCTTCTAGGGGCATCAGGCTCGCACCCATGGCCCGCGGGCGGCGTCAGCCTGGCTCCGCCACAGCCCTGATGGCGTCGGGCAGGGCGCCGATCACGTCGCCCGCCCCGATCGGCGCCTCACCGCCGGGCGCCCGGCCGGCCCCGCCCGCTGCGTATCTCGCCGAAATGCCGTGCAGGTACGCCGCTGCCGCCGCCGCCTCGCGGACGTCAAGCCCCTGGGCGAGCAGCGCGCCCGCCAGCCCGGCGAGTACGTCGCCGCTGCCGGCGGTGGCCAGCCAGCCGGTGCCGGTCGGGTTGACCAGCAACGGGCCGGCGCCGTCGGAGGCGATCACCGTCGTGGAGCCCTTGAGCAGCACGCAGCAGCCGAACCTGGCCGCCGCGGCGCGCGCGTGCTCGGCGCGGCGCGCGGTGACGCCGGCCGGGTCGGCGCCCGTGAGCCTGGCCAGTTCCCCCGCGTGCGGGGTGAGCAGCGTGGCGGCGCGGCGGCCGGCGGCCAGTTCCGGCGACTGCGCGAGGAGGGTGAGCCCGTCGGCGTCCACCAGGACGGGCAGGTCGGTGGCGAGCACCGCCGCGAGCCGGCGGCGCGCCTGCTCGTCGGTGCCCATGCCGGGCCCGGCCAGCCAGGCCTGCACCCGGCCCGCGATGCCGACCTCGCCGGCGCCGTCCCCGGTCACCGTGATCACCGCTTCCGGCCAGTGCTGCCGCACCACCGCCGCGGCCCGCTCGGCGGTAAGCAGGCGCACCATGCCCGCCCCGCCGCGCAGCGCCCCGCCCACGGCAAGCGCGGCGGCGCCGGTGAACCGGTCACTGCCCGCCACGATGCCGAGGACCCCGCGGCGGTATTTGTCCGTCTCGCGGCCGGGCCTGGGCAGCAGCGCGGCCACGTCGGCGGCGGCGTAGGCGGCCGCGGCAGGCGCCGGGAGGTAGGGCGCCAGCCCGATGTCGACCAGGTGCACCAGCCCGGCGCGGCCGGCGCCGGGGTCCACCAGGAGCCCGGTCTTCCAGGTGCCGAACGTGACCGTGACGTCGGCCTGGACCGCCGGCCCGGTCACCTCGCCGGTGTCCGCGTCCACGCCGCTGGGCAGGTCCACCGCCACCACCGTGGTGCCGTGGCCCGTCCGCGCCGCCTCCGCCAGCGCGGCCAGCGTGGCCTGCGGCTCGCGCAGCCCGCCCCGGCCGCCGATGCCGAGCAGCCCGTCGAGCACCAGGTCGGCCGCGTCCATCAGGGCCGCCAGGTCCGGGTCGCCGGGCTCGGTCAGCCGGCCGCCGGCGACCTTCAGTGCGGTCGCGCCCGCCTCGTGCACCCGGGTTCCCGCGGCGACCGCGGTCACCCGCGACCCGCGCCGGGCCAGCCGTGCTCCCGCGTAGAGAGCATCGCCGCCGTTGTCCCCGCCGCCGGCCAGCACCACCACGCGCGACCCGTAGACGCGCGGCAGCAGGCCCGCGCACACCGAGGCCAGCCCGGCCGCGGCGCACTGCATCAGCGCTCCTGGCGGCAGGCGGGCCATGAGCGCCTGTTCCGCGGCCCTGACGTCCGCGACCGCGTGCGCGTTTCTCATGCCCCGGCCCTCATGCCCCGGCCCTCATGCCCCGGCCCTCACGACTCGGCCACCACGAATGCCACGCTGACTCCTCCGTCGTGGGTCAGTGACACGTGCCAGCGGCGCACCCCCAGGCGGCTCGCGGCGTCCGCGACGGTGCCGCGGACCGCCAGGGCCGGCCGGCCCGCCGGGTCGTGCAGCACCTCCACGTCGGCCCAGCGCAGCCCGTCCGGGGCGCCGAGCGCCTTGGCCACCGCCTCCTTCGCGGCGAAACAGGCGGCCAGCGAGCCGGCGGGCGCGGCACGTTCGCCCTCGGTGAACAGCCGGGCCGCGAGGGCCGGGGTGCGGCGCAGCGCCTGGTCCAGGCGGGCGATGTCGACCAGATCGACGCCGATGCCAAGGATCACTCCCCCAGCCTGCCACGCCGCGCGGCGCGCCCCCCGCGTGCCCGCCCCGCGTGACCCGCGCGGCGCGGCCCCCGGCGCGCGGGCCCCGCACGTTCCGCGCGCCGGCTCTGCACGTTCCGCGCGCCGGCTCTGCACGTTCCGCGCGCCGGCTCTGCACGTTCCGCGCGCCGGCCCGCGTGTGCCGCGCGCCGGGCGGAATGGCCAACCCGGGCCATTACAGCGCCGCCCGGGTATTCACCGCACGGCGAAAACCCGCGGCACCCGAGCCATTTGCATGTTCTTTACCGTACGGCGGGCAACGATGCGCCGGCCGGCGGATTCCGCCTTGTCACGGCCCCTGCGGAGCCGGCCCGTAGGCCGGTCAGGACAGCGCGCGGATCGTCGCGGCCAGTCCGTCGGCGAGGCGCTGAGCGCGGGAGTGGTCGGTGGCCTCGACCATCACGCGAACGGCCGGCTCGGTGCCGCTCGGCCGGACCAGCACCCGGCCCGCCGGGCCGAGTTCCGCCTCGGCGGCTGCGACGGCCGCGGCGAGTTCCGGCGACCGCGCGGCGCGTTCCTTGTCCACCCCGGCGACGTTCACCAGCACCTGCGGGTACCGGGTCATCACCCGGGCCAGGTCGGCCAGCGCCAGCCGCCGGCGGGCGGCCGCTGCCAGCAGGTGGAGCGCGGTGAGCATGCCATCGCCGGTGGTGGCGTGCTCGAGCATGATGATGTGCCCGGACTGTTCGCCGCCGATCGCGAAGTGGCCGGCCCGCATTGCCTCCAGCACGTACCGGTCGCCGACCGCGGTCTCCACCACGGTGATCCCGGCCTTCGCCATGGCCTTGCGGAAACCCAGGTTGGACATGACCGTGGCGACCACGGTGTCGCCTGCCAGCCGGCCGCGGGCCTGGAGTTCCAGGGCGAGTACCGCCAGGATCTGGTCGCCGTCGATCATCTCGCCGTCGGCGTCCACGGCCAGGCAGCGGTCGGCGTCGCCGTCGTGGGCGATCCCGGCGTCCGCCCCGTGCTTGGTCACGGCCGCCGACAGGGCCTCCAGGTGCGTCGAACCGCAGTCGGCGTTGATGTTCTCGCCATCGGGCTCGGCGCCGATCGCCATCACGTCAGCGCCCGCGCGCCGCAGTAGTTCGGGTGCGAGCGCCGAGGCGGCGCCGTGCGCGCAGTCCACGACCACCCGCAGCCCCGCCAGCGCCGGGGAGCCCAGGCCCGGCATGCGTGCCCCGTGCGCGGCGCTCGGGGCACGCATGCCGGGCTGGGAGGCCAGCAGGTGCCTGAGATAACGCTCGCGCTCCCCACCGGCGTCACGGACCCGGCCAAAGCCGCTGGCCGGTGGGCCCTGCACCCGGCCGGGGGCGGCCATCCGCGCCTCGATCTCGTCCTCGGCGGCGTCGGGCAGCTTGAACCCGCCGCTGGCGAACAGCTTGATCCCGTTGTCGGGGGCCGGGTTGTGGCTGGCCGACAGCATGACGCCCAGGTCGGCCCCGAGCGCGTCGGTCAGGAACGCGACGCCGGGCGTCGGGATGACGCCCAGCCGAAGCACGTCCACGCCCGCGCCGGCCAGGCCGGCGACGACGGCGGCCTCAAGGAACTCGCCCGAGGCCCGCGGGTCGCGGCCGACCACGGCGGTCAGCCGCGCGGCGCTGTTCCTGGTGGCCGCCGCGGCCCGCGTGTCCTGCAGCATCCCGGCAGCGGCGGTGGCGAGGCTCATGGCCAGCTGGCCGGTCAGGTCCTCGCCCGCAACCCCCCGAACGCCGTCCGTGCCGAAAAGCCGGCCCATGGAACGTTCCCCCGATGTCGGCGTGCCGTTATCGCCGGAAATTGTGGTGCCCCGGTTCCCGGTGCTAGCGCTTGGAGTACTGCGGCGCCTTCCGGGCCTTCTTCAGCCCGTACTTCTTGCGCTCCTTTTCCCGGGCGTCGCGGGTCAGAAAACCGGCTCGCTTCAGCGTGGCGCGGTTCTCCGGGTCCACCAGCGTGAGCGCGCGCGCGATCCCCAGCCGCAGCGCACCCGCCTGCCCGGTCACCCCGCCCCCGGTGACGCGCGCGATCACGTCGAACTGCCCCTCGGCCCCGAGCGTCACCAGCGGCTCGCTGATCAGCTGCTGGTGCACCTTGTTCGGGAAGAACTTCTCCAGCGGGCGGTCGTTGACCGACCACTGGCCGGTGCCCGGCGCGATGCGGACCCGGGCGATGGCCTCCTTGCGCCGGCCGGTGCCTATCGCCCGGCCGGTCACCACCGGCCGGGCCGCGGCCCGGCGGCCCGCGTCCGGTGCCGTCTCCGTGGTGTATTCCGACAGGCTCGCTTGGGCGTCTTCCTCCTGCGGCGCGCCTGCGCCCTGCTCGAGCTCCTGCGTGCTTGTGGACTCGGCCACGGTACCTTCCTCGCGCTTGTTCTTCGGCTCCCGCCGGGAGCGCCGTTGTCGCTCCGAAATTGTGTTGCCCGGCGGCGCTACTTCGCGCTCGCGGACGGGGCCCCGGCCGGCTGTGCGACCTGGGTGATGGTGAAGGGGACCGGCTGCTGTGCCTGGTGCGGGTGGTCGGGCCCCGCGTACACCTTGAGCTTGCGCAGCATGTGCCTGCCCAGCGTGTTCTTGGGCAGCATGCCCTTGACGGCGTTCTCCACCAGCCGCTCGGGGCGCTTGGCAAGCAGTTCGCCGTAGGTCACCGAGCTGATGCCGCCCGGGTAGCCCGAGTGCCGGTAGAGGTGCTTGTCGGTGAGCTTGTTGCCGGACAGCGCGACCTTCGCGGCGTTGACCACGATGACGAAGTCACCGGTGTCCAGGTGCGGTGCGAAGATGGGCTTGTGCTTGCCCCGCAACAGCACCGCCACGTGAGAGGCCAGGCGGCCGAGCACGACATCAGAGGCGTCGATGACGTGCCACTGACGCTTGATGTCAGCGGCCTTGGGGCTGAAAGTGCGCACAGTCATAAGCCTTCGTCTGTGGGACCTGTTACCGGCCCGCGCCCTGGGCGAGCCCGGCAGCGAGGGAGTCCGCCGCACCGGCCGCCACGCGGCCTCACGCAGAGCGAGGCACCCAGGGCATGCTGATGCACATGGACGTCTGGTAAGGATACCGGCCCGCGCCGGGGACGGCAAAGCGAAGCATGCGATACGCCGCCGCGTGGCCCGCCTTATTCCCCAGCGGGGAACGGGGACCGCGGTGCCCGGTCCGGGTTCATCGGCGGCGGCGTGGTGCCCGGCCGCGGCTGGCGGGGCGGGGCCGGGCCGCGGCGGGCCACCGGCCCCTTTCGGGCCGGGCGCGTATCCAGGCGAACACCCCAGGTGAGGACAACGTGCCCGGGGCCGGTAAGCAGGCGCCCAGGCCAGGGGAAATTGCCTGACCGCGCTATGCGAAGGCCGCGGAAGGATACGCTCGCGCCATGGGCTATCCGGATCTGCAGCACGGCCGGCCCCGGCGCGACGCTGCGGGTGACGAGCCGGCGGGTGGCCCGGTGCCTGCGCAGATGCCCGGCGAAGAGGCAACGGGGTACGGCCCGCTGCCGGTTCCGGGTACGGCCGGGACAGCCTGGACGGGCGACGGCACGGCCGGCCGGCCGGCGTACCGCAGCGACGCGGGCGGCCCCGGCAACGGCGGGATGCAGCACAGCGGCCCGCTGCCGGTTCCGGGTACGGCCGGGACAGCCTGGACGGGCGACGGCACGGCCGGCCGGCCGGCGTACCGCAGCGACGCGGGCGGCCCCGGCAACGGCGGGATGGGCAACGCGAGCCCGCGCCCCGCGCCGCGCACCGGTGCGCACCGGGCCGCGGCCGGCGCGGTGCCCGCCAGGCCGGCCTCCCCGGCACGCCCCGAAGGCCGGCCCGGCTCGCATCGCCTCGGTGCCGCGGAGGGTCTCAGGCAGCCCGCGGACGGCGGTTCCCCGCCGCCCCCGCGCCCGGTCACCGGCCCACAGGGCCAGTCCTGGCTGTCCAGCCCGCCCGGAGCCGCCCCGGGCGCCGGCTCTGCGACACCCGGCCGGCCGGCCACCGGTCCGCGGCACTCGTCGCGGCCGGCCTCACCCGCGCAGGCGGGCGGCGACCGGTCCCGGCCTGCCAGCCCCACCCCGGCGGGCCGTGCCTGGCCGGCAGCACCTGCCTCGACCGGCCCCCGGGTGCCCTACCGGTCCGCTCCCTCGGGGGACGCCGACGAGCCGCCGGGGCTGGCCATCACCAGGGAGCCGCCGGGCGCGCGCCGCGGCCAGGCGCCCCAGGCCGGCGCGCCCAGGAGCGGCGGGCGGCGCGGCCCGTTCCGCGGCCACCCGCCGAGGCCCGGACAGCCGGACCCGGTCTACCCGCCGGGCGAGTTCTCCTCGTGGAACCGCGCGTCCACACGCTCGGCCTGGCTTGGCGCGGCGCGCGGCGGCCCCGCCGAGGCCGAGGCGGACCCGGGGTACTCGGCGCTCGCACTGAGCGACGCCGCCGCCGACCTGACCGCCACCCAGACCTGGGCCGTCATCGACGATGAGCCACCGCCCAGCGCTTCGGCCGCGCCGGCCACCCGCCGGGACTGGGGCTCCCACACCGAGGACACCGGCCCCAGGTGGCAGCGCACCGGTGACGGGCCGGCTACCGCGGGCCGGGGTACCGGCGGCCGCGGCGCGGAAAGCCGGGCCGACAGCTGGACCACCGCCCCACGGCGCGGCCGTCGCGGGCCGGGCGCGGGACCCGGTGACCGGACGGCCCTCGGGCCAGGTGCCACCGGACTCGCTCGCACCGCTACCGCAGGACCCGGCACGGCAGGACCCGGTACCGAGAGGCCCGGCACGGGCGGGCTCGGTGGCAGCGCCGGGCACGGTGGCAGCGCCGGTCTGGGCGCCGGGCTCGGTGCCGCCGCCCGGCAAGGCCCCGTGCTGGGAGCGGCCGCCGGCGGGCTGGCCGGGACCGAGCGGCCCGGCACGGTCACAGCGGGGCCCGACCGGGACACGGGCGGGCTGGGCCGGCAGGCCCCGCCGGTCTTCGACGAATCACGGCGCGGGAGGCGCCCCGGCGGCGCCGCCGTCGCCACGGCCGCACCCGGCATCGCATCGGACAGCCCGGCCGCCCCGGCGGGGCGCCGCTCCGGCAGGCGCAGCGGGCGGCGCAACGCCTCGATGGCCGCGTTGCTGCTCGCCCCGGTCCTGGTCGTGGTGCTGGTAGTGGCCGGATACGTCTACCTCAAGGGCAGGCACGCGCCCGCTGGCGCGCCCCGCACCGCCTCGTCCAGCCATCCGCCCACGGCGCGCAACAGCCCGGCGGCCACGCTGGGCACCTGGAAGCACATAGAAGACCGCTCCCTGGACCCAACGCCGCTGACCGTCACCGAGTTGTTCCCCGCGACGTTCTCGAACCACGGTGAGACCGGGACGCTGACCGTCAGCAAGTCGGGCAGCAAGTGCTCGCGCGAGGTGTTCGGCCCGAAACTGGCCTCCGCGATCCGCAAGGGTGGCTGCACCCAGGTGCTCCGGGCCAGCTACCTGTCCACGGACCACAAGATCATGGCCACCATCGGGGTGCTGAACCTGAAGGACGCGACGGCGGCCGAGAAGGCGGGCAAGGCGGCGGGTGCCACGGAGTTCATCAAGCAACTGGCGGCCAAACGCGGCCCCACGCGCAACATTGCCAAGGGCACCGGGATCGTCGAGGCGGGGGTCAAGGGGCACTACCTGATCTTGACCTGGACGGAGTTCGCCAACCTGCACGCGCCGTCAGGCAAGACCCAGCGGCAGAAGCTGGAGGCGTTCTCGGCGGGCCTCGTCGGGGGAACCGCCAACGTCAGCCTGACCAGCCGCATGGTCACCGGCAAGCCCCCGGCAGCCACCACCAAGTCCTGATCCCGCGCGGCCGCAGCCTCACGCGGCGCGGCCACGAGCTTTCGTGATCATGGGGTTCTGGCTGCTCCAGGTACGCCACCTGCATGATCTTGTGAGTCTGTGCACGCATGCGATGAACAGAATCCCAAGATCATGGAACACAAGGATGCGGGGCTGTTTCGGATGGCGGGCGGCGGGCGGGAGATCGCCGAACTCGGCAGTCACATCCGGCCCGGGGCACACGGCTTCAGCGCGGGCGCGGTCAGCCGGGGGGCGGGCCTGGCGCGGGCGGGCTCAAACCGGCTGGGCCTGACGCGGGCGGGTCCGAGGTGGCCGGGCTTGGCGCCGCGGGGCCTGACGGGGCCGGGACGGTCCGCAGGTTCCGGGTGGCGGCGGCGCAGGCGGCCAGGCCGGCGTCCGCGGGGTAGCCGACCTCCTCCAGGCACAGCCCGTGCGGGGCCACCACCGGCACCGCCGGGTCACGGACCCTGGCCGCGAGCACCGCGGCGGGCCACCCGGCCGGGCGGCTGCCGTCCCCCACCTTCAGCAGGGCGCCGACCAGCGCCCGTACCATGTTGTGGCAGAACGCGTCCGCTACTACGGTCGCCTCGGCCACGGCGGGCCCGGTTCTGGCCCAGTCCAGGCGCAGCAGCGTGCGCACGGTGCTCGCCCCGGCGCGGCGTCGGCAGAACGCGGCGAAGTCGCGCTCGCCCAGGCACTGGCGTGCCGCCGCATTCATGGCCGCGACGTCCAGCGGGTTCCGGTACCAGAGCGTGACGTGCCTGGCCAGCGGGTCGGCCAGCGCCGGATCGTCGCAGACCCGGTAGGCGTAGCGCCGCCAGACCGCCGAAAACCGGGCGTCGAAGCCGGGCGGGGCGGGCGTGAGACGGTGCACCCGTACGTCAGGGGGGAGCAGCCGCGCCAGTCGCCGCGCCGCGGCGGGCCCGGCGTCCGCCCACCGGTCCGCCGGGAGGTCGGCGTGCGCGACCTGGCCGCGCGCGTGGACCCCGGCGTCGGTACGGCCCGCGACGGTCAAGGCCGCGGGCCCGGCCAGGCCCAGTACCCTGGCCAGGGCGTCTTCCAGGGTGCCCTGCACGGTCCGCTGGCCTGGCTGGCGGGCCCACCCGGAAAACCCGGTGCCGTCGTAGCCGACGTCCAGCCGGACACGGACAACTTCCGCCCCAGGCGGCAAGCCGGCCCCGGCCGCGCCAACCGCTGGCCCCGGGGGGGACTTCTCTGCCCCCGGGGCAACCCCACGGGCCCGGCGGCCCGCAACCCCCCACTCGCCCTGATGCCCCGGTCCTTCGTCCCGGGGCATCGGCGATATATCAAGGCTGGCCACGGGACCGGGCGCACCATCCCCGAATCCCATGACCGGCCCTCTGGGCGTTATCTGGTGTCGTCCCCGTCCGCGTCGCTGGCGTCCTCGGCCACGGACTCGGCGTCCGGGTCGCCGGCGTCATCCGCCGCGCCCTCGGGCTCGGCAGCCGCGGCTTCGGGCTCGGCCGCCGCGGCCGCCTCCTGCTCGAGAGCCTCCTCCTCGGGCGCCTCGGCAGGGGCGGGCGCGCCGGCCCTGGGCCGGGCGGTGCGGGCCGGTGCCGCGGGCCGGCGTGGGCGGCGGCGCCGGGACGGGGCGGCCGTCGCCTCCTCCTCGACCAGTTCGATCACGGCCAGCGGCGCGTTGTCACCCTTGCGCGGCCCGATCTTGGTGATCCGGGTGTAACCGCCCTCGCGGGTGGCGAAGCGCGGGCCGATCTCGGTGAACAGGGTGTGCACGACGCTCTTGTCCGTGACCACCGTGAGCACCTCGCGGCGCGCGTGCAGGTCACCCCGCTTGGCGAAGGTGACCAGGCGCTCCGCGTACGGCCGCAGCCGCCGCGCCTTGGCCTCGGTCGTGGTGATCTTGCCGTGCTCGAACAGGGCGGTGGCGAGGTTCGCCAGGATGTGCCGCTGATGGGCCGAACTGCCACCCAACCGCGGGCCCCTGGTGGGCGTGGGCATGGAAGCCTCTCTCCTTGGTTCTGCCTGCGGGCCTCGCCCGTCAGTACTGCTCGGTCTCCACGTAGCTCTCGTCGTCGTCCGCGCTGTAGGTGTCGACGGCACTGCCGGGGTCGAAACCAGGCGGGGAATCCTTGAGCGTCAGCCCCATGTCGGCCAGCTTCTGCTTGACCTCTTCGATCGACTTGGCGCCGAAGTTGCGGATGTCCAGCAGGTCCTGCTCGCTGCGGGCGACAAGCTCTCCCACGGTGTGGATGCCTTCGCGCTTGAGGCAGTTGTAGGACCGGACGGTGAGGTTGAGCTCCTCGATCGGCAGGGCCAGGTCGGCGGCCAGCGCGGCGTCCGTGGGCGACGGGCCGATGTCGATGCCCTCGGCGTCCAGGTTGAGCTCGCGGGCCAGGCCGAACAGCTCGACCAGCGTCTTGCCCGCGCTCGCGACCGCGTCGCGCGGGCGCATCGAGGGCTTGGTCTCGACGTCGACGATCAGCCGGTCGAAGTCGGTCCGCTGCTCGACACGGGTCGCCTCCACCTTGTAGGTGACCCGCAGCACCGGAGAGTAGATCGAGTCGATCGGGATCCGGCCGATCTCCTGGCCGGGCTGCTTGTTCTGGGCGGCCGACACGTAACCACGGCCGCGCTCGACCGTCAGCTCCATCTCGAGCTTGCCCTTGCTGTTGAGCGCCGCGATGTGCAGGTCGGGGTTGTGCACCTCGACGCCCGCCGGTGGTGCGATGTCGGCCGCGGTGACCTCACCGGGCCCCTGCTTGCGCAGGTACATGACGACCGGCTCGTCCTGCTCCGAGGAGACCACGAGCTCCTTCAGGTTCAGGATGATGTCGGTGACGTCCTCGGTCATCCCGGCCACGGTCGAGAACTCGTGCAGCACGCCCTCGATCCGGATGCTGGTAACCGCCGCGCCGGGGATCGACGACAGCAGTGTGCGCCGCAACGAGTTGCCGATGGTGTACCCGAATCCCGGCTCCAGCGGCTCGATGACGAACCTGGACCGGAACTCGTCCACCGACTCTTCGGTCAGGGTGGGACGCTGGGCGATGAGCATGACTACCCCTCTCCGCGGCGCCCGCTATTTGACGCCGCGATCTTCGGCGGCGGCTGGTTGCCGACGCCGCCGGCCCCCCGCCCGGGCGGCCGGTCCTTGCGTTACTTCGAGTACAGCTCGACGATGAGCTGCTCTTGCACCTGCGTGTCGATCTGCGCACGGGACGGCATGGCGTGCACCAGCACGCGCATCTTGTCCGGGATGACCTCGAGCCAGGCCGGCACCTGGCGCTCGCCGGCCTCGGCGCGGGCGATGATGAACGGGGTCAGCTCCAGCGACTTCGGCAGCACCTCGACGATGTCTGCCTCGGTCACCCGGTAGGACGGGATGTCCACCCTGCGCCCGTTGACCAGGAAGTGCCCGTGGCGGACCAGTTGCCTGGCCATGTCCCGGCTCTTGGCGAACCCGGCACGGAAGACCACGTTGTCGAGCCGGCTCTCCAGGATCTGGAGCAGGTTGTCGCCGGTCTTGCCGCGCCTGCGGGAGGCCTCCTCGTAGTAGCCGTGGAACTGCCGCTCCAGGACGCCGTAGATCCGGCGCGCCTTCTGCTTCTCCCTGGTCTGCAGCAGGAACTCGCTCTCCTTCGGCCGGTTGCGGCCGTGCTCCCCCGGCGGGTAAGGCCGGATCTCGATCGGGCACTTCGGCGAGTCGCACTTGGCGCCCTTGAGGAACAGCTTCATCTTCTCACGACGGCAAAGCTTGCAGTCCGGTCCCGTGTACCGAGCCATGTGTCAGTTCCTCTCAGACCCGGCGCCGCTTCGGCGGGCGGCAGCCATTGTGGGGGACCGGGGTGACGTCCTGGATGGAGCCCACCTCCAGGCCGGTCGCCTGCAGCGACCGGATCGCGGTTTCACGGCCCGAGCCGGGGCCTTTCACGAAGACATCGACCTTCCGCATGCCGTGCTCCATGGCGCGGCGCGCGCAGGCCTCCGCCGCCATCTGCGCGGCGTACGGGGTCGACTTGCGCGATCCCTTGAAGCCCACCTGGCCCGAGGAGGCCCAGGAGATGACGTTGCCGACGGGGTCGGTGATCGAGACGATCGTGTTGTTGAACGTGCTCCGGATATGGGCGTGCCCGTGGGCGATGTTCTTGCGTTCCTTACGGCGTACCTTCTTGGCGGCGCCGCTGCGGCTCTTTGGAGGCATCTGCTTCCTGTTCGCGAGGTCGTCGATCCTTGCGGACGCGGGTCCGTAGGACTACTTCTTGCCGGCCTTCTTCTTGCCGGCCACGGTCTTCTTGCGGCCCTTGCGGGTCCGGGCGTTGGTCTGGGTCCGCTGGCCGTGGACCGGCAGCCCACGGCGGTGACGGATGCCCTGGTAGCTGCCGATCTCCACCTTGCGCCTGATGTCGGCCTGCACCTCGCGGCGAAGGTCACCCTCGACCCGGTAGGTGGCGTCGATCCAGTCGCGGAGCTTGACGAGGTCGTCGTCGGACAGGTCGTGCACCCGGACGTCGGCGCTGACGCCGGTGTGCGCCAGCGTCTCGCGGGCGCGGGTGCGGCCTATGCCGTAGATGTAGGTGAGGGCAACCTCAAGGCGCTTGTCGCGCGGGAGGTCGACACCGACCAAACGTGCCATGTGCGGGCAGCTCTCCTTCTCGTCGCGGAGGTCTCACCCACCGCCTCCCGCCCCTGCCCAGGACGGGCCCCGGCCTCCTTCCGGGGGCTGCCCGTGGCCGGCTGGTGCCGGCCGCGGGCTGCGGTGCGCCTGATGCACCGTTACCCCTGGCGCTGCTTGTGCCTGGGGTCGGTGCAGATGACCATGACGCGGCCGTGCCGGCGAATGATCCGGCATTTGCTGCAGATCTTCTTCACGCTCGGCTTGACCTTCATCTCGGTCTCCTACTACTTATGGGCCGGGCACCTGCCCGGCGGTTCGTTCGGTGAATCTGTCTGGCAGCGGTTGCCGGCCCCGGCGGCCCGGGGCGGCGTTCCGCAGGTTCGTTACTTGTACCGGTAGACGATGCGTCCGCGGCTCAGGTCGTAGGGGCTCAGCTCCACGACCACCCGGTCATCGGGGAGGATCCGGATGTAGTGCATTCGCATCTTCCCGCTGATATGAGCCAGGACCTTGTGCCCGTTGTCCAGCTCCACCCGGAAGAAGGCATTCGGTAGTGACTCGACGATCCTGCCCTCGATCTCGATGGCGCCATCCTTTTTGGGCATGTCCTCCGCACTTCACTTCCCGGCC
>Ga0070698_100001093_pt1 | contig 29814 bp, 27 predicted proteins | sample KBSK1502metaG_FD_65477 | JGI IMG/M metagenome (GOLD analysis project Ga0070698, IMG submission 65477) | Corn, switchgrass and miscanthus rhizosphere microbial communities from Kellogg Biological Station, Michigan, USA - KBS K1-50-2 metaG | ecosystem: Host-associated > Plants > Roots >...
CCGCAAGGAACACGGCCTGCCCGGCGGCGTCCGCGGGCAGCTCGACGATCTCGGGAATCACGCCCGCCGCCGTCAGGGCAGGAAGCTGCGGGTGCCCGGCGGAGCCGGCCAGCACCCGCGAAGCGGCGCGAAGCGCCGACCAGGCCTGCCAGGTCAGCAGCCCGGGCGCGACCCGCGGGCTGCTCAGCAGGACCGTCAGCACGCTGGGGTGAGGCCCGTGGTCGACGCGGGCGACGGCGTCCCGGCCGGCCGGGAGAGCGTGTCGGGCGCGGGCACCACGGTGTACTGCGAGTAGTCCAGCCGCCCGAACTGCGGGTTCACCTGGATGTTCAGCGACTTCGCCGCGGTGCACTGTGCTTTGGTCAGCGCTGCGGTCACAGTGTTGTTCTCCGCCGTCGTGGTGGGCAGCTTGCCACCGTTCGCCTGCTCAGCGAAAGCGATCTCCTGGGCCTGGTACATGCCGAGCGCCGGCACCATCTGCGGCGAGATCCCGGCGTTGAGGAACACCGCCTCCGCGCTGCTCAGGCCGTTTTGCGTGGCGGCCTGCTGGGCCTGGGAGTTGACGCTCGCGATGCCCTGCTGCACCTGCGCCTGGGTCACGGAGATCCCGGCCGAGGCGGCCACCTGGTCTTCGATGCCGAACCTGATCAGCCAGCTCAGCACCGCGGCGGGCACCTCGGTAGAGGTCAGCTGCACCTGCGAGCCGTACGGCGCTGCCGCTGTATTGAAGTTGGTCACCTGGGTGTCCAGAGAGGAGATGGTGATCCGCTGGTCGCCTAGGATCGCCGCCGAGCCCACCTTGACCGGGGAGCACGCGGCGAGCACCGCGCATGCGCCAAGGCCCACCGCGCCCAGGGCGGCCAGCCGGGTCCTTCTGCCGAACACAGGCGATCCTTCCTCGGGGACCAGAAGCCGAAACTACGACTCGGAGAGTACCGAACGAACAACCTCCGCGCACCACGCGAGTAGCTCGGCGTCGCGCAGCGGTTCCCCGCCGAAGCCCCCGCCGGAGGCGCCAGTCTTCGGCACCGGTACCAGCATGGTACGCACCGTCGGCTTGAGCAGTGTCTTCGGGTACAGCCGCTGCACTCGCACGACCCGCGAGTCTGGCAGCTGCACGGGCGCGAACCGCACGTGCGACCCCTGCAGCGCGATGTCCGTCAGCCCGGCCTGCCGTGCCGCGAACCGCAGCCGCGCCACGTCGAGCAATGTCACCACGGGCGGCGGCAGCGCGCCGTACCTGTCCTCGAGTTCCTCGCGCACCGCGGTCACGTCGGCCTCGGAGTCGATAGCGGCGATCGAGGTGTAGGCCGCGAGCCGCAGCCGCTCGCCTGGCACGTAGTCGTGCGGGATGTGCGCGTTCACCGGCAGCTCGACCCGGACCTCCGGCCGCTCCGCCGGAGCGTCGTCGCGCAGCTCGCGCACGGCTTCGCCGATCATCCGCACGTACAGGTCGAACCCGACGCCGGCGATGTGCCCGGACTGCTCGCCGCCAAGCAGGTTCCCCGCGCCCCTGATCTCCAGGTCCTTCAGCGCGACGTACATGCCGGCACCGATCTCGGTGTGCTGCGCCACGGTGGCCAGCCGCTCGTGCGCTGTCTCGGTCAGCGCCTTCTCCGTCGGGTAGAGGAAGTACGCGTACGCCCGCTCCCTGCCGCGGCCGACGCGCCCGCGCAGCTGGTGCAGCTGCGACAGCCCGGCGGCGTCGGCCCGGTCCACGATCAGGGTGTTGGCGTTCGGGATGTCGAGCCCGGACTCGACGATCGTCGTCGCGACGAGCACGTCGTAGTTCCTGTCCCAGAAGTCCACCATGATCTTCTCGAGCTCGTGCTCGTTCATCTGCCCGTGCGCGACCGCGATCCGAGCCTCAGGCACCAGCTCGGCGAGCCGCGCGGCGACCCGCCGGATGGACTGCACCCGGTTGTGCACGTAGAACACCTGGCCGTCGCGCAGCAGCTCGCGCCTGATCGCGGCGGCGGTCTGCTTCTCGTCCTGCGGTCCGACAAAGGTCAGCACCGGGTGCCGCTCCTCGGGCGGCGTAAGGATCGTGGACATCTCACGGATCCCCGCCACGCCCATCTCCAGCGTGCGCGGGATCGGCGTCGCCGACATCGCAAGCACGTCCACCTCGGTGCGCAGCCGCTTCAGGTACTCCTTGTGCTCGACGCCGAACCGCTGCTCCTCGTCGATGACCACCAGGCCGAGCTGCTTGAACCTGGTCTCAGGCGACAGCAGCCGGTGGGTGCCGATGACGACGTCGACCGAGCCGTCGGCGAGCCCGCGCAAGGTCTCGGCGACCTCCGCGTTCGACTGGAACCGGGACAGCGGCTTCACCGAGACGGGGAATGGGGCGTACCGCTCGGAGAACGTGTTGAAGTGCTGCTGCGCGAGCAGCGTGGTCGGCACGAGCACCGCCGCCTGTCGCCCGTCCTGCACCGCCTTGAAGGCGGCCCTGACCGCGATCTCGGTCTTCCCGTATCCGACGTCGCCGCAGATCAGCCGGTCCATCGGCACCGGCTTTTCCATGTCGCGCTTGACCTCGTCGATGGCCGCGAGCTGGTCGGGCGTCTCGATGTAGGGGAACGCGTCCTCGAGCTCGCGCTGCCACGGCGTGTCGGGTCCGAACGCGTAGCCTGGCGAGGCCATCCGCGCCGAGTAGAGCCTGATGAGCTCCGCGGCGATCTCGCGGACCGCCTTGCGGGCACGGCCCTTGGTCTTGGCCCAGTCCGCGCCGCCGAGCCGGTGCAGCGTCGGCGCCTCGCCGCCGACGTACTTGGTGACCTCGTCCAGCTGGTCGGTCGGCACGTACAGCCGGTCCGGCGGGTGGCCGCGCCTGCCCGGCGCGTACTCGAGCACCAGGTACTCGCGGGTCGCCCCCGCCGCGGTCCGGCTGGTCAGCTCGACGAACCGGCCGACGCCGTGCTGCTCGTGCACCACGTAGTCGCCGGCCTTGAGCTGCAGCGGGTCGACCCCGCCGCGCCGCCGGGCGGTCGGCAGCCGCCGTTCGTCCCGCGCGCCAGGCCGGGACGCGCCGCGCGCCGCCAGATCGGCCTCGGTCAGCAGCGCCAGTCGCACGGCGGGCCAGCTGAACCCCTGCCGCAGCTCCCCGGTCGACACGTACGGCACGCCGCCCTCGGGCGCCGTGTCGATGTCGCCGAGCCGCGCGCCGAACCCCTCGCCGCGCAGCACCTCGGCGAGCCGCTGCGCCGGCCCGTGTCCCTCGGTGACCAGCACAACCCGCCAGCCGTCGCTTAGCCACTGGCGAATGTCCGCGAGCATGCGGGTCGTATCGCCGCGATAGGCGGGCGCGGGCCGGGCGTGAATAGTTATCCCGAACGGGCCCGGCTGACTCTCGCCGCTAACTTCCTCGTCGGCGTCGTCGACATCCAAGCCGAACGGCGCCAGCGTCCACCACGGGACGCCGAGGTCGGCCGCCGACTCCCTGATCTTCGAGATCGGCTGGAACGCCGCCCCGCCGAGGTCGACGGGTGCCTCCCCGCCCGCTGCGGCGCTCACCCAGGACGCCTCGAGGAACTCCTGGCTGGTGGCGACCAGCTCCATCGCCCTGGTCCTGATGCGCTCGGGGTCGCAGGCGAGCACGACGCCGCCGAGCGGCACGTGGTCGAGCAGCAGCTCCATCCGGTCGGCGAGCACCGAAGCGAACGCCTCCATGCCCTCGACCGCGATCCCGTCGGCGATCTTGCCGAGCAGCTCGGCGAGGCTGGGATGGGAGTCGGCGAGTTCCTTGGCCCTGGCCCGGACGCCGGGAGTAAGGAGCAGCTCGCGACAGGGGGGCGCCCACAGGCCGCGAGACGAGCGGCCGGAGCTGCGCTGGTCGGCGACCTTGAAGACGCGGATCTCCTCGACCGAATCGCCGAAGAACTCGATCCGCAGCGGGTGCTCCTCGGTCGGCGGGAACACGTCGAGCAGCCCGCCGCGGACCGCGAGCTCGCCGCGCTTGGTGACTATCTCCGTGCGCGCGTAGCCGATGTCGACCAGCCGCGCGATCACGTCGCCGGTGTCGGCCTCGTCTCCTTCGCGCAGCCGGACCGGCTCCAGGTCGCCGAGCCCGGCCACGATCGGCTGCAGCACGCTCCGCACCGGCGCGACGACGACCTTGAGCGGGCCAGGCTCTCCATCGGGAGGGCCACCCGTCCCCCCGGACCCCCCTGGGCCGCCGGGATGAGTCAAGCGGCGCAGCACCGCGATCCGCTGACCCACCGTGTCCGAGCGTGGCGACAGCCGCTCGTGCGGCAGCGTCTCCCAGCCGGGGAAGCTGGCGACGGTATCTGGCGGCAGGAAGGCGCCGAGCGCGGCCGTCAGGTCCTCGGCCTCCCGCGCGGTCGCGGTCACGGCGAGCACGAACCGGCCGGGACCGTCCCCGCCGACGCCGGCCGCGAGCGCCGCGACGATCAGCGGCCGCAGCGAAGGCGGGGCGACGAGGTCACGCTCGCCGCCCGGCAGGTCGGGGGGGCTGGCGAGGGCGGTAGAGAGCTGGGGATCTTCGGCAACGGCGGCGAGTAGTCCGGCGAGGCTCATCATGTCCCAAAGTCGCAGGTAATCAGGGCGCGGGCAAAATCCGGGCAGCCAGAAGCCCCCGGCGCGCCCCAGTCGGTGCCTATGTGCACGACGTCTACTACAAGTTTACGTCCCGCCGCCGGCTCCCACCGCGCGGACCGAATCCCGGCCGCAAAGCCGCGTCAGGAAATATCGGACTTTGAGTATGCAGTCAATTACTATTTGTCTCTATGACTACCGCTGGCCGTGATTTGCCAGGCGCGGACGTGAAAACGAACGGGTTCTTCGCCGGGCCGCTGCACGACTACACGATGCGCTGTCTCGGCGCGCCGGTCACCCTGCTGCAGGCCGGCTGTCTCGCCCCGCTGCGGGAACTCGGCATCGGTGAGCTCGCCGAGGGCGGGTTCGAGATCTCGGTCACCGCCGTCGACGCCGACCACCCGCTGGCCAAGCGGGCGATCGAGGACGCGAGGACCGGGTACGACGACGTGATCGTTGGCGACCTGCGCACTGTCCCGATCGCGCAGCGCGCCTACGACATCGTCTACTGCGCGGGCCTGCTCGAGCGGGTCCAGCATGTCGAACTGGTGCTCGACCGGCTGGTCAGCGCGCTGAAGCCGGGCGGCCTGCTGCTGATCAGGACCAAGGACAGGTATACCGCGGCGGCCCTGCTCGACCGGCTGCTGCCGGGACCCGCGCGCGAGGCCCTGTGGTCCCGGCTGCACCCGGGCACTCCCGGGCCGTTCCCCGCGGTCTACGAGAAGGCGGTCTGCGCCGCGGGAATCGCCTCCTACGCGCTGATGCGTGGGCTGGTCATCGCCGCGCGCGGCACGGAGCTTACGCTGGCGCCGCAGCCAGTCCGGCTATCATCGTCGATGCGTGTCACCTACGCCGCTATCTCCCGGCTGACCAGGGGACGCTTCGGCGACAGCCACGATGAGCTGCTCTACGTGATCCGCAGGCCGCAGGACCAGTTCGCGCGCGTGGTATAGCTACGCCCGGCGAGCGCAGCACGAAGACGGAGGCGCACGTGACGGTTGAAGAGCTGCCGGCCGAGCTGGCCGACTGGCCCGCGTGGACTCCGGGCGAGGCGCAGCTCGGTGAGCTTGAGCTGATCACTTCCGGCGCGTTGGCCCCGCTGGGCGGCTACCTGACCACCGCCGACCTGACCGCCGTCGCGGCGCGCGGAGAGCTAGCGGACGGCACGCCCTGGCCGGTGCCCGTCACCCTCACCGTCCCGGCCAGCGCCGTTCCCGCGGACGCGGACCACCTTGTACTGCAAGACGCGGAGGGGTCGCCGCTCGCCGTGGTCGAGATCTCCGAACGGGTCCCCCTCGGATCGCCGGAGCAGCCAGGCCCGATGCTGCGGCTCGCGGGCCCTGTCACAGCGCTGCGCGCCCCGGAACACGGACCGTTCCGCGCGCTGCGGCGGGCGCCCGCCGACGTGCGGGCCGAGTTCGCCGGCTGGCCGGTGCTCGCGCTCGCCACCAGGCGGCCGCTCGGGCAGCGGCACATCGGCCAGCTGAGGCACCTGGCCGGCCAGCTGAAGGCACGGATCCTGCTGCTCCCGCTGGTTTCCGGCCCGGCTGCTGTGGTGACCAGGCCGGAAGCCCTCGTGCGCGTGGTGCTCGCGGCGGCACGCCAGCTGCCTGACGGCACGCTCGTCGTCCCCGTGCCGCTGCCCCGGCGGCCGAACCCCGACGAGGAGCTCGCCGCGCTGGTGGTGATCGCCGCCGCGCACGGCGCGACACACCTGCTTACCGACGCCGGGGGGCGCACGGACGCAGCCGCCAAGCTCGGGGTGGAGGTGCTTACCGAACCCGAGTGGGCGTACGACCCCGCGACCGAGGTCTGGCGGCCGCTTGGCCTGATCGCGCCGGGTACCGAGCGAGGCGAGCTCTCCGGCACCGAGCTCGCCGAGCTGCTCGACGCCGGCGGCCCGGTGCCGTCGTGGCTGATGCCGGAGGGCGTGGCGGCGGAGCTGCGCAGGGCGCGGCCGCCGCGGTCCGCGCGCGGCATCGTGGTGTTCTTCACCGGGCTGTCCGGGTCAGGCAAGTCCACCCTTGCCCGCGACCTGCGAGACGCGCTGCTCGAGCGGGGTGACCGGACCGTGTCGCTGCTCGACGGCGACCTCGTCCGGCGGCTGCTGTCGGCGGGGCTGACCTTCTCCCGTGAGGACCGCGACCTGAACATCGCGCGGATCGGGTACGTGGCGACCGAGGTGGCCCGGCATGGGGGGATCGCGATCTGCGCGCCGATCGCGCCGTACGCGGCGGCCAGGGCGGCGGTCCGGTCCATGGTCAGCGAGGTCGGCGACTTCGTGCTCGTGCACGTCTCGACACCGCTCGCCGTGTGCGAGGCGCGTGACAGAAAGGGTTTGTACGCGAAAGCCCGCGCCGGGGTGATCGGGTCTTTCACCGGGATCTCCGACCCGTATGAAGAGCCGACGGACGCCGACCTGGTGCTGGACACCTCGCTGGTGTCGCGGCGCGACGCGGTGGCGGCCGTGCTGGCGCACTTGTCCCGCGGCGGCTGGCTGGGCTAGCCGCGCGGCACTGCCTCGCCGGAGGTCTCGGCCGCCGCCGGTTCCCCGGCCGCGTCTTCCGCGTCTTCGGCGGCGGTGCCCTCTGCGAGGCGCTCGCGGAATTCTGCCGCCTTGGCGGTCACGCGGCCCAGCCTGCGGTTCAGCGCTCCGGCCAGCACCTCGCGCTGCCTGGACAGCAGCACGTAGCTCGCGAGCGCGCTGATCACGAACGCGAGCGCGAGCAGCAGGATCCCGCGCGCGCCGGCCAGGTAGAGCAGCGCTACGGAGATGACCAGCAGCAGGATCCGCGCGGACGTATAGGCAAGTCCAGTTCGCATAGCACTACCGATTGTAGGACGTCGCTTCCGCGCTCAAGACCCCGGCCAGCAATCCCGGGTCGATGTTGCCGCCGGACAGGACGGCCACCAGGGGGGCGCCGTCGGCGGCCGCCAGCCCCAGCTCCGCGGCGGACCTGGACAAGCTCGCGGCCACCGCAACAGCGCCGCCCGGCTCGGCGACCAGCCGGGCCCGCAGGGCCAGCTGCCTGACCGCGGCGAGCATCTCGTCTTCCGTGACCGTGACAATGTCACTGACCAGCTCGCGGATGTGCGGGAAGGTCACTTCGCCGACCTGCTCCACGCGCAGCGCGTCGGCCATGGTCCGCGCGGTGTCGGCGGCCCGCCAGGCGACGCGGGTGCCGCTGTGCAGCGAGTCGCGGGCGTCCGCGGCGAGTTCCGGCTCCACGCCGATGACCTTCGTCTCCGGCAGGAGCGCCGTGATGGCCACCGCGATGCCAGAGATGAGGCCGCCGCCGGAGACCGGGACGAGGACGGCGCGCGGGGGCCGGGCCGCGAGGTCTTCCGCGATCTCGAGACCGATCGTCCCCTGCCCCGCGATCACCAGCCGGTGGTCGAAAGGCGGGATCTCGGCGTAGCCGCGGGTCCTCGCGATCTCCCCGGTCGCCGCGACCCGCGCGGCCATGTTGGGCTCGACCCAGACGAGTTCCGCGCCTGCGCCCGCGATCGCGTCGGTCTTGACCCTCGAGGCGCCCCGCGGCACCACAATGGCCGCCTTGACGCCGAGCATCGCCGCGGCGTAAGCGACCGCGAACCCGTGGTTGCCGCTCGAGTGCGCCACCACGCCGCCAGGCCTCGTCACCGGGTCCTCGGTCAGCGCACGGATCGCGTTGTAGGCGCCGCGCAGCTTGAACGCGCCGGTGGGCTGCAGCGACTCGGGCTTGACCAGCAGGTCCGGCCGGCCAGGGGACGGCGGCGCGGCATCGCTTGGCGCCACGGCGCCGGGGAAGGGGACCAGCGGGGTGCGGACGACGACGCCCGCGATCCTGTGTGCCGCCGCGCGTATCTCGTCGAGCGGAACCAGTTCAGCCACGCGTCAGCCTCCTCCCGCACCAGCGTAGTGGCACGTCATGCGGAACTTACTGGTGAGTCACCCTGAGCGACCAGCGAATCGCTGAGGCAATTTCCCGAAATTGGGGCAGAAAGTATCCGTTTGTCGCCAAACTAGGGGCATACTCCGACCGAAGCGAGGAGATGGGACGTGGACGGCAACAATGAGCGGCTGCTCACCCCTGGGGAAGTAGCCGCCCTGTTCCGGGTGGATCCGAAGACTGTCACCAGGTGGGCGGCGTCCGGGCGGATCACCAGCATCCGCACGCCTGGCGGGCACCGACGGTTCCGTGAATCCGAGGTGCGCGCCCTGTTGCGCGGCGATAGTGAGGTTTCACCCGAAGGGCACCCTGCGGCTTGACTTTTGAGCGCGGACCTCGGGTGACTGAGGTCCGCGCTTCGCCTTGTGCCCGTAAGCCGCGCCCCTGTCGAGCGTCAGTCGGCCTCGGGATCCTGACCCGGCCAGTACTGATCGCCCACTAGCCTGGCGAACTCCAGGAACTCCCTGTGCAGCGCGGCGTCGCCAGCGCGCCACTCCTGCCGCCGCTGCTCGACCTGGTCGGGGGTCAGCGCCTGCTCGGCGAGCCGCTCGTAGTCCGCGTCCTGCGGCCCGATCTCGACGTACGCATCGCCTATGACCGGGCCGTCCTGACGGATGGCCGTCGCCGGAACCTGCAGGTTCCCGTTCGGCAGTCGAATGACAAACATCGCCTGATCACCCTAGATGCCATAACGCCGGTTGAAGTACAGCATTACCCGCAACGCGATGCGCGTGTTACCGCTCAGCATGTCGACCAGCGCTGGCCGCTGCGCCGACGCTATCGCGGCAAAAGCGTCGGCGAAGAACTCCTTGCGGCCAAGGCCGCCTCGCTGGCGGTGGAAGTCGCTCGCGATAGTGGGCAGGCACTGATCATAAATCATCCTGAACTCGGCGGAGTCGGATTGCCACTTGCCTGGCGGGCTGTCGAGATCGTCAAGCGCGTGCCCGACCTCATGGCACATCACGTCAGGGGTCGGCGACGGCCGGGAGCCCACCACGATCTTGCGCTCGCCGTACGCGCCGGCGCAGGCGTCCCAGGTCGCCCGGCCGGACGGCAGCGGTACGCCGTGCAGCGCGCCCATGTCGTCGAGCTGGGGCACCCCGCCATCGCCCACGTAGATGCCGTCGAGCCCGGCGGCGAGCTTTTCCTGGAGGGCCCGCGGGAACTCCGCGAGCCGGTCGACAGCGGCGATCACCTCAGCCGACGGGGGCGCCGAGGTATCCCACTGCCGCCACAGAATCGCCTCCAGCGCACCGCAGTCCCGGCGGCCGTCCGCGGTCGGCGGGTGGCCCTTCGGGTGCGGCGCCGCGAACGGCAGCGCCGCGCGGCGTCTGGCGGGCGCCGCGCGCATGCCGGCAGCCGGGGTGGCGTTGCCCGCCGGCGGTGCCGTGGCCGCCTGGTCAAGCCCCGCCGCGTCCACCATGCCGAAGAACTGAGCTTGCTGGTCGGCGACCTGCGATTCGCCCACCACCTGGTACCACGGCTGCCTCGGCATCCCTGGTGCCTGTGCTTCCTGGTGAGCTTCCCGCGCGACGGCGGCCGCCTCCAACGGCGCCGCGCCGAACGGGACCTCCCTGATCCGCGCGCGCCCGACGCCGGCTCCCCTGCCCGCGGGCCGTTCCGTGCCGGGCGGACCGTAGTTCCGCGGCACCGCTGGCTGCGGGGGGAAACCCGCGGGAGGCTGCGACGGCCTCAGCGGCTGTGCTGGCCCAGGGGACTGTGCTGGCCTGGGAGACTGTGCTGGCCCCGGAGACTGTGCTGGCCCCGGAGACTGTGCCGGCCACGGCGGCTGTGGCGGCTGCGGCTGCCTGTTTCGCTGCGGTAGCCCGGCGGGCGGCTGCACCAGCCCGGTATCCGCCGTCCGCGGCAATGCGCCGGGGCGGGGCGGCGCGACGGCTGGATTCTTGCGGTGCCTGCCGCTGTCCTCTCGGTGATAGGAGTCCCGCGCCCGGGCGTGGCCCTGGTCCTGATCTGGCGAACGCCAACCGACGATGCGGCGGAGCCGCGCGAAAAGGCGTAGCCGCATGCTGGGTACTCCCCTTGTTCGTGCCCGAACCCCAGAGTATGCCGATTCGACCAGCACGTCACCCCGGGTGACAGACGGTAACTAGACAGGCAGGTGGTAAAAGATGAGCAATTCGGATACGGACCAGGACACCGGAGGTTAGGCTTTCGCCATGTTGCTGTCAGGTGTCCTTTTTTTCCTATTCCTGGCGGGCTGCTGGCTCTACTGCCTCACCGACGCGGCGCTGACGCCGGCTGGGGAGTACCGAGGCCTCTCGAAGAGCACCTGGATCTGCATCATCTCCGCGACGTTCATCGTGGGCGCGCTGGCGTGGCTCATCGCCCGCAGGTCACGGCGCTCGAAGTCATGGGTGACCGCCAGCGCGGCCTATCCGTGGCACTCCCCGTGGGCCGAGGCGGACACCGTGGTCGCCAGGCACCCGGCCGCCCGCGCGAAGCAGCCATCCCGCGACCGGCAGCGCATCCCGCAGGGCCCCGACGATGACCCGGAATTCCTCCGTCAGCTCGACCGCGGGATCCGCGGCAGCTCCGCCGACTCCGGCGAGTTACGCGCTGTTACCCCGACAGCCCGCAGAGCACGCATGCAAGCCGGCGCCGTCCCAGCCGCGCCGCATCAGCACCGCGGCCAACTGCGCTGCCCGCGCGCAGCGCCGGACAGTGACGTCACGCACCCCGAAGCGCACTGTCTGGACGTCGCCGGCGAACAGGTTGTCGTTGTCGCGGTCGGCGTCGTGCCACTTCTGCTCCGGCGGGTGACTTGACCGCCCGTCAAGCTCGACGCATAGCCGGTACGCGTCGTAGAAGTTGTCCAGGTACCGAACGCCGGAGGCGAGCACCCGCCGAGCCTGCCGCCGGGCGACGGGCAGCCCGTGCGCACGCTCAACATCGCGGACATAGCGAAGCTCCAGCGGAAACATGACCCCGTCGGCAACATCGTCGAGCGCATCGGTCAGCCAGTCTCGCCACCGCATCCTCTTGCGCGCCGCCATCGCTTCCTTGATCATCCCCGCCGAGACAAGCCGCCGCCCGGTCGCCCGAGACAGCCACGCGTAGGCGTCATCAAACGACGCCGACGCCGCCGCCAGGTCGAGCACAGTCTCCGCGACAGGCGTCCGCGGCAACTGCCACGGCGGCAATTCTTGCCGAACCACCCTCCGCGACCGATGGATAACCACCCCGGGAATCTTGCGGTACCTGGCTGGATCCAGACTGGCAGCCACGGTCACGTGGATTACCTTGCTCGGCTTGTCTGCAAGACCATGCACCTCGGCCGCGGTCTCGTGGCCAACCCACGGCACTTGGCCAGAGTTATCGTGCGGGATAAGCCCCGGATTTCGTCGCTAAATCCCGCACGATGATCAGGCCGCGACGCTGATGCCGCAGCCGGGTCAGCCGACGCCTGCGTAGGAGTGCATGCCGGTGATGAAGACCTGGACTACCAGCATGTTGAACGTCAGGCTCGCGAAGCCGAGCAGCTGGAGGTAGTGCGCGCGGCGGCCTCGCCAGCCTGCGGTGGCGCGGGCGTGCAGGTAGCAGGCGTACAGCACCCAGGTGATGAACGCCCAGGTCTCCACTGGGTCCCAGCCCCAGTAGCGGCCCCAGGCCTGGTCCGCCCAGATGGCCCCGGCGATGACGCCGAACGTCCAGACGGGGAACCCAAACACCACGGTCCGGTAGGTCAGCTTGTCCAGTTGCGCCGCCGAAGGGATCCGCGCGACCAGCCCGTTGCCCGGCTGCGCCTTCCCGGCCGCGACCCGCGCACGGTAGCGCTCGACGACGAGGTACATGACCCCGAGCACCGCGGCGACGAAGAAGATGCCTGTCGCCAGCGTCATGGCGGTCACGTGGATGCTCAGCCAGTACGACTGCAGCGCGGGCACCAGCGGGCCGGCGGCCGTGTAGATGACCGTCTCGGCGAGCCCGAGCGCGACGACCACCGCGCCCATCACGAACACGCCCAGCGCCCACGCCCGGTACCGCACCATGACATAGCAGAAGAAGATCGCGGCCACGCACGTCAGCGCCGTCACGAACTCGTACATGTTGCCCCACGGCGCGCGGTGCACCGCGAAGCCTCTGGTGACCACCGCCACCAGGTGGGCGAGGATGCCGAGCGCGCTGAACGCCACCGCGGCCCGCACCCAGGGGCCGGCCTCCCAGACGGCGCGCAGCGCCGGCACCTGCCGCGCAGGCAGCACCGCGTCACCAGGACCGGCGTCACCAGAACCGGTACCGCCAGAACCCGCGTCCGCCGGGGCCGCCTGAGCTCCGTCCGCCAGGCCCACCGCCTCCGGCGCCCCCGGCGCCCCCGGTGCCCCCGCCGCCCCGCTTCCGCTTGCACCCTGGGCCGCGCCCACCGTCGCGAGCTGTGCGGCACGCTCGCTGGAGGCGACGGCGGCGCCCGCGGCCGCCGCCCGGCGCGGCCGGCCGAAGGCGAAATCGCCCGCGAACGCGACCACCGCGAGCGAGTAGATGACGATCGCCGCGACGAGGAAGTCGCCGCTGACCTGGGCCAGGCCTAGGTTTACCGACACGAGCCTCACGCTCCTGCTTCTGACTGGTTGTTAGGCTCAGGTTTCTGCTGGGCGGCGAGTTCCGCGGCCAGCTCGGCGAACTCCTCCTCGAAGCCGCCGCTGGCGTCGGTGCGCGCCAGGCCGCCGACCGTCACCACGGAGCCGCCGCCGGAAGCGGCGGGTACCGCCCGCACGAACACCCGCCGCCGCCGCACGAGGAACGACACCAGCAGGCCGCCGAGCGCGAGCATCCCGCACACGAGCGCGGGTACCTGGCCCGGGTCGTAGGTGATCGCCAGCGACACCCACTGCTTGACCCCGACGAACGTGATCGCCCCGCGCCCGCCGGGCAGCGTCCACGTCTGCCCGGGCAGCATCAGCCGCGGCGACCCGGAGATCTTCGTCATCCCCGCCGTGTTCAGCTGGTAGACCGACTGCGGGACGCCCGAGTTCATGCCGAGGTTGCCCGAGTAGCCGATCAGCGACACGGCGGGAAAGTCAGCCGCGGGGAAGGCCGACTCGAGCGTGCCGCCGACCGACACCGCGGTCGGCACGAACACACCCATGAATCCGAGCGACGCGTCCGGGGCCTTGACTACCCCGTCGGAGAGGAACGTCCCGGTGTTAGCCGGGATGAACGGCGTCGCCTCGTTGTAGGCCACGTTCCCGCGGGAGTCGGTCACCCGGAACACCGGCGCGTACCCGTGCCCGATCAGGTACACCTTCGTGGAATCCACCGGCAGCGGGTCGTTGATCCTGATGTTGTACGTCCGCGACGGGGCGCCTGGCGACGGGGAGTAGGTGACGGAGGCATTGAAGTCTGAAGGCTGCCCGCGCGAGCCGCCCGACGTCAGGTAGCTCGCCGAGAAACGATCCAGCGTCAGCGTGAACGGCGCCAGATCCGACCCGCTGACCAGCCGCCCCGGGTGGAACTCGTCCAGCGCCGGCAACGTGTCGGAGAACGCCTGCCCCTCGACCAGCAGCTTGTCCGCCTTGTAGCCGAACAGCCCGCCGAGCGCGATCGACACGAGGACCCCGAGCAGCGCGAGGTGGAACAGCAGGTTGCCGGCCTCGCGCAGGTAGCCCTTCTCCGCCGACACCCAGTGGCCGCTGTCGCCGGAGGCGGGGCGCCGCAGCCGGAACCGCTGCCCGCCGAGCATCGCGGCGGCCGCGTCCACGGCAGCCCCCGGCGCCAGCGCTGACGGGAACGACGCCGAGTGCGGCAGCCGCCGGAGGTTCCGCGGCGCCCGCGGCGGCGGCGTCCGTGCGGAGCCGGCCAGCTTGAACGTCCGCGGCACGACGCATCCGACCAGCGACGTGAACAGCAGCAGGTAGATCGCCGCGAACCACGGCGCGGCGAACACGTTGAAAAGCCCGAGGTGGTTCAGCCACGGCGCGAGCGCGGGGTGCGAGGCGAAGTACTGCTGCACCGCGGCGGGGTCGGATCCCTGCTGCGGCAGCACCGACCCGGGCACCGACCCGAGCGCGAGCAGGAACAGCAGCACCAGCGCGGTCCGCATGGAGGTGAGCTGACGCCATCCCCAGCGCAGCCAGCCCGCGGACGGTCCCGTCTCCGCGCCGCTACCGGTCGCGTCGGGTTCTGTCTCCGTTATCCCGAACGAGCCCGTCTCTTCGCCCTGGGCCTCCGCCTGCTCCCGCGGGGTGTGCACGTCGGTCATGGGCTCGCCGCCACGTCGTTCAGGATTGTCGTCATTGACTGGTAGCTGATCTTGCCGATCACCAGGCCCGCGATGCGCCCGGTCTGGTCGATCACGACCGTGGTGGGCGTGTAACCGACCGACGCCACCCGGCTGAAGTCCTGGACGATGGAGTAGCTCGCGTCGTTCACGCTCGGATAGCCGATGCCGATGTCGTGGGTGAAGGCGAGCGCGTTCGCGGTGGTGTCCCCCACGTCGTCGCCGAGGAACGAGACGCCCTTCGAGCGGTACTGTTCCGACAGCACCGCGAGCGTTGGCCCCTCCGCGCGGCACGGCGCGCACCACGAGCCCCAGAAGTTCAGCACGACCACCTTGCCGCGGTAGCTGGCCAGCCGGATCGGTGTCCCGTTGAGGGACGTCCCGGTGAAGTCGGGCGCCAGCGCGCGGTGTCCGGCCGCGTACACCTGCTGGCTGTTGTCGCCGCCGATGTAGGTGACGCCGCTGGCCTGCCCGCTCCCTTCGGTCAGCGTGACCGCGAGCGCGCCAGCCAGCAGCACGGCGGCAACGGCCGCCACAGTGACGACCGTCCGGCGCTTGGCTCTGAACACCGGCGGTTCCTTACGGTCTCCTACAGGGGGTAGTACCCGGTCTATTGTGCCCTATCAGGGTCGGCAACCTGTCGCCGGGGCGGCACGGCGTAAGAAACGCCGGTGAGCTGGTCCCCGTCGAAGGTGAAGCTGGTGACCGAGCCGAGGGCGCACTGCCTGGCCTTCGGGTTGTGCCATAGGCGCCGGTGCTCGGCGGCGAGCCGGCTGACCCAGATCGGCAGCTGGTGGCTGACGCAGACCGCCTCCTTGCCGCGGGCGGCTTCCCTCGCCTTGGCCATGGCTTCCTGCATCCTGGCCGCGACCTCCGTGTACGGCTCGCCCCACGACGGCCGGAAGGGGTTCCACAGGTACCGCCAGTTCCCCGGGTTCACCGCGAGCTGGGTGAGCGTCACGGTCCTGCCCTCGAGCACGTTCGCCGACTCGATCAGCAGGTCGCTGGTGACGATCTCAAGCCCCAGCCGCTCGGCCACCGGGGCAGCGGTCTCCTGCGCGCGCTCGAGCGGCGAGGCGAAGATCGCGGCGACCGGGCGGCCGTCGAAGAAGTCAGCGGCGGCGGCGGCCATCATCCGCCCGTTCGCCGACAGGTGGTAGCCGGGCAGGCGCCCGTACAGGACGCTGTCCGGGTTGTGCACTTCACCGTGCCTGAGCAGGTGCACGACAGTGGTCTCGGCCATGGCCCCGCCAGCTTACCGGTTCACCAGAGCGCGCCGTCAGCCAAGCACAGGGTCAGCCAAGGACGGCGGCAGCGGCCCTAGCCGCGGCCGGGAGGGCGTCGGCGACGCGGGACAGCGCGTGCTCGTCGTGCGCGGCGGAGACGAACCACGCCTCGAAGGCCGACGGCGGCAGGTAGACGCCGCCGTCGAGCATCGCGTGGAAGAACGCCGCGTAGGCAGCGGTGGACTGGGCCTTGGCATCGGCGAAGTTCCGTACCGGTTCCGTGCGGCCGAGGAAGACCGTGAACAGGTTTCCCGCCGTGGACAGCCAGTGCGGCACCCCCTCCTTGTCCAGCACCGCCGACACCTGTGCCGACAGCGCGCTGGCGAAGGAGTCGACCGCCTCGTACACCGCCGGCGTGCAGGCGCGCAGCGTGGCCAGGCCGGCCGCCGTCGCCAGCGGGTTGCCCGACAGCGTGCCCGCCTGGTAGACGGGCCCGACGGGAGCGAGCCGCTGCATCACCTCGGCGCGGCCGCCGAACGCCGCGCACGGCAGCCCGCCGCCCATCACCTTGCCGAACGTCACGAGGTCCCCGGGCACGCCGTCCACCCCGTACCACCCGGACGGCGACACCCGGAAGCCGGTCAGCACCTCGTCCATGATCAGCAGCGCGCCCGCGCCGTCACACAGCGAGCGGAGCAACTCGTTGAACCCGGCCGCGGGCGGCACCACGCCCATGTTCGCCGGGCAGGCCTCGGTGATAACGCATGCGATCTCGTCGCCGCGGGCGGCGAACAGCGCCCGGGCGGCGTCCGCGTCGTTGTACGGCAGCACGACCGTGTCGGCGGCCGACGCGCCCGTCACCCCCGGCGTGTCAGGCAGCCCGAACGTCGCGACCCCCGACCCGGCGGCCACCAGCAGCGCGTCGACGTGGCCGTGATAGCACCCGGCGAACTTCACCACCAGCGACCGGCCGGTGTAGCCACGCGCCAGGCGCAGCGCGGACATCGTCGCCTCGGTGCCGGAGTTGACCAGCCGGACCTGCTCGACAGGGGCCCGCGCGATGATCTCGGCCGCCAGCTCGACCTCGCCGGCCGTGGCCGCGCCGAACGACGTCCCCTTCGCCAGCGCCCTCGACACGGCGGTGACGACCGCCGGGTGCGCGTGCCCCAGGATCATCGGCCCCCACGAGCACACCAGGTCCAGGTACTCCCTGCCGTCCACGTCGAACAGGTACGCGCCGACGCCCCGCTCGATGAACCGGGGCGTCCCGCCCACCGGGCCGAACGCGCGGACCGGCGAGTTGACGCCGCCTGGGGTCACCTCGAGCGCGCGGCGGAACAGGTCGGCGGAACGGTCGGTCACCAATACCTCCGGTGGGTGGTCTGGCCTTCAGGCCGGGAAGGCATCGAATACCCCGCGCAGCGGGGCAGAATGTCGTACCCGACCGCTACATTGTCCGCATGTCCCGGTACCGGCTGATGCTGTCGCCTACCCAGAAAGCAGCGCTCCTGGGACACTGCGCGCACGCTCGGTACGTGTGGAACCTGTGCGTTGAGCAGGAGTCGCACTGGCGACCGGGACGCGGGCGCATGCCGGGATTCGCGGAACGCTGCCGCCAGTTGTCGCAGGCAAGGGCGGAGAACCCATGACTGGCCGCGGGCAGCGTGATCGTGCAGCAGCAGGCGATCCGCGACCATGACCAGGCGATGGCGAACTTCTTCGCCGGAAGCCATGGCCGCCCGTCGTGGCGAAAGGCCGATCGGGATGAGGGGTTCCGCATAGTCCACGTCAAGTCGGAACACGTACGGCGGCTGAACCGCAACGCAGGGGAGATCTGGGTACCCAAGGCTGGGTGGGTGCGGTTCCGCTGGTCCCGACAGATACCGCAGGACGTGAAATCGTACCGAGTGACCCGAGACCGGGCTGGGCGCTGGCATGTGGCGTTCGCCGTCGTCCCACAACCCATCGAGATGCCGGGAACGGGAGAGATTGTCGGCATTGACCGGGGTGTGGCTGTCAGCGCAGCTCTGTCCACTGGACGGCTGCTGCACTGTCCTGGCCTGCCCGCCCCGCAGGAGAGACGGTTGCGTCGGCTTGAGCGAAAACTGTCTAAGGCTAAGCGCGGCTCGGAACGCCGCACGCGGGTCAGGCATGCTGCCGCCAAGCTCAAGGCGCGCAGCGCAGACATCCGCAAAGACTGGTGCGAGAAGGTATCGACAGACATCGCTAAGCGGTTCGACGTGATCCGCGTCGAGGATCTGCGGATCGGGAACATGACCCGCTCGGCAAGAGGGACCGTCGTTGAACCTGGGCGGAATGTCCGACAAAAAACGGGACTGAACCGGGGCATCCTTGCCCAGGGATGGGGCCTGATGGTCCGCCGCTTGGAGGACAAGGCCTCCGGCCGAGTGGAGAAGGTATGTCCCGCGTATACGAGCCAGCGGTGCTCGGCCTGCGGGCACGCCGCAGTGGGCAGCCGCGAGAGCCAAGCCCTGTTCCGCTGCGTGGCCTGCGGATACACGCTGAACGCTGACGTGAACGCGGCCAGGAACATCGCCGCAGGGCATGCGGTGACTGCGCGGGGAGGCCGCCGGGCTACCGGGCCTGTGAACCGCGAACCTCAACCTGCGCTCCTTCCATCAGGATAGAAACGGGCAACGGGTTGGAATCCTCCGCCCTCGGGCAGGGGAGGATGTCAAGGCTAGGTGCCTTCTTCCTCGCAGGCGTCCACCAGGTACTCGAGCAGGCGCAGCGCGTCAGGCAACGGCTGTCCGGCCGGCTGCCGCACCCAGCGTACGTCCTGCCCGTCGCCGAATCGTGACGGCGGGGCCAGCACGTAACTGTCCCGGCAGTGCCAGCGCAGCGCCCCGGTCTGGGCAGAGGTGTCCGGCGACGAGTCCAGCCCGCACGACCACCACTCATCCTCGTCAGCGGGCGCACCCCTTGTCGCGACGAAGAACAGCATCCGGTCGGCGCCCTGGACCGCGACCGGCCCCGTCGGCACGCCGGCCGCCGTCATCGCGGCGAGTGCCCTCTCCCCGTCCACCGCCGGCACGTCAAGAATGTCAAAAACCCGCCCGGTGACGAGTATCACGTTCGCCTCCGGACGGGCTTCCCACCACTGCTTGATCGTCTCGCCGTCCACGGTCGCCTGCATCTGCCACGTGGGCGAGACCGGGTGCGCGCCAGGCGCCGGGCAGCCGACCCGGTCGCACGAACACGCCCGGCCCGGTTCCCGCGCCCCGTCCAGGCCGCGGCTCGGGTGTGCTCCCGGGCATACCGGCCAGCCCATGGCGGCGTACTCGCGGGCGGCCTCGCCCATCTCAGGGAGCCGCTGCGCCGCCCGCCGACGGCCCCGTCGCCGCATCACCGTCACCATCTCATGCCCGAACTCCTCGTCGTCCGCCGCCCGCCGGCTGCCGGGTACGCCAAAGCACCCGCGGCAAAATCGTGCTGGTGGGATACGCGAACTCTACTCGGTGCGCTAGCGGAGCCGTCGGGCGACCTCCGAAGCCCAGTAGGTCAAGATGACGCTCGCGCCCGCCCGGCGGATCGCGGTGAGGGTTTCCATGATCGCCTTGTCGCGGTCCACCCAGCCGTTCGCCGCCGCGGCCTCGACCATCGCGAACTCGCCGCTGACCTGGTAGGCGGCGACCGGCACCAGGACCGCGTCCGCGACCCGGCGGATGACGTCGAGGTAGCTCAGCGCGGGCTTGACCATCACCATGTCCGCGCCCTCGGCGAGGTCGAGCTCGACTTCCTTCAGCGCTTCGAGCGCGTTGCCGGGATCCTGCTGGTGGGTGGCGCGGTCGCCGAACTTCGGCGCGCCCTCGGCGGCCTCGCGGAACGGCCCGTAGAACGCGGACGCGTACTTGGCCGAGTACGCGCAGATGGGGATGTTGATGAAGCCGGCCCGGTCCAGCGCCTTCCTGATGGCGCCCACCTGGCCGTCCATCATGCCGCTCGGAGCGACCATGTGCGCGCCGGCCTGGGCCTGGGCGATAGCGGTGCTCGCGTAGCGTTCGAGCGTCGTGTCGTTGTCCACGTAGCCGTCGGCGGTGACGATGCCGCAGTGGCCGTGATCGGTGTACTCGCACAGGCAGAGGTCCGCCATGACGACCAGGTCGTCACCGGTCTCCGCCCTGATGTCGGCGATCGCGACCTGGGAGATTCCGTCCGGGTCGTCCGCGGCGCTGCCGCGCTCGTCCTTGGCCGCGGGGATGCCGAACACGATGATGCCGCCTACCCCGGCCCCGGCCGCCTCGGCGGCGGCTTTCCGCAGGCTGTCCCTGGTGTGCTGGACGACGCCGGGCATCGAGCCGATTGGCACCGGCTCGGTGATGCCTTCCTTGATGAACACCGGCAGGACGAGTTCCGCGGGGCGCAGCGCCGTCTCGGCCACCATGGCGCGCAGCGCCCGCGTGCCGCGCAGCCGCCGCGGCCGCAGCTCAGGGAACCCAGCGGTCATGACCCTCTCCTACTCCTATCTAGCGGGGGCGGCTGCCTAGCGGAGACGACGACGGGCGCCGCGGCGGCGCTCGCTCGGGCGGCGCAGCGGCTCGCCTGCTTCGGCGGCCGCGTCGCGTTGCGCGGCGCCAAAGTCGGCGAGCGCGTCGACCAGCGCGGTGACCGACGGCTTGGATGACGTCACGTCGACCCGCAGGCCGAAGTCGTTTGCCGTCTTCGCCGTCTGCGGGCCGATCACGCCGATCACGGTCACCGCGTGCGGCTTGCCCGCGATCCCGACCAGGTTCCTGACGGTGGACGACGAGGTGAACAGCACGGCGTCGAACCCGCCGCCCTTGATGGCCTCCCGGATCGGCGCGGGCGGCGGCGCGGCGCGCACCGTGCGGTACGCCGTTACGTCCTCCGCCTCCCAGCCGAGGTCGGTCAGCCTGGCGACGAGGGTTTCCGTAGCGATGTCAGCCCGCGGGAGCAGCACCCGGTTGATCGGGTCGAGCAGGTCGTCGTAGGGCGGCCACGCGTCGGCCAGTCCCTCGGCTGACTGCTGGCCGTCCGGCACCAGGTCAGGCCGGATGCCGAAGTCGAGCAGCGCGGCGGAGGTCTGCTCGCCGACCGCCGCGACCTTGACGCCGGCGAAGGCCCGTGCGTCCAGGCCGTACTCCTCGAGCTTCTCGCGCACCGCTTTGACCGCGTTGGTTGAGGTGAACGCCACCCACTGGTACCTGCCGGTGACCAGGCCCTTGATCGCGCGCTCCATCTGCTGCGGGGTCCGCGGCGGCTCGACCGCGATCGTCGGGACCTCCTCGGGCACCGCCCCGTACTCGCGCAGCCGGTCGGAGACCGAAGAGGCCTGTTCCCTGGTCCGCGGCACCAGCACCCGCCAGCCGAACAGCGGCTTGGTCTCGTACCAGGAGAACCGGCTCTTGGCCGCGGCGGCCTCGCCGATCACCGCGATGGCGCCGCCGCGGGTGGTGGCCACGGTAACGCCCGCCGCTTTGAGGTCGGGCCCGATCCTGCCAAGGGTGGTGACAACGGTCTGCTGGTCGGTGGTCGTGCCGTCCCAGGTGATAGCGAACGGCGTCGCGTCCGGCCAGCCCGCGGCGATCAGCATCTTGCCGAGGTCCTGCGGGGCGGTCTCCGCGCCGAGCACCACGAGCGTGCCAGGGCCGTGGGACACCTGGCTGGCCTCGCTGGCGTGGATCACGCGCAGCTCGCCGGGGGCGTCGCCGGTCAGCGCGATGCCTGCGTAGGCGGGCACGCCGGTGACGGTGGGCACCCCGGGGACGATCTCGAAGCGGGCCTTGGCCTTGGCGCAGGCCTGCACCTCGGCGCCCGCGCCGCTGAGCAGCGGGTCGCCCGGGTGCAGCCGGACGGCCAGCCTGCCCGCCCTGGCTGTCTGGAGCAGCGTCCGGACGGTCCCCGCCGCGTCCGTGGGCTCGACAACCTGTGCGTCGGGCCTGAGCAGGCGGCGGACCCGGTCCGCGACCTCGGGCTCAGCCACGACCAGGGCCGCGTCGCCGAGCAGGCGGACCGCGCGCACCGTGAGCAGCCCTTCGTCTCCGGGGCCGGCGCCGACAAACGCCACCCAGCCGTCCATGTCAGTCATGCGCATCATTCCTGTCGGTATTGCCGCCCACCAAGTCCGCCGCGCCGAGCGCAAGCATCCGGGCCGCGAGGTCACGGCCGAGGCGCGCCGCGTCCGCGGCGTCTGCTTCGCCGTGTTCCCGCACGATCATCTTCTCACCGAGCACGACGGCGTCCAGGCGCAGCTGAGTGCCGCTGACGGCGGCGTACGCGCCGACAGGGGCGCTGCAGCCAGCCTCGAGGGCGGCGAGCAAGCCGCGCTCGGCCGTCACGGCGGCGCGGGACTGCGCGTGATCGATCATGGCGAGCAGTCCGGTGAGCTCAGCGTCTTCGGCGCGGCACTCCACCGCGAGCGCGCCCTGGCCCGGTGAGGGGACCATGCTGTCGGGCTCGAATATCTCGCTGACCAGGTCGGTGTGGCCAATCCTGGCCAGCCCGGCGTACGCGAGCACCACCGCGTCGAGCTCGCCGTCGCGGACCTTCGCCAGCCTGGTACCCGCGTTACCGCGGATGGGCACGCAGGTGACGTCGCCGCGCAGCACGGCGAGCTGAGCGGCGCGGCGCGGCGAGCCGGTGCCGATGCGCGCTCCGGCCGGCAGGTCAGCCAGCTTCGCTCCTTTGCGCGCGACCAGCGCGTCGCGGGGGTCGTCGCGGGGCGGGATGGCGGCAAGCGTGATCCCCTGCGGTGCCCCGGTGGGCAGGTCCTTGAGCGAGTGCACGGCGAAGTCCACCTCCCGGCGGAGCAGGCTTTCCCGCAATGCGCTGACGAAAACCCCGGTGCCGCCGATCTGCGTGAGCTGCTCCCTGCTGACGTCGCCGAGCGTGGTCACCCCGACGATCTCCACCGGGCGGCCGGTGCGCTCGGTGAGTAGCCTGGCCACGCTGCCGGACTGGGCGACGGCCATCGGGCTCCGGCGGCTGCCGAGCCGCAAGGGGGTGTCCGCCTTCACTGGCTCCCCTCCTGATCGGTGATGTCGGGAGTTTCGACTTCGGCGCGTGTCACTGCCTCAACCGCACGCGGGTCCAGGTCGAAGAGGACCCGGAGTGCAGCCTCGTATTCTTCGCCGCCAGGCGACGACGCGAGTTCCTTCACCCGGACGGTCGGCGCATGCAACAGCTTGTCTACCACTCGGCGCACCGTCTGGGCGATTTCTTCCAGGGCATGCCCGCTCACGCCGTCCTCGATGAGCCGCCCGCCGAGCCGCTCGAGCTCCGCGTCGACGACCGTCGCCGCCTTGGCGCGCAGCGCCACCACGGTCGGAGTCACCTGGGCGGCACGGACCGCGGACCCGTAGGCGGCGAATTCCTCCTCGACGATCGCACGGACGGCCGCGACCTCAGCCGCGCCGACCGCCGCCTCCCCGGTGCCGCGCAGCTCGTCCAGGCCGATGACGCTGACGTCAGGCAGGTCCGCGACCGCCGGGTCGACGTCGCGGGGCATCGCGAGGTCGAGCAGCACCAGAGGCGCGCTCGCCGGACGCCGGTCAAGCGCGGCACCCACCATCTGCCCGGTGATGACCGCCCCGCCGGCGCCGGTGCAGGAGATGACCAGGTCGGCGCCCCCGATCGCGGCGGGCAGGTCCCGGAAATCCGCGGCCGCGCCGCCGACCCCGGCCACGAGCCGTTCCGCTTTGGACCGCGTCCTGTTGGCCACGACGATACGCGCTGCGCCGGCCCGCGCAGCGGTGGCCACGGCCAGCCCGCTCATCGCGCCGGCCCCGACGACGAGGACATCGCGGCCGGTGAGGAGCTCTGCCCCGGGGATCCCCCCGCGCACGGGGGGGCTCCCCGCCCCCCCGTTTCCCCCCTGGCCCAGGCGTGACGCCGCCAGCTCGACGCCGACGCTGACCAGGCTGATGCCGAGCCGGTCGATCCCGGTCTCCGCGCGGGCCCGCTTGCCGGTTCGGAGCGCGAGCCTGCCGAGGTCGCGCAGCGACCTGCCGAGCGTGCCGTAGTCACCGGCGGCTTTGATGGCGGCCCGCACCTGGCCGAGTATCTGGCCCTCGCCCACCACCATCGAGTCGAGCCCGCTGGCCACGGCGAGCAGGTGCTGCACCGCGCGGTCCTCGTAGTGCACGTACAGGCTGGCGGTGAGCTCGCCGGCCGGGATGCCTGAGTGCCGGGCGAGCAGTTCGCAGATGCCGTTAACGCCCCCGTGGAACCGGCCCACCTCGGCGTAGACCTCCACCCTGTTGCAGGTCGAGATCACGAAGGTTTCCGCGGTGTCCGGCAGGTGGGCGATGTCCCGCAACAGCTTGCCAAGCGTGTCGTCGCCGACCGCGGCGCGTTCGAGGGTCTCGACTGGCGCGCTCTTATGGCTAAGGCCGACAACCAGGACGCTCACCGGTTCACCGCCTAGGCTTCCGCCGCCGCCGGATCCGCCACCTGCCCGAATCGCTCGGCGGACCGCCGCTGCGCGTGGAAGGCGAGAATCTGCAGCTCGATAGATAGGTCGACCTTACGCACATCCACCCCTTCTGGCACGGTCAGCACCAGCGGAGCGAAGTTCAGGATGCTGGTCACCCCGGCGGCGACGAGCCGGTCGCACACCGCCTGGGCCGTTCCCGCGGGCACCGCGATCACGCCGATCGCGATGCCGCTGGTGGCCACGATCTCCTCGAGTTCGCCGACGTAGCGGATGGCCACCGAGCCAACCTCGCGGCCGACCAGCGATTGGTCGCTGTCGAGCAGTGCCGCGATGCGGAATCCGCGGGTGACGAAGCCGCCGTACCTGGCCAGGGCGCGACCGAGGTTACCGGCGCCGACGATCACCACCGGCCAGTTCTGGTTCAGTCCCAGTGCGCGCGACACCTGGTAGACGAGGTACTCGACGTCGTAGCCCACGCCCCTGATTCCGTACGAGCCGAGGTGGCTCAGGTCCTTGCGCAGCTTCGCGGAGTTGACGCCGGCCGCGGCGGCGAGCTCGTCGCTCGCGACGGTGCTCACGCCGCGATCGGCCAGCGTGTAGAGGGCACGCAGGTAGATGGGCAGCCTTGCCACGGTCGCGTCGGGGATGCCACCGGGATAGGGCCGGTCGGCCTGGCCGTCCAGCTGGTCGGCCGGCGCCGGCTCGCCGGCGCCGGCGTGGCGCAGCCGGCCGCCGACACCAACCTCTACGGGGCTGCCTGGTTCGTCGGAGGGGTTAGGCAACTCGGCGACACTGGACATGCGGCGCGCTCCCGGGGGTGGATCGACGCTACTGGCGGGCCCGCGCGGACGCGGCCCGCGGCCGCTCGCGGCTGCTACCTACCATACGTCGTTTGTGAACGAATGCACAAAGTCATCGGCCGACCTGCACCTTCCCATGGTGTCACGGCAGCTCCGGGCTGGTGGCCGCAATGGGGTGTTACGCGGCCGATTCCAATGATCGCGGAAATTATGCGGGCGCATAGCACGCGAAATTTCCGCCAAAGAGAAATTAGCGCTGGCTGAGGGCGGCGCGCAGGCGGTCTTCCGATACGCGCCAGAAATCATGCTGGACTCCGTCGACCAGCGTGACGGGAATCTTTTCCCAGTACTCACGCAGATCTTCTTCCGACTGCGTGATATCACGTTCCTCCCAGGTCACGTCGAGTTCCCGGGCCACCCGGCGAATCACCTCACGCGCATCGTCGCATAGGTGACAGCCTGGTCGGCTGAGCAGCGTGATACGGGGCGCCGGCATTTAGCTGCCTCAGTATCGTCCTGCCTGGGAGGCGGTCCTATCCCGCTCCGCGGGCTCGAATCGCGGCGTCCTGGTATCCGTGCCGGTGTCCTGGTCCGGCTCGCTGGTCTGGCCGCCCTGCCCGTAGCCGCCGGTGCGCCCGTAGCCGCCGGCCTGGTCGTAGCGCTCGGCGGATTCCGCGTGGCGGCCGCCGTCCGGCTGCCTGCCGCTGCTGAGCTCCGGGTACCGGCCGCTGCCCTGCAGCCTGCCATTGCCGGCCGCCGCGTACTGGCCGGTGCCGTAATTCCCGCTGCCGTGCTGCCCGTCGCCGTACTGCCCGTCGCGGTACTGCCCGTCGCTATATTGCCCGCTGCCGTACTGGCCGCCGCTGCTGAGCTGGCCGCTACCGTACTGGCTGTTACCGGCCCCGTACTGGCCTGGAGGCGTGTACTGCGCGGTGCCGGACGCCGCGTACTGCCCGCTCGCCGCGTACTGCCCGGTACCAGACGCCGCGTACTGCTCTGTCGCCTGGTACTGGCCGTTCGCCTGGTACTGGCCGGCGGCCGCGTACCGGTCACTCGACTGGTACTGGCCGTTAGCGGCCGCGTAGCCGTTCGCGGCGTACCTGTCGGCGGACCCCAGGCCAGCGGGCACACGGTCCAGCTGCGTTTCCTGCCCGAATCCCGGCGCAGCCGCCGCCTCGGGCGCCTGAGCGGCGGCAAGCGCGGCGACCTTCGCGTATTTCAGCCGCAAGTCGATAATGTTCGTCGCGAGCACGCACGACCTGCGATCCGCGACGAAACGCTGAATATGCGGCTGCTGCTCGTGGCTCTCAAAAGCCGCGCGGTCGCGGTAAATCTCGTAGATGATCCGCTGCATTGGCGCCTTGGGCACCACGTGGATGACATAAACCAGCGTGTCGGGCTCGGCAGTGCGAACTCCCTCGGCGGCGAGTTCCGCCAGCCGGTCGAATTCCGCCGCCTTATCGTCGAGCAGCGTGAAAATGGATAGCCGTCCGTATGGGCGCGGGGTCCCCGCCACGTTGTCATTCGCGGGCGCTGACTCGTCCGCCGGAAGGAATTCCGACCTTGGCGAGGACGACGCCCATCCGTACTGACCGCTCGCGCCGGTCGCCGCGTAGCCGGACTGCGCGTAGCCGCCGCCGGCATACCCAGCCGCCCCCGGCGCCCCCGGCGCCCCGGACGCGTCGTAGCCGGTCCCTGAGAAACCGCTGCCTGAGTACCCGGTGCCACCTGAGTACCCAGTGGAGTCATACCCCGCGCCGCCGTAACCCGCGACGGACTGGCCCGATCCCGGGTAACCGCTGTCCGGGTACCCGTTGGGGCCGTAGCCCCTGGGGTCGTACCCCTGGGCACCATATCCCTGACCTGCGCCGGAAGCCTGGTCACCGTATCCGGTCTGGGATGCGTAGCTGCCCGAGCCCGCGTAGCCGGCCCCGTCCGGGTAGCCGGTTCCCTGGTAACCGGCTGCGGTGTCCGGCTGGTACCCGTCCCCGTTCTGCCAGCTGTCGCGGCGGCCTTCGTCCCACCCGTCGTCGCGTTGCCTTGCGCCACTCATATCCGCCCCGCCCCTCGGTGTCGGCCTTGCAGCTCTTCCCATTGTCGGCGAATTCGCCCGGCGCGGTGGCTAGTTGGCGAGACCGGTAGCTGCGCAAACGGAAAGCAGCGGCGTCGCGCGGCCCTGTTCGCCGAGGTCAGCGGGTACGCGGCGGGAGGCCCTACTTCTTGTTCCTGCGCTGGATCCTGGTCTTCTTCAGCAGCTTGCGGTGCTTCTTCTTCGCCATCCTCTTGCGGCGCTTCTTGATGACTGAGCCCATCAGGCCACCACTCCTTCTCGCACAACGGCAGACGGGCATGCCGTCGCGCTCACCAGGTCGGGAGGCTGGGCACACGCCCGAAGTTGAGATCCGCGCGAACGCCTATCGCCCGCGCAGTGCTCAAGCGTACCTGGTATCGCACAGCGGTGTTCACGGCCTGGCCCCCAACCAGGCGCCGGCGCCCCGGGGACACCGCCCGGTGCGGACGGCGGCCCGGGAGGCCGGATCGGCCAAAAACGAGATGCCCGCAGAGCACTTGCCCCCTGGTGCTGCGGCGGTTCCGGTCTGTCCGCGGTCAGCAGCCAGCGGGAGCGCTCAGCCGGTCCCTACATAGGCGGCCCTGAGGTACTGGTTGACCGCCTGTTCCGGAACCCGGAAAGACCGGCCGACCCGGATGGCTTCCAGTTCGCCGGAGTGGACCAGCCGATAGACGGTCATCTTTGATACCCGCATGATCGTGGCCACTTCGGCGACAGTAAGAAATCTCACGTCGCTTAGGGGGGTTTCGCTCGCCATCATTGCCCTCTTCCGCGCGAAGCCGAGCACGCCTGACCGGATTCAGCGCACCAGTCACGTACGTATCCAGAGTAAGTCCCGTACAGAAAAGAGCAACCCCCCGAATAGGCTCATTGTTGTTACTGGGCAGCATCCAGCGGACCGCTGCCCCTTGCGACCGTCTGCTGATTCTACGAAAAGGGAAGAAAGAAGCACGTCACAGGTGTGCTACTAGCCCATGCGAGGCAAACACCGCAGTGCGGGTTCGCATGATCGCGCGGTCAACCGGATCACCCGGATCCACGCCAGAACTAAAAGGAACATAGTTCGCAGGCGCGCCGTCGGTCATGGTCGCGGGGGCAGTTTCGCCGGTCAAGGAGCGGGCCAGTTCGCGCCACGCGGCAGGCGTCTCCATTTCCGGGTCGACGGGAGCGCCCGCGGCGATCGCGAGCAGGTGCGTCCAGGTCCTCGGTACCACCTGGACGAGCGCGTACCCGCCGCCGCCGGTCAGCAGCCAGCGGCCATCGCACAATTCATGCGCGAGGTCGTGCAGCATGACCTGCGCGCGCCGCTGCCCGTCGACGGTCAGCTCCAGGTGGGCGAGCGGGTCGAGCCGGTGGCTGTCGCAGCCGTGCTGGCTGACCAGCACCGTCGGCTTGAACACGCGCAGCAGCGGGGGCACCACCGCGTCGAAGGCGCGCAGCCACCCCGCGTCCCCTGTTCCGGCGGGCAGCGCCACGTTCACCGCGTAGCCCTCTCCGTCGCCGACGCCGGTATCGCCGGGCAGCCCGGTGCCGGGAAACAGCGTGGCGGGGTGCTCGTGCAGGCTGATCGTGAGCACCCGCGGGTCGTCGTAGAACGCCGCCTGCACCCCGTCGCCGTGGTGCACGTCCGTGTCGACGTAGGCGACCCGCTCCGCCCCGGCGCTCAGCAGCCACCTGATCGCGATCGCCGGATCGTTGTAGACGCAGAACCCGCTGGCGGACCGCCGCATCGCGTGGTGCAGGCCGCCGGCGATGCTGGCGGCGTGCAGCGCGGGCGCGGCCGCGTCCGCGGTCCCGGCGCCCTGACCCTGCGGCCCGGGCCATATCGTCTTGGCCGCTGCCAGGGTCGCGCCCGCGACCAGCGCGGACGCCTCGTGCATGCCCTCGAAGACCGGGTCGTCCGACGTGCCGAGCCCGAACCGCAGGTCGGGTGCCAGCGTCCGGCCCGCCTGCCGCACCGCGGCCACGTAGTCCTCATCGTGGACAGTCTCGAGCTCGGCGTCGGTGGCGGGCGACGGCGAGATCATGGTCACCGACGGCGCCGCCAGCACGCCGAGCGCCGCGGCGAGGTCCATCGTCAGCGCCATCCGCACCGGCGCCAGCGGATGCCCTGGCCCGAAGTCGTAGTGCGTGAGCGCCTCGTCCCACGCCACCACCAGCGGTCCGCTCATGAGGCCACCTCGCTGGCGCTCGGAGTCCGCATTCGCGGACGCGCAGTACTCACCGATTCGCTCGCAAGCTCGCTCATTGCTACGCGCCGCCGAGTTCGCGGCCGCGGTCGCGGGCCGCCTCGATCGCGGCGAGGAACGCCGCGCGCACCCCGTGCTTCTCTAGCTCCCTGATCGCGGAGATCGTCGTGCCGCCCGGTGACGTCACCGCCTCGCGCAAGATCACCGGATGCTCGCCGGAGTCCTTCAGCATCGTCGCCGCGCCGTACACCGCCTGGGTGACCATCTCCAGCGCGGTCCCGCGCGGCATGCCGAGCAGGATGCCCGCGTCCACCATGGCCTCCACCAGGTAGTACACGTAGGCGGGCCCGCTGCCGGACAGCGCCGTCGCCGCGTCCTGCTGCGACTC